>OLQI01000900.1_pt1 | contig 23114 bp, 18 predicted proteins | sample 1672171 | NCBI WGS metagenome assembly OLQI01 (sample SAMEA3136655, study PRJEB25190) | human gut metagenome
TTTTCGCTTATGGACAAGAGGGTTAAATTTCAGCATTTTCTTTTGCCTATGATTTGAGTGGAAGAAAAATATTTTCAAAAAAATCCGCTCAAACTTGATGAAAATCTCCAGTGGTAAGTGCAAGGAAAATAAATTTGAAATTCTTTCAGCCAAACAGCAATCTCACCTCCATTGAGTAGCGAGAAAAGAAATTTTGAAAAGACCTACACAGATATCAAGGAACTGAATGCAGAAATCATCAGAACCTTCATCGAGAAGGTATATGTATATGGAAACGAGAAACCTTGGGATAGGAATACCAAGAAGATAAAAGTTATCTTCAACTTTATTGGAGAAGTACATATTCCAAGTAACGTAAAAACGGCATAGCCGATGATTACGACTATGCCGATATTTTTCAAGATTATAAATTCCTTATTGAGTTGCCTTTTTGATCACTATTTTTCTTTTTGCCCTTCGATATAAGAACATACTTGTTCCCTGCTCCAGTAACAAAATGTCAATAGTTTTTAATCACTTTTTTCTAAAAATGGGCAAAAAATAGAGCATATAGATTTCTCTATACACTCTACTTATCGTTATTTCCTTTTCCTCTCAATTATCAGTCATCTAAAAGTTGATTCTTTTATTATCGTGGCTTACATCCATTCATGCAACATTTTGTTCAATTTTTCCATATCAAGAGGTTTCGCAATATGTTCATTCATTCCTGCACTCTTTGCAAGTATCACATCCTCCGTAAATGCATTTGCCGTCATTGCAACGATTTGCAACAGCTCACCTTTGTGTTTAGGCAGGGAACGGATAGCTGTAGCCGCCTCATACCCATTCATAATCGGCATCTGCACATCCATAAAGACCAAATCATAATATCCATTTGGATGATCTGCTACCTTATCTACAGCTTCTTTTCCATTTACAGCCGTTTCAATCTCAGCACCTGTCATACCTATGATCTCAGCTGCAACTTCTCTGTTCAGTTCATTATCTTCCACCAAAAGGATTTTCTTTCCTGTATAATCACTTGCATCCTGACTCGGCTTTCCGGATATTATTTTTTGCAGTGCTGCGGTAAGTCTTGAGCGGAACAACGGTTTTGAAATGAATTCATCTACTCCTGCTGCTTTGGCTTCTTCTTCGATTTTTGTATAATCATAGGACGTCAGAACAATGACAGAAACATCAGGTCCTATCTTTTGGCGTATCTGCCTTGTTGTTTCAATTCCATCCATTCCCGGCATCTGCCAGTCAATAATATATACAAAATAATCATTGCCATTCTCATGACGTTTCACCGCACGCTCTACTGCCTCTTTTCCTGACAGTACCCACTCTCCGTCGATTCCAATCTCATTAAGAGTAGCCACTGTTCCTTCACAGCATGTCTTATCATCATCCACAACCAGCACGGGCAAGTTGACCAGTTCATCAAAAGTCTCTGACTTTTCATCCCGCAGACGAAGGAAAATAGTAACGATAAATCTGCTTCCCTTTCCCAGCTTGCTTTCTACCTTAATGTTTCCATTCATCATATTGACGATATTTCTTGTGATTGCCATTCCCAAACCGGTTCCTTGGATTTCGCTGATGCGTTTATCATCTTCACGAGTAAACGAGTCAAACATAACCTTTTGAAATTCCTCGCTCATTCCCATACCGTTGTCTTGAATCACAAACTCATAGCATCCTATATCCAGGGAAGTGGTAGGCTTTTCCGTAATAGAAAACAGTATCTTGCCGCCATCTGGGGTATATTTGATGGCATTACTCATAATATTAGTAAATATCTGTTGTACTCTTAAACTGTCTCCTCTTACATATTCATGTTCAATTTTGTTGAGCCGTACTTCAAAATTATGATGGTGAGCTTCAATCTCGGAACGTGTCATTGCAATCAAGTTATCTACCAGTTCATCCAGATTAAAGTCTTCTTCCGTCAGTTCGATCTTTCCATTTTCAATGCGTGACATATCCAGCACTTCATTAATCAAACCAAGCAGATGACGGCTCGACTTGGTTATTTTTCCAAGGCAATCGATCACACGATCCGGATGATCAATATTTGCTCCGGCAATGACTGACATACCAACGATTGCATTCATCGGAGTCCGAATGTCATGAGACATATTTGATAAAAACTCTGTCTTTGACCTGTTTGCCTTGTTGGCCGCTTCATAAGCTTCCTTCAAAGCAATCCTCGATTCTATCTCCGCAAGTTTTTCCTGAGTGGTATCCTGTGAGATCAACAGCACCTTTTCAAGTACTCCGTCTTTCCAAGACAAAGGAATGAAAGCCATGCTCTTAAAATGCTTTTCATCTTCCGTACAATATTCCAGCTTATAAATATCATCCATACTTCTAATCATGCCACGGATATGGTCTGCTGAAATCACTTTGTCAATCGTTTCATCCTTTGCCACCACTTTATAGCGGGATGCAATCCTCCTGATCAGGTCATGATATGTTCCGTAAGCATCGTATGGTGGCTTTTTTCCGTGCAGACTATAAAACTTATAAGTATCATCTTCCAGATTGCACATAGCAAAACGATTGACCAGACGCATTGTTCCCTGAAGAAGCAGATCCATCGCATCATTCTTACGTGTCAGCTCCAATATGTTTTCCATTTCTTTTCTGGCTTCTGTAATATCCCGGACAAAAATCATTGCATAACGGGAACCGTCATTTTCTTCTCCTCTCATAAGGACGTTGCGAACCAAACGTTCCTCACCTTTTATCCGTATTCAGCATTCAAGAGTGATTTCTTTTGAACCTTCACTCAGTTTTTCAACAATAAAATTACGGTTGTAAAAATGAGAAACCGCTTCCTTGTCCTCATCAACAACATAATTATCCAGGTATGCCTGAATCAGTTCATCCCATGTATGGCTCTTTTCAAAAATCTCCAGAAGAGAATCCTCTACTTTTAGTGACTCAAAAGAATTATCCTTTAGATTTACATAATACTCGCAGATGTTTCCCTCTGTATAGGCGCGATGAAATGCCTCATTTCTCTGTGCTTTCATCTCGCTCTGCTTTCTCTTGTCAATATTTATGAATGTACCGACAATAAGACGTACTGTTCCGTCCAGACGTCTGGTTGTCTCGGCATTTGCCCGGAACCATTGATAGGAACCATCTTTCATCTTCAAGCGGTATTCACAGTCATATTTCACACTATCTGTTTTGTCTTGAATTGCTTGCTCTAACAGTTTAAGTGTTGCCTCCCTGTCTTCTGGATGTAACAAATCTGACCACGATTCCAGTTTATTTGGGAAATCAAGAATGTCATGATACCCAAGCATCGTGCGAAACTCATGACTCCAGTACACTTCCTTAATATTTCCACTTTTGTCACAATCAAAACGCCACATCGCAGAATGAATCACGTTATTGATCAGTTTCAGATTCTGCTGCATCCAGTCAATCTGAACAGACAATACCCATACCTGCTTTCCATCATCTGCTATGGCATCTTTCTTGCACATACGGACAAATACAGGTGTACCATCGCTCATCAACATCTGTCCTTCCCCACACCCTTGAAGACGCTGGAACCTGTCGTATTCAAGAAAGGTCTGGTTTTCTCCATAGAAAAGATTTCTCAGAGAACCTGATGTTTTCTTTTGGAATTCTTCAAACGTATATCCCAGATTCTTCAACATGTGCGAACTGACCTGTGTGATTGTAAGATTCTCATCATAATATCCTGTCATGAATCCAACAATATCCAGTTCGCTCACTGCATCCTGTACGATTTTTTGACAGTTTTCATTTAACTTTGTATTATCCAGTGAAAAGATATTATTTTCACTTTGCTTTTCTTTATTGAACATTTTCATTCTCCGTATATTCTAAATCCAACATATTCTCATTCTTTAAATTGTTTAAATGGTAGAGTAGGCGGATGAAATTTTCATCCGCCTACTCTACCTGCTCTGAATCTGATACTTTCCTTAAGAATTATATCATGCCGAAAAAAAGGTTTCCAGATAAAAAGGACCAGATTTCTCCGGCTCTTTCTATAACAATATTCTCATTATTTTAATGCGGTTTCATTCCAGATTGTCAGTATTCTGCAACCCAATCGCTGCATTTTACTGATTTCTCTGGATGCCTTGTAAATGTCTGTATCCAGGTACAGTTGTGGCACCATTGCTAATTGTGTTTCCTTTTGCTTTGCCATTAATGGATCTGTTCTTTTTCCTTCAATCAGCTTCTGGTAATTAGTATAAAGCTGCGGACACTGTTCTTTTAACAGAGAAGGGATGTTTGGATATACAACTTTCTGAACCACGTCTGATGCCCAGTATCCTGTTACGGTCAAGTCAATCGGGTTAACATACACATGATTAAAGAAATTAATATCGATAATACATCCGTGAATGCGTCCATATCCTCCGATTTTTTGAATGGTGCCGGCAACTTTTTCCTGAAAGGCAGTATATTTGTCCATAGGGGGCTTAATCGTTGCAATCATCTGATCCATATGGTCATAATAATACTGGATATCCTTATGTTCCAGCCGTTTCAATATTCCGCCGTGCAGTATGGATAACAGCCCCTGCTTGCTCTTATGTATAAAACAGTAATAACCATTTTTCTTCAGCATATAAAGAATATGGATTTTGCGGCTGAAGTCCATGCTGATATTGGTTCCCCTCATGAAATCCTGGTAGGCCTGAGCTGTAATTTCATAAATACCATCTTCATAATCTGAAAAGTAATCATATTCCCAGTCCATTAGGAAATCTTTCAGATGAGGATTGTTATTACGGTACCCTATCTGATTGTCCGCATAGATTCTCTCCTCTCCGTCATCATAAAACACATTCCGGTGCGTGTGCCCACTGACGTACACAAACTTGGCATGAGCATTTGGATTGGAATTCCAGTCTTTCTGTGGACTATGGGTAAATATTACCGTATTTTTCTGACCCAGAACAGGAAGCAGTTTCTGATACAACTTCTCAAACTTCTGGCTTTCCTGAATTTCCATCTCTCTGTTTATGGTATTCCGGTATATGCCGTCATTTGCATTGAATTCCTCGTTACAGCCGGAAAAGCCTGTTCCTCCAAGCACTATAAGCCTGGAACAGCGAAGTTTCTCAGTAAGTTCCGTGTGTGTCATTTGTTCCAGTTCTGCATACGGAATAATCCCATGGTTATCAACTTCATTTTCATAAAACAAATCATTTTGCAGCAGGTACATATCATATTCTTCCAGCAATTTCCGGTATTTATCCGTAATTTGTTCGACTGAAAGGTCTGGGAATTCCCAAAACTCATGGTTTCCAAGAACAAATAGAAAGGTCTGATTTCCACATGCTGAATTATCAAGCAGTTTTACGAACAGCTCAAATATGGAGAAATCTGAAGATACATCACCACCTATGAGTGTGATATCATGGGATTCCTGCACAATCACATCCACAATTTTCTGCAGAGTGAGAATCACGTCTTCTCTGGAACGGCATCCGGCATTTTGAATTCGGTGCATTAAATGCAGGTCCGTGATATAGCTGATCTGGTTGTAACTCCTGGACATATCAGAAGAAGCAAGCTCCCTTGATTCTTGCAAGATTACTGCCGTCTCTTCCTCATTTTTTTCCGTTGGAGGGAATTCCTGGATGAACTTCTGATTATAAGTATATTTCTCATATGGAATTCCAAATTTTTCACATATGGAGCTGGTCAGCCTGGCGTCCTTAAGCTCCAGCTCGTTTGTGTTGTTCAGATATTTCAGACCTTCGCAGAGAACCAGGTTTGAATCAGATAAATCCCCTTTCAGGAAGGATACAAAGTCAAAGAAATACTCAAATTTATGAAGCTGTTTGGCTATCGTTTGCCCTTTGCTGTTCTTCCACTGCTGAATCACTATAAATTTATCTTTCCAGTAAGATTTACTGATGCTATAAAGAATATCTGTGTCGGCAGTGACTGGCAGTTTTGTTGTACTGTCTGTCTGGTACATGGAAGTATCTATTTCCAGATCAATAGCCCCGGACAAGTCGCAGTTCCTTAAATCCCTATTTCTTGAGCTAGCAAAATCTTCAAAGGCAGTAAAAACGTGGCAGACTTTTACGCAACAGCTTTCGAGGCGGTATAATACTTTACGTCCCCGGCAGTTCGTGTATTGGTAAACTGAGGTTTCATTGCAATAAAGGTGCGTTTGGGAATCAAAATACCCTCTTGTTTCTGTCACCACGTTATGATTGACCCAATCATTTGCGAAATCCCTTACTTCTTTTTTCCGTCTTGAATTTGTTACTTTTGATTGTTGGTTGTAATTAAATTTTTGGACTACTTCTTCAGGATCATAAATCAGGCATAACCCCTGTACAGCTTCACCACCGCAGTAATCTTTGGAAAGGTATTCCATAAGGATATCCATACGTCTTTTATCAGATGGATCATGATAAGCATACTGGAACAGGAAAAAGCGCAAGGGCATTTTTTCAAAAAACGCTGACCTTTCATATTTTCCGCACACTTTTTTCAGTTCTTCATAGGTACTGCAGGCGTTAAATTTATCCAGCCAGTTCTGGTATTGCTTTTTCACCGTTTTTTCAATATGCTGGTATACTTTCCTGTCCTCCGGTGACAATCCAGGCAGGCTGCCATTTATCGTATCAGAGATTAATGAATTCCTGGCATACAGTCGATTGGTATCAAGATGGAATTTGTGTATTATTTCATCGGGAAAGTCATATTGGTAATAACAAGCATCATCATAGATATCCCCATCGAGAAACTGATAGTATTCTTCAAAGTCTGGAAATATTTCTTTATGTTTACTGGAATAAGGTTCATCTGGATCACCTAAATAAAACCATTCCTCTTCCACAAAAAATTCCTGACGGATCACGTCAAAGCCCCTGTGCCCGCTTTTTCTCAATCCAAGTTTCCGTTCAGCTCTAAGAATATCTATATTTCTGGATAGTTCTTCTGGGACAGAATTTACTGTCAGGTCTCCAGCTTTTAATTTTTTAATAATCCTTTTCACTTCTGAGTTTTTTGCAATTATTCCAGTCATATCATTTCCCCTCCTTTACCTTAAGTTTTCCCTTGTAAAATCATATCATTGACAGCATATGAGGTACGATAAAAAGCTGGATTTCTCCAGCCTTTTTCAATAAAATCCAAGAATATCATTCTGTATTACTTTATCGCAGAAAGTGTCCTAATACTAAGGACAACAGGTATTACCATAATGATGCTTATCCAGATGCTCTGGAAAATAATCCAGGAAAGGACGGAAAGAATAAGGAAAACAATTAGTTTCATCCAGGCATCTATTTGTAGCTTCTTTTTTTTGAGCAATATACAGGATATAACCAAAGTAACCGGGCAGACCAGAACTGGGATAAAAATTCCTACAGCCAGAAGCAGCGCCATTACTCCGGTAAAGCTGCCAAGCAAAGCCGTGAAAGCACCGGGGAGAACCATATAACCGCTGATATAATCAGACATCATTCTTGCTTCAGAAACCATATGTGTTCCAGCTGTTGTGATGTGCTTTGTATAAAACAACAGTACTGCCATTCCTATTACAAGAAACAGAGTGTATACTCCGATGAATACTGTTGAGAGCCATGCTGTTACTGGAAGTTTTTCTTTTGCGTTCATAATAAATCCTCCTGTTTTGCAAAGCAACCTCTTTTCGGTATTTTACTATTTCGATGCTGCAGTATAATAAAATTTATTTTATTATACTGCAATTCAGTTGAATATACTACTACTTTGGGCGCAAAACATTAAGCGGAAAATGACAGGGTCGAAAAATCGAACAGGTCACCGATAGAGAAATCATCCTTGGGTTTCAGCGCGTCAATTACATGCCGGAGTGCTTTCTGGCGCTTGGCTTCATCCCGCACGATTCCAAATAAACTTGCCGTATTTCTTGCATCCACAAGGGCATCGTGTTGGTGTCCACAGAAATCCTTCCCTGCGTACATAACCGCATCTTTTAAGGAAACATTGTGTTCCAAACCGAGGGTATGTCCATATTCGAATTGAAAATCAAGCCAGGCAGTGTCAATATACTTCTTATCTTGGACAGATAATGAGACGTTTTTTAATTGGATTTCCCTTGAAATTTGGGCATAATCATTATCACTCCACTGGATAATCTGAATGTCATCCTGGATGCTGTTGCACCAGGAAAAAAACATACGTAAGGCATCATCAAAATAAGGTGCCGATTCCACCATGGATGTTTTGATTCCCGTCAGTTTTTCATATCTTTTTTCAATGCGGGAATTGAAATATGGTTTAACAAGAGTGACAAAGCTGCCAATCTCCTGATACGCTTCATCCAATAGGATAGCGCCGATTTCAATGACTTCGAGTTTGCAGATTGCACGCTCTGCCATGTATACAGAAGCAATTGGATTCATTTCAAGATCAATAACAACATATTTCATGGTAGTCTCCTCCTTCTTGTTATGCTCAGAACAGCCGTTATCTGAGGTTGTTCCATTGATTGGATAATATGAGCATAACATGGGGACTAGAGCAACTCAATGTCAATGCGTTACGAAAGGACGGAGAAAACAGGAGTGTCAGTACGTTGCGAAAGGGTGGATTTTCAGAAATCTGGATGTATGGTATAAGAATAGGTATAGATTACTATTGGCAATTCAGATAAGGAGGAATCGAAATGCAGAAGAAACGAAATATTATTTCACTGGTTGAAACTTACAACGAAGTGGATACCGAAAAGTACATCAAATCCTACATGTTTATTAAAGGATTTGCAGTAGCAAAAAATCTGAAACAGACGCTGATCGCACTGGCAGTGGCAAGACATTTCCATAATGGGCAGTACCGGAAAGACGGAATGCCGTATATTGTCCATCCATTAAAAGTCTGTAGTACATTAATCAATTATGGAATTGATGATGATACAACGCTTGCTGCTGCCCTACTGCACGATCTGTTGGAAGACTGCAGTGACAAACTTCCTCTTAAGGGTCGGGAACTGATTACGGAATACCATCTTTCGCAGGAGGTACTAGATATTATCACACTTCTTACCAAAGAGTCAGGTTTAGATGACTATGAATTAAGTGTTTACTTCAAAAAAATTGAGCGGAACTGTAAAGCATCTTTGATTAAACTCAGTGACCGGCTGCATAACAGCACCAGCTTGTATACTTTCAGTTTTGATCGGATGCGGAAATATATCAAGGAAACAGACAATTTCCTGATTCCGATGGCTTCCTACTGCAAAAATTATTATCCAGACTATACAAATTCTTTTTCTATTCTGAAAAGTAATATCTACTCACTGAACAACAGCATGAGGATCATGATGGATAAATTTGACGAATTTCAAGTACAAACCTCATCTTTAATAGATCGTGCAGAACATAAAGTATCTGGATAAAAGTCACATTATTATTATGAAATCATTACTCATGATGGTTATGAATTTCTGATATAGAAAGAGAACAGGATTTTCTGGGTAGAAGAGATCCTGTTCTTTCTCTCTAGTTTCCCGCTCGTTTCCAGGCTTTTTTAATTAAAAAAGTTTCCTACAAAAATTAAGTTATTTTTGCACCATACATTTCAAGAACGTTAAAAAAAGTTTTAGTATCTTTATATTCCGGCAGTTGAATATTTTTTAACACAGAGCTTTTAACATAAAGATTTGGTAAAAATGGTACCACCATATACTTGCGTGTTTTAACATTAATAATAATAACTATATCATGAAGATTGAATAATAAATTGTATGCTGCTTCTTTTATATCGTCAACATCATGTGTAAGTTCTATATGATCTAGTTCGAATTGTTCCAAAGTGTATAAATTTATAATTGGAACACATTTGCTGGTAAAATCCGTTGAAAGAGTATTCAAAATATATGTATCAATTCCGTTATTATAGTTAGAATTTTCGAATTTTGGCTCAATTATATTTTCAATTTCATTTGTATCTGAATTTAAGAGTAATAATACACGGCGATCAGCTCCCACACAGTATAATCTTATTAACAGTGTATTGGAATTTGGAATATATATTGCATTTGTAATATTAAAATAAGGTAATCCGTCTATAGAATATATATCTTTAATAGGAATTTCCAGTTTCTCGGATGCTCTTAAAAAAATCTCTTCTGATAGATTACTTGTGCATTCAAATATACAAGTGTTTTTTTTATTCCTTCTCCATTCCTGAAGTCTTATTCTATGCGCATTTGCTCTTGCTTCTTCCATGTAATTATATCCAATAATGAATGATGTTTCAGTGGAATTAAATGAAATAAAATCACCTTTAAAAGATTGTAAATGTTTTAAAGTTTGAGCATCGTATACTTCATATTTATTAATTTCTACTCTAACAAATATATATTTTCCTTTGGGACTTATATAAAAATCATAAATCCGTCTTTCTACATAATTAAAAAGCTCATTATTCTGAGTAATTAATTTCCGAGTTATAAGGTCATAAATTTGAAAAATATTATTTGTACAAAGAATATATAACTTGTCAGAAGCATATAAGACCTTATGGATTGACTCATAAAATTTTATTTCATACATGTCTGACATTGTTGTCAAAGTCCATATTTGAATATACTTTTCAGAATATATAATTAGATATTTTTTGTCCGCAGAAAAAAACTGTCCCAAAATATTTTCAGTTGTGTCTTGATATTGATTCAAAACTGTACTGTTAGAAAGGTCTAAACTGTAGGAAATTTGAATTCCTTTGGAATTCTTAAACAGTATCATATCCTCAAAACAATCGTACACATCAATATAATTAACATATTTTGAAGTAAATAATTCTTTGTCTTGGACAAAGGACCAGACAATTATATTAGTAAATTTGCTATGTAATACACCGTTGTTTAATACTAATAAAAGACATATTTCTGATTTGTGCTTAATAAATTTAAACTCCTGTACCATTTCATTATATTTAGGGGTGGAATTTAATATTATTCTTTGTTCAACATCTAAGATAAATATTTTTTTTCCATATGATGAAATAGATAAAGCCATATATCTTCCTTCATGGCTGAACTTTAAATACTCCACATGTTCAAAATAATTTAAATCTTGAGGTAAAACTGGTAGAGTTATTCGAAATTCTTCCTTTAACGAATGAGCATTCAAAAAAATAATGTCTGGATCATAAGCAATTGTCACAGCTATATATCTTCCTAAAGGATCTATTGCAATTCTAGGAGACATATAAATATCAGAAAAACGAAATTGCTCAAATGACGTATGCTTAAAGAATTTTTTTAAAGCTACTTTTCGTGTAATAACAAGTGTATTTTGAAAAATAGGATAAAGGATTAAAACATTGTTTTGATTACTAATGATTAAATATTTATCATCTGAACTTATTTTTATAAAATTACGATAATCTATAAAGTTTTTCACAGAATTAAATCTTTTAATGCTTTTTATTTTTAAGCATTTCATTGTATTTGCATCATAAATATTAACTATAAAATTGGTATAACCATTTTTATTTACGCGTGAAACTGTAAAGATTAATTTGCCAGATACGCTATATTCCCCATATATGTATTTCATATTTTTAATGGGATTTAAAGGGTCGCTATTTGATAATACATACTCTTCTGATAGTGATTGAGTATTCCAAGCTTTAAATGTGTTATCTTCCACAAGAGTAAAAATATGTTTTCCATCTGGTGAAAAAATCGCGCTTGAAATATTACCATTATGACTTTTGAAAAACATAGTATTTATAGTCAGCTTAGAACCTGTAAATACAGAATTTTCCATTTCAAATCCATATAAACGACAGTTTGTTAAATCAAGATAAGAAAGATTTAAGTCTGATAAAGAACCTTTAATTCGATATATAATATCTAATATATTTTTTACCCCAATACCAACAGTTTCATTAAGGACATTTCTATAAATATTCAATACATCATAATAAAAATCATGTTTATATATAGAATTTAGAATTGTGGATAAATCACTCATAAATAAAGAAACCGATGAATGTAACACAATACTATTGAATTCGCGTAGACAATTTATGCTCGTATTTTTGTGTTTAGTATTTAAAGCTAATTGCATGTCAGTAGTAATTTTCATTGCAGCAAAAAAATCACGGATATGCTGATGAATAAATCCATAGTTTTGGTTGTTAACATAAAGTATTCCAAGGGAATATACACAATATTCAAGGATTGCCTGTATGTAGGTCTGATGTTTGGTGGTGAGTTCTATTAAATATTTTGCATAGGTTCTAGTATTAAAACTACCATCGTTTCCTTTGTGATAATCTTCAAAAAAAGCTACACCGTATTTTCCGCAAATATCTGTATCTTCACTTCCTGTTAAAATTCGATCGGTAATTACTTTTATTGTTTCTTGATTAATAGAATAGAGAGTTTTTCTCCATATACCAGCCAATTTCCGGAAGAATAAAATCCAGAATGAACCACTGCATTTTTTCATCAAGAGAATTGGAAACATAACCATCTCCTGCTTTTTTACGGTCCAGTTTGATCTCTGCAATTCGGTTGCGGACAGTATACTTGGTGCTTCGCTCACTGAAAAATGCATAAAGAATCTCTCCTGGGGTGGAAATATCTGCCGTGTTATACAACTGTGCATAAAGCTTCAGGAAAAGTGGAGTCTTTAACGTTTCCATAAGACGGCTGTTTTTACAGACCATTTCAAAAGGAATCTTACAGTTGGCCAAATAATCTTCGATAACCGGCTCACTGACACCGGTTAAATAAAGGCGCTTAAAAGAAGCATCCAGATCATATAGTGTTTCATCAGCCCGGCTTGTGATAATGGCTGTAATATTCTTATGTTTTTCCAGCAGTTCCTTTATTTCATCTACAATCAGCTCTGATGGAGTACCGAGGAAATCTTTTTCTTTTGTAGATAGCTGTTTCTTAGAGACTTCATTTAATCCATCCAGCAGTAAAAGATATCTTGTATTCTCTTTGTCCGTATTCAGAAGCTGTTCCATATAATCCGTCATGGAAGTGTCCTCTTTATCCATGATCTGTGACATCTCCTTGGAATTTTCCGAAAGAAGGCACTGTTTTTCAACAGAGCCAAGCAGCATATACAGATATCTCTGAATAAACGTTGAATGGGAGGAACGATATGCATTACAGTAGTCTGCCGGAGCTTTGGACAGTTCGATAAATAAAGGGATTACGTTTTTAGCAGCTGCTGGAAAAAAATCTTTATCTTTGTAGGTATATTCCATAACAAAATTTAAAGCGGTAGTTTTTCCGATTCCTCCCTCACCGATCAGGTACATATTGCGGAGATTTTCCGTATCATCCAGAATTTCAGCTAAAGGTTTTTGATCATCGGCATTTTCTAAATTTTCAGAAACACGAATCGGAAAATTCATCACATGGGAAGATGTGGAAGATAAGGGCATAATTCTTTTGTCGATATCCAGACCGGCAAAACGGCTTCCGGCCTTACGGCTCTCTTCGTACCAGAGTTTTCCTGCTTTCCATGCTGTTTCCGGCTGCAAAAAACTTTTTTTTTGCCGCTGTCTTTGAAATGCGACAGGGCCTCTTTGAATGATATTACGGGATTGATGGATGAGTCCAGACGAAGTCTGTGTTGCACCTGTTGGTGAGATTGTTTTTCGCGAAAAATAATTAGTATCCCTGGTTGCTTTGGGTATGTAACTTGTATCTTCCATCAGCCTGCATAAATCTTCCTTCATTTCTACTGCAGTCTGGTAACGGAGGGTGGGTTCATATTCACAGGCGTTTTGCAGAATCCTTTTCAATCCTTCTGGAACAGAGGCTTTTAGGTATGGAAGTGTTTTTTCAGTATGTAGTCTTTGCTCATAATGATCACTCATAGGAATGATATCTGCCAATTCATAAAGAACAAGACCTAGCGAATAAATATCGCAGCGATGGTCAACTGCATTGCCGTTTTCCTGCTCCGGAGACCAGTAGTTACGGGTGCCTTCTTGAAAAAATTGAGGAGAGTTTTCTTTCCTCGCGATTCCAAGATCGCCGAGGCAATAATGATCATTGAACCAGAAAATATTTTCCGGTTTGATATCCTGATGAATAATTCCGTTATTATGTATCCAAATAAGAGCATCGCAAAGGTCAATACCGATAGTTAGGATCTTTTCAACATTTTCTGGTTTTATTTGAGAAATTCTCTGCTTTTGGTATATATAAGTATCAATTATATCCGTCATACATTTTGCAAGAGGCATCTCAATTGCATAATCTACGCCAATCCTGTTAAAGCTTTCGCATTTCCATGTCAGCTTGTTAGAACCAGTAAGAGGAATTATATTGGCATTTATATTTGGAATATCATTGGAACTTCTTAACATTGACCCGTTGCATATTTCTTGGAAAATTTTTTTGCCAATACGAATATCCTTTTCTACCATATCATTTAGTCTTTCCATTTCGAACTTTAGATTTTCTGTATTACATTTTTTAGTAACACAGCAGATCAGTTTTACTGCTTTATTGTCTACTTGATAAACATTTGTTCTACCGCCGGATCCGGTTCCAAGCTCTTTGATAACATCTGCTCTGAAATATTCTTTCACGGATTCCATTTTTGCCTTCCGGACTGCTGTTCTCTCCTCTTCGTCTTGAAATTCGTTCAAAGAATAATTAGGGTTTATATTTCGTTCAAATACTTCCATGTCATTCTTCCTCATGTTCTTTCGAATATATTTTTATTTGTACTGCCGAAATGTCATCCTGAGAACCGGACTCACTGGCAGCATAAAATAATGGAGTAACTGCAAAGGGGGATGTATTCTTTTGTATAACGGATTGTATATCAGCATTGCTACATGCAGAAGAAATCCCATCCGTCATCAAAAAGAGCATATCATATGGTTTCAATGAAATCCAGGCAGTTTCCAGTGGATGAAACCCATATCCATATGCGTCCATTCCAATGAAAGCCGTTAATTTGTTAAGATCTGACCTGTACTGTGGATTATCTTTGGAATACAGGCCATTCTTGACTGATAAAGCGGCTTTGGACTGATCTTCTGTCATCTGGAAAAGAGCTTTCTCATGGTAGAAATATCCCCTTGAATCACCGGACCAGAGAAATTTAACCTTTTCTTTTTCGCGGTCTACTATGCAGACAGCGGCTGTTGTACCTAGAATCATATAAGGACTCCGGATGATCCTGTTATTGGCTGTTTGAAAAGCATCTGAAACCATGCATGATACCTGTTCCGGAGAAAGCTTGTCATGCAGTTTCATATGTACGTTATAGAATTCTTCTGCCGCATACAGCGATGCACATTCCCCGTATGGACCGCCACCCATTCCATCGAATACTGCAAACAGGCTGTACCGGCATCGATTGGTGGCTGTAAAACAAAAGGAATCATTGTCGGTACTGCATTCTTTTTTATAATGGGAACCGATCAGAAAATTATCTTCATTGTTTTTATGTCCGGCTCCCTTATGTGTTTCCCCGGCAGCAGAAAAAGAAAGTTTATAATCTGGCATATAAAATAAAGGCTCCTCCTATTATAAATGCGTATGTATCATCATATATAAAACGGTATGTTTTGGACCAGCTCAGTAATGATCCATTTTCAAAAGATTCCAGAACATTATCGTTATTCATGAGAAAAAATTTTTCCTGAGCTTCTTCAGATACTTTCAGACGATAGCCTTTCTCTCCGCCTAAACAATAAAAGGTAAGAAAGTCACTTGGAGCATCATCCAGAAAGAGATCGTGATCCAGCAAACTTCCACAGACTTTAATAGTTTCGTATTCCATAGAATAATATTTCCAGTTATTTTCACTGTCAGAAAGAAACATAAAAGCTATAGGGAAAACATTTCCGGGATCATTTGGATCTTTTCGCATAAACGAAAACACATTTGGCATATTTCCTGTCATTGTAATAGGAAAAGTTTCCCCCGAAATCCTATGGTTATTAAACTGAGTCGGGAGTTCATTCAAATATTCCGTATAATACAGATTCTGATAGAGACATGTGATTCTTCCGTATTTTGTATTGATGTCCTGTAGAGAAGAATATTGACAGATTGATATGTCAGTCTCATATTCCAGATCTTTCCTTTCGAGGATATATGATTCTCCTTCTTTGAAATGATCTGATGTACTATAGGGAGTTAATTTCTTAGTTCCATCAAAAGTGCAAAGATAACTCATTTATCAGTATTCTCCTTTTTGAAAATTGTGGCATTTTTCTGAAACGGCACCAAATGTTTGCTGTATTCGTTATTCTTTACGTAAAAAGCTGTTTTTCTTACCAGAAAATCAAACATTACATTTTCTGGATACCGGGAAAGTATTGCTTGGGAACAACGGTATGCTATAGGACGCACTATTTGAAGCTTTTTTAAATAAATAGTTTTTTCGGTTGCTTCCAGTGGTTTCCTGCTTTTCCGCTTTTTGTTTTTTATTACATACCGGAAAATTACTTTAATAGCAAATAGGTTTACAGGATATATTTCAGCAACTACCAAAACAGACTTGATCCAACCATATCTCTGCAAAGATTTCATTGCGGTAATCGTATCTGTAAAATCCATATATTCCTTATAATATTTAGTCGGATAATTTGAAAAACGTTGAAAAGCAGCTATTGCGTGAGCAAATTCCTGCTTTGTAATTCCATAACAGTTGCTGTATACACTTGTAAACTTGTTAATAATGTTTTGGCATGACACTTCTCTGACATATCCGGTAGTATTATCAGAAGCAGTCATAATAATATTTTCAATAAAATCTCTTGCGTATAAAGGAGATTCATGTGCCAGATTTAGGAGGCTGTTGATCTGTGCTTTACTGCTGTTTAATATAAGCCCCATGGTAATGATGTCATTACGGCTGAAAACCCGTTCCATATGCTTATGAATCAGGTCAAAAGCTAATGCCTGCTCCTTTTGTTTTTGCGCAATTCTAAATGAGGCATATAATAAATTAATTAAACTTGCTTTCCACGTGTCAGTTTCATTGTTTCTGGCAATCCTCTTCTTTATTGATGGCTGGTCTTCCCTGTTAGTTTCTGTAGAAAATTGCAGATAACTGTTTGTCAAAGCACGAATAGAGTTCTGAGAGGGATCAAGCTGGTTATTTTTGCAAATGTAGTAATTATCAGTAAACAGTATTGCCAGGTTTCCTTTCAATACATTGTAAGAGGAAAGAAAATTCGGAAAGTATTCTTTGAAATATTCAACAAAGCTGGCTTGATCTAAATTCAGGTTTTTAAGCTTATAAAGCAGAATTGCAGTTGAGATATCTTCTTTTTCTTCTTTATCCGCACCTTCTTTTACCTGAGCGGCCATCTCCAGATGATAGTCTAATTGGTCAATGAGTTCCTGCGCTGTTGCAAATGAATAACATTTATGTTCCAGCATAAATATGTAAACCATATCCTGTAAGGAATTCTGTAAGGCGCTGCTGGATGCAGTCCCTTTCAGATACAGCTTATGCATACCGGCACAATCCAGAAGTTTATTCGTTTCTTCAAGGGTGTATTTTGCCCAGAAAGCCAGTTTTATAACCTTGATTCTGTCATACGGAACGGTTCCATCACACCACTGATTTATTATGTTGCGGGTAAATTTTCCTCCACCATAGCACTTGGCTGACATATCGCCCAGTGCCTGTCTTGAAAGAGTAAAGTTCTCCAGGGTTTTGTTTTGAAAATACCGTTCATAAATCGTTCGGTTTTCGGCATCAGAAATTGGATCCTCGCTAAATTCATGATTCACAAACTCTTCTCTTTCACGCAGATCTGTAATTGAAAAAATATCAGAGATAATTCCTTTTTTTATCGTTTTTCCAGGAGCATTAAGATCATTTTCTATTAACTGCTCTACAGCTTTTGCCCATCTTTGGGATGTACTCCAGCAACTGTCTAAAATCATTTTCTGATAATCTTCAGGACACATACACTCATCACTGCTGATTTTCCCATTCTGGACAGTATTATTAGGCTCTTCTGGAATATTTGTTTTTTGAACTGATATTATTTTTTTTATGAAAAAAGCCTGGTCGTATTTGCAGGATTCTTTTGTATTCATATATGACAGCTCCTTTAAAAATCATTTAGTGCATATAAAAGCATATAAAAATTATAGCAGAAATACACTCTTTTTCAATGTCAGTATGTTATAAAAAGGTGCAAGAAGCAGGGATTTACAGTGAACTTTTACTGTGCTTTAATAAAATCTATAAAGAGGAAGAACAACCATTTGTTCTTTTGGAAAGGAGAATTGATTTATGGATAAGATTTTAAGGGCAATTGATGTTTCTGTCTGGTTTGATCACAATGGATGGTTCCGGCCTTCCCGCTGTCATATAGGATCGTGCATATTGGATTTACATGTCCTACAGGAAACTGACGAAGGGGAAACCATCCGATATATCTGTAAGTGTGATAATGATGACGAATGGGAATATTCTTATAAGACATTTATCTTTAACAAAAGAGACATGAGATGGTTCATGGAAACATGAAAATTGAAAAGGGAGGACTTTAAATGACAAATTTAATTCTGAAGCTACTCTTCTGTCATTTATTTGGGGATTATGTATTACAGACCCCATACCTGGCAGAGACAAAAGGTCAGAACGGGTATCACATGTTTGTACATTGTACACTGTACTGTCTTCCCTTATATTTCTGCTTTGGTCTGGAATGGAAGCTGGCAGTTGTGTTCTTTTCTCACCTGTGCATTGACACATTGAAAGCCAGATACCAGAAAATCAGCTATGCGGCGGATCAGGTATTGCATTACTGTGTACTTTGTATTTACATCATATTTTAATTTTTTGCGCTATAAAAAGCGTATTTTTCCACAGGGTATCGTAAAAAAAAGATAAGAAAAACTTTATTAATCAACATTCGCTACATTGTAAAAATAGAGTTTTTAAGCTAATAACAAACTATCAGGCTGGAATGTCACCTTCAGCGCGTGAGGTAGTCAGTACCGTTTCATAACTAACTGACATGTACCATATGCGTAATATGTGATACCCTATTTATATCTACAGAAGTAGAATTAAATTCCAATAGAAAGGAGAATGCATTATGAGATTTTTAAGAAGTGGATCTGATGAGTACTACAAATTAGAAGAGGAGGCCGATAACATTCATCGTTGCCGTGCAAATGCAACAACAACAATTGAACGTGAAAAATGGATTGAACAGGGTAAAGAGTTAACAAGGCAGATGTACGCCGAATATGGACGAAGCGATAAGATGGTAAAAGGAATTGTCGAAAGTCATTATCTCGACAGGGATTAAAGCATTGGCCACCAGACGTTAGCGGTTATTAGTTTATTAAAGGGGAGCCTATCATCAGATTACTATGCTCCCCTTATCCTTTTAATTTCCAACTTTTCGTCTGAATATATGAAACATGGCTACCGATACCCCCATTAGGAAAAGCCGTCTGATGATATCCGTATCATCCCCTGTTTTTACATTTATGGTATGACCGCTGTTATTACCGACCCCGGATGTTTTTTCTGAAACTGGTGGGGTATTCGGTGTAATTGGCGGTATTGATTCATTTTTAAATTTGGGTTCTGCCGTTACATCCCAGATTATCTGACCGTCATAATAGCCCGTAACTGTTATGATAAAAGGTTCGCTTTGATATACCTGATCTCCAATATGAGTGCTGTTCGTCTGAATAAAAAGGTACACTCCTTTTTCCAGATCCCTGTACATAACTTCCCCATTTGAATCGATCTTTTGGGATGTTCCTTTGATACTGTTATCCTTTACATATTTTTCCAGTTTTTTTGCAGCCTCTGCCTGGGCAGAAGAATCCTCAAAATCAAAGACAACTCCGGCTCTGGCAAACTCTTTTTTTAAAACCCATGACTGATTCTTATATGCTCCAACCTGATACATCATAAATTCTGTATTGCTCAGTTTATATACCGTGGACTCGTCTTCTGCAGTGGCTTTCAGCAATATGCTTCCCTGATCACTTGCAGACACGGGGAACGTAAGAAGGAGCAATGCCATACAGATGTATATTCGTTTATGGTCGATTTTTCTGCTCATGTTTTTGTAGTAAGGCTAATAGCAGAATTAAGGTTTCGTTTTGCACTATAGCCTCAGTAAATTCATTTTTTCAAATCTGAAGCTTTCTTGCTAGCAAGAGTAATCCTCATTTTGTGGTAAAAGTTTTGCTTTTTAATGATAGCCTTTGCGCATCTAAACTGTCAATACCAGAATTATAAATGATAATTCTCTTTTTTCAAAAAAAAAAACTACAACTGAACTCAGAAACAAATAGACAAAATGTGAAACGGCAGTTAGAGATTACACCGTAAAAATCCAAAAATTGTTGAGAAGATCAATGTTTGATTTTCCCATTGTTAATCAAATCGTAACTCATATCTAAAAAATCAAGTGTTTTTGCCTCCGTAATGGAATCATCAAGAAGAATGGTAATCCAATGTTTTTTATTCATATGATATCCTGGGAGATAACCATATGACTGTGTAATAAGACCTGCCATTTCCGGATCACACTTCACATTCATGATATCTACATTCCCAGTCTCCTGTAATCCCAGAACATTTTTCTTTACGTTCATAATAACTGCATACCATTTTCCATTCTGGTGTCTTAAAACTGCAGACTCTGGATCCTTTTTCCAAAGATGTTCCGGTAATGTGCCATATTGCTTTTTCACATAACAATAAATCTCTTCCTTTGTCAAAACAAGTTCCCCCATTAAATTCTCTATATCGTTTTAGACTCTAACAAATTATAAAAAATACTACTATACCTGTCAAGCTTTCCCCTACATTCATGCTGCCCAATTTCAGTTGCTTTTTGATTTTACGAATAAATATATGCTCTTACTCTAAAAAGCAACCGATTAGCACTTAACTAACCGATTGCTTTTTTTCATCTTTGTATCAAAAGGTATTCTAAAAAATATTATAGTCCTGCCAGTATCTGACTTCCTTTCTTTTTCATCCATCTATCCTAGCATCGAAAACGCCATAACTACAACTCCCAACACCACCAGGATCACTCCCGTTGCGCGGTTCAATGTTCTTGGTGTCGCTTTATTGGCAAATACAGCTGCTATTCTTGCCCAGAGGAATGTAAAGATTACACACAAAATCCACACAGACCAGTCTGGTGTGCCGCCGATTGTGAAGTGGGATACCGCTCCTGTGAAAGCAGTAAATGTCATAATAAATACACTGGTTCCCACTGCTGTCTTAAGTTCGTAGCCAAGAACCGATGTCAGGATCAAAAGCATCATCATACCGCCACCAGCACCGATAAATCCACAGATAAATCCGATTAGGACACCACAAATTATAGACTGCATGGCACGTTTTTTCGCAGATATCTGTGCCATGGCTTCTTTTGTGGTCATGACTGGACGGATGATAAATTTAATACCGAGCAGGAATGTCATAAAAACGGAGAAATTTCCCATTGTTGTGGGCGGTACCAGACTTGATACATAACTTCCGACTACCGTAAACAACAGCACGGTAATCATCATAATCAGACCATTTTTTATATCCAGATTTTTATTCTTTCCGTATGTATATGCAGACACGGCACTCGCCAATACATCTGAAGACAGGGCGATTCCCACAGCCATATAAGGATCCATCCCCAAAAATGTAATTAGCATCGGGCTAATAACAGCTGCCGCGCTCATACCAGCGAATCCTGTGCCAAGACCTGCTCCCATACCTGCAAAAAATGTAACAATAACTTTTAACAGAATACTCATTTCTTTTTGTTCTCCTCTTGATATGTATTTAGATTCTCCGCTGTCTGTTCCATTACCCGTTTGAAAGTATGTCGTGACTCTTCAGATACCCCGGAAAATAACGTTTCGATAAATACCTTCTGAATCTCACAGCCCTGTTTCCAGACATAATCTGCTTTCTTTGTACAAATCAATTCTGTCTTTCTCCGGTCTCCCAGTACTTCCCTACGCTCAAGATAGCCTTCCTGCACCAGACGTTCCACATGGACTGATACCAGATTTGCCTTGATTCCACGAAACTTTACAATATCTGCTGCATTTTTATACTGTGAATTATTTTTCAAAAACATCAGTATATCCAGTGATGTTTGTGGAATGCCAATCTGCTTACATAAGGGGCGGCACAGCTGATTATAGACTTCCAGCAGTTTATGTAAATATTCAATAGTTGTCATATGTTATTTCCCTTTCTTTCAATTTTAGAATATTCATATTTGAAGTATTTTAACATAAAAATTTTCTCCCAGCAAGCTTATATATTTATTAACTTCATAAATATCCGCACAAATAACTACACTTTGCAATTTACTCGTTGCATTGCATATCAGTCATTGTTCTAGTAACTTATGTTGGTATTACTCTCATCATTTAGATTCCAGCCTCCCATATTTTTTACAATCATCTATTTTCGCTTAAAGTTTTTCACTAGTACTATCTGACAATAACCTTTTTTCATAAGTCTATTATGCAGTTTAATTATTTTTTCCATAAAAAAAAGGAACTCCAGTTACATTACCAGAGTTCCTTGCAACTATTGATATTTGATATTCATGCTCTCAAATCGTATTCGGGAAAAATACCACACTTTTCCCTGAATATAACGACAAATCCGATTTTTCAGAAGATACTCTTGTGTGCATAGTTCCGGATTATCTTTTTTCCATCCACTCTTATTTAAGAATTCTTCTATGGAATCATATATTTCAATGCATCCCGCCGCTGCTATAAGCCTGCCAACATCCGTCTCGTTTATGTGAATATCAAATTCCCGCATGAGAAGGATTTTAAAGCCATACCGTACCATGGAATTCTCTTTAATCTGTGACAGATCAATTGTCATCCGCATTCACCTCCCCTCCCAATGAACAAATCTTCTACTCTTGTTATGCCCTGCTTGGATTCCGTTTTTTTGCCTGATTTTCTTTTGGGCTTTGCATCTACTGTGAGTGGTTCTTCACACACTTCTTCTGTAGTGGGTTCCGCCGTAAGTGGGATAGATACCTCATCATCCTGCTCCATATATGAAAAAGGCTGTTCCTGTGTTTTTTCCTTTTCCCATTCTTTGTGCCAGTCCGGTATGTGTTCCACTACTTTTTCC
>OLQI01000906.1_pt1 | contig 22931 bp, 14 predicted proteins | sample 1672171 | NCBI WGS metagenome assembly OLQI01 (sample SAMEA3136655, study PRJEB25190) | human gut metagenome
CCACACAATCCAAGGACGTAGTCGTAGCAGGATCTGAGGGCTAACCTTTGCGGACACTCCGCAGGACGAAAGAACCCCCGCCGCACGTAGTGCGCAGCGGGGGTTCTTTCATGTCCGAGGACGTCCGCGAAGGTTAGCCCTCAGATTCTGCGGTGGGAGACCTAGGCCTCGTTGTACACCGTCTTGAGCTTCAGCAGGTGAGCGTAGCGGTCCATAGCGGCCTGCTCGTTCTCCTTGAAGAGCTCCTCGGCGCGCTCGGGGAAGGAACGCGTCAGCGAAGCGTAACGGGCCTCGTTCATCAGGAACTCCTGATAACCGCCCGCGGGCTCCTTGGAATCGAGCGAGAACTTCTTGCCGGCAGCAGCCTCGGGGTTGAAGCGGAAGAGGTTCCAGTAACCGCACTCGACAGCCTTCTTCATCTCGGCCTGGCAGTTCTGCATGCCACCCTTCTTGATGGAGTGCATCTCGCAGGGGCTGTAGCCGATGATGAGGGACGGGCCGTCGTAGGCCTCGGCCTCGTGGATGGCCTTGAGGGTCTGAGCCGGGTTGGCGCCCATGGCGACCTGCGCCACGTAGACGTAGCCGTAGCTCATGGCGATCTCGGCCAGGGACTTCTTCTTGGTCACCTTACCGGCAGCGGCGAACTGAGCAACCTGGCCCAGGTTCGAGGCCTTGGAGGCCTGACCGCCGGTGTTGGAGTAGACCTCGGTGTCGAAGACGAAGACGTTGACGTTGTGGCCGGAAGCCAAGACGTGGTCCAGGCCACCGAAGCCGATGTCGTAGGCCCAACCGTCGCCGCCGAAGATCCAGAAGGACTTCTTGGTGAGGTAAGCCTTGTCGGCGAGGATCGCCTTGGAAGCGTCGCAGCCGCACTTCTCGAGCTCGGCAACGTAGGCAGCAGCAGCGGTCTTGGAGGCCTCGGCGTCGTTGACGGAGTCGATCCAAGCCTGGCCGGCAGCCTTGAGCTCATCGGACGGACCATCGGCAGCGATGATGTCCTGGGTAGCGGCGATCAGCTTCTTCTGGACGGCCTCATAACCGACGGCCATGCCCAGACCGTGCTCGGCATTGTCCTCGAACAGGGAGTTGTTCCACGCCGGGCCGTGACCGTCCTTGTCCTTGCAGTAAGGAGCGGTGGCAGCGGGGTTGCCCCAAATGGAGGAGCAGCCGGTGGCGTTGGAGATGAACATGCGGTCGCCGGCAACCTGGGTCACCAGACGTGCATAGGCGGTCTCGGCGCAGCCGGCGCAGGAGCCGGAGAACTCCAGGTAGGTCTGCTTAAACTGGCTGCCCTTGACGTTGGCCGCGATGAGTTCCTTCTTCTCGGAGACGTTCTCGACCATGTAGTCCCAAACGGGCTGCTGGTCCATCTCCTGCTCGGTGGGAACCATCTCGAGGGCACCCTTGGGGCAGACCTTGACGCAGTTGGTGCAGCCCATGCAGTCGAGCGGGGACACGGCCATGGTGAACTTCATGCCCTTGGCCTTGGGGCCCATGGCGTCGAGCGTGCGGGTAGCCTCGGGCGCGGCGGCAGCCTCGTCCTCGGTCATCGCGAACGGACGGATGGTGGCATGCGGGCACACATAGGCGCACTGGTTGCACTGGATGCACTTGGTCTCGTCCCAGTGGGGAACGACCACGGCGACGCCGCGCTTCTCGTATGCGGAGGCGCCCAGCTCAAACTGGCCGTCGGCGCAATCGACGAAGGCGGAAACAGGCAGGCTGTCGCCGTCCATGCGATCGATGGGCTCGAGCAGGTTCTTGACCTGCTGGGCGATGGCGGACTTGGTCTCCTCGGAGAGCTCGACGGGAGCGGCATCCTCGGCGGTAGCCCAGTCGGCCGGAACCTCGAACTTACGGAAGGCGGTAGCGCCGGCATCGATGGCCTTGTGGTTGGCGTCGACGATAGCCTGGCCCTTCTTCATGTAGGACTTGGTAGCCGCGTCCTTCATGTACTGCAGGGCGTCCTCGGCGGGCAGGACCTTGGCCAACGCAAAGAAGGCAGACTGGAGCACCGTGTTGGTGCGCTTGCCCATGCCGACCTTAGCAGCCAGGTCGATAGCGTCGATCAGGTAGACGTTGACGTTGTTGTTCGCGATGTAGCGCTTGGCCACGGCGGGCATGTGCTCGGCGAACTCCTCGTCGCTCCACTGGCAGTTGACCAGGAAGGTGCCGCCCGGCTTGACGTCGCGGACCATCTTAAAGCCCTTAACGATGTAGCTGGGGTTATGGCAGGCGACAAAGTCGGCCTTGGTCACGTAGTACGGCGAACGGATCGGGGAATCACCAAAGCGCAAGTGCGAGACGGTGACGCCGCCAGTCTTCTTGGAGTCGTACTGGAAGTAGGCCTGGACGTACTTGTCGGTGTGGTCGCCGATAATCTTGATCGAGTTCTTGTTGGCGCCGACGGTACCGTCGCCACCCAGACCCCAGAACTTGCACTCGATGGTGCCGGGGGCTGCGGTGTTGGGCGCATCCTCGGCCTCGGGCAGGCTCAGGTTGGTCACGTCATCGACAATGCCGATGGTGAACTCGCGCTTGGGCTCGTCCTTCTTGAGCTCCTCGAAGACAGCGAACGCGGACGCGGGAGGCGTGTCCTTGCTGCCCAGGCCATAACGGCCGCCGACGACCTTGATGCCCGTCTTGCCGGCCTCGTAGAGAGCGGAGACGACGTCCTGGTAGAGCGGCTCGCCGATGGAACCCGGCTCCTTGGTGCGGTCCATGACGGCAATCTTCTTGACGGTCTCGGGGAGAACGTCGACAAAGTGCTTGATGGAGAACGGACGGAACAGGCGAACCTTGACCAGGCCGACCTTCTCGCCGTGAGCGTTGAGGTAGTCGATGACTTCTTCGAGCACGTCGCAGAAGGAGCCCATGCACACGACGACGCGGTCGGCATCAGGAGCGCCGTAGTAGTTGAACAGGCCGTAATCGGTGCCGAGCTTCTCGTTGATCTTCTTCATGTAGCCCTCGACGACGGCGGGAAGCTCGTCGTAGACCTTGTTGCAGGCCTCACGGTTCTGGAAGAAGATATCGCCGTTCTCGTGGCTGCCGCGGGTGTGCGGGTGCTCAGGGTTGAGCGCGTGGTCGCGGAAAGCCTGGACGGCGTCCATGTCGCACATCTCGGCCAGATCCTTGTAGTCCCACATGGCGACCTTCTGGATCTCGTGGCTGGTGCGGAAGCCGTCGAAGAAGTTAAGGAACGGGGTCTTACCCTCGATGGCGGCAAGGTGAGCCACCGGCGAGAGGTCCATGACCTCCTGGACGTTGCCCTCGGCGAGCATGGCGAAGCCGGTCTGACGACAGGCCATGACGTCGGAGTGATCGCCAAAAATGTTCAGGGCGTGGGAAGCGACGCAACGCGCGGAGACGTGGAAGACGCCCGGGAGCTGCTCGCCCGCGATCTTGTACATGTTCGGGATCATCAGGAGCAGACCCTGAGAAGCCGTGTAGGTGGTGGTCAGAGCACCGGCGCCCAGCGAACCGTGAACGGTACCGGCTGCACCTGCCTCGGACTCCATCTCGACGACCTTGACCGGGGTGCCGAAGATATTCTTGCGACCCTGGGCCGCCCACTGGTCGACATGGTCGGCCATCGGGCTGGACGGCGTAATGGGATAGATTCCCGCTACCTCGGTGTACGCATACGAAACATATGCGGCCGCCTCGTTGCCGTCCATAGACTTAAACTTACGCGCCATATACCCCTCTCCTCTCATATAGGTATACAGGCCCCGGCGATCGCCGGGATGTTGGCGTGATGGGATTTACGCTGTTGCTTCCAATCATCTGGCAGGCAGGCTCAGCAGCAGGTACGTGGCGTGGAGAGAAGACATGCCGAGGCGAGGGCCAGCTGATGCGCCCCACAGACCCGACCGCCCGTCTTGCACATGACCGAGCGCCGCAAAGGCCGCATGCCGGATGCTCCCGGGCACGCCCCGGCGATGGGAAGCGCCCGCAACGGAAATCCGCATGCGGGTTTATTGTACCCCGCCGTCAAGTGTAATTTCGGCAAATATAGGCGGGCGGTAAAGGTTTACCACGGGTGACTGCCGGGAGCAAAATGATCCCTTGGGGACGGAGGGACCATTTGGCAGGACTGGCTAGAGGGCACCGAAGAGAATGGCGTAGGTAGTGGATTCGCCGAACTTGAGCTCGTCGCCGGGATTGAGTTGGGCGGAACGGCCGGGCTCGACCTGAATGCAGACGCGCGTGGCTCCGTTTACCACCACGGTTCCGTTGGTGGACGACAAGTCCTCGACGTGCCAGATATTTTGAGCATCGCACCAGATATGGGCATGGCGGGCCGAGACATCGTCGCCGACGTCGGTAATATCGCCCTCACCAGTGGCCAGCGCGCCAATCTCAACACCCTGCTCACTCGGCTGAATCCAGCGCGGGGCGCTCACGACAAAACTGTTTTGTACGCGCAGCAAGCCCAAGGGGTGCGCCGGGGCGGGTTCGCGTTCGCCCGCGGTCATCGACATGCCAAGCGAACGCGGCGTGGAGGTGCCTCCGCCACAGGTCGCGTGCGCGTAGTCGATGGCATAGTTCACCGAGGACCGCACATCCGCCGAACAACCGACGGCGACAAACAGCACCAGCACGGCCTCGGCGCGCTCGGCGGGCATGAGTTCCGCCGCCTGGGACAGGCGATCGAGCGCGTTGCGATAGAGATTCGTGTCCTGGTGGCACTCTTCGAGCGCGCGTACCATCGGTTCACCTGCAGGACCGCACACCATATTGATCACAGCCGTGGAGTCCATGGGATTTCGCTGGCGCAGGGCCAGTTGCGACATAATACGCGCAGCCGAGGTACCGTATTCGGCAAAGTAGCGCTGCTGAAGCGTGCCGACCGGCGCGCGAACGATAAAGCGGGAAACCCAAGAGCGATCGGCGGCTCGGCTCTGCGGGCTGCGGCCGTCGGCGAGCGGACGGGACGAAAGCACCAGGCCGCACAGCTCGATATGGCTCAGATGCGCCGCGCGCTTAAAGATGTCAAACATGGCCCCGCATGGGGTGAGCTCAACTTGAGATGCCATGACCTAGGCCTCCTTGGTCGTAGAAATAGAATCGGACGATACTTCGACAGGTCCGCCAAAAGTACGGGCAGCTGCGGCTCCACCGGCAAGCGGAGTCGCCATCTGGGCTTTTGTGCGTCGCGGTGCCGAAACGGGAAGTTCAAAGGCAAAGCCCATCGCAAGCAAAAACCACGTAAGCGTATAGGTTGCAACCAGAGCGGCAACAAGGCCACCCATCACGGCGCGTTGGGAAAATACGCTACATGCAGCCACAACCAGCACCGGAACCTCGCAGGCAGAAAGCGCAAGCACACCCTGCAGGAAGCCCGAGCGCCGATCGCGCGCAAGTGTCCCCGCGGCAACGCCGGCTATGCCTGGCAGCGCCAACGCCAGTGCGGCAATAATACCCGGTAGCGACCCAGACCACACGAGCGATCCCAAAGTCGCCGTCACGCGAGCGCCCGACGCCAGCAGCGCGGCCGAAACCACGACCACAGCCCAAACCACGCCACAGACGACCGTCGCGCCGACCATCAGCGCGCGACGCACCGCGCGGCCAGACGCATCCATGGGGCACGGCGTGAGCGGCTCGCCGCGGAGCGAACGACCGACATTTTGCGCATAGTGGTCACAAAACGCCGAGAGCGCCGCCTCGACCGCCGCCGGCTCGGGACGATCTTTTTGATGGCTGGACAGACAGGCCATCACCACGTCGAACAGCTGGGCATCGACAAACGCCAGCGCATCGCGTAGCTCTTCGGAATCCGGCTCAAGCCCTAGCTGCTGGGCCTGCTCGGCCGCGGCGAGCGCCACATCGGGCTCACGACGAAGCAGCTGAGTCAAATCACAACCGGGCGCATGGGCACCAATGGGATAGTCGGGCCGCGTGTCCATTTTGAGACGGTAGGGGCTCGCGATGTCGCGCGTCCTTTTGCGCGAACCCGAGGCGCCCGAAGTGCTCGGCGCGGCTTCGTATGGCGCGACGCCGGCAATGAGCTCGTAAACCGTGCTTGCCGCGGCATAGACGTCGATCGCCGGCGACATACGCAAAGCGCGCAGGTCGGGAATATCGTCGGTGAGCATCTCGGGCGGAGCGTAGGCCACCGTCGCGCGACGCAGCGTCGCATAACGCTCCGTAAACGACGCCTTGCCGCCGGTACCGGCCACGGCCGACGCAGGCTCAAGCGCCAGCGACGAGCCAAAGTCGATCAGGCACAGGTCAAAGGTGCCCTCGGCAAGCTGCCGGTCAAGCGGTAGACGCGCCGTGCGCACCATAATATTAGCGGGCGAGATATCGCGATGGACAAAGTCCTCGCCCACCAGACTCATACGGCAGAGCAGATCGAACAGGTCGCGGCCCAGACGCGCCGCCACAAGCGGCGACAGGCGTCCGGCATCGTCCACGGCGAGTCGCGAACGCAAACGGGCAAGCGTCTCGCCCTCGACCCATTCCATGACAATTGCAGGCACACCGTCGACCTCGCCCCAGCCATAGAGGCGGGGAAAGCCCTTAAGGCCCGAAATGGCGCGATGGCATTCGTATTCCTCGCGAAACGCCGCCTTGAACTTGGCGACCAGCGCCTCGTGAGCGGCATCGTCGTCAAACTCATCGCGCGCCGGCAAGATGAGCTGTTTGAGTGCCACGGCCTCGCCTTGGGCGTTGACGGCACGCGTCACGCGGCCGATACCGCCACGGCGCATGGTGGCATCGTCGGCAAACAGCATCGTAAAACGACGCAGATAGGCAGGCAGTTCGTCCTGACCGAGCGCAATGGCCGGCTCAAACCCGTCGACACGCGCCAGGCGCAGGCCGACCATGGGATCGCGACCGAGCGATTGTGGTGTGGTGGATGCAAGATCGGTCATCATAGGGCAAGCGCCGCCACGTTATTGTTGAAGTTACCGAGCGCGACGTCATCATCGCCGTAATGGCCGACCCATTGACATAGGTTGGTGTAACAGCCCCACAGATTGGCATACTGCTGATACCACTTTGACCGGGGCGAAAATGTCTGACGACCGAACTCGGCTCGAATGACAAACATCTCCCCGACCAGGCTGTCGCACGGTCTGGGATCTCCCGTAGAGTTATAGGTCGAGACCACGTCATTGGCACGAGAAACATAGCCGTCGAGCATGTTGTACTTGGTCACAAGCCAACTGTGAATGCTCTCTTCTTCAGCAGCGGAAAGGCCACCGGAGTTTGCATCGTTGTCAGTGTTGCCGCCCGTCGAGCCGCCGTTTCCAGGCCCTCCGGTAGAGGAACCCGACCCAGAGCCGCCGCCCGAACTCGATGAATCCGAGCCGGAGCCAGAAGTACCCGAGCTACCGGGCTTTCCGGACTGCTGGGCGTCCTGCTCCTTTTGCTGCTCGACCTTATTCACCGTTGCCACCACGCTATTGTTGGACAATCGATCGATGATCTTGGTGTTGGTGAGCACGATGGTTTTGCCATTGGCAAGCGTGACTTCGTTGTCCGGGGCCTCGGCGCCGTCCGCATCGTCGGTGCCAAACACAATATGCCCGACCACACTTGCCCAAGCATATCCAGTCGTGGTGCCCAGATCGCTTTTGACCTCATGCCCCACGCGCGGTTCGCGTGCGGCATGCGCCTGCATCATGGACGGCACGGTCATGCCATAGGCAGAAACGCCAGCTATGACCAGCACCAGCGAGCACGATAGCAGTGCGTACGCCCGCGGCGCCAAGCCCAGTCGGCGTCGTATGCGCACCGCGGCGCCGCGCTTTGTCTGAGTGCCACCGGGCCGCATGCGTTCTCCTCCAACAAAAACACGCCGCTCGGGAGCGGCGCATTCATTCGAATCCATATTTGAGTGTATCAGCGAACCAAAAAGGTTGCGCAACGAATGGACAAATTAAGGATGCGAGCGGAAGCATCCATGCGATAAGCGGATACGAAGCATCTTTGTGGCACAACAAACTCACAGTCGCACGGGGAAATTATGACTACCCCGTGCGTCGCGAGGAAAACATACGGCAGGAGCAGGCTCGCCACCTAAATCGCGCGGCGGGCCTCGATGGCGCGGCCAAGCGTAAGCTCGTCGGCATACTCCAAGTCGCCGCCCACGGGAAGGCCGCTTGCCAGACGCGACACCTCGACGCCCAACGGCTTGATGGTACGGGCCAGATAGCTCGCCGTGGTCTCGCCCTCAATATTGGGGTTGGTGGCGATGATGACCTCGTGGATGTCCTCGTGGCCCAAGCGTGCCAGCAGCTCTCGAATGTGCAGCTGCTCGGGGCCAATCTTGTCCATGGGACTGATCACGCCGCCCAATACGTGGTAGAGGCCGTGGTAGCTGCCCGTGCGCTCGATCGCCTGGACATCGCGCGGCTCGCCCACCACGCAAATGCGAGTGGTATCGCGCATCGGGTCCTGGCAGATGGAGCACTCGTCGGCCGTGGCGTAGTTAAAGCAGCGGCTGCAAAAGTGGACCTCCTGCTTGACCTCCAGGATGGCCTCGGCCAGGCGGCGCGCCTCCTCGGCATCGGCCTCCAACAGGTAATAGGCGATGCGCTGGGCCGACTTGGGACCAATGCCCGGCAGACGGCCCAGCTCATCGAGCAGTTTTTGCAGACTGTGGTTGGCACTCATATATATGCGTGTCTTAGAACGGCATGCCCGGGATGTTGAGGCCGCCGGTGATGGCGCCCATCTGCTTGTTGGCGAGCTCGTTGACGCCGCGGACGGCCTCGTTGACGGCAGCCATGATCATATCCTGCAGCATATCGACGTCCTCGGGATCGAGCGCATCGGGATCGATGGTGAGGTTGACGAGCTCCATCTCGCCGTTAACGGTCACCTTGACCATGCCGCCGCCGGCAGAGGCGTCGACGGTCTGGGACTTGAGGTTCTCCTGCGCGGCGGCAAGCTGCTCCTGCATCTTGCGAGCCTGCTTCATCATCTGCTGCATGTTCATACCGGCCATGATGGCTCCTTTACGTGCGGCCGCACGCCGAGCTGCAAGGGCAGCCGGAGCACGGCGGGACTTTCAAACTCAAAAATCGTACCACGGCGCGCGGCGAGAGAGCGGGGCGGACGTGTTACCTCAGTCGATATACATGTCCTGGAGTGCAAGCTGCACCCAAAGATTATGCAAAGTTGAATAATTCGCATCTGCATAATATTGAAAGCTAAATCTTGTAGAGCCGGAATCCGACATTTTATGCGTCCCACTAAATGGCTAAATGCCGAGCCACTACTCGAGGCGGCGCACATGGCGGCAGGGTATAATTTGATTGCCATAGATAGTAATTTGGAGGTGCCCCATGAATGCCCCCAACGCGCTCCAAAACATCCGCTCAAAACACCCCGTTGCATATGTGGTTCTCTATCTCTTTGTCGGCTGGGCATTGCTGGTTGTCATCACCCATGCCATAGCTTTTGGAGCAGAACTGCTGATAGCCAGCTCGGACCAGCCCGTCGTCAAATGGGAGACGACCGATGAGTGCACCGACGGAACCCGAACCGTCTACTACAACAGCCCGTCCCTCTATCAAGAGTTCAAGGTCAAGATAAAGGACTTCAAGATTGTCGATGCCGAGCTAGGCGTTTATTTGGCAATCGGAGCAACCATTAACGCCGAGCAAGTCGAGTACACGGACAGCCATGCGACGTATCGTATCGACCTCAGCATCCTAGGCCGACCGTCACGCACCTGTCTGCTCAAATGCGACATACGCGGCACCACACTACACATGTCCGAAATACAGATGCGCCCGGACAAGGGGTCCTCTTCTTGAGCAGTATACCCGCCTGCGCAGCTACTCCACCGGCTTGAAGATGGTGGCCTGGCCAAAGACGCTGCGGATGAGGGCCTTGGCCTCGTCCTCGGTCTGCGGGATGCTCGGGGCTGCGCCCTGATGGCCGAAGGGGCTGCCAGCACCGGGATTGGATTCCCAGGGAGCGGCGGGGACGTCGTCGTTTGCAGAGGCTGCGGGTGCCACAGCAGCGGCCTTGGTCGCGGACGCCGCACCCGGCACGTCGAACGGGGGCAGATCGTCCCCGCCGGCATCGGCAGCAAAACCACCGACCATAGCATCGTCGTAGGGCACCTGCTCGGATTCCCATGGCGCAGCCTGCGCAGGCGGCTGAGCCATGGGGACGGACGCGCGCTCGGGCGCTCGGGGCGCGGGCTCGGTCGGGAGCTTGCCCGTGGCAGGAGCACCGGCAGGGTTGTCGGAGCGCAGCCAAGGGGCCTTGGCCAGGTCGGATGACTTGGGCGCAGGCGCGGCAGCGGACTTGGGCGCGGGGATCGGAGCAGCCGGTTTGGGTGCCGCGGGCTTAGGCGCCGACGGGGTCGGTACCGCCACCGGCGCTGTTATTGGCTGCGGCGCGCTGGCGCTCGAGGATGCAGGGGGCACCGAGGACACGGGTTGCGGGTCCGCAGATACCGCAGCCCGTGCAGATGGAGAATGCTCCTCATGTTGAGGAGCCGGCGTGCCACCCCCATCCAGGACATAGTCGACGGTACGACGACCGAAGACCGCGCAGACCGTCGGCAGGACCACCGACTGCGTATCGGCGCGACCGAGCATCTTAATGGCAAAAGTCGAACCCGCGGGGAACGAGACCGTGAGCTTGGAGCCGTCGTCGGCCGTGGCGCGGGCGTTGAGCAAAAGCCCTGCGTAGGAGGCCTGACGAGCCTTGACGCGCTCGACGACCTCGGCCCATTTGCGCTGGAGCTCGCCGGCGTCCTCAACCGCGGGGGTCTCGGCAGCACCGGCGGCGGCAACCTGGGCGGCGTTGTTGGGCTTGGACACCGACACGGTCGATGCAGCAGGCGCGGAAGCCGGAGCCGCAACGGGCTGAGGTGCAGGCGTTACAGGTCTGGGCGCCGGCGCAGGAGCCGCGGACTTGGTCGCAGGCTGGGCAGCCGGAACAGCAGCGCCGCGGTCCCAAGGCATACCGCCCTGGCGCGCGGACGTAGCAGCGGGGGCAGCGGATGCCGCCGGAGCGGCAGCACGAGCGCCCGAAATGAGCGTCGGCTGTTGGGCAGCAGCGGGTACGGATGCTGCAGGCGCGGCGGCCTGAGCAGCAGCCGCGCTCGCCGGCACGGCGCCGTTGGCAATCATGGCCTCCAGGCGTGCCACGCGCTCGGCCAATGCCTCAATCGTTAAATCGGCCTCGGGACGCGCCAGACGCGTGCAGGCAATCTCGAGCACCAGGCGCACGTCGCTCGCGCCCCTCATCTCCAGTGCGGCATCGTCGAGCACCGTCAGCACGCGGGCCAGGCGGTCGGCAGGATGCTCGCCAAAGGCAGCGGCCTCGGCAGCAAGCGCCTCGGCCTGCTCAGCACCGCCCTCAAACAACTCGGCACGGGCACCGGCAACGCAGGCAACATACACGTCGCGCACGTGCGCCACCAGGTCGCGCGTCAGCTCCAGCAGGTCGTTTCCTTCCTCGACCTGCGCGCGAATAAGCCCATACAGCTCGGCAACATCGCGATCGGCAATGGCGCGGGCAAACTCACCCAGGATCTGGTCCGAAACCTCGCCCAAAAGCGAGCGGGCATCGTCCGCATGCACGGCGCCGTTGCCAAAAACGCTCAGCTGCTCCAGCGTGGAGAGCGCGTCGCGCATGCCGCCCTTGGCATGGCGCGCCACGATGGCGAGCGCCTCGTCGTCGTAATCGAAACCCTCCTGCTCGCACACGTAGGACAGGCGATGCTCGATATCCTCGTTGCCGATGCGGTGGAAATCGAAGCGCTGGCAGCGCGAGAGGATGGTCTCCAGAATCTTTTGCGGGTCGGTGGTGCACAGCACAAAGATCACGTGCGCCGGCGGCTCCTCAAGCGTCTTGAGCAGCGCGTTGAACGCCGCCGTCGTGAGCATGTGGACCTCGTCGATGATATAGATCTTGTACTTGCCGCGCACCGGGGCAAAGTTGACGGAGTTGATGATCTCCTCGCGCACGTTGTCCACGCCGGTACGGCTTGCGGCATCGAGCTCGTAGACATCCGGGTGGTTGCCTTCGGCGATGAGCTCGCACTCCTCGCAAGCACCGTCGGGCAAGCAGCCGCTTGCACCCTCGGCGCGCGCCGCCTCGGCATTGCGACACAGCAGCGCCTTGGCCAGAATGCGCGCCATGGTGGTCTTGCCCGTGCCGCGCGGTCCGCAGAATAGGTACGCGTGGGACAGGCGCCCCTCGGTGATGGCGTGCTCGAGCGTCGAGACGATATGCTGCTGGCCCACCACGGAGTCGAAGGTGAGCGGGCGATACTTTCGGTACAACGATTCCATGGGTGCTCCCCCGGGTATACTGAGTCTTGTTGCCGCGACGGCCATGCGGTCGCACGGCATACTGCATTCATAATAACCCGTACGGCGAGCCCGCCGCGATAGGAGTCCAAAGAGCATGGCAGACGCAGAGAGCAACCTCGTTCCCTCCGAAGCAGCCGACCAGGTCGAGGTCGCGCTCGAGAAGCAGGCCGCAGCCGACGACGGCATCCTGTACCTCAACGAGTACCAGTACGAAAACGACCTGGTCACCGACTTCGCCCGTCTGGTCGCCTCGCCCAGGCGTCGCGGCTCGCTGTATGTCGCCGCGGCAATTGCCGCGCTCATCGGCATCGGCATGCTGGTGGCCGGCGGCAACTGGATCAAGTTTGGCGTCGTCCTGATCGTATTCGGCGCCTTTTTGGCCTGGTGGAGCAAAAACCTGCACCACACCCTCGCCCGCGACTTTATCGACGCCGTTGAGGCCGACGAGTCAATGGGTGGCCGCTATCGCCGCGTCGCCGCCAACGAGGACGGCCTGATGGTTTGGGGCAAGAGCGGTAAGTCACAGTTCTTCCCGTTTGACAAGCTCGACCACGTACTCGACGGCGAGCGCATCTTTGTGGCCATGTTCGCCGACCAGGGCGTGACGGTCCCCAAGGACACCTTCGTCCGTGGCGATGCCGAGCAGTTCGGCCCCTTCCTCAAGGCCCGCATCAACAAAAAACTCCGCATCGAGACCAAGCGCAAGAAGATGAAGGCAGAAAAGGCCGCTGCCGAAGCCAAACAGGGCGACAAGCCCCAGGAGACCAAGCGCAAGCAGAAGAAGAACAAGAAAAAGCGCTAAGGCCAAGCCAGGCAGGCAGCCTCGCATCCCGCTATCCTCCCCATGCACCCGAGCGTGCTACACTAGCAGCATCTATGCCACCGCGAACGGCTCGGCCCCGCGCCCGCCGCTCGCAAACGAACTTTAAACGCACGAGGGTTGGCCATGCCGCTTTTCTCGCAACATACCGCCCGGTTCTCGCCGGACGTTCCCTTGGAGGGCACTAGCTCTCGCGAGCTGCTCAAGCGGTACCAGCCGCTCGAGACGCTTGCGACCGGCGGTTTTGGCTCCATCGAGATTTGCCGCGACACGCATCTGCGCCGTCGCGTGGCCATTAAGCGCATTCCCCTTATCAACGGCGCCGGCATGCCCGCCAGCGACATCATGGACGTGCTGCGCGAGGCGCATACCGCCGCCATGCTTCAACATCCCAATATCGTGCAGGTTATCGACTTTACGCACGACACCGCCTATGCCTACCTGGTCATGGAGTATGTCGACGGCATGTCGTTGGCCGAGTTTTTGCATCGCGTGGACGGCCACTCGCTCACCTTTGACGAGGCCGCGGCCATTGCCGACGCGCTGGGTCAGGCACTCACCTTTGCCCATGCAAACGGCGTGCTTCATCTGGACATAAAGCCCGCCAATGTGCTTATCGACCATTCGGGCAATGTAAAGCTCACCGACTTTGGCATGGCGCGGCTGTCGTCTGCCGGCGGCTTTGGCGGCTCGCGCGGCGGCACCATCGGCTACATGCCGCCCGAGCAGCTCGATATCGAGACCGGCACGGTCGACGAACGCGCCGATGTCTTTGCCCTCGCCTGCGTTATCTATGAGGGCTTGTGCGGCAGCGCTCCCTTTATGGCGGCCACGCCCGCCGACTCGCTCGACCGCATCATCGGCGGCGCCACCTATCCCAGCGAGCTGATACCACACTTTCCCCCGGGAGCCGAGGCCGCGCTCATGAGCGCGCTCTCCCCCATGCCGCAGGACCGCCCCAACAGCATCGAGGCATTTTGCGACCAGCTCCTTGCCGGTCTGGGCAGCGTGCGCGAAGGCCGTCGCAGCCTGGAGCAAATGGTTGGCGAGCTTTCGGATGACGAGCAGGAGCTCGACGATATCGAGCCGTCGCACTACGAGGACGATGCCATCGAGGTCGACCCCGCACTCGGCTGGGCGGGCACGCGCTGGAGCCATGCGCGCGACTACACCATGCGCACTATCTCGGCGCTAGCGTGCGGCACCTTTAGCTTTTTGCTGATGCAAACGGCCGGGGTCGCGGCGCTTCCCGGCCTGGTCATTGCGGCTATCGCGATCGGAGCGGCGGCTGGCCTGGCCCCCCAGATCGGCTCGGCCATCTCGGCTGTGGGCTTTTTGGTGCTCATGGCCAACGCCACCATGCAGGCGCAGGGCATCCTGTCGATGTTGCCGGTCGCGGTGATCTTTGCCGCTGCCATGTCCGGTTGGTGGATCGCCTGGGGTCGCACCGAGGCTGCCGCGAGCGCCGCGCTCACCTGTGCACTCGCGCTTGGCTGTCTGACCGGCAATACCTTCCTGGCAGCTGGGGTCGCCGCCGGCGTCGCGTCATTTTGGCTCGGCCCGACAAGCGCCGCTGCGGCAACGGGCATGGGCGCGCTTTTTGCCCGTCTGGCCACGGTCGCGCTTTCAGCCGGAGGCGTGCTGGGGCTCGGTAACGTTGCCGCAGCGCTGGGAGACCCGCTCCTTTGGGCTGCCTTTGGGCTGGCCGCGGCAACTGCCGCAGCGTCATCCGCGCTGCTCAATGCCCATGCCAAGCGTGCCAATCAGGGCTCAAACCTTGCCGCAATCGCCGCCATCGCTGTCACCGGCATCGGCTGCGCAGCGGCGTCCTGTCTTGCACACCATATGGAAATTGCCAGCCTTGCAGCCGCGGTCATCGCCAAGGCGGCGGTTGCGGGAACCCTATCCTCTATAATCGTTGGGATATGCCTATATTTGCTCGGATACCAAAGAACCTATACGGAGAGTGATCTTTCGTGAACTTCCTGAACATCTTCGAGGACCACGTGGCCGGCATCTTCGGTGCCACCCGTGCCCCGTTCTCCTTTAAGAAGCTTGCCAAGCAGGCCGCTCGCGACATGGAGGATCAGACTCTGGTGATCAACGGCGTCAACACGGCGCCGGCACTCTATACCATCCTGATCGCCGCCGACGACGATCCCATGCTCGCCCCGTTCTACCCCGAGCTTTCGCGCGAGGTCCGCGAGTTTGTGAAGGCGCAGGCCGAAAAGCGCCGCTATGTCTTTGTCGGCGAGCCCCTCGTGCGCTTTATGATCGATCCGCAGCTGCGCGCCGGCAAGTTCTCGGTCTTTGCCGAGAACGTCGATGCCCCCACGCTCGGCCGCCTGTACGAAGAAGAGCGCGCCTATCAAAACGGCCTGGGCCAGAACAACTCCGCGGCAAGCCGTGCCGCCAGCGCCCCGCGCGCCGGCCAGCAGCAGTTTGCTGCCCCGCAACAGCAGCGCCCCGCCGCCATGCCCCAGCAGCAGCCGACGCCTCGCGCCGCCGCTCCCGACCCGCTTGCCGTGGCAGACCCCTTCGCGCCTAGCGTCCCCGACCCCGCCGCAGCACCCATCCCGGTGCCGCAGACCGTCTCGCGCGACGCGCTTGCCGGCATGGGCGGAGCCGCCGCGACCGGTGCCGCCGTGGGCCTAGGCGCCGCAGCCGGCATCGCCTCCAACATGGCGAGCACTCGCGCCCCGCAGCGCCCGCTCGCCCAGCTCGTCGACGTCGTGAGCGGCGAGAGCCATAGCATCACCTCCGCACAGGTGACCATCGGTCGCGAGCGCTCAGTTTCCGACATTGCCCTGCGCGACCCCAACGTGTCGCGCCGCCACGCCCAGCTCACCTTTACGGGCTCGGATTGGTCGATCGAGGACCTCAATTCCACCAACGGCACGCTCGTCAACAACCGCCGCATTACGCGCTGCCCGCTGCGCAACGGCGATCTGCTGACGTTTGGCCTGAGTACCTTTGAATTTAGGGGATAGTCGCTTATGAACATCGATATCGTCCTTTTTGCAGGCCGCATCGTCTTGGTCGCCCTGCTCTATATCTTCCTGTTCGCCGTCATGAAGACCGGCGTGGGACTTGTGCGCGGGCAGCGCCGCGACTCGGCTATCTGGACGATTGATGTGGACAAGGGCCCGCGCGGTATCCGCGGCATCCACGTAGACATGCTCGGCCCCGTCATCGTCGGTCGCTCGCCATCTTCGGACATCTGCATCAACGAACCGTTCGTCTCGGCCTCGCATGCGCGCTTTTCGCTGCAGGGCCCGGCGCTCATCATCGAGGACCTCAACTCGCTTAACGGCACGCTCGTCAACGGCCGCCAGCTCGTGGAGCCCGCGACGCTGCGCGAGGGCGACGAAATCCAGATTGGCGACGTGGTCATGAAGGTGAACCGTCGATGATCGACGAGGAGAACAAGTCCGCAACTATGACCGAGGCGCCGGCTGCCGCCGCAGCTGCGCCGGCCCACGCCGCTCCGGCGGACTCCACACCCGTGGAGCCCGAGGACACCGTGTTCTCCCTGCCTCTTTCGCATGTAACGCATGATATTTCGGATCTCGCCGATAACGAGGACGAAGAGGATGCCGCGGCAGCGCCCATCGGCGCACATGCTGCGGAACAGCCCGCAGCGCCCGAAGCAACCCCGGCGCCGGCTCACTTTGCAGAGCCCGTCGCCGCGGCAATCAACGAGAGCGCTGCGGTGTTTGCGGCACCCGAGCCCGCCGCGCCGGCGTTTCCCATGGCCCCGGCATCCGAGGTTGCGCCCGCGTCTACACCGGCGCCCGAGCCTATAGACGTCAGCCCGCAAGACGACGAGTCGACCGCCCGCATGTCCGAGGAGCCCGACTCCCCGGACACCGGCGATTCCGAATCAAACGCCGAGACCGACACCGTCTCTCCCGGTGACACCGCCGAGATCGACGTTGCCGCCGTTGAGGCCAAGCTCAAAGACCCCGGCTCGACCATGAGCTTTGAACCCCTGACCGAGGAGCGCATCGAGACCGACTCGACCTATGATGCCGGTACCACCACGCAACTCATGTGGGGCGCCCGCTCCGACGTTGGCTGCGTGCGCCCGCACAATGAGGATTCCTACCTAGTGCAGTCGCCGCTCTTTTGCGTATGCGACGGCATGGGCGGTCACGCCGCCGGCGAGGTAGCCTCTTCCATCGCCGTCGAGACTATTGCCAAGACAGCTCCTCAGTCTGCCGACGCCGCACGCCTGGCCGCAGCCGTCGAGGCAGCCAACGCCGCCGTAATCGAGGCGGCCCTGAATGGCCTGGGCAAGCCCGGCATGGGCTGCACAGCCACCTGCGCCTATATCGAAAACGACACGCTCGCCATCGCCCACGTGGGCGACTCTCGCGCCTACCTGCTCCACGAGGGCACGCTCATCCGCGTGACCCGCGACCACTCCTACGTGGAGGAGCTCGTGGACGCCGGCGAGATCACGGCAGACGAGGCTCGCGTCCACCCCAACCGTTCGGTCATCACCCGCGCACTGGGCTCGGACCCCGCCATGTATGCCGACCACTTCACTCTGCATATCGAGGAAGGCGACCGCCTGATCCTGTGCTCCGACGGCCTCTCGAGCATGATTCCCGATAGCGATATCGAGAACATCGCCACACAGTCCTCAACCGCGCAAATCTGCGTCGACAACCTAGTGGACGCGACGCTTGCCGCCGGCGGCCACGACAACGTGACCGTAGTAGTCGTTGACCTGGTTGACGATGGCGTCATGCGCGAGGCGCAACGCGTGCGTCGCCGCAACGTTACTATCGCCGCCATCCTGGCCCTCGTCTTTGTGCTGGCAGCTGGCATCTGGGCCTACACGGGTGTCACCGGCTCGTACTACCTGGGTACCTACCAGGGCAATGTCGCCGTCTGGCGTGGCCTGCCCGGCAAGCCACTCGGACTCAAGCTCCACTGGCTCGAAAGCGAAACCAGCATCAAGCTGTCCGACCTGCCCGAAGACACGCAAAACCGCCTCAAGGCGGGCATTCCGCAAACAAGTGTCGACGATGCGCAGGACACGATATCCAAGTACCGCCACCAGATCGACGAGGAGCAGACCCGCCAGGTGATCGACGCGCAAACGATTCGCGACAACACCAATCAGGGATCGGCCTCCGAATCAGATTCCGAGAAAACCGCCGAACAGTCCGCCGAGGCCGAAGCCTCCGATAAGAATTAGAAAGGGAGTGCCGCTTATGAGTCGCCGCAACACCGAGCTGCTCTTGCTCATCGCCTCGGCGTTCCCCGTCATCCTGCTGTATGCGATGTACGTCCTCACCGCGGGCGCTGCCATCTCCTTTGAGACGCTTGCCGTACCGATCGGCCTCTTTGCCGCCTTTGCCGCGGCCCACATTGCCGTGCGCATCTTGGCGCCCGGTGCCGACCCCGCCATCCTGCCCATCGTATTTATACTTTCGGGCATCGGCATCACGTTCGTGACGCGTCTCGCCCCCGCTCTCGCCATCTCACAGCTCATCATCCTGTTTGTCTCGGTGGCGCTCATGGTGGGAACGCTTGCACTAGTCAAAAACCTCGACGTGGTCATGCGCTACAAGTACACCTTTGGCATCATCGGCATCATTCTGCTGATGCTGCCTATCTTTATCGGCACCACGATCTCGGGCTCCAAGCTGTGGATTCGCATCGCGGGCTTTACCATCCAGCCCGGCGAGTTCGCCAAGGTCTTTATCGTCCTGTTCCTGGCCGGCTACCTGGCCGAGAACCGCGAGCTGCTCTCCATCTCCAACCGCAAGATTCTGGGCTTTAAGATCCCTCGCCTGCGACTGCTGCTGCCGCTGTTTGCCGTGTGGGGTGTGTGCCTGCTCGTCGTCGTCTTCGAACGCGACCTGGGTTCGGCCGTGCTGTTCTACACCATCTTCTTGCTGATGCTCTACGTTGCCACGGGGCGCTTTTCGTATGTCGTTATCGGCCTTGCGCTCTTAGCTGTTGGAGCCGTGGGCGCCTACAAGTTCCTGTCGCACGTTCAGGTGCGTTTCCAGGTTTGGCTCGATCCGTTTAAGGACGCCCAGGGCCAGGGCTACCAGATCGTCCAGTCGCTCTTCTCGCTTGCCGATGGCGGTCTGGTCGGTGTTGGCATCGGCAACGGCATGGCCAACAACATCCCTGTCGTCGAGTCCGACTTTATCTTCTCGGCTATCGGCGAGGAGATGGGCCTTTTGGGCGGCGGCGCCGTGCTCATCCTGTTTATGCTCTTTGCCGTGCGTGGCCTCACCACAGCTGCCCGCGCTAAATCCGACCTCGCCGCCTTTAGCGCCACCGGTCTTACGGCAGCCATCAGCTTCCAGGCCTTCTTGATCGTGGGCGGCGTCACCCGCCTGATCCCGCTGACCGGCGTCACTCTGCCCTTTATGAGCCAGGGCGGCTCCTCGCTGCTGGCGAGCTTTATCATCGTCGCGCTCCTGCTACGCGCCGGTGACGAGGCGACCGGACGCGAGGCAGAGCTTACCGGCACCGGCACCATGACCGCCATCACCGATGATCAGGTCGCATCGGCCGCCGCCCCGACGGGCACGCGCTTTGCCACCTCGTCTTCCTACGGCAGCGGTAGCCATTCCGTCGGCTCGCGCATGCGTCGTCGCCTGCTCGACACGCCTGAATCCGGTGTGCTCGGCCGCGTTGCGCTTGCCAACCGTCTAACTCGTGCGGTGCTCGCCTTTACGGCGCTGTTCGCCATCCTTATCGGCAACCTCACCTATGTCCAGGTCATCAAGGCCAAGGACTATCAGGACATGCCGACCAACAACCACACCATCGCCCGCTCCAAGTACATCCAGCGCGGCTCCATCATCACGTCCGACGGCGTGACGCTGGCCGAGTCGCTGCAGCAGGAGGACGGCACCTACGTACGCTCCTACCCCAACGGTAACCTGGCAGCGCACGTGGTTGGCTACGTGAGCCAGCAGTATGGCACCACCGCCATCGAGAGCGTCATGAACGACACGCTCACCGGTTCTAAGGACTACTCCAGCTGGAACAACGCCATCGCGTCGCTCGCGGGCCAGACCCAGCCGGGCAACACCGCCAAGCTCACCATCGACTCGCGCATCCAGACGGCGGCCGAGCAGGCACTCAAGGGCTTTAAGGGCGCTGTAGTGGTCATCGACCCGCGTACCGGCGCGGTGCTCGCATGTGCCAGCTCGCCCACCTACGACAACACCAACATCGATGCCCTGCTGCAGACGGGCGGCGGCGAGGACGGCTCCATGTACAATCGCGCCATGGACGCGCTGTACACGCCGGGCTCAACGTTTAAGGTCGTTACGCTTTCCGCGGCACTCGAGACCGGTACCGCCAGCCTTACCAGCACCTACCAGGCGCCCGGCTCCATGGACATCGGCAACGCACCGGTCACCAACGATGCCAACGAGAGCTACGGCACCATCAGCCTGCAGCAGGCCTTTGCCGTGTCCTCCAACGTCGTCTTCGGCCAGGTGGCAAACGAAGTTGGCGCAAACACGCTCGTGCAGTTTGCCAACGCCTTTGGCTACGGCCAAAAGCTCGGCCAGGACCTGACCTCCGCGGCCTCCATCATGGCCGACCCGTCGCTCATGACCGAGTGGGAGACCGCCTGGGCCGGCGCCGGCCAGCCTGTCGGCATGGACCACACACCCGGCCCGCAGACCACCGTCATGCAAAACGCCGTGATTGCCGCCGCCATCGCTAACAGCGGCGTGGTCATGGACCCGTACTTTGTAGCCCAAGTACTCGCCCCGGACGGAACCGTGGTCAAGACCACGCAGTCCCGCTCGCTGGGTCAGGCCGTCAGCTCCGCCACGGCCGACCAGGTCAAGCAGGCCATGCTTGCCGTCGTCCAGTCCGGCACCGGCACCGATGCCCAAATCCCCGGCGTCAAGGTCGCCGGCAAGACCGGCTCGGCCGAGACTGGCGGCACCAACGTCAACTCGATGTTCGTTGGCTTTGCACCTTACGATTCACCCACGGTCGCTATCTCGGTGGCCTTGGAGGATTACGACAAGCATGACGTCAAGGCCGCCAAGATCGCCGGTATCGTCCTGACCGCGGCGCTTGCCGCACAGGGAGCGTGATGCCCATGACCGAATCGGACACCCGAGGCGCGCCGCGGCCGAAGAGTTAGCGGCAACGCGCCACACGGCCCCAGTGGCCACATCGTAGGTACTACACATATCATTGAGCGAATAGTTATGTTAGGAGCAGGAATGGAACAGAGGGTCCTCGGGGGAAGATACCTCCTCAAGGATAAGGTGGGAACAGGCGGCATGGCGACCGTCTACCGTGCACAGGACCAGGTCCTCGACCGCACGGTAGCCATCAAGATCATGCTGCCGCAGTATGCTGGCGACGCAACCTTCGCCGCACGCTTTAAGCAGGAGGCCCAGGCAGCAGCCGGTCTCTCCTCCCCCTATATCGTGGGCGTCTACGATTGGGGCAAGGACGGCGACACCTATTACATCGTCATGGAGTACCTGCGCGGCACCGACCTTAAGAGCGGCATCAAGAGCCACGGCGCCCTCGACCCCAAGAAGGTCGCCCAGATCGGCTCGCAGATCAGCTCTGCGCTTTCGGTCGCCCACAAGCACGAGATCATCCACCGCGACATTAAGCCGCAGAACATCATGGTGCTGCCCGACGGCAACATCAAGGTGATGGACTTTGGCATCGCGCGCGCCAAGAACAGCCACCTCACGCAAGACAACAACGTGCTGGGAACCGCCCACTACGTCAGCCCCGAGCAGACCCGCGGTCAGGACCTCGGCCCCACCTCGGATATCTACTCGCTGGGCGTCGTGATGTACGAGTGCGCCACCGGCCGCGTTCCCTTTGACGGTGACGACGCCATCTCGGTCGCACTCAAGCAAGTCAATGAGCTGCCTATTCCGCCGAGCCAGATCAACTCCGGTGTCGACGCCGACCTTGAGCGCATCATCCTCAAGTGCATGGAGAAGGATCCGGCAAACCGCTTCCAGACCGCCGACGAGCTGCGTCAGGTGCTCAACAGCTACCTGTCGGGCCGTGCCGTCAACGTCTCGGAGCCCACGCGCATCATCGGTGCCCCCGGTGAGCTGGGCGCCACCAAGACTCGCGAGCTTTCCGATCAGACGCGCGCCATGGTGCGTCCCGTCTCGGGCGTGAGCGGCCAAAATACCGCCCGAAGCTCGGTTTCGGGCTCCACCGGCTCGTACGAGGTCAAAGAGCCCAAATCCAACAAAAACAAGATTATCGCCGCCGTGGTGGCAGCGGTTGCCGTCATCGGCATCGTGGTGGCCTTTGCCACAGGACTCTTTGGCGGCGAGCAGGTCACCGTTCCCGATGTACTGGGCAAGGACCAGCAGACTGCCGTCGAGCTGATCAAGGAAGCCGGCCTCGAGGTCGGCACCATCGACCAAAGCTACAACGACGATGTCGACGAGGGCAAGGTCGCCGAGCAGACGCCCAACGGCAACACCAAGAAGGCCAAGGGCACCAAGGTGAACCTGGTAATCTCCAAGGGTCCCAAGCCCTCCGAGAAGGTTGAGGTTCCCCAGCTTGTCGGCCTGACCAAGGACCAGGCAGAAGCCGCGCTGGCAAGCGTTGGCCTGAAGGGCAACGCCTCCGAGGAGGCCAACGAGGCCGATGAGGGCCAGGTCTTTGAGCAGGGCACCGCAGCCGGTAAGGAAGTCGCGAAGGGCACGACCATCTCGTACAAGGTCTCGAGCGGCCCGGATACCACGTCCGTCCCCGACCTGACCGACATGACCGAGGCCCAGGCGCGCAACGCCCTCGATATGGCAGGCTTTGGC
>OLQI01000909.1_pt1 | contig 22849 bp, 10 predicted proteins | sample 1672171 | NCBI WGS metagenome assembly OLQI01 (sample SAMEA3136655, study PRJEB25190) | human gut metagenome
ACCCGTGTTACCGCCGTGAAAGGGCGATGTCTTAACCGCTTGACCACGGGGCCATTGTTTTCTAGTTCTGTAGCAGAACCGTTTTTAATATTATCATATAACTTTTATAATTGCAAGTCTTTTTTTCTTATTCTGTCAAATTTTTTTACTAAAATTTTTTACAGTTTTTTACGATTTTTTAAAGCTCATTTTTTATAGCTTTTTTGAAAACATTTCTTACGTTCCATATTCTATTGTTTTATCTTTAATCTACACTGCAAAACTGCCGGCAGGATAAATCCTGCCGGCAGAAAAATCTGTATTTTACTTTTTATAACTGATCACCGTTCGTCAATCAAAACAACCGTTTCATTAAGAACGTTTTCTGCGTGATCTAAGAGTTACAGCAACTGCAGCGCCTGCTATACCAAGACATGCAATCCACAGCGCTATGTTTGTTGTATCACCTGTCTGAACTGCTCCGCCTTTGTTCGGCTGCTGTGGCTCATCTTTTATTTTCTCAAAACGAGCCTCAATCTTAATACCGTTCAGTTCTTCTGTGATCGGTGTATCGAAGTTAAACTCCTTATCTCCTACAAACCATCCGAGGAATTTATATCCTTCTTTTGTCGGGTCTGCCGGTTTTGTCAGTTTTTCTCCGTCTTTTACTTTTACTTCTTTTCCGTCAAGTGTCACTGTCCAAACTTTCTCTTCCGGTGTCGGAGCATCTGTTTTTGAAAGGAACATCTCTATAATGCCGACCTTAGCATCTTTCCATTCAATCTTCACATCAAGAAGCACTGTCTCATTCGGAAGAACAAACTCATTCACTGTCTTGCCCAGTGTTCCGACAGGTTTCCATGTATCTGCTTCTGCTAATGTTCTTACACTTACAGTTGCATTTGAAATCGAATCTGCTCTCTGGACAATCTTAATCTTATTGCGGTCATTCTTCTCTGATACATGATAAACAAGGTTTCCGCTCTTTTCTGCCGGAACAAATGATGTCGCAAGATTCATATCTGACATATAAGAGAATTTTCCGTTTTGTGTATCGAGACATGAGCTTTCATATGTCGGATCGTTTTCGCTCGGAACATACGCTCCGTCATTGATCTCAAGCTCGCTGAAGCGAACCCACTTGTCAGAACCGACTTTTGTTCTTGTCACCTCGAATTTCAGGTAACGTGCATCTTTGTTAATGTTTGTTGCTTCTTTTGTATTATAAGAAGTTTCATGATTCGGAAGTACAGCGCCGATCTCGTCTGTATTGTCCTCTTCTCCTTTATTCGGACCATCCTGCGAACCAAGCGTCATGATCTCTTCCCATGTCTCTCCGTCTGTAGATACAGAGAATTTACCATGTCTGATATAGTCATGCTCGCTATCCTCGCAGACAGCTTTGAACTTATCGAAGTGGATTGTCTGTCCGAGATCGTATACGAACCAAACGCCTTCGTTCTGTGATGTCTGATAAACAGCCTCTGTTGCTCTGTTTCCGTCGAACGCTTTCTCAGGATCTGTGATCGTATAATTTCCGCTTTTTGAATGCAGTGATTTTTCTTTGAACTCTACCGTATTTACAACGAATTGTTTCAAATTGAATTTCACATCATCATTCGTCTTGTTGATCAGTCTGATATATCTTGCATCTCCCGGTTTCTTTGCATCATATGTTGTCCACTCATATGCATTGAGAGATGTTTCAAGGGTAAGCTTGTCTGCATTTTCAAGATTCTTCTGAATATCTTTAATCTCATGAATGCGGTCTAATTTTAAGCCGATATACTGATCTTTCTTTAAAGTAATATCATTCTTAGCTTCGATTTCAGCGCTTTCATCCAACAGATTTGCTCTGTATTCTTTGTAAGCGTCTACGTTTGTGTAAACTTTCGAGTTAAACCATACTTTAGAGTCAACGTCAAATTCTCTGATCGCAAACCAGTTTTTCTGTGTCGCATTATTCTTGATACGAACATACTGTGCCTGAATATCTTTGTCAGATACATCGATCTCTATCGTGCGTTTGTTTTCAAATGTTGCAATCTTTGTCCATTTCTGACCGTCAACCGACCACTCCAGATCACAGTTCTGCATATAATCTGCATGTGTATCATTATTACCCTGGACAATCTTGATCTTTCCAAGTGTGATCTTCTCGGACAGCTTCACTCCGAAATAATCACCTGCGATCATAGAGTCACCGTTTGTAGGATCTCCCTGTCTTACATTGTAATGTACGCTTGTGCCTTCATCACCGTCGATTGCATTATTTTCGTTTCCATTATTGTAAACAGTCCAACCTTCTGTTGTACGGATCACTTCTTTTGTAAACGTATCTGCCGCTCCGGGCTGCAAGTCTACTTTGAACTCACGCATAGAAGGCCATTTACCAGATCCTCCCACTCTCGAGCACTCATAACGAACTGCCGTAACGTTCTCGATTTCAAGTCCTGCCACATCAACTTTCGCAGCATATGGTCCGTATTCTTTTCCGTTTTCTAATTCTTTCCACTCATCAGAACCTTCTGCCTGATATTTCAGTTTTGCGTATCCGAATGTATCGTCCGGTTTCTCTTTTCCTGCGCCGTTTTCGATATGTACGCCGTAAATAGTCGTCGGTTTGCTGAAGTTCACCTGATAATACTGTCCGACACCTTCTGCTCCGTTGTACCATGCATACGTACCGCTGTTGCCGTCAATAATATCTGCCGGTTTTCCGCTCTGCCATGTCTGAAAGCTTGCCTCTGCCGTAATTTTCAACGGTCTTTCAACATCGCCTGCCACATAATCGTTCATCGGATCTGACAATGCCGCTTCCAATGTTTTTGCCAGAGGGATCAAATGGGTCGATCCCGGAGTTACAACTGCCGGAGACGCATTGTACATCTCTTTTGTATATGTCTGGGAGGTCGCATAACTTCCCGAACCTGCCATATACAGATCAAACGCGCTCTGCATATCATTTTTCTGCATTGCATCCTGTGCCTGTGCAAAAGAACGGATTGCCGTACAGAGATCTTTCAAAGAGTTTGTAAACGGAAGGATTTCCGCTTTCATTGCCTCGTTTTTGCTCTTTGCATGGAAACCGTCGCAAGCTTCAATGATTGTTGTCATCTCTGCCACAAGCTGCGTTGTTGTTGCTTCTTCTACGTTTCCTGCTGCAAGCTGTGTTTTATAAGTATTGATCAGACCCTGAATTTCTTCTGACTCCGGCAATACAAGTCCATGTCCGTTCGGTTCCGGGTTAGACATATGTTTCGCAAGTGTATGAAGCTCTTCAGATGCATTTTCATCAATATACGCAAATGAATCCGCCCAGCTCTTATCCATATTAAATCCTGCGATATTCCAGCTATAATCCGCAACTGCGAAGATCGCCGGTTTCGATACTTCTGATTCCTGCATCGGGTTTGTCACCGCTCCCGCAAGATCTTCCGGATTTACATCTGTTTTAAGCTGCACACCTTTACCCATCATAAGACGTCCGTGATTAATGTCGTTTACAGGCCAGTTGAGCCAGAATAGCGGGGCACGACGTTTCTGACCGTCTGTCGTTCTATGAGTTCTGAAGTGATCAAGCGTTACCTGCTCGATCGGTTTACATACTGCTTCTCCTGTCCAGAAGATCTTGATATCTTCCGGGAATCCTTTGTCATACTCGTTCAGCTCTGCATAATTGCCGCCTGTACCGCCTGACTGCCATGAATGGTTATATCCTGCCGGACAGAATACTGTGTCATATACATCGCCTTTCTTTTTTGCCCACTCGGATACTTTTGTCATCATGTTGATCACGATCGTTCTCGGAAGGCTTCCGACGTCGTCGCCGAGTACTCCGAACTGACGCACGCCTGCATCGTACAACTGATCAAATTTGCGCAGAAGCGCCTGAATCTCCTGATCTGCCTGCGCCTGATTAAATCCTCCCATAAACGGGTGGGCTGTCCAAACGAAACGGCACTTAGAATCGTTTCCGACTTTTACCATTTCCTTGATCTTTGCCAGTTCTTCTTCCGGATATAAATCACGCCATTTTCCTTTGTGATACTCATCGTCTTTCGGAGCAAAGATATAAGACGTCATCTTATAATCTCCGCCGAATCTCATAAGAGACATTCTGTCCTCATTCGACCACGGAAGTCCGTAATATCCTTCGATAAATCCACGGATATTTACATCTGCATAATCTCTCATCTCAAAGTTGCGGATCGTAGTTCCGTCCATCTGATTGAAGATATGCTTCAAAGATGTGATGCCGTAAAATACCGCATCTGTATCTAATCCGAGGATTACGATCTCACCCTTATTAGATGCGAGGAAATAGGAACCGTGATGGTCAAACAAAGATTTATCTACTGTGTAATGCTCCTTCACATATTTATCTACATATCCGTCGGAGCCGTAGATACCTGCAAGGATATTCGTCTTGCCGTCAACTTTTGCATTGGTAACAGCAGCGCTCTCACTCTTGCCTTTGATCGAAAGAACTTCTGTCATTCGATTCTTTGTCACATCATCAACACCGTTTTCGTAAACAATATTCACTTCTCCGATGTCGAATCCCCCATCCTGATAAGTCATCTCATGGGGGGTCGGGTAGATCTGATATTCCACCCCTGAAACTTCTGCAGTCTGCACTGCGTCAGCTTCCTCTGCCTGTACGGTCAACGCCGACGGTGCAGCCGATGTAAGTACAACTGCCGCCGCAAGCAGACCTGCCCACAAGCCTCTTACTGTTTTCATTCTCTTTCTCATACATTTCCCTCTTTTTCTAGTTACTATAGTTGCCCACTATTCCTATTTTCTTATGATATCGCACTTTACATTTCAGTTATTTGCACTTTTTAGCAACCGATTTGTAATTTATGATAGTTTTCGCCTATTGCCCGGACTTCTTTTGTGCAATATGTTTATTCTATTTTCTTTATTTTGTTTATACTGCACAATTATCTCTTTTCTCTCCGCTTTCTTTGCAGTTTATATAGCAAAAACGTTGTTATAGATCATGAAAAACCGGAGACATTCTTTCATAAGTACAAAACTGCGTATAACCTGCTTTTCTCAGCATTTCCTTCGTTTCTTCTATATAAGCGCCCAAGTGTTCCGGTTTATGACTGTCGCTCCCTATTGTGACGATCTTTCCGCCAAGCTCTCTGTACCGTTTTAAAATTTCCGCAGAAGGCGTCGTGTCAGAAAGGCCGTACCGATATGACGATGTATTCACTTCCAGACCTTTCCCATCCGCTATGACAACTTGCAAAATCTCTTCGACGATCGGTTTGATCTTTTCAAACGGATAGACGCCCTTTTCATCATAACGGGCGATCAGATCCATATGCCCAAGCACGCTGTAATCCTTGTATTCCCGAACGACCGACAGCATTTCCTCATAATACTTTTCATTATATTCCTTCTGCGTTTTCCCATTTCAATGATCCGAAGTTGTTTTCTTCTATCATTTTATCACAAAGCGAACCGTTTTTTCCATTCTAACATTTTTATATACGTTTCCTTTCCACACGCCGTAAAGCTGTAAACTTGCCTGCTGCGGCGCAGACGTCCTCCCTGAAGGTTCTGCGCGATCAGAAACCGGAATATCCGATAATGCAGAAAAGGATCGCCGCTCACACGGCAATCCTTTTTAAGTATCAATTTTTTATTTTGATCTTTTCTGCGTATCTTTGTTTATCCGTTCTTTTTTCTCGTGATCATGACCACTGCGCCTGCCGCAAGTGCAAGTACAAACGGGAAGAACGGCGCTGTTTCGTCTCCTGTCTTCGGAGGTGTCTTTCCATCCTCCTGCGGTGTCTGACCGCCGTCTTTTGTAACCGTTACTTTCACAGTGTCAGTTACTTTCACTGCGTCCGCTCCGCTTCCCTGTGTCGCTGTCACTGTCAGCTTCGCTGTTCCTTTACCGACTGCCTTTACATTGCCGTCAGCATCTACCGTTGCAACTTTTTTATCGGAAGAAGCCCATGCAAATGTTACATTTTCTGCCTTTTCCGGTGTGATCTTCGCTGTTGCCTTTGTTGTCTCGCCGACTTTCAGATCTGCTTTCTTAACTGACGCTTTCACGCCTGTAAGTACCACCGGTTTCTCCGGTTCCGGATCTGTTCCGCCGTCTTTTATTACCGTTACATCCACAGTAGCTGTTTTTGTTACCGCGCTGTCTCCGCTTCCCTGTGTCGCTGTCACAGTCAGCGTTGCTTTTCCTTCTGCAACCGCCTTAACGTTTCCGTCCTTATCTACTGTTGCAATCTTATCATCGGAAGACGTCCATGCAAGCTCTACGCCTTCTGCACCTTCCGGCATGATCGTTGCTGTTGCCTTTGTTGTCTCGCCGACTTTCAGTTCTGCCTTTTCAACTGACGCTTTCACGCCTGTAAGTACCGGTTTCTCCGGCTCTTCCGGTCTGTCCGGACGGATGATCGCTCCGCCGTCTTTCGCACCGTAAGCCTCGAACTCGACGATATGATCAGACGTACCCTGATTATTTTCTCTTCCGTTTACATAGACACGGATGTAGCGAGCTGTTACAGGTTCACTGTTTTCTGCGTTCCACATCTCTTTTCCTGCTGCCGTCTCGACATAAAACTCATCTTTGCCCGCGCCCTGTTTATGTACATTGTCTTTATCGGAGTTATATACCGTTGTCGTTTTGTCTGCCGCAAAGTTCTCGTCTGTACTTAACTGGATCACTGTCGGTCCGTATTTTCTTGAGCCATCCCAGTATCTTGTCATATGGATCTTCGTCAGATCATACTCGTCTCCGAGATCGAACTGCACGTAACGGGAATGGTTCTGGCTGTCGCTCGTATCTGTCAGCTCCAGATAATTCGCCGTACTCTTCACGCCGTCGTTTACCATATTAAACGGTCTGTCCGGTTTCTCTGCCACTGCCGTATTAGCAGTTGCATCATAAGCGGTAACTTTTACTTTCGGATTGTTCTTTGCAAGAACAACATTATCTTCTGTATCGATCAGATCTTTCACTTCATCATATGCAAGCGATCTGTCGAGAACTGTAATATAAGAAACTTCGTCTTTTGTCAGACCCTGCGCAAATATCGTTTCGCCTTTTGTGATCTCCGGATTTGCTTTATCTTCGCTGTATGTTGAAGCAACCACTTTTCCGTCAAGGTAAAGTTTGATCATTCCGTTAATTTCTTTTACAGCAGAGAATTGATGCTCTTTACCGTCAGCCGCAATTCCTTTCGTCTCGCTTGTGTAGCTGTCGTTTGCTTTATCAACCGTCTTCTGATCATATTTTGATGTGATCTTCATATCGTTAAACTCAAACGTCAGATATCCTTCGCCGTCAATACCGACTTTATAAGCGCCTTTCTGCTCTGCAAGTACCACATTTTTCGACGCAGTCTTGATCTTACCTGTTACAGTAAATCCGCCGTGTCCGTCGACAGAGTATTTCGCTTTTGTCGATACAGCTCCGTCTTTCAGATCATCGCTGATCACTCCTGTTATGATGCCGTCTTTAAACGCATCATTCTGCGCGCTTACTTTTGAAGTATTTCCGACAGTATCTGTTACGCCGTCTACACTTACGCTCACTGTCCGGGCATCTTTCAGTTCCTTATCCAAAGTCAGTTTCACTGTACGTCTGTCGGCTTTCAGTTCTGCCTTTGTCACTTCGTATCCGTCTACCTTAAACATTCCCGCTTCCGGCGTACGGATCGTCTCGTCAAATTCAACTTCTGCTTCTTTTCCGTTTCCTTCTACAGAAAGGATCTTCGCAGGCGTTTCGTCTTTCTTTCCAAACTGCAGGATCAAAACTTCCTTCGGCGCAAGAGTATATGTCACTTTATCGCCGTATTTAAGCGCTTTGTCTGTCTGATGTTTCTGATCTCCTACGACAACCTTTCCGTAAACAGTTCCGAGATCTTCTCCGACGCCGATCAGTCTGTCATAAGTCACTTCATAACTTTGTTCTACATTCTTCGGATTTCTGATCGAGAGAATTCCCTCTTTTCCGTTCCAGCAGGAATATCCGTAAATATCTCCATTTTCCGGCTTTCCGCCGAACATCTGTGATTTCTGAAGAATGTCGAAATTATCTTCGATCCATTTTGCCGCTTCCGCGTTGATCTGCCATTTATCGTCGTCAAACATGGAGTAGCTGTAATAATACTCCCAGAATGCCGTTCCTCTCGTTCCGAGCATATACAGGTGATTTCTCAGCTCATCATCTGTATATTCGATATCCGGTCTATTATAAGAATCATTCGCAGTCAATCCGTAAACCGGGTCATGGTTATAAAAATATTTGTTCGGAAGCTGCCACTCTCTTTCATTTAAGAAGTTATAATAAGCGTTGTCGCGGTATGTAAGCATCGCTTCTTCATCCGTTGCATCGAACTTATTCGTATAACCTGTATCTCCCGTATTCTGCATCCATACGCTGTTCACCCACTGAACGTGCCACGGGCTCGGGTTTGTGTAAGAAGTCATATTGAGCCAAAGGTCTTTTCCCGCTCTGTTGGCGCGCATATCTTCAAAAATATCCGTCCATCTCTCGTACGTCTCTGAAATCGTATAGAGTGGATTGCCTGTCACATAATATTCCGAAGGCTCTCTCGAAGGCTCTAAGAGCATTCCATCCAGTTTCCAGTAGTTGATATCGAACTTATCCTGATACTCACAGAAAATTTCTTTATTCAATTTCGTCAAATATCTTGCATCGGAAATGTTAATATCGTTTTGAGACTGTTTGTTTACAGAACCGAAACCATGCTGCGCAATCCAGTTAGCGATCTGAGATTGTGTTCCATATCCGCCTCTTGGTCCAAGCCACAGTCCAAAATTCGATGCAAGCTGATTCACCTGCAGACTGGAGTTGTAAAGCTCATTCGGGAACTTATCGTTGAAATCCCAGAAAGAGCTGTAATTCATCCATCCATCGTCTACAACATAAGAATCAAGAGGCGCTATCCCGTACTGTGTGAATCCCTTCTCGATCTCGAAGAAACTCTTCTTAATAATCTCATCTGAAATATTCTTCATGTTGTCGTACCATGAGTTGTACTGCTGACGGAAATCCGTATCTGTCGCGATCGTCTCGATATACTCATAGAAATCGCTCTGTGTCACGCTGTAATCTCTGCTTCGGGCAGCTCCTACAACAGCGTCCCATGTCGTCATCTTTCCGTTTTCGTTTCCTTCGTTATACTCAAACTTATCATCGGATTTCAATGATTTTCCATAGTAGTAACGGATAAAGGAATTAGAATTTTTAATTTTGTTCTCTGTTTCCGGGAACTCACATCCCCAGTACATCGCGCCTACATAGTACGGCTGTCCAAGCTCCAGATAATCGCCTTTCATATGTGCCATATCAGGATTGTTTGCCATATCATCTTTAATCGACCAGTATTCACCGTCTTTCAGATCGGCTTCTGCGATGTTCATATTTTCCAAATCGATATAATCGATTTTAGCTTTTTCTGCCTGTCCTTCCCCAACAGAAATATCGAGGCGCTTTCTCATGAAAGAATCTCCGTCTTTCATCGTGATCACTTCTTTGATCGTGTAATCTACACCTCTTACTCTCTTCGGCTCAAACGTAAAGGTCAGCGTTTTCACTCCGTCCTTTTCTGTCAGTTGAGGCTCGCCCTGCACTTTCATCTCGCTCGTCTTAAGCTGTGTTGCGTTATCCACTACAGGGAACGTTGCTGTATCTTCAAAGAAGTCAAATTCCGAACAGCAGGCTACGTCTTTGCTTACATTTGAACCTGACGGATCATAACAATCAACAAACTCGATGCGCACACATTTTGCTGTAACCTTCTCTTTCAAATTTACATATGTTTCTTTTTTATTATCAAAAGAACCTTCTGCAACCGGCTGTGCATCTGTTGCCTGTTTTAACGCATCAATACTGTCTCCTGTATAGATTTTATAACTTTTTACATGTCCGCTCACTGTCGGGGTTCCGTTTCCATCTACTCTCTGCTGGTAGCGAAGAGACTGGAACGACTTCTCTGCACCAAAATCGACATAAATATTATGCGGATATTTCCGTTCGGCATCTGTGCCTTCGTTATATTTAGAATGATAATAAGTATCATTCTTTCCATCAAACATCTTATCCGCTCCGCCATTCGCTCCTTCATTAGTCGCAACGCTGTCCGCCTCTGCTGTCCAACCATTGGTATCTAATTTTTTCTTAGGCGCTACGAATCCGCTGTCTTCCCCTTCGGAACTGTTGTCAAGCGTGTTGATTATAAACTCTTCACTGCCCGCCTGCGGTGTGAACACAGTCGGAGTCGTTCCGGTACGATAGTTTGTAATCTCTTTTGTTGACAATACTTTGTCTGCGCTTACGGCAAACGTTCTTTTCAGATATTCGTTTCCGAAGACATACGTACCATCGTTCTTCTTCTCAAGAGTTACAGTACCGCTCTTTTTCTCAGGCGTCTGCCCCTGCTCTGCCGCAGTGTCTTCCGCATGAACCGTCTGAGCCATAAACGGAAGAGCCCCGCCGGTTGTCAGCGATACCGCGAGAACCGCAGCCATTCCCTTATGGAACATTCTCTTTTTCATAAACTTCTCTCCTTCTTTTTAAAATGTAATGTACGAATGTGCTCACCACATTACTCCCATCATCTTATAAATGATAGCATTACCCCCCCCAATAATATTTACACTTTTTATCACTTCTTTTGTATTTTTTTCTTTTTATCTATGCTTTTTGTATAATATGGCTATTTTAGCTTTATTTTTATTGATTTTTTTCACATATACACCATCTGATTGATTTGCCAAAGGAAAATATCTTTCATTTTATACAAAAGATGCCTAACCGCAAATGCGGCCGGCATCTTCATAAAACCTGTCTTATATTAATGAATCATACTATTCTTTGTCCGTAATTTCTCCGTGAATTTCCTGAAGTGATTTCACTTCTTTGCTTCCATGTTTCTTCACTGCAAGAATTCCGTTTGCGGCAGCTTTCGCAGCAGCCATTGTCGTCATATACGGAACTTTCTTTTTGATCGCAGCTTTTCTCAAATAGCTGTCGTCATTCTTACTTTCTTTTCCTGACGGTGTATTCACGATCATGTCAACTTTTCCGTTCGTGATCACATCAAGCATATTCGGACGGCCTTCCTGAAGCTTATTGATCTTCTCTGCTTCGATTCCGTTCTCTTTAAGCAGGCTGCAAGTATGGTCTGACGCAATGATCTTGAATCCCGCTTTTGCAAAATCAGCCGCAACTTCCACAACTTCCGGCTTATCACGATTGCTTACAGAGATCAGCACCGTACCTTCAAGCGGAAGCTTTGTCTGTGTTGCTTCCTGAGCCTTATAAAATGCTTCGCCGAAAGATTTGGACAATCCGAGCACTTCTCCGGTCGATCTCATCTCCGGTCCGAGCAGCGGGTCTACTTCCGGGAACATATTGAACGGGAATACCGCTTCTTTTACTCCGTAGTACGGAATGTTCTGCTCTTTTAACGCCGGAACCGGTGAAGGTCTTCCTGTCAGTTCACTTGTCACAATGTCGATGGCAAGCGGAACCATGCGGATATTACATACTTTCGATACAAGCGGCACTGTTCTTGACGCACGAGGGTTTGCCTCCAGTACGTACACTTTTCCGTTTTCGATCGCGTACTGCATGTTCATAAGACCTTTCACATGCATCTCTTCTGCGATTTTTCTCGTATATTCTTTGATCGTCTTTACATTTTCTTCTGAAATATTTTTAGAAGGAATAATACATGCCGAGTCGCCGGAATGTACTCCCGCAAGCTCGATATGTTCCATAACCGCCGGAACAAACGCATGTGTGCCGTCGCTGATCGCATCTGCTTCACATTCTGTTGCATGTCCGAGGAAACGGTCGATCAAAATCGGACGGTCAGGTGTCACACCGACTGCCGCTTTCATATATCCTACCATGCTTTCCGCATCATATACGACTTCCATACCACGGCCGCCAAGTACATAAGACGGACGCACCATAACCGGATAACCGATCTTCTCGGCAATTTCAAGAGCATCGTCCACCGTAACAGCCATTCCCGACTCAGGCATCGGAATCTCAAGCTTATCCATCATTTCACGGAACAGATCGCGGTCTTCCGCAAGGTCGATAACAGACGGAGCCGTACCTAAGATCTTCACGCCGTTTCTTTCCAGATCTGCCGCAAGGTTCAGCGGAGTCTGTCCTCCGAACTGCGCGATCACTCCGACCGGTTTTTCCTTCTTATAAATGCTCAATACGTCTTCCAGTGTAAGCGGCTCAAAATACAGTTTATCAGATGTGTCATAGTCTGTAGATACCGTTTCAGGGTTACAGTTGACAATGATCGTCTCGAAACCAAGCTTTTTCAAAGCAAGAGACGCATGTACACAGCAATAGTCAAACTCGATTCCCTGTCCGATACGGTTCGGTCCTCCGCCTAAGATCATGATCTTCGGTTTCTCTTCACTGATCGGGTTTTTGTCCGTTCCGTTATATGTCGAATAGTAATATGCACTGTCCTGCGTTCCGCTTACATGAACGCCTTCCCACGTTTCCTCAACGCCGAGGCTGATTCTCTTATTGCGGATCTCATCCTCATCCACTTCAAGAATCTGGCTTAAATATTTATCAGAGAATCCGTCTTTTTTCGCCGCGATAAGAGCATTGTCTTCCGGCAGACCTCCCTTAAACGCAAGCAGAGCCTCTTCCTCTTCTACCAGCTCTTTCATCTGCTCAAGGAAATAGTGTTTTACTTTTGTCAGTTCATGGATCTCTTCTACAGAAGCTCCTTTTCTCAGCGCTTCGTAGATAACAAAGTAACGCTCGCTTGTCGCATACCGCAAACTCTTGAGAAGCTCTTCTTTTGTTTTTCCGTCAAAATCTTTCGCATGACCGAGTCCGTATCTTCCTGTCTCCAAAGAACGAATCGCTTTCTGGAACGCTTCTTTGAAGTTCTTACCGATGCTCATTACTTCGCCTACCGCACGCATCTGTGTTCCAAGCTTGTCTTCCACACCTTTGAATTTCTCAAATGCCCAGCGCGCGAACTTGATCACAACATAATCTCCGTCAGGAACGTATTTATCCAATGTACCGTACTTTCCGCACGGAATATCTTTCAGCGTCATGCCTGTCGCAAGCATTGCGGATACAAGCGCGATCGGGAATCCTGTCGCTTTCGATGCAAGCGCCGAAGAACGAGACGTTCTCGGGTTGATCTCGATAATGATATCTCTGTCTGTCTTCGGATCATGCGCCCACTGTACGTTACAGCCGCCGATCACCTTAACAGAATCTACTACTTTATGAGATTTTTCCTGCAGACGCTGCTGAACTTCTTCTGAGATCGTAAGCATCGGAGCGGAGCAGAAAGAATCTCCTGTATGAACGCCGAGCGGATCGATATTTTCGATAAAGCATACAGTGATCATATTGCCCTCTGCGTCGCGGACAACTTCAAGTTCCAGCTCTTCCCATCCCAAGATAGATTCTTCTACAAGAACCTGACCTACAAGACTTGCCTGAAGACCTCTGGCGCATACTGTTTTCAATTCATCTACATTATATACAAGACCGCCGCCTGCGCCGCCCATCGTATAAGCAGGACGAAGAACTACCGGATATCCAAGCTTCTCCGCAATCGCAAGAGCCTCGTCCACAGAATATGCAACCTCGCTTCGAGCCATCTCTATACCGAGCTGATCCATCGTGTGCTTAAATTCGATTCTGTCTTCTCCTCGCTCGATCGCATCGACCTGTACGCCGATAACTTCTACGTTATATTTCTCCAAAACGCCCGCCTGCGCCAGTTCTGAGCATAAATTAAGACCGGACTGTCCACCGAGATTCGGCAGTAATGCATCAGGTCTTTCTTTTTTTATGATTTGTTCTATTCTGTCAACATTCAAAGGTTCAATATAAGTAACGTCAGCAATCTCCGGATCCGTCATGATTGTCGCCGGGTTTGAATTCACCAATACAATCTCGTATCCTAAATTTCTCAATGCTTTACAAGCCTGTGTTCCGGAATAATCGAATTCACAAGCCTGTCCGATAATGATCGGGCCGGAGCCGATGATAAGTACCTTGTGGATATCATTTCTTTTTGCCATCTTTCTTCCTCCTGTATTGTCCCATGTTCTCATTTCATTTTCTCAATCGAATATTATACAATAAATTAAGTTTTCCGACAATCCTTAATTTTCACTTTTCTCTCTATATTTTCCTATATTTTTATCCTGTATTCTCATCGGCTTTTCATTTTTTACATTTTTTCCGACTTCCGGCTTTTTAACTTTTCATATTTCTATAAGTTTTCACAGCTTTAACTGTCCGGTTTTTTACATTTTTACAGTTTTTCATCCTACTTCCGCTTTGATTTTTTTACATTTTCACGGTTTACTACTGCTGCAGCCTGCTTAAAACAGAATATCCTATCGTTCCTTTCGGCATATCTACTCCGAAGTTCTCTGCTACAGTCGCCCCTATCACCGCAAACGTCTCTGCTTCCGGAAGCGGACCTCCCGCCTGCATTCTTTTGCTGTATGCAAGGAAAGGAACATACTCTCTCGTATGATCCGTTCCCTTGTATGTCGGATCATTCCCGTGATCTGCGGTCAGGATCAATAGATCATCCTGCGAAAGACATTCCAGCAAAACGCCGAGTTTCTCATCAAACTTTTCGATCTCTTTGCCATACCCTTCTACATTTCTCCGATGCCCCCATAATGCGTCAAAATCAACAAGGTTTACAAAACACAGTCCCGTAAATTCCTCTTTGCACACATCGATCGTCTGTTCCATCCCATGAACGGAACTTTCCGAATGATATGTTTTCGTAATCCCTTCCCCGCAGAAAATGTCATGAATCTTTCCCACGCCGATCACATCATTTCCCGCATCTTTCAGAGCATTTAAAACAGTGGGCGCCGGCGGCTTCAACGCGTAGTCTCTCCGATTGCTCGTCCTTTTAAACTCACCTTTTTTCATTCCGATATACGGTCTTGCGATCACCCTTCCTACGCGCCATTCATCTTTCATCGTGATCCGCCTTGCAGTCTCACAGCACCGATACAGTTCTTCCAGATCGAAAGTCTCTTCATTTCCGCAGATCTGCATAACCGAATCCGCCGACGTATACACGATCATAGATCCCGTACGAATCTCTTCCTCGCCCAGCTCTTCTATAATCTCAGTACCGCTCGCGCTTTTATTTCCGATCACCTTTTTCCCACACTGTTTCTCCAGCTCCTTGATCAATTCTGCCGGAAATCCATGTTCCGTAAAAGTCCGAAACGGCTTTTCCGTTTTAATCCCCATCATCTCCCAGTGTCCGGTCATCGTATCTTTTCCGTTGCTCGCTTCCCGCATCCGCATGAAGCGCCCCTCGGGAGACTCGACGCCTTTCATATCTCCGCCGCACTTTAAGTTCAGAAACCCAAGCCTGCGAAGATTCGGAATATTCAAAGTTTTTGTTTTCTCCAAAATATGTCCGAACGTATCCGCGCCTTCATCTGCGAACCGAGCCGCATCCGGCATCGCCCCGATCCCGAGAGAATCAAGAACGATTACAAATATTCTTTTATATGCTCCCATTATCCCATCTCCCTGTACAACACTCTTATATCTTGCCCTTATTCTCAATAAATCAATACTGTATCCACTTTATTCTTATGAACAGTCTCCCCATTTATACCGCAATTTGTAATTACTATACTGATGATAATCCAGATATTTCTCCTTTTGAAGTCTTCCGATAACAATGTAAGGCATCACATTCTGAGTCCGTGCATAACTACAGATTGCTTCAAATGTAAAGTCTCCTTTTTGGATAAAACTTGCATAACTCTCCGGTGACAAAAGTCTATCTCTCGCAAAAAGATCTGCTGCCGTCTCCTTATCCACATCACTCCCGTCATCTATAAATTTAATACTTTTACCTATATCTCCATTTACAATATGTCCCAGTTCATGAAATAAAGAAAACCAAAAAATATCCGCAAACGCTCCCCTTATCGTCAAAACCATTTGATACACCCCATCGCTCCGCCGAAAAATATACCCTTGCACAGGCGCTCCTCTAAAATTTTTCACAACAGAAAAATCTATGCCATATTCTCCCAATACAGTTTTCAAATGATTTTGAAAATCCACATTCTTCTGACACATAACATTTTTTATTTTACCTATCAATTCGTTTATATGCTCTACTTCAAACTTTGTTGAAACATTTTGATTATTCTCCAAAATTTGACACAAACGAATCCATGCCCCCAACACATTTCTATTTACCGATAAGTTTCCGGACATCCGAAATGCTCCCCCGGGAATTATTTCATTTAAATTTACCAAATTACTAATCTGCAGAATTTTACGAAGAGAAAGTATCGAATCATCTTTATTTTCACGACTAGGCATCATGCCTCTTCCTCTAAAGTATTTCACAATTTCTTTTAAGTCTTCCCTCACGATACGCTCTTCTTCCGTAATCGTCTGTAATTCATTTGCTTCCAAAAGTTCCGCCTCATAGTTCGCCTGAAGATTCAGCCAAAAAGACTTTGGTACTCCGATTGCATACTCTAATCCTCTGGCAAAGTTTGCAGATATCCCTTTCTTTCCGGCAATAACATTGCTTACGTAAGCCGGAGAAACGCCTGCACTCGACGCCAGTTCACTCTGTGTGATTCCACGTTCTTCCAAGACGTCTGCAATCGTTTCTCCCGGGTGAATTATTAAATCACGGGATATACCAATTTTCTTTGCTGCCATGATAATCACTCACTCCTTCCACTTCTATTTCCGTACAAATCATAACCGTATCCTGTTCGGCATTCGGCTCGATAATCAATCTTACATTTGCCGCTACATGCAACGAATATCGAATACTTTCGCATCCTTCTAACTGTTCAGGCTTTCCTAATCCCAATTTCAAAAAATCTCCAAAACATTCCGCCGCTTTTAGTCTGTCCATATGCTTTTTTATTGTTTTCACCCACTCAAAAGGCAGTTTTTTTTGCATCTTTTTATAATCTTTAAAGTATTTTTCAACTTTTGCATTTGCATATGTTATTTCCACTCAATACATCACCCTCATATTAACCTTTTGGTTAATTTATTATGTCATGTTTTCTTTTTCTTGTCAATCGTTCCTACAGATACTCCGACCCAAATCCAAACGGCAAAAGTTCTTCCAACCGAAGGATTCTATACTTTTCCCTGCCTGATGCCAATATCACCTTGAACTTCTTCGGATCGCAAAATTCTGCCATAACCTGACGGCACACTCCGCAAGGCGGCGTACATACTGTTTCTAAAATATCTTTTCCACCGATGATGCAAATTGCGCGAAACTTCCTTTCTCCTTCGCTCACCGCCTTAAAAAACGCAGTTCTCTCCGCACAATTTGTCGGTGAAAATGCAGAATTTTCTATATTGCATCCGGTATAGATCCTGCCGCTTTCAGCCAAAAGAGCTGCGCCTACTTTAAATCCCGAGTAGGGACTGTATGAATACGCCAGTTGTGCAGTCGCTGTCTCAATTAACTTTGCGATCATTCCCTGCGATAATTCCATTTCACAAGTTCCTTCCGCCGGGTTTTCTTCTTCCGTTTTCACGATTTTTACAATGCGGCTCGTTCCGAGTCTGTCTGCCCCAAGCTCCAGAAACTTTTCCGCGTCTTCCATCGAGGAAATGCCGCCCGCCGCTTTCATCTTCACGTTACCGCCGACATGATCCGCAAACAGGCTGATATCGTCAAAAGTCGCGCCTGCTTTTGAAAAACCTGTGGACGTTTTAATATAATCCGCTCCCGAACGAGTGACGATTTCACACATTTTCACTTTTTCTTCATCTGTCAAAAGACATGTTTCTATGATCACTTTAAGAACTTTACTGCCGCACGCATTTTTCAGAATGCGGATTTCTTCTTCGATCTGATCGTATTTTCTGTCTTTCAGCCATCCGATATTGATAACCATATCGATCTCATCCGCTCCGTTTGCGATCGCATCTTTTGTCTCAAATTCCTTTACGGCAGTCGTCTCGTAACCGTTCGGAAAACCGATCACAGTACAAATCGGAACTCTTCCGCCTACATATTCCGCCGCTTGCTTCACATAACTTGGAGGAATACAGACTGACGCCGTATCATATTTCACCGCATCATCACATACCTGACGAATCTCATCCCACACAGCTTCCTGCGACAGCAATGTGTGATCCACATGCCGTAAAATTTCTTTTTCATTCATATCCTTCATTTGACCGTTTATTTCCTCTCTTTATTTTCCGCATTTATTTTCTTTCACTTATTTTTCCCGCTTTTTCCCCTCATTTCTTTTCTCGCGTTTATTTTCTTTCATTTATTTTTCCCGCTTATCTCCCCCATTCATTTTTCCGTTTTTCTTTTCTCCCGCTCTTTTCTTCTCGTTGTCATTTTCTTTATATGCATTCTACTCTTTTTTCCGTTCTTCGGAAATCAATCTGCGGACCGCGTCCACTGCCACCCGGATCGCCATGTCCGTATCGTGCACTACCGGGTTCTCAAGTCCTGCTTTCTCACGTTCCTGATTCGCGATCACAAGAAAACACGAGCCGACCCGCACCCCGAGGCTGCTCGCCACAACAAACAGAGCCGCCGATTCCATTTCCGAGGCAAGACAGCCGAGTTGTTTCCACGCCTCCCACTTATGAAGCAGATCGTAGCCTACCGGCTTTCTCTCCGGTTCATGCTGACCGTAAAACGAATCTTTGCACTGTACAACTCCCGTATGGAACGGATATCCTTTTGATTTAGCAGCTTTCACAAGCGCATTCGTGACTGTCAGATCGGGCACTGCCGGAAATTCGATCGGCGCATACTCCCTGCTCGTTCCTTCCATCCTGATCGCCCCTGTTGACACAACGATATCTCCGCTTTTCACATCTGTCTGCATTCCGCCGCAAGTTCCGATCCTGATAAACGTATCCGCACCGCACCTACAAAGTTCTTCCATTGCAATAGCTGCCGACGGTCCTCCTATTCCCGTAGATGTAACGCTTACCTTCACTTGATCGAGCGTTCCTGTATATGTCACATACTCTCTGTTATCTGCAATCAACACCGGGTTATCTAAATATTGCGCGATCTTCACACATCTTTTCGGATCTCCGGGCATAATGACGTACTTCCCGATTTCCCCTTTTGCAGTTTGTATATGATACTGTCTGTTCGGATCTTCCGAATAATTTTTCATCTGCTGTTCCTCCTCACTTTGCCGGTAAAAACAAAACCGCCGCAAAACAGACAGGCTATTTTAAAAATCCCCCATCTATTTTGCGGCAGTTTGCTCTGCATTTTTTACCTTTTATATAATAGTGAACCGCCCACCGGTTAAATCCAATGGGGTTCCGGTTTCAAGTCAGAAGCTGCCTGACATCTTAATACTCAAACACTGCCACACCATAGGCCGGAAGCGGGTATGCGATCGAATACGCCTGACCGTCGCATTCCTTTTTCACCGGTTTGTAAGTAAGCGGACGTTTTTCCCCTTTTCCTCCGTACTTTTCCTCATCACTGTTCAAAACAAGCTTCAGCGTTTTCCTCGTCGGAACGCCGACTCTGTAATCTTCTCTTTCCACAGGAGTAAAGTTGCAGACGAAAAGCAAATTCTTTTCTTTATTCTTGGAATGTCTTACAAAGCTGTAAATACTTCTGAAAATATCATCCGCATTGATCCACTCAAATCCCGCCGGATCATTGTCCATTTCATAAAGAGCTTTATTGTTTTTATACAAATGAAGCAGATCCCGATACCAGTTCTGAATATCTCTGTGCTCAGGTTCGGCGAGCAGGAACCAATCGATCTCTCTCTTTTCGCTCCATTCTCTAAGCTGTGCAAATTCCTGACCCATGAACAGAAGTTTCTTTCCCGGATGGCCCATCATAAACGCATAGCCTGCTTTTAGGTTGGCAAATTTATCGAACCCAAGTCCCGGCATTTTATTGATCATCGAACACTTCAGATGAACAACTTCGTCATGCGACAACACAAGAATATAATTTTCACTGTATGCATACTGCATCGCAAACGTCATCATATGATGTGCATTTTTACGGAAATACGGATCAAGTTTCATGTACTCCGTAAAATCGTGCATCCATCCCATATTCCATTTCAGGCTGAAACCAAGGCCGTCGTCTTCGGGCAATCCTGTCACCTTCGGCCATGCCGTCGATTCTTCCGCGATCATCACAGCGCCTTTGTTCCGTCCCAGAACAACCGAATTCAAATGTTTAAAGAAATCGATCGCCTCAAGATTCTCGTTGCCTCCGTATTTGTTCGCGACCCACTGTCCGTCCTGTTTTCCGTAATCAAGATAGAGCATCGACGCAACAGCATCCACACGGAGCCCGTCCACATGGAAATGTTCGATCCAGAATAATGCGTTTGCAATCAGGAAGTTGCGCACTTCCGCTTTTCCGTAATCAAATACTTTCGTTCCCCAATCCGGATGTTCTCCGAGTCTGGGATCTGCATACTCGAATGTCGGAGTTCCGTCAAAATCAGCAAGCCCGTGAGCATCTTTCGGAAAATGCGCCGGAACCCAGTCAAGAATCACTCCTATATTGTTTTTATGCAGAAGGTCAACCAGATATGCAAAATCTTCAGGAGTTCCGTATCTTGAAGTCGGCGCATAATATCCCGTAACCTGATATCCCCACGAACCGTCAAACGGATGCTCTGCAATGCCCATCAGTTCTACATGAGTGTATCCCATCTCTTTTACATATTTTACGATCGCCTCGGCGAACTCTCTGTATGTGTAGAATCCTTCATCTTCCCTTCCCGGGTGACGCATCCACGAACCCATATGAACTTCATAGATCGACATCGGATTCTTCTTATGATTCCATGTCTTCCGCGCTTTCATCCATGCGTCATCCGTCCATCTTATACGGGAAAGATCCGTAATACGAGACGCCGTTCCCGGACGAAGCTCCGCATAATTTGCAAACGGATCCGCCTTATAAAGAAGCTCGCCTTTCTGCGTCTCAATACAGAACTTATAGAGCTGTCCTTCTTTCGCTTCCGGTACAAACTTCACATAAATACCGAGAGGCTCCTGACGCTCCATTCTGTCTCTTTCCAAATTCCAGTCATTAAATTCCCCGACTACAGACACATTCTTCGCATTCGGCGCCCATACCGCGAAATAAACGCCCTCCGTTTTGTCGTTCACTACTTTATGTGCGCCTAATTTTTTATAGATCTCGTAATGGTTTCCCTGACCAAACAGATAATGATCCAATTCTCCTATCTCATAGGCATGTTCATTCGCTTTCATACTTGCCGCATCCGCCGCAGTGTTTTTCGCCGGACTGTTCGCCCTGTTCCGGCTTGCGCCGCCTGACGCCTTTTTCACCGCACTGCCCGCCATACCGCCGGCTGCATGATTCACGATGCCTTTGCCTGCACTTTTTGCCGCGTTTCTGCCCGCACCTTTTCTCCTTGCCATAAAAGCCCACCTCGCCGTTTCCTCATAATAAAATATCGAAGCGTTTCTGCCCGCTTCCGTGATAGTTTCATTATACTTGATTCCGTCCAAAAAATAAAGAGAAACAGACAGCTCTTTCCCGCCCGTTTCTCTTGTATTTTGTCTATTTATGCACACATTTTAAATTATAGTCTATTATCATGCTTCTTTATATATTAAAATCTTTTTCAGAAAGAATAATACGGTCTGACTCGTCTGTATTTCTTCCGAAAACTTTCCGCATCAATTTCTTCGCGGACGCCTTCTGAGAATGACGGATCGCGTCATCCATAACTTCTTTCACTTCCGCAACCGTCACAAAATGATCTTCTCTCTGCAGAGAATCAATTTTACTATACAGCGCAAGAATTCCCATCTCGTCAATGTGATATCCGTTTTCTTTCGCATACGTCTGACCGAACGTAACAAGCTCATCGTTGATGAAAATCGGCACTTCCAGTCTTGATGTGAATTTTTTCCTGAATTCTCTGTTCGATGACAACAGTCTGTCAAGCGGCTTTCTCTGCTCTTCCAAGACGATCAGCATCTCGCCTGTATCCTGCTCCATCGCTTTATTAAGACGCGCAACTGTCTTTTCATTCATTTTGGACGCTTTCTCAATGATCAGAGCGCCGCCGTAAAGTTTTTCGACAATATCGCTGATCTTCTTCTTATTCAGAGAATCTCCTGTCACGATCGCGACCTTGCCCTGACGGATGTCTCTTTGCTTCTGGATCGCTTTCACGACGTCAACGGCAAGAACCGTTTTTCCGTTGCCTTTATTTCCAATGATAAGCAAGTTGCCCGTTCTCGAAGTCCCTTTTCTGTTCGTACAGTTCTTATCCTGCTCAAGCACATCGACAAGCTGTTCGCTCATTCCGCGCACCGGAACAAAGTAAGAAAACAGTTTCTTCTGTTCCTCTGTAAGTCCGGCTCTCGTTCCGATACCGCTTTGCATCTCAAGGTCATATCTTCCATGTACGACAAAACCGGTATCCATTGACAATGCATCCGAGATCTCATCGAGCGGAAGCGGCGCAGTCTTACCTGTCGCAATCAGCTTCGCAGTCTCTTTACGGCTAAGCGGTGTCGTCGCCGACATAATGTCGATCGGCTCGTCATCATCAGGAATCTCTCTGTCGTCATCCTCTCCCGAATAATCAGGATTTACTGTGAACTCATCCTCAATGTCCTGAATCTCTTCCGCGTCATCTTCCCCGAAGAAATACTCGTCATCTGCGTTTCCTTCCGCCTCTTCGATCACTTCATCCGCTTCTTCGTAGTAATCTTCTTCCGGTTCTTCAATCACTTCTTCTGATTCTTCATAGTAATCTTCTTCCGGTTCTTCGATCACTTCCTCTGATTCTT
>OLQI01000911.1_pt1 | contig 22823 bp, 18 predicted proteins | sample 1672171 | NCBI WGS metagenome assembly OLQI01 (sample SAMEA3136655, study PRJEB25190) | human gut metagenome
ATATTATTAGGAATATTGAAGGTTAGTTCATCATTATCAGCATTATCTTTAGTTAACTTATAGCTACCAATGTTGCGGTTATTGATATATACAGTTGCTAAAGAGTTATTAAAATTCAAGTTCTTTGAATACTTCAAACTCAATTTTACCTTACTACCATAGGAGTTGCTTTGACTAGCTGGTAAAGCAACAAAGAATGTTTCTTCGTGATGTCCACTTCCAGTTAAAGTTGCTCCTTGATTAGTCAATTGGTAACTGCCATCGTAATGTAAGCTTGACATATAAGTTGCAGTCTTAGAGCTTACATACTTAACTGGCTTTTTAGTTTCTGTCATTAATTCTGTATTAGCCATAAAACGAGTTGCTTTTTGCAACATTTCATCATCTAAAGCTGTTATTATCAATGTATATTTATTCTTACTATACACTAATCTTAAACAACCACGATTTTTTAATTTATCTACTGAGAATTTACTCTTATAATTCTTAGGTAAATTATCATATTTGGCGATAATAACACGGTAATCTGCATCCTTAATTCTACCATCATTGTATGGTAAAATTCTAACTTTGTCTGTATCTGTTGCGATTGTTCTAGTTACCCCTGTTAAAGCATAAGTTGCAGCTGACAATTCAGCATCACTAGGTTGTTGAGGAACTGCAATAACAGATTGTCCAAATGAAATAGTATCTGCCCCTGAAAAATGATTATAGAAAGACTTCAAATAATAATCTGGTTGCTTTAAATTATATTGGAAGTTAACATTTGACTCTTCATAAATTGTTAACCAATTAGCAGGTGTCTGTACACTAACCGTTGATTTGTCGGACTTATTTAAAATTTGTCCGTAAATTTTAAGATTATTTGCCCCTTTAATTAAGTTTAGAGGAATATCAATTTGCTTAGTTTGAACACCATCTTTTATTTCAGGTCTAAATGAGTAAAATTTAACCCCATTAATTGATACTGTAATGTCAGATGTTTGATCATCAGCAATTTGTGAAACTTGGTAACTCAAGTTTAAAGTTGCTTTCTTAACATCCCAGTAATCAATTTTTGTAAAATATGTATTATCTGATACAGATTTTCCTGAAAGAGTTTGTGTTGAATTTTGAAATGGTTGCGTATAACTCTTCATGTCATCTGCATTAACTTGTGTACACCACGAAATTATCAAAACTAACATTGATAAAATCGTAATGAATAATTTTTTCTTCATTCTATTCATACCTCTGTGTTTTATACCATTTAGCTTTTTTATGAAAAATTTGTTCTTGAACATACATGATCATGCCATAAAAGGCTACTATTAACCACATTTGACTATAGACTAGATACATCAAAACAATGATCAATAAATTTTGGAGCGTCATCTCACCCTTTTCTGTTGTAATAGTTATAAAAGTTCCTAATACAAATAAGATAACCGCAAAGAACCATAACCAATTACTAAAACCATTAATTGATGTATGAACTAATCCAGATACTGATAAAACAAAAACTGTATCTGAAATAACTAAAGATGTCATTAATAGAAAATAAATTGATAAAAAGTATATCAAATCAAAGCGAATAGCCTTACTCTTAGGATTAAATAGTAATTTCAAATTTTTTAAAATCACATAAATATTACCTTTAACCCATCTCGTTCTTTGTCTAAACCAAACCACAAAAGTTTGTGGCTCTTGTTCCCAGGTAACAGCTGCCGGTTGAAAATTAATGTGATAACCCATTAAATAAGTTCTAAAACTTATTTCTGTATCTTCAGCTAGGGCTTTTACGTCCCAACCACCAATTTTCTCCAGTAAACTACGACGAATAACAAAATTAGTTCCTGGTATTGTACATAAATTAAATAGTTTTTTTCTACCTGCTTGTGCCATCCATTGAAATGACAAAGTCTCAATATTAATAAATCGTGTTAATAAGCTAGCATTCTTATTACGTGTTCTGAATTTTCCAATTACTGCTCCAGCTTTATCATCAGCTAATAATTCAGCTACCAAAATACGTAATGCCTGTTTTTCAGGAGTGTTATCAGCATCATAAACTGCGATAATAGAACCCTTAGCTTCTTTTAAGCCAATATTTAAAGCATTAGACTTTCCTTTTCCCCCGGTTATATTATCAGTATTGATAATTTTAAGATTTCGGTTGGGATACTTACTTTGTACCTGTGCTAAAAGCTCGGCAGAATTGTCAGATGAATTATCATTAATTACAATAATTTCATATTTATCTTGAGGATAGTCCAATGCTAGCAATGATTTTACCGTTCTAACAATTACAATACCTTCATTATGTGCAGGAACCATAATTGTTACGAATGGTGCATCTGCTGGTAATTTATCATGAACTTTCATTGTTAAATAATTCATATAACCAGCAAAAATCAAGACAACATTAACCGCTAAAATTGTCCAAATTGAAAAAATACTGATAAATAATAATATATCAAGTAATGACAACTACTTTCCTACTTTCTTTTAAATTTATCCCAATAAACTTTGCGACCCTTATAAATAAGTAGGACAAAGCCTATCAAAGTTACTAAAATGAAGACTGTTAAGAATTTACCTTGATAAGATAAGATTAAATTCAAACCAGTTTCTTGGTATTCTTTGTGTTTATGTTTCTTTTGAACTGGAGCTGTATCGTTAATATTTTGTTCATTACCATTAACAAAATACGTTCCAGCGTGGTATTCCAACTTCATTTTTGCAAAATTCATTTCCCTTGAATTATCTTCTGCAGCTGGATTTTCCCAATTTAATTCTGAATTCGAAACACTCTTCTCAACCTTACGTAATTCCGACAATGTTCGTGGCATTTTTATATTCAATGCTGTCGATAAAGTGTAATTTAAATTATTTGCTTTAGTCAAAGATACCGTCGTTTTAGCCTTATCCAAATCTTTTAAAGACATTACATAATATGCTTTATCGAATTCTTGACTATAATCTGTTTGCTCAACTTTGGGATATGTTTTAGGATCTGGCAATAGTAAAACATTAGAAGCTGATTTTAATCCGACTTTTCCTAAAACTACATCCTGATTCCAATGATTAGGCGTAGATAAACCGGTTGGGTAAACACCACTTCTTACCATTAATTGTAAGCGTTCGCTCATTGTTGCCTTTAAGTTCTGCGCATTAATTTCTTTACCAGTATAAGAATATAAATATGGTACTCGCATAAAAACAATTCCATTTTTCAATTCAATCATTCTTAAAGAATACATATATTTCTTATAAGCAAATTGATTGGTATTACCTTCGACATTAGTTGCACTGACTGCAAAAGGAACATTATTACGATACAAATCATCCACTAACTTATCAAGATATTCTAGATTACTTGTTGGTGTAACGTTATTAATTACTAATAACGGCCTACTATCTGTCTTAGCATTAAACAAATCAGCAATTAATTTCTCTTCACAATTAACTGCTAAACCACTGGTATTCCAAAATGGTAGGAAGGCATTATTATCTACTTTGACCCCATATGGCAAAGTTTTTTGATTTCCTACATTTTGTGTATTCAAAACACCATATTTATCACTGTCAGCAACGTCTACCAAATATTCCATCCGATTAGTATATGGTATCTGTTCCGTTATTCCATTATCTGACAATGTTAACTGCTGCCTAATAATCATACCTTTTTTTGCACGTAAACCTTCTAGTTCATCATCTTGCAAATTAGGCCCAATATGTAACTTAGTACCTGAGAATTTAGCTCTATCATGTGTAAAATTATCGTTACTTAAATCAGCTTCCTGCCAATTAATCAGAGTTACTACTCCCCGATATTTGTTATCGCTCAATTCTCCGCTTCGATAATTTTCTAACATAACTGTTTTTACCTTTAATCCGTCTGCCGTTAACATTCTTTGAACAGAATCAATTTTTTTAGAACCGTTATAGTAGACATTTTCACTATCATACACTAACAAAACTGGTAGATTATCATCTGCCTGTACTGGAATATGTATACTCAAGATGCTGAGAATTGACAAACAAATTAATAATAAATATCTTTTCAATATTCACCCTCCCTCGAAGGATGCCAAAAATTATGATGTAAGACATCTGAAATTATCTGCAAGAAAATTAAGTTTAATGATAAAGGTACCATCAATAAATGCTTAGCTAAATCAGCATCACCGTCACCAACAACCGCTGTAATAAAGGTCCCTATTACCATTGTTGTATATCCAATTACCATAAAAACTTTGATTGCAGATTCCATTTCATTACTTTTTACGCTAATAACAAAAATTACTATATATAAAGCAACTAAAACTACACATAATGTCATATAGAAAGCAAACTTTTTAGGGAAGAAAGCCTTCATCATCGCTCCATATAAAGTAAAGTATTGCACTTGTTGATGCGGTTTTGCACCAGATTTTTTAGTAAAATCACCGACCGCTTTAATTTGTACTAGGTAACCATCACGTGCAGCTACGTCTAACATTTCATTAAATTGTTGCTCATGTGTTAGATAATATTTCAAAATCCAAGCAAAATTATATTTTGGAATAAAATCCTTGGTTATGTTTTTAGACTTAATAGATGTTGCGGCATAAGTTTGGGTATAAATATCCCCTTTCAACAATCCATATTGACGAGATATCCCACCCTTTTCTAGAGAATTACCCGGATCTTGTTCTTTTAACATTACTCCTCGAGTCATTGATTGATAACTATTAATATTACTAAATTGATCTGTAATCATTACATAAGTCGCAATCCCTGATCCCAATAAGATTAAACAAGAAATTGGAATTAGTAATCTAGACAATTTATTTCTATATACAAAATAAATTCCGATTGTAACTACAACTAAACTCAATGCTAATGGTGCATTTTGCTGTTTAACAGTTACCAATGCTAATGATGACAAAAAATACACTGCTAGTATATACCAACTACGAGCAAAATGTTTTTTCATCAGTAATAATAAAGAAGCTGTAATATACATCATTGCTATTATCATAACTGGTTCAGCGAAAAAAGAGTTAAAATACAATGTCAGCGATGAATCAGCAAACATAAAAACTACAATTAGTGCTATTACATAATCTACATTTTTGCGCCTATTTGAGTTTGTTACAGCTAGAGTTAGTAAGTAAATTGCCCCTAAATAAAAGACATAATAAACTAATCCCATAAACCTAATATCAAACACTGTTTTGCTGTAGAATAACTTATTTAACAATACTGCTGTTTTTACAAAAATACCCTGTAAAGAAAATAGCATCGCAATATGTTCATTGTAGTATTTAAATAACCCATAATATTGCGTTAAATAAGTTGTATACTGGTAATTCTTCGTATCTAATGGGTAGATTCCATTAATATAAATTACCCTGGCAAAATCCCCGTTATCTGCATATCCATTAATTGGAGATACAAATAACAAATACCCCACTATCACTGCTGCTAAAACACAGGCTAGTAGGGGCGGAGAAATATTTTTCCTAAATTTTTCTATCATTACTCACATTCCTATTGATTTAATGCTACTAAAGCATTTAATTCATTAAATGAATATACCTGTTTAGTCTTACTATCTCCAAAACTTCCGTAAATTTCAGATTTCTTATCTGTAACTTGCATCGATAGTAAAACTTTTTTTGCAGCATCATACAATTGGTCATCATGAACTACATTTCCTATCATCATCGCAATTGCATAATTAGCTGCTGAAGTAGACTTATCTTCTGCCTTTCCTGTAACAGAATAAGCATTGTATAAAGTTTGTGTGTCTACTTTTTGTTTTACCCAATTCAAACTATCTTTAGGTAACTTATCTACCTCAGCTAAATGTAAAAATGTTATTAAAAGCTGAGGAGTTACCAACTTATCTTTAGCATATTTTTTATCCTTTAAGTTATAACTTTGATAATATAATGGCACTTCACGACTAATTTTACCCTCTTCCACTACTCGTAAAGCTTTGTGATAACTCCTTGAATCTAATTTCTTCAAAACAGATAAATCTTGGTAGCACAAAGTAACCAACTGATTATGTGTCTTACTATCAAGACTATACATATCAGTCAATAAGCCTGCTTGTTTCACTCTTATACTTAATTTCTTGTATAGATCTTTAACTTCAGACTGGTACTTTTTTGTGTGATTAACTTTATCATAAGTCACTAATGCGGATATAATACGCAAATCATCCACTGTTGCATTAACTTGATATTTATCTGGATGTTTGGCATCAAAACGATATAAGAATACTCCTTGACGATAAAAAGTTTTCTTCGTTAACGCATAAAATGCTCTAAACTTTTTATTTTGCTTTGTTTCAGCTAAATATTGCAGATAATATCCAGATGATTCACTTAAATATTGATGACCTGTTGCTAAAGTATCATCATTGCCTATTTTTGCTAAATAATTAGTATATATTCCATATTTTCCTGTTAGCTTATTATCTATGAAATGAACCAGTGCATCACTAGAAGTAACTGTATCTGCCTTAACTAAATTTGGAAAATTAGTAGCTAAGAGGCATATCAGTATCAGTAGACTTCTTTTCCAAATCTTTAGCACAGGTTACACTCCCCTTTTTATGTCGTTTACTGTAATAGAGTGCTTTATCGGCCTCTCTTAAAACAGTTTTAATATCTTTCTTATCACATTCTAGGGCAATTCCTCCAGAAAATGTGACTGTAATTTTATCACCGGTTGCTGTTACATAATCTTTAGTTCGTAATTCTTCAGCTAGTTTATCTGTCATCTCTAGACAATCTTCAACTGTTACTCCATGTACAGAAACACAAAATCCTTCTCCACCAAAACGATATACTGAAGCTAATTCACCAAAATGAGCCTTAACTTCAGCAAACAAACGTTTAGTAAAATAAACCAATACATCATTACCCTCAAGATGACCATAAGTATCATTAAACTTTTTAAAATCATCAATATCTAAGATGCAAATTATTTGATGTCTACTGCTCTTTTGTGATAACTCATTCATATGACTATGAAATGAATCATAATTTAACAAGTTTGTTAGTCCATCATGAGATACATCATATCTTGCCATTCTCAATTCTTCATATTGCTTAGTTAGGAAGTTAACGTAAACATTTGCCACTGCAAACATTAATAACGTCCCTAAGGTTACATCTATTATTGATGCAAATGTAAAATATGTTGCACTCATCGCATGATATTTACCAGGCAATACAAAATATACCAATGGTGGAATTTGGTTAACAATTAGGAATTCTAATGTACAGCGGTAGATCAGTGGCAGTGCTTCAATTCTAATGAAGATTTCACATATAATTAGTAATAGTGCACCTTCCCAAGCAAAATTAAGCATCGCTGCTGCAGGAATATCGTTGATAGTATATAGAAAGAAATTATCAAATAATGGCGCAAGCACTAACATTACATGTCCTAAATATTTTTCACGCATGTAATTTGATAAATAGAAGCTCAAAATCGCCATTGAATATTGATAATACAAGCCATCAATTGTGGAGCGACAAAATTCTATAATAAAGAATTGATATAAGCAAAAGATTAATAATACAGCAACATAACTTTGAACCTTACTTAAACGTTCCTCAATATAACTTTTATAAAAAGTCCACTGACTGTATAATAAGCTAACTATCATCAGAGGCATCACTAAAGACAAAATAATCGCCTTGTACAATAGTGTTTCACCACCTAAATACTAAAATAAATTATCTTTCACTCTTAAATTATTACTCGTACTATTAGATAATATAAATATTTGCTCTAGTTGTCAATCATCATTTTTTAGTGATATAATCGCTATTTTTAATAAGGATTACTAATTATATCCTAGTTTTTTTGCCAAGTATCACAACTGAATATTTAATGATACTATTAATAAACGTTTATATTTCTCAAAGTGAGTAATAAGTATAAAATTTCGTATATCAGCAATTTTTTCAATAAATCATTATTTATTTTTTGATATTAATTTATACAGCGAAAAAATATTATTTTAATTTATTAATTTTAATATGCAAATCAAAAAAACGTCTACGTATTCACGCAAACGTTTTGATACTATCCTATAATTGATTCGCAAACTAGTTGAATCAAAAATAATAAACTTAAAGCATACATCACTTTAGATACATCGCGATAATTTCCTACTACTAATTTACAGATTGGATATACGATGAATCCAAAAGCTAGACCTGTTGATATTGAACTAGTTAAAGGGATTAAGACTAGGATCAAGAATGTTGGGAACCATTCACTAAAATCAGCAAATTTCACAAATCTTAATTGTTGCATCATAATAGCTCCCGTAATAATTATTACTGGTGCAATCGCTGATTCAGGTATAAATGATAATAATGGAATCAAGAAAATTGCTGCTAAAAACAATAAACCTGAAGTAATTGCCATTGCCCCTCTACGACCACCACTTTGAATACCAGAAGCACTTTCAGCTGCTGCTACTGTTGGACTAGTTCCTAAAAATCCTGAAAGAAGAGCTGCAATTGAACTTGCTTGAAATGCTTTTTTAAACTGAGATTTAACTGGTAGTAATCCTTCTAGAATTCCCATCGATTCAAAAACTAAGATCATTGTCATAGAAAAGATTGCTATTAAAAATTTTAGTGTAAATAGCTGACCAAAATCACCTTGAGCAACAATTTCACTGTACTTACTAATCTCGGTCAATCTAATATTAGGTACATTTGAACCTTTCACTCCGATGATATTTTCCAAAATACTAATCACAATTATTCCTATTATGAAATCACCTGGAACTCTACGTAAAAATAAGATCAAAGTTAACATTATTCCTAATAAGGATAAAATAACTTCAGGTGCTAATAAGTTACCCATGGCTAGTAAAGATCGACTGCCACCTGACTTAACAATGCCAGCTTTTTCTAATCCTAAAACTACTAGAAACATTCCAATTCCAGCTGTTATCCCTATCTTCAAATTTTGTGGTATCTTTTGTGCTAAATACTCACTAATTGGAGTGAATGCTACTACCATATACAAAAAGCTACTAATTATCGAAATTGCAACAGCTTGTTCCCAAGTTAAATTCATCCCTACAACTAAAGTATAGGTAAAAAATGCATTAACTCCCATCCCTGGAGTAATGATAATTGGCGCATCAGCCCAAATACCCATTATTAATGAACCTATAAATGAAGAAAAAATTGTTGCAAAGACACTTAAATTAGCTGGAATTCCTGCATCAGTTAAAATTATCGGATTAACAATAATAATATAAGAGATTGCAAAGAATCCTGTAATCCCTGCTAAAATTTCCTTTTGAATTGGTGTTTTCTTGGGTTGCCAAGATCTTTTTATTTTATTTTCCATACTTTCGCCCTTTCTCTTAAAGTGCAACTATTTTAATGTAGCGGAAATAGGTTTCATAGTCAAGGGATAGCCCATAAAAAAGAGCCACCTCACCTAAGTGAGATAGCTCTCTTGTCATTAATTCTAGTGATATAAGTCGAAACGACCTTTAGCAAATAATTCTTTTGCCCCACCAATATCAGCTAATGATTTGTTCATAATCATCTTCTTGACGAATGAAGCTGGGAAACCTTTGTATTCTTTCTTACCTACAAGACCAAAGGCATGTGTGTTACCAACAGAAGCAACTGTACCTAAGGAATTGTAACTAAATGGTTCTGGAACTTCACCCTTCAAACGTTGAGCAATTGCATGTCCAACATAAGCACCCATGCGTGTAGCAATTTGAGCTGTTGTTGGGTATGGACGATCTGTTGCCTTATCCATAAGAGCAGATACGTCACCAATGATGTATAAATCATCATGATCTGGATCAAGTAAGTTATCGTTAACAATTACACGACCACGACGTTCCTTGAAGCCAGATTCACCCATAACAGGACTACCACTAACACCAGTTGTCCAAATAATTGTCTTACCTGGAACTGCTTGAAGTTCTTCGTTATCTTGTGTTGCGTACATTACACGACCATCTTGGATTTCTTTAATCATGCAACCTGTCATGATCTTAACGCCTAAACTCTTAACTAATGATACACCGTAGTTTGCAAGATTTTCACTAAACATTGGTAATAACTTAGTTGCAGCTTCAACAATTGTGATAGAAATTTCAGATTCGTCTACACCTGCAAGCTTAGCATATTTTGGACGTTCATCAACTAAAGCACCTGCTAATTCGATACCTGTGAAACCAGCACCACAAACAACAATGTTCAAGTATTCCTTGTCTTGTGTTTCACGATACTTCTTCATAGTTTCAACGATGTGTTCATGAATAGCAACAGCTTGGTCAATATCTGTCATTTGTAAAGCATTATCTAAAGCACCTTTAATGCCAAATGTTTCAGATACAAAACCTAAAGCTAATACACAGTAGTCATAGCGTAATTGACCTGAATTCTTCAATTCAACAGTCTTCTTATCAGCATCTACTTTAACTACTTCGTCTTGAATAAATTTAACCTTGTTATTCAAAACATCTTTAATTGGATATGTAATTTTATTCTTGTCTACAGAACCTGCAGCAACTTCGTGCAATTCTGTAGCTTCATAATGATAGTCATTCATATCAACTAAAGTAATATGAGCGTTGTCTCCTACTTCTTTTTGAAGATTTCTAACTGCTTTTAAGCCCGCATAGCCAGCACCTAAAACTAAAACTTCTTTCATGGTTTAAAACCTCCTACAAAAATAATAATCCAATAGAATAGGTTAGAACTTGTATAAATGAACCAAAAGCTAAAATCTTTACTGCACACTTAAATGTTTTGGATTTAACTTGTTCTTTCATCAACATCCTATCTTGTTTATATACAAATGGTATTGCCAACAAAGCTAACAAACTTGTCCATGGTGCTAGTTTGAGATAAAAAGATAGAATAATTGCAGCAAATGCTAAAACATTCTTCAAGCTAAATGCAAATAAAGCATTTTTTACACCAATAAAATGAACAATTGTGTGTCGGTTATTTCTTTCATCCTCATCATAATCACAAATATTATTAGCTAACATTAGATTAGAAATCCATAAGATATTTGGTAAAGAAATCAAAAATACCTTAGCTAGATTCTCCCAATGCCATGAAAACATTTGGTATGAATTAAGATAAACACAGATTAAGCTTATTACAAAACCCATTGTAATACCGGAGAAAAATTCTCCTAAAGGTAAACTAGATAAAGGACGTGGACCTGAGGAATAGAAAATTCCTACAGCAAAACAAAACATTCCCATCCAAAGCAATGGCAAGCCAGTTACATATACTAGATATAGTCCCATAATTGCAGCAATTACTGTCATAATTGCTAAAATTACAAATACCAATTTAGGAGAGATATTTTCTCTTCCGATGATATTTATCTTACGCTTATATTCTAGTTTATCAACTGCATGGTGATAATCATTATAATTATCTAATGCGTCAACTGCCATATTAAACAAAAGCATCGCAACAAAAAATACCACCGATAGACCTAAGTGTACTGAGTTATAGTAGTAATAACTAAAATAAATTCCTATCAAAAATGGTAAAATACTTGCCGTTTTAGCTTTGATCTCAACAAGCTCTAGGAAGACTTTTAAAGACAAAACTCTGCCTCCTAGTAAAATAAAATATATTACCCTCTACATAATATATTACCATATTCTTATGTAATTAGTTACAATAATCTCTCAAAAAATTCATATTTAGCAAAATAATTTTGCTTATTTGTCTCAATTTTTTATTTACTCATTACAAAATCATATTCTTCAAAATAATTTTTAATTCATCGTGGTTGAACAGGCTATTTTAGGGTAAAATAGAAACATAGACTATCATTAAGGTGGTGAAAAAATGGCATTCAATTTATGGTTACAGTACCCTGAATTGGCAAAAAATATCGAAAAAGTTAAACATAATCTTCAAGATAAAATCTCTGTCGACTATCCTGATTTACAAGCTGCTCTATCAAAAATGGCAAGCAATGGCGGTAAATTTTTACGTCCAGCCTTTTTCTTACTATTTACCAAATTAACAGCAGACTCACAAAATCGTGTAGACGATAAAAAACTCATTGATATAGCTACTTCACTTGAAGTTTTACATATGTCCACACTTATTCATGATGATATTATTGATGATTCTCCTAAACGGCGTGGTGAAGTTAGTGTCCAAAGCCAATTTGGTAAGGATATTGCAGTCTATGCTGGTGATTATTTATTTACAGTCTTCTTTGATTTAATCACTGATAATGTTTTAGACACACCATTTTTTAAGATCAATTCAAGAACTATGAAGAAAATTTTATTAGGCGAATTAAATCAGATGAAACATCGCTACAATACCCAACAAACTTTCTTGAATTATTTGCGTAATGTAAATGGTAAGACCGCCTATCTTTTTCGCTTAGCAAGTGCTGAAGGAGCATATTTTGGTGGAGCTTCTTCACAAACCGTTAGCTTAGCTACTAGAATCGGACAAAATATCGGAATTAGTTTCCAAATTTTAGATGATATTCTTGATTATTCTGACGCATCAAGACTTAATAAACCAACTCTCGAAGATTTGGCAACTGGGGTTTATTCTTTACCATTATTGCTAGTTCTTAATGAAGATTCAGATGAATTACATACTTTATTAGCTAAAAAGCAAGACCTAACTTTACCTGAAATTCAACGTATCCAAGCTTTAGTCGTTGAATTAGGTGGTGTAGAAAAAGCTAAAGATTTAGCTGCTAAATTTACTAATAAAGCACTTATTGATATCGATAAATTACCTGATTCTACAGCTAAAAAGAAACTTGCTAAACTTACTAAAGTCTTATTAAAACGTACAAATTAAAAAGTCATCACTCTAATTTTTTAGAATGATGACTTTTATTTTATCGTCCTTCATCAATTGCTTTAAGCTTTTGATAACGTTCGTTTGTTTTTCTCAAATAATCAGGACTACCCTGCATTTCAATAGTTCCATCTTCAATAAAGATAACTTGATCCATTGCTTCAACACCTTGTAAGTGATGAGTTATCCAAATTAAAGTTTTATCTTTCAATTCACGATTAAAAATTGAAATTACTTCTTGTTCAGTTAATGGATCTAAGCCCACAGTTGGTTCATCTAAAATGATAATTGAAGCATCTTTTAACAAAATTCTTGCCAATGCCATTCGATGTCTTTCACCACCAGAAAAACGCATTCCGGCTTCGTCCACCATTGTTTCCAGCCCTTGTGGTAAAGCTTTAACCATATCTTTCAAGCCTACACGTTCCAGCACTTGCCATACTTGCTCGATAGTAGCCTCTTCATTTCCGATTCTAAGATTATTTAAAATAGTAGTATTAAATAAATATGGAGTCTGATGTATTACTCCAATATAATTGGAAATTTGATCGCCAACTTTGCTTACGTCAATATCATTTATAGTAATCGTACCTTCAGTAGCAACTCTATCCCCTCTAATCAAGTTAGCTAACGTACTTTTACCTGAACCACTTCGACCTAAAATTGCTAACTTATCGCCAGAAGATATATCTAAGTTAATACCCTTAAGGATTTCACGACTACCATTTTCATATCTAAAATGCACATTATCTAATTTAATATCATAAGGTGCAATTAATTTAATTTCTGATTTTTCTTCTTCAAATGAATTATCTTGTAGTCTATTTAATCTAACTAAAGAATCCTTATATACATTAGTTTCTTGTGAAGCAGCTGGAATTACTGCAAATGCATCAACCACAGGGAAAAGACACAAAACAAAAGCAGCAATCCAGTTAGCTAGACCTGTATATACTCCATTACTGCCACCTAGGTATGTACCGCCCCATAAAATAAGACTCACAACTACCAACATAAACACTAACTGTAAGAGATAATCTCTGATTTGATCAAAATGATGTAGTTTTTCTTGAACATCCATCAATTTTTCCTCATTTTGTTCATGTAGCTTAACATAATCACGACCACGTTGAGCAAAAATCCAATCTGTAATCCCAACAATATTATCAGTTAAGTCTAGGTATAATTCATTCTTTATTTTCTTTTCATATTCTTGTCTAGCACCATTTACGATAACTGACCAGATTGGGAATGCTACTAACATAATACCTATCATTAATAACATTAAAAATCCCATCCAAATTGAAAAAATACCAACTCCAATAACAACAAATACATAAAGTCCCCATGCAACAAAGGTTGGGAAAATGGTTCTTAAATATAAATTTTGGATGTGATTAATATCTTCTGATAATAATCCTAAAACATCGCCGAGTTGATACTTACTCTTAAAGAATACCGCATCTTTTTCCAAAGCCTTATACAACTTAACACGTAAATCAGAAGTCATTTTAAAAACCCAGTTATGACTTGTTAATCTTTCAAGATAATGGAATACCGGTCTACCTACACCAAATGCACGTGTCAAAACAATTGGAACATAAACTAGCAAAATATTTTCTGGACGTGTAGCTGAACGACTAATTAGATAACCAGAATTAAACATCAAGGCTCCTGCACAAAAGAATGTTAAAATTCCTAAGAAAATTGCTAGTACCAAAGTTTTCTTGTATTTTTTCAAGAAAGGCTTAACCCAAGTATCTTTTTTCAATTCTTGTAATAATGGAATTTTTTTAAACATTCTTTTCACCACCTTTTGCTCGATTTAATAATTCATAGAAATATGCTTGATGAGCTAACAATTCATCATATTGTCCTTCTTCGGCAATTTTTCCATCCTTTAAGACGACGATTTTATCCATATCTTTCATCCAATGTAGACGATGTGTAGCAAAAATTACCAATCTATCCTTCATTAAAGGTAACATTCTTTCCTTTAATTCCAATTCAGTCTCAATATCTAAGTGAGCTGTTGGTTCATCAAAAATCAATACTTTTCTTTGCTTATCTAAAAATGCTCTAGCCAAAGCAATTCGTTGAGCTTGTCCACCACTTAAGGTTCTTTGACCATTACCAATTAATGTATCAAGTTTATCTGGAAGTTCTTCTAATAAATCTTCCAATCCTACTGCTTTAATTGCTTCAATAATTTCTTCATCGCTAGCATCAGGTGTATAGAAAGCAATATTGTAACGCAAAGTATTATCAAAGATATATGGGCTTTGTGGAATATAGATAATTTGGTTTCGCCATGCATCTTCATTTAAATCAGTGGTTTCTTTACCTTGAATTTCAAATTTTCCATTTTTCAAAGGTAAAAAGCCGCTTAACAAATTAATTAGAGTTGTCTTACCAGCCCCACTCATTCCAATAATTCCAACTTTTTGATAGCCTGTAAACTCTGTATTAAACTTAACTGGTTCTGCATTATCATCATAAGCAAACTCAATATTATCTAGTTTCAAACTATCTGTAGGTTGCCATTGATGAAGCTCTAACTTACTTTCTTTAACTTCAGCACTATTGATAATTTCTTGAATTGAGTGGAAGGAATTTTTCCCATTTAAAGTTGCATGATAATCATTAGCGAATGCTCTAATTGGTAAGAAGTATTCCGGCGATAAAATCAATACTGTTAAAGCTGGAAATAATGTAATTTCACCATTGATTAAACGTAATCCCAAAAATACAGCTACTACCGCGATTGATAAAGTTGTAAAAAAGTCTAACGCAAATGTTGAAAGAATTGCAACGCGTAATACACTCATTGTAGTCTTTCTAAAGCGTTCACTTGTCTTATAAATACTGTTGGCGTATCGTTTACTTAAACCAAAGTATTTTAATGTATCAATTCCTCGTAAAGAATCAATAAAGTGATTGGATAAACGTTGAAAAGAAACAAATTGTTTATCTGCCTTAGCCTTAGCTGCATATCCTAAAATAATCATAAACAATACAATTAAAGGATAGATGAAGAATAAGATTACTCCTGATACCCAATCCAGATAAAAGGCCATCGCTAAAACTACAATTGGCACAATCATCATACTAATCATTTTGCTAAGTGTTAGTTGAATATAATCTTCAACTTCAGAAATACCATCTAAAGTCAAAGTGACCATGTGTCCAGTTCCTTGTTTCTGTACCAATTCTGGACCTAAAATGAAGACTTTTTCTAATAAAGTTTTACGTAATTTCTTTGCTTCTACACGTGCATAATCGTCTAACCAGCGATTGCTCCACCATTGTAGCCCTTCTCTTCCAGCAAAAGAAATTATAAAACCAATAATATAAATAAATTGTTCCTTAAGTGGTTTTCCATTCCATAAATGTGTAATCACTAACCCTAGACTGACAGCTTGACCAACTATAAGAAAAGCTTGTAGGATATAAAGTCCTACAAGCCCTCTCATAGTTTTTTTAATGTCTGTCAGGGTTAATAAACCCTTATCAAACATTATTCACCCTCCGTTATAGTAGGCATTTTAATTCTTCTTCTGAAGATGTAGTATGCCCAAATTGTGTATGCCAATACAAAAGGTAAAAGACAGAATGTTGCAATTGTCATGATCTTCAAAGTATAAGGTGTTGAAGATGCTGTCGAAATTACTAAATTGTATTTAGCACTGATAGAGGAAATCATCAAACGTGGGAATAAACCTGAGAATAGTAATGCTACTAAAGCTACTAAAGTCAATCCACTATAAATGAAAGAATTAATTTCCTTACCTTTAAATACTGATACATGTGCTAAAACAGTTAAAAGTACAATTACAACTAAAATAGCTAATGTGCTAATTGGATGTACTTTCAAGAAGTCTGTTTGGAAAATTAACAATAGTGCAAATACAACCAAACCTACATATAGTACCCAATATAAGAATTGAGCATAGTTCTTAGCTCTATCTCTGATAGCACCTTCTGTCTTCAATGCAATGTAGTTCAAACCATGTAAGTAAACTAATAAAGTTAAAGCTACACCACCAACAACTGAAAAGACATTGATGTAATCAAAGAAACCAGCATGCATATTACCATTAGCATCAATTGGCATGCCTTGAACCATACTGATGAATAAAATACCAAAGAAGAATGGTACGATGAAACTACCGATTGCTAAAGTCCAATCCCATGTTCTCTTCTTAGCACCTTCAGCATGATGTCTAAATTCAAATGATACTCCACGAATAATTAAACCTAATAGGATAATTAATAAAATTAAGTAGTATCCTGAGAATAAGGATGCATACCAGTAAGGGAAAGATGCAAACATTGCGCCACCAGCAGTGATGAGCCAAACTTCATTTCCGTCCCAAACTGGACCGATTGTTCTAATTAATTGAGTTCTTTCAGCATCATTTTGTGCCAAAGTCTTAGTTGCCATCCCTACACCATAATCAAATCCATCAAGGAAGAAGAAACCTGCAAATAGTACCCCAATTAAAATAAACCATAAAAATTGTAAAGCAGTCATCTAAAACGCCTCCTTGTCAAAAGGATCTAAACCATGTTTTGCAAATTCAGGTTCACTAGCTTCGTCAGGACCTTTACGAAGTTCCTTAACTACAAAGCCAACCATTACAATAGCTAGAACTGTGAAGATTGTAAAGTATAAGATGTTTGAAATCAATAATGATGTTGCAGAAACACTTGGTGATACACTTTGTGCGATTGTAAACAATCCATATACAGTCCATGGGTAACGACCTAATTCTGTAATTAACCAACCACATGTATTTGCCAAGAATGGTGTAAATGTCATTAAAGCTACAACCCACAACATCCAATTTGTATTAAATAAGCTTGCCTTCTTCTTACGTGTGAAGAACAATCCTAAAGCAGATACAAGGAATGTTAAAGCACCAAAACCTGCCATTACACGGAAACTCCAGAATAATGTGTTAACTGGAACGTAGTAATTATTCTTAGTTCCGTATTTTGCTTGTAATTCTTTGTTGATTGTGTCCATACCTTTAACTGAACCAGTTGTCTTACCATAGGAAAGAACACTCAACATACCTGGAATTTCAATTGTATAATTTGTCTTATGATTCTTGGTATCAGCAATTCCGACAACTGTCCAACCTGCTGATTTACCAGTATCTTTGTACAATGCTTCCATTGCGCTAAATTTCATTGGTTGTGTGTGAAGTAAGTCTTTCATTTGAAGATCACCTACACCCATTACAGATAAGGAACCTAGTAAACTTACAATCATACCTAAACGCATTGAACGTTTGAAAATATCCTTACTTACTTCAGATAGAGACTTTCTCTTCAAAAGTCTAAATGCAGCCATACCAGCTACAACTACACCACCCATCATGATAGCACCAGAAATAACGTGTCCCCATTCATACCAAACTTGTGGGTTTCTTAATAGAGCAGAAAAACTTGTCATTTCAGCACGTCCATTACGGATTGTGTAACCTACTGGATGTTGCATAAATGAGTTAGCAGTCAAAATCCAAAGAGCAGATGTCATTGTACCAATTACAACCATCCAAACAAAGAATAAGTGCAAACCTGGTTTCACTCTATCCCAAGTAAACATCCATAAACCAATAAATGTAGATTCAATGAAGAAAGATAGTAAAGCTTCCATAGCAAGTGGAGCACCAAAGATATCCCCCATGAATCTAGAGTAATCTGACCAGTTCATACCAAATTGGAACTCTTGAATAAGCCCGGTTACAACACCAACAGCGAAGCTCAACAAGAAAATATTCCCCCAGAACTTTGTCATTTTCTTATAAGCTTCGTTCTTTGTACGAACATAGCATGTTTCCATCAACGCAACCATAAAAACCATTCCGATTGAAAATGGAACGAAGAAGAAATGGAATATGGTCGTCATGGCAAATTGGAAACGAGCCAAACTTAAAATACTCATAACGATAAACCTCCATTCAAATTTTAAAAAAATCAGTATACCACTAATCTTAAATAATTCTTTACAATGTTATTTTAGCCTTTTTATTAATTGTTTTCAATATTTTATACCATTTTTGTTTGAAAATGTTTTCAATATAATTTTAATTAATTTAGATGGTTTACTTAAATACACAAAAAAATACTAGTAATCATTTAATTACTAGTACTTTTAATAAAATATTTAGTATCATATTTAAAATTACATACATTATTTATATCTAATGATAATCATCACTTGATACTACAAAATATGAATACCATTTTCTTCACATTTTTTAAGCATTTCATCTGGCCAAATACTTGCTTGTACTTCCCCAACATGTGCTTTACCTAGAAGTAACATACATAAGCGAGATTGTCCAATTCCTCCACCAATTGTATATGGTAACTCTTTGTTCAAAATCATCTTATGATATTGTAATTTCAAACGATCTTCATCGCCTGTCTTCTTCAACTGTTCCACCATAGAATCTTCATCAACACGAATACCCATACTTGATAATTCTAAAGCACATTGTAATGGTTCATACCAGAATAAGATATCACCATTTAATTTCCAATCATCATAGTCAGGAGCTCTACCATCATGACACTTACCACTCTTTAGAACATCACCAATTTGCATTACAAAGACACAACCTAGTTCTTTACAGATGGCATTTTCACGATCTTTAGCATCTTCTAACTCTGGATATTTGTCTTCCAATTCTTGTGAAGTTATAAAATGAATCTTATCAGGCAAATGGTAAACAGCATTAGGGAATTTGTACCATACTTCGTGTTCCATATGCTTGACAACTTTAAAGATTAATTCAACTGTTTCTTTTAATGTTTTTTCATTGCGTTCATCTTTGGAAATGACTTTTTCCCAATCCCATTGATCAACATAACTAGAATGGAAATTATCCAAATCTTCATCCTTGCGAATAGCGTTCATATTAGTATATAAACCTTCATGTAAGCCGAAGCTATATTTCTTTAAGGCCATACGTTTCCATTTAGCCAAAGAATGGACAACTTCGATGGTTTCGCCAGGCATATCTTTCATAGTAAAAGATACTGGTTTTTCATACCCATTCAAATTATCATTAATCCCTGAACTCTTTTCGACATACATTGGAGCTGAAACACGATTTAAGCCCATTTCCTTGCCAAATTCATCTTGGAATGTTTCGCGAATATAACGAATTGCTTCTTGGGTTTCGCGGATTGATAATTTAGGATCATAATCCTTTGGAATAATTAAATCCAATCTAATCACTTCTTTTCTGTTAATTAATATGTCATTAATACTACACTAAGCATCAGTAAATTACAATACTTTATCTAAAATAAATTTCTACTTACTATTAGCTATTTATCAACCTTTACCCAACTTTATTATTTCTTCTCCCCTTTCAAAAAAATAATTAAAAAAAGCTAAGATTACAAAAAATTAATAACTTAGTAATATTTTTACTATTTTAATGTAAACGATTTTTAGTTATACTATATAAGTATAGACAGAAAATCTATTTAATTTGGAGTGAACTTAGTATATGAAATTAAACAAGACTTTATTATCCTTAACTGCCGCTACTGGTATTATCGCAACTGGTGCAGCTGCTAATGGTGCTAAAGCTGACAAAATCACTGTAAAATCCGGTGATACTGTTTCTCAACTTGCTTTAGACCATGCTACTACCGTTGATAACGTACAACAATTAAATAACCTTGAAAATGTTGATTTGATCTTTGTTGGTCAAACTCTTGAAATGGGCGATGGTAGTTATACTACAACTACATATCAAACTGCATCCCAATACCAACAAAATTACGCTCAAAATACAGATGCACAAGCTAACTATACTCAAACTGATTATAGTGCTGCTCAAAATAATGTGCCTGCTGCAACAGATCAAGTTCAAGATACTACAACTACTGTTGACCAAACAGCTACTCCTGAAGATACAACTACTCAAGATGCTCAAACTAATGTTGCTAGCGATACTACAACTTCTGAAGCACAAGTTGATGCTACAAATACTGATCAAGCAGCTACTACAACAAATGATACAGTTTCCACAAATACTACTGATCAAACAGCAGCTCCTGTAGAAACAGAAACTACAACAACTCAAGCACAAGCAGAAGTTCAAGCACCTGCTACTACAACATATGTAGAAAATACACCTGCTGAAGCTCCTACTACAACTTGGACAGATACTACTAGTTCTGTAAATAATACTGTAGCTAATACTAACTCTAACTATTCTTCAGCAAGTACTACACCTGCTACTACAACAGCTACTCAAAATACTACTACTAGCTCTACTTCTAGCGATGAAGATGCTGCTAGAGAATGGATTGCTAATAAGGAATCTGGTGGTAGTTACACAGCTAAGAATGGTATCTACTATGGTAAGTATCAATTAACTGCAACTTACTTGAATGGTGACTATTCTGCCGAAAACCAAGAAAAAGTTGCTAATGAATATGTAGCTTCTCGTTATGGTTCATGGACTGCTGCTAAAGCTCATTGGGAAGCAAATAACTGGTATTAATATAATTACTATATATAGGAAGTTTTTATCTTCCTATTTTTTTATTGTATTCTTTGCAATTTTAACTTAAAATTGTCTATTAGATATACAAATTATAAAGGTGATTAAAAATGTTTTTTACTAATTTTTTTAGTAAGACTCCTACTATTACAACTGATAAATTAGCTGAATTATTAGCTAAAAAGACTCCGATAACAGTTTTAGATGTGCGGACTCCACCCGAATTCCACACTGCACATCTACCTAATGTTAGAAATTATCCTTTAGTTCAAATTGATAGCTATTCTAATAGTAAGAAAAATAGAATATATCTTATCAGTCAATCTGGTAAACGTAGTGAAGAAGCTACTAAGATTTTGCGTAACAAAGGATATAAAGCCATCAATGTTAAAGGTGGCTTAAATAGTTGGACTGGTAAACTAGAACATGATAAGTAACTTTAGCAAGGATTCGTCCTTGCTTTTTTTATTATAAAAATTTCTTGTTATTAAAATGAAATTTTTATCAAAATCTTGTTCCAAAAAAATGATAAAATCATAATATTGATTACCTTTATTTTTATGAAAGCTGTAAATTCCACCTTTTATCAAGTTCATCTTAATCAATTTCCTTTTCTGTAAAATATGTTACATTTTTTATCATGGATTTTTTCAATACCCAAAATGTTGCTTGTATATAATGGCCATTTGAATCCCAATTAGAATCTCTGAATTCTAGATTAAAAATCTTTTTCCAACTTTTTTTTCTTAATTCTTCTTTCTTTTCCCCATTTAAACTATCAAACCATGCATGCATGTTTTCCCATTCTTCTTCATTTGTACTATCATCATACCAACTCCGATTTAGCACATAATGCCATGCATTGAAATCTGACAATAAGACTTGATTATCAGGAATTTCAAATTCAATGCAAGCATATTTTTGATTTGGAATACCTAACATTCCAGATTCTAAATCTGGTTGAGTATTTTTTCCATCATACCGATACCATGCCCATAATGGTAAATCTAAATTTTTTGGATGAAAAATATTTTTTAAATCCATTTGTTTTACCAACCAAAGATAAGCATCATGAAAATTCTCATAATTTTCACTTAATGCAGTATCACAAGTAAATTCTCCTTTTTTTTCAATAATATTCATTACCTCTGGCGGCTGAATTGTCCATAGTCTCATACAAATACCTTCTTCCTTTTTATTTTCATCTTTTCTAAATTTCTATCAATCCAAATTCTCTCAAAAATTCTTTTTTTGAAATTTGATCTTCAGTATAAAATTTTAAATTATCTTTTGAAAGATAATAATTGATTTTTTTAGATGCTGGAAATTTAATACTATCTAGATTTAAATCAATATATCCATTATTAGGATAAATATATATTTTTGTGTTTTCAAAAATATCTGAATTTTTCATAATTTCTAATAAAATATTTTCTTT
>OLQI01000924.1_pt1 | contig 22670 bp, 21 predicted proteins | sample 1672171 | NCBI WGS metagenome assembly OLQI01 (sample SAMEA3136655, study PRJEB25190) | human gut metagenome
TAAATGCCTCCTGGTAAATCTCATACACGATAACGTTGGTACTCTCTGCCGGTCCACCCTGGGTCATCATCTTGAACTCTGCGTATGCCTGTACGGAGTTGATAACATTGATGATGAGAAGGAAGAACAGTGTCGGAGAGATTGACGGAATCGTTACATGGCGGTGCTTCTGGAAGAAATTCGCTCCATCCAGGGCAACACTCTCATAAAGCTCAGCCGGTACACTCTGGATCGCTGCAGTAAGGTAAATGAAATTCATACCGATCGCCATCCATACACTAACGATCGTAACTGCGATCAGTGCATATTTCTTATCTGTCAGCCATCCGATATGAGTTCCGAGAGCCTTGTTCAGGATACCCAGAGAGCTGTGGAAAATAAACATGAACACTACAGATGCCGCTGCTGCGGAAATAGCCATCGGAAGTGCATATACAGTACGGAAAAATCCCTTCGCCCTGATCTTCTCTGTACTGATGATCGCCAGTATAAAGCCGATCACAATAGAAAGGATAACTCGCATAACAGAGAACTTCAGTGTTGTCACCAAGCTGTTAAGGAACGTTCCGTCTGTGAAAATATTCGTATAGTTGTCAAGTCCTACATACTGTGCCACCTGACCAAGAGGTGTGGTTCTGGCAAAGCTCAGCTGGATCGTCTTAACGAACGGCCAGAATACAAACAGTATAAAAAGGATCATTACAGGAACCAGATAGAGATAAGGCTCCACTGTCCTGAAAAAAGATTTTTTACTTTTCATTGTATATCACCTGCTTTTCATAAATTTACGTACTACCGATCAGCTGCATCATCACGATATCTCTGTCCCCCTGACAGTGCTGATCATGTTGCTCATTACACATTCTGCTGAAAAACATTTCCGTTATATATTCCAGCAATTACCCCAATACATTAAGCAAAACTCTCATTTACGTTCTGCTGTCAAAATGCCCTCTCACTACCCTCCTTTGTATTTGCGTGTTTGTTATCTTTACCAACTTTTTACCAAATGATAACACATTTCTTTCATATAATCAACAGTTATTTCCCTATTTTTCAATATTTCTTTATTTATTTTGAACAATTATTATTTGATAGTAATTATTTTTTTATCTATTTTATACAATTTATCGTACTTCAATAAGGCAATCCATTCTGATCACCTTTTCTAAAAAACAGATAAAAAAATCGGCAGAAAATAACACATCCTTCGATGTATATCTTCTGCCGTTCTCTCTTCTCAATGGCATCATCTGTTTTTATACAAAACAGACACAATCTCAACTTGTTAACCCAGATTATACAGTAAAATCCACTATAAATCAAGGCTAAACACATATTTTTTATGCAAATCTTATAAATACTTTTTTTCACAAGCAAGTCATTTCATTACACAGAAATTGTCTTTATTTCACAGCCATTGTAGAACAATTATACTTTTTTCTTCCTGTACCAGGATATTAAATACAAAACTATACCAAAAATTATCAAAAATGGAGCAACTGCCACCAAAACAGTTGTTAAAAGTATCACAATTAACGCTGCAATGGCGATCACGATTGCCTTTCCATACCATGTGCTCAGATCCAGTTTAAAGCTTCTTGCCTTTCCGGCACTGCTCTCCGTCCCATTATCCGCATAATCATCTGCACCGTAGCTCTCTTCAGAATAACCGGACTCATCATAAACAGCTGCACTGTCATCTGTATCGATCAAAGTCTTGGCGATCAGCCTGGGATCCCCCAGTTCTGCCAGGACATCTGATTCACTTCGGCCGTTCCGGACCTGAGACTGAATGTAATCCTCATAATACCGCACATGAGCCGCAGCTCTCCCATGGGTCATCTGTCCGGACAGCTGCCCCCGTAAAACCTCAAGAAACTCTCTTCTGCTCATAAATATGTCAAACCTTTCTTATGAAATATAATGAAAAAAACAAAACTCAAAACAACTCCAGAAACCTCACCTTGAAAACTTCTGCAAATTCTTTTTTATTACTCTCTTAAAATTTTTCTCATTATACCATAACCCATAAATTTAAATCAGAAACAAATCATAAAATTTTGATTAAAAAATAAAAAATCATAGTACAGCGCAAAGGGCGGTTCATTTCCGGATGCCGCCACAGCCGCATTCGGAAACGAATCGCCCTCCATGACGTTCGTTATGCCGTCAAAAATCACTCAACATGAACAGCCCCTGTACTCCTGATATTCATCGGATAGACATTTTCCCTTCCAACATACTGAGCCATATAGTCCACATACGCATCTGCATTCTCGATCGGAAGCACGCACATGATAACGCCTGCAAAACCACCACCATGAACTCTGCAGATACCAGCACCGATCTTATTCAGAAACAGCTTGGTAAGCGCCAGACTCAACGTGATCTTCTGCTCCTTGCAATTCTGCAGAGAATAACAGTTCTGCAGCCACTCCCAAGAAGAATTACCGGACTCCTCAAGAAGACGCAGGAATCCCTCACCGTCTTTATTCTCAACAGCCTTCACAGCATCCGCAACACGTCTGTTTTCTTCATAGAAATGCATTGCACGAAGAACCGCACGGTCATTTGGGATATCCTTAACATGAGCAAGAAGGTTCTCCATATTGGACTCACAGAGAAGCTCCACGCCCATAGCTTTTGCAGCCTCACGCATCTCCATAGGAATGGAAGAATATTCTTCACTGAGATCAGCATGGCCCTTGCCAGTGTTTACAATCACAAGTCTGCATCCCATCTCTTCAAAGGAAAATGCAATCTTTTCACAGCTGATATTCTCTTTATCAGAGAAATCCAGAAGGATCGGGCCGCCGGCAGCACATGCCATCTGGTCCATCAGGCCGGAAGCTTTTTTCCAATATACATTCTCTGCGTACTGTCCTGCTCTTGCATACTCGCCGTACTCCAGTTTTCCTTCATTAAAGAAGTAATTGGTGATCGCACATACAAGCATCTCAAAAGAAGCAGAAGAACTTACACCGGCTGCCGCAATAACCTTGGTAGAAACATAGGCATCAAAACCGCCAGTTGCATAGCCTTTTTTCTTCATATATTCCATGATACCTGCCACAAGAGCATCGGTACCCTTGGTATAGGTCTCTGTACTCAGCTTGTCGAGATCTACAACCACTTCCTGTCTGTAGCCCTCACTGATCATATGAATCACATTGGTGCCGTTTGGGTAAGCTGCACCGATGGTGTCCAGATCGATACTTGCAGCAATAATCTGTCCGCCGTTATGGTCAACATGATTACCGATAATTTCGGTACGTCCCGGAGCGGTAAAGAACTCTGCCTTGTCATGATGATATTTCTTCTCAAAATTTACTGCAAGATTGGTATAACGTGCACTGCTCTCCTCTGTCTCACCGTAGATTTTTTTCAGCACATCTGCTGCCGGAATTTTAATTGTTCCCATTTTCATTTCCTCCTGTTTTTGCAAAATTTCCGTACATTTTCTGGATGCTTGATCCTTTAATTTTATTATAACAGCCCTTTTTTTTCTGTCCATAAAGATTTTGCGTAAAAACAGTATTATTTTGTGGTCGTCACAGTTTTTCCTGGCTCCAGGAGATATTCTTTTCCACAGTAGATCAGCGTTCCGCCGGAAACAGAACTTTCTACGGACAGAATTTTTTCATCCCATTTTACATGAACCATTCCGCCTTTTACCGGGAATGTACAGTCCACAGACTCAAAAGTATCTGTCTCTGGTTTCACAGTAAAACTCTTATATGCAGTATCTGTAAGCTGAATTCCCGCAAAATATCTTCCAAGAAGATAAATCGGGCTTGCAGCCCACGCATGGCAGAAACTCTTTCCAAAGGGATCTCCGTACATTTCGTACTGTTCTTCCGGTTTTTTCTCCGGATCAAATTCCTCCCAGAATGTTACCGCACCCTGGGAGAGCATGCCACCCCAGTAACTTTCCATCATTTTTTTCACATCCTCAAACCGGCCCATTGCACACATGGCCTCAAGCTCATAAAATTTGAAGTATGGCGTTGTGATCTGTGGAATTTTGTCATTTTCAATCACATTCTTCATAAGAAGTTCTTTTCTCGCATCATCCGCAAATCCAAAGAGAATGGCAAAAATATTGGCATGACGTGTCACATTGTTTTTGCCGGATGAAAAGCTGTCGATATAGGCACCTTTCTCCTCATTCCAGTAGAATTTCTCAATCTTAGAAGCAAGAGCCTGATATTTTTTCTCCCATGCAGAACCATCTCCCAGAACCAGCTCATCTGCCTGGGCCATCGTCTGATAACACATGGCAAGAAGCATCTGCTCTGCACAGATCGCTCCTTCTTTATCCATATCTGCCCAGTCTACAAAGATCCAGTCGCCTTCGCGCCCTACGATAAATCCGTTCTCATCCAGCTGTCCGCCCAGAAACTCCATCATTGCAGTCATTCTCGGATAAATCGCTTTTACAAATTCCTCATCGCCGGTCATGCGGTAATGGTTCAGGATTCCGATCACCCAGTACATGGAATAATCCACAATGGTATTGATATGCTGGCGGATCGGGCTGTTTCCGATCAGAGCCCAGAGCGTTCTGCGGTTGATATCCTCATCAAACATCAGATACTGATTCACAAAATAACTCTGATATGCATCCCCGGACCAGATCCAGCGGTCACGTTTCACACCATCAATAAAGAAGATTCCGCTGCAGAGTTGGAAAGTCCATACTGCCACGTCCCAGATCTTATTCACCAGCTCATCGGAAGAAGAAAAGGACGCCCGAACCGGAATATCCACATACTGGTGAACTGCCTTTATGCTGATCTCATCTTTATGTACGCCCGGTATGAACACATAGCGAAACGCCCTGCGGATAATCTCATCTTCCGGCGTATGCAGCGTCTGGCTGTAATAACAGTTCACCGTATCTCTGGCTTCTGTCTCAGACTCACCATAGCACAGTGTCATTTCACGGAATCCTTTTGGAAATTCTGCCTTCAGAATAGCTGTAAGCTCTGTCTCAAATACAAACAGGACTCCGGATTCATCCTCACGGATCTCAGATGGAAAATATTCTTTTTCATCGTATACCCATATGGACGGATCCTGTTCCCTTGCTGTGTAGATCTCATTGTATCCCACCGGTACCGGATCGCTGACAAAATCATCTGCAAGCCATCCCCGATTGGAAGTGATGGTTTCTCCTTCAATCCGCACAGATGGTACACCGGACGGCATCCCTGCGTAAATCTCAAATTTCTGTTTTCCAGGTCCGCACACAACTGGTTCCCCGAAACGTTTTTTTACATCATTGATGCGGTAATAACCAAGGCAGTTGGCATACACCGTAACCGTCTCTTCTTTTTCCAGATTATATTCTCTTGTAAAACGTACATGTTTTCTGCAGTCATCCAGATGGTAATAAGCCGGCCAGATAAAGCCTCTCTCTTCTCTGCTGAAGTTCTGCATCATTCCATGATAAATTTCAAAATCTCCAGGATACCAGATCCAATGTGATCGATTCATATATTTCTCCTTTATTATGATTCTCATATATTGTTTTTTGTTCTTACCGTGGATCATCTTATCCCATTTATCATCGACTGTCCATGCACAAATCATCACACTGCATGGATTTATGAATCACTTTCTGGTAAAATAAATTTCAAAAGGAAGAAAGGAGATATTTCATGCAGATTATTACCAACAACGCAGGCAAAGAACTGAAAAAGCACGGAGACAACGCCTTTCCTTTTCTGGTAAGTTATGAACGTCTTTCCGGCTATGAAACCGGCTCCTTTCTGTGGCACTGGCATCCCGAAATCGAACTTACCTATGTAAAAAAAGGCGAAATGCTTTACAAGGTCAATCAGAACACCTTTCACCTGAAAGAAGGCCAGGCGCTTTTTGGCAATGCCAATGCCCTTCATGCAGGTTATATGTACCAGAATCAGGACTGCCAGTACATTCCCGTAACCTTTGACCCGAAGCTGATCTACGGGTTTTCCGGAAGTGCCCTCTTCCAGAAATACACGGAACCCATACTCCGCAGTTTTTCTCTCTCTGCCGTACCCCTGGATTTTTCCTGTGACTGGCACCAGGACGCTGTGGAAGATATCCGGCAGATGATCCGTCTGGACAGCCAGCATCCTCCTATGTATGAATTTGAAATCATCGCCCGCCTGCAGCATTTCTGGAAAGTTTTGTGCTCCAATACGCTTGCTCAGGCAGCTGCCCCTTCTGTACAGGATGAAGAAAATTACCGCAGAATTCGCCGGATTATGTCCTATATTGCAGATCATTATTCCGAAAAAATCCTCCTGGATGACATTGCGAACCTGATTCACTTAAGTCCCAGCGAATGCAGCCGTCTTTTCAAAAAGTGCATGAATATTACACTGTTCGGCTACATTCAGGAATACCGGATCGAGAGAAGTCTGGATTATCTGGAAAATTCTTCCTGTTCCATTACAGAAGCAGGATTACTATCCGGTTTTTCGGACTCTAATTATTACACAAAAGTTTTCACAAAAATAAAAGGCTGTACGCCCAGACAATACAGAAAAAAACAGGAGCTGTGATTTTTTCTCACATGCCCCTGTTTTTAATATCACTCTTATTTCATAAAATTCAGAACAGCTCTTTCATCGTCGGATACAGCTTACGGAATTTCTGATACTTCTCTTCATATTTTGCAACCAGCTCCGGATCCGGTTCTACGGTATCTACGACTTTAACCATTTTTTTGCAGATGGTCTCCACATCCGGATATGCACCGCATCCTACGGCTGCCAGCATGGCACCACCCATGGACGGGCCTTCTTCGTTCTCCGGTACATCCACTTTCAGGTTCATTACATTGGCAATGATCTTTTTCCAGAGAGGGCTCTTGGCACCGCCGCCGCAGATCTTGGTGCGCTCAATACTGATTCCAAGGCTTCTTGCAACCTCCAGGGAATCACGCAGACCAAAAGCAACACCCTCCAGAACTGCCTGTGTCATATCTGCTCTTGTGGTATCCATAGACATTCCGAAGAATACACCTCTTGCATCCGGATTGTTGTGCGGAGATCTTTCTCCCATCAGATACGGAAGGAAGAATACCTGATTTTCACCAAGTTTCTGGATCGGCGCCTGCTCTGCCACGAAATCTTTTGTCTGAAGGATCTCTTCTGACCACCATTTGTTGCAGGAAGCAGCGCTTAACATGCATCCCATCAGGTGATAGCTTCCATCTGCATGGTCGAAAGAATGCAGTGCATTGTTTTCATCTACTCCGAAATCTTTGCTGGAAATAAAGATCGTACCGGATGTTCCAAGGGAAATGTTGCACTGTCCGTCACCAACGGTTCCGGTTCCCACAGCTGCTGCCGCATTGTCACCTGCACCAGCCACAACTTTCACATCCTCTGAGAAACCAAGCTCTTTTGCCACCTCCGGTTTCAGAGTTCCGACCACCTGCCAGCTCTCATACAGCTTCGGAAGCTGCTCTTCTGTAATATGGCAGATTTCAAGCATTTCTTTTGACCAGCAGCGGTTCTTCACATCCAGAAGAAGCATACCGGAAGCATCGGATACATCCGTGCAGAAAGATCCGCTTAAGCGATAAGCAAGATAATCTTTCGGGAGCATGATCTTTACAACTTTTTTGAAATTCTCAGGCTCATTTTTCTGCATCCAGAGGATCTTCGGTGCCGTGAATCCTGCAAATGCGATGTTTGCAGTATACTGAGAAAGTTTGTCTTTTCCGATAACTGTGTTGAGATATTCCGTCTCCTCACCGGTACGTCCGTCATTCCAGAGGATCGCTGGACGGATCACGTTATCATCTTTGTCCAGGGTTACAAGGCCGTGCATCTGGCCGCCAAAACCGATTCCAGCTACTTCCTTGCGGTCGATTCCCTCTGTGAGTTCTTTGATGCCTTCCATGCTTTTAGTAAACCAGTCTTCCGGGTTCTGCTCAGACCAGCCCGGATGGGGGAAGAACAGCGGATATTCTTTGGATACGATGTTGCAGATCTTTCCGGATTCTTCCATAAGAAGAAGTTTTACAGCGGAAGTTCCAAGATCAACGCCAATATAATACATAATAATTTTCCTCCTGTAAATGTCTGTAAACGGGAAAACCGCGGCTCTCAGTTCGCAGCGTCTGCACGCCTGAGAGCTCGCGGTTTCCAAATCATATTTATTTACCTGTTACCGAATCATCCCCACGGATTCTCAGTCGGATATCTTACGCCTGCTGGCTGGTTGTAGCCGATCTCCTCAACCGGTACACCGATATATTTAAATACCTCGAAGAGAGCTTTTCCGTGATGTCCGAACGCTACTGCACCATGATGCGGGAATCCTCCCTCGATCAGCACGTGACGGTAAAAACGTCCCATTTCCGGAATTGCGAATACACCAATGGCTCCGAAGGAACGTGTTGCAACCGGAAGAACTTCACCGTGTGCGATGTATGCACGAAGTTTGTTGTCCGCGGTACTCTGCAGACGGTAGAATGTGATATCTCCTGGTTTGATATCTCCCTCAAGAGTTCCGTTTGTAACTTCGATTGGAAGGGATCTTGCCATGATCATCTGGTATTTCATCTCACAGAAGGACAGCTTGCTGGATGCTGTGTTTCCACAGTGGAATCCCATGAAAGTATCTTTCAGTGTGTAGTTGAATTTGCCCTCGATGGACTCTTTGTACATATCCTTCGGTACGGAGTTGTTGATATCCAGCAGTGTAACGATATCATCGCTTACTACCTGTCCGATAAACTCACTTAATGTACCGTAGATATCTACCTCACAGGATACCGGAATGCCCTGTGCTGTCAGACGGCTGTTTACATAACATGGAACAAATCCGAACTGTGTCTGGAATGCAGGCCAGCATTTTCCTGTCAGTGTTACATATTTGCGATATCCTCTGTGATCTCTGATCCAGTCTTTCAAAGTCAGCTCATACTGTGCAAGTTTCGGAAGGATCTCCGGTTTCTTATTTCCGGCGCCAAGCTCTTCTTCCATCTCTTTTACGATTGCCGGAATTCTCTCATCGCCTTCATGTTTGTTGAATGCCTCAAAAAGATCCAGCTCGGAGTTCTCCTCGATCTCTACCCCAAGATTGTAAAGCTGTTTGATCGGTGCGTTGCAGGCAAGGAAGTTTGTCGGACGTGGTCCGAAGCTGATAATCTTCAGATTGCTTAAGCCCTCGATTGCTCTTGCGATCGGAAGGAAGTTATGGATCATATCCGCACAGTCCTCCGCGTCACCTACCGGATACTCCGGAATATAAGCTTTTACGTTGCGAAGCTGCAGGTTATAGCTTGCATTCAGCATACCACAGTAAGCATCTCCACGTCCCTGGCAGAGGTTATCCTGTGTCTCCTCAGCTGCTGCGATGAACATCTTCGGTCCCTCGAAATGTTTTGCAAGAAGAGTCTCGGAAATCTCCGGTCCGAAGTTTCCAAGATATACACAAAGTGCGTTACATCCTGCTTTTTTGATATCTTCAAGAGCCTGGACCATATGGATCTCGCTCTCTACGATACAGACCGGACACTCGTAGATGTCTTTTGCATCGTATTTCTTTGTGTAAGCCTCTACAAGCGCTTTTCTTCTGTTTACAGAAAGGCTTTCCGGGAAACAGTCTCTGCTGACTGCAACGATTCCGACTTTAACTTCTGGCATGTTGTTCATAATCTTATTCTCCTTTCTCATCTCTGAATGTTTCTCAGTCAAGTGTAATGTTCTCACCTTTCAGACCATTGAATGCGCCCTCGATCTTTGCATCCTCATGAGCGATGAGCCATTTATTTTGGGCTGTCATTAATCCATTCTCGCCGTCTTTTGGCATCGGGAAATCAATCTCTGTATTGGTTCCTCTTGGAAGAACAACCACACACTGGAATCCGCTCTCATTCACATGGCATGGTGCATAGTGAAGCGTTGTTGCATAAACCTCAATTCCTGTTCCTGCCGGTACAAGGAATGCTTCGATATTCGCTGTGTCGTATGTAAAATCGGCTTCAATATCCTGCTGATGTCCAATGAGCAGAACCAGATCTGTCACAGCCACATTGATCTCGGAATTGCGGTGATACTCCACAGCATTCAGTTTCTTATTATGACCATTGCAGTATCCGATCTCAATTGGCAATCCACCGAACGCTTTGTTTTTCAGATCTTTTTCCACATCAAGGGCTTCAAGTTCCTCAACAGACGGAACATATACCACATTTTCGGGAACCGGTGTGTGCTTCATTTCTTTCAGAAGCGGCCCGAAATTGTATCCCTCCAGGACTTTTCCGTATTTTCGGAATGCCGGATCTGTTACTTTCTGAATTTTCACGTTTCAAACCTCCTTACAGAATTACTGTTCCACAGTTTCTTCACTTCTTCGTTTTGAACTGAAAAAAGCATACCACATCGTGGTATGCTTTTCGCCGTTTTTCTTGTCTCATTCATAGCACTTTTTTGACATTTTATTTTATCTGCCGTTCTACTTTCCCCGGAAGGATGCCATATCGTTTCACAAATTCCTTGGAAAAAGCCCTGCTGCTTGCAAACCCGTTATCAAGGGCAATGGAACTGATGGTATGGTCTGTATTCAGAAGTTCCCTGTAGGCGTAGGCCATGCGGATATCCTGTAAATATGTCTTAAAATTGACCTTTGCGTATTTCCGGAACATTCTGGACAGATAAGCGTCCGAATATCCAAACATGGCTGCAAGACCGGAAAGCTTCAGATCCTCCCTGTAATGTTCCCTCATATAAGTGGTGATTTTTGACAAAGCATCCAGTCTACGGCTGTTTTTCAGTTCGCTCTCCTCCACTTCCGTCTCACGGTATGTGGAAACCATAAGATAAAGTATCTCATAAAACACAGCCCGGATACGAAATTCATAACCAGTCTCCTTCGACAGATAGATCCTGTACAAATCCTGAATCAGAGAAACCATTCTTTTATCAGTTTCTGATGGTTCTGACGCCACAGGAGCATAAACGTCTTCCCTATGCCTTACATTTCTGCTGTGAAACCGGATAAACCGCTGTGCGGTAAAATAATCTGTAAACTGTTTCAGAGGGATCTGTAAGACAATAGTCTCATTCCGCACAGGTGCCTGAATGGAATGAACTTCATTGGAATTGATAATCAGAAACTCTCCTGCCTTCAAAGGATACTCTACCTCATCAATATAGAAGAAAAGGCTTCCTTCCATTACCGTAAAGATCTCTATAGACGTATGCCAGTGTTTTTCCCTGACATAATTCCCGTTTCTTCCTTCAAAGAGAAAAAGTTTGAAAGGAAGTCCCTCATTTGGAATGATCAGTTCATGCTGAAACTCCATATTTTTCCTCCTCTTCTCTCTTTCTCTGAGCCGTCTGCACACGACGGACCATACTGCCGTAAAAAGCTGCCAGAATCTGCTGGAACAAAGTTCCGATCATAACCGGAAACAATACCTCCGCCGGAAAATATGCTCCTGCAATTACGGCTCCTGCACTGATATTACGCATTCCCGATCCGTAAATCATGGAAACCGTAGCCTCCTTATTCTGCTTTGTAAGAATGGCAATTCCCCAGCCAATGGCATATCCCCCTGCTGCCAGAAGCAAAATTACCGCAGCTACTTCCAGCCGCTCCCCGTTAAGATGTTTCATATAGGGAGAAACCTTGGAAGAATTGGAGGTCACCACGAAAATCAGACATATCTTTGAAAAAGGTGCGAGTTTTTTTGGCCAGGTCTCCATCACTTTTCCATGACTGAACTCATTAAGACACATCGCCAGAACTGCCGGAAGTGCAATCATAAAAACCAGTTCTTTCATCATTCCCATGGTATCCATCTTCACGCTGGAACCAACCAGAATTTTCAGAGCCACCGGAATCAGAAACGGAGCCAGAATTGTATCGATGACAACCAGTGAAAGCGACAGTGGGCTGTTTCCATTATAAATAGACACCCACATCAGGCTGATCACTGCGGTAGGCACAGAAAATTCCAGAACCATCCCTGTGACATAATTCATATTCTGTGGAAATAAAAGATGTCCCAGACCACAGGCAATCACCGGCACCAGTACATGGAGAACCAGCAGCATCAGAATCAGCGGAAGCGGCTTCTTAAATACGTCCGCAACATCCCGGAACCTGGATTTCAGCGCACCTATAAAGGTCATAAAAGCAAACGCATAAGTTACATAAGGCACGCCATGTTTTGCGATATCCGGAAACAGTACACCCATAAGGAGGCAGGCAGGCGTTACAAACGCCATCCATTTTTCAATAAAACTGTTAAATTTCCCCAGCATATTCCACCTCTTATCCTTCTTTTTTCAATTCTTTCTATCAGTTTAACACAAAAAATTTCCCTTGCAAGAAAAATATAAGCGGTTTTATAGCCGATTTCCGTCAGATATGATATGATAGGGTAATACCCATCCTTAGGTAACATAAAGACAAGGCAGAATCTCTTCTCTGCCTGAACGGTCCTCTTTATGACCGTGTACTTAGAAAACGAGGTAAAAAATGATTTCTTTAATTATACCATGCTTCAATGAGGAAGAATCCCTTCCACTTTTTTATCCGGAAGTTACTTCTGTCCTCCAGGAAATGAACTGCGATTATGAGCTGATTTTTGTCAATGACGGTTCCAGAGACAGAACCCTTGAAATTTTAAAAGAACTTTCAGAAAAAGATCCCCACGTGATCTATCTTTCCTTTTCCAGAAATTTCGGAAAGGAAGCAGCCATGTATGCCGGTTTCTGTAATGCCCGTGGTGACTATGTTGCGGTCATGGATGCTGATCTTCAGGACCCGCCGGCCCTTCTTCCGGAAATGCTTCAGAAACTGGAATCCGGAGAATATGACAGTGTTGCCACCAGACGTGTCAGCCGTGATGGGGAGCCTCCCATCCGCAGCTTTTTTGCCCGGAAATTTTACCAACTGATTAACAGAATTTCCGATGCGGATATCGTAGACGGAGCCAGAGATTTCCGTCTGATGAAACGCAGTATGGTAGACGCTATCATCTCTATGAGCGAATACAACCGTTTCTCCAAGGGAATCTTCGGATGGATCGGTTTCAAAACCCTCTGGCTTCCCTACAAAAACATCGAACGTGTTGCCGGTGAAACCAAGTGGAATTTCTGGAAGCTGTTTAAATATGCCATCAGCGGAATCATTAATTTCTCCCAGGCTCCACTGACCATTGCTTCCTGGTTTGGAACCAGCATGACTGGTGTTTCCTTCCTGGTCCTGATCGTTATCGTACTGCGTAAGCTGATCTTTGATGATCCGGTCGACGGATGGGCCTCCACTATCTGCGTGATTATTTTCATCGGCGGCCTGCAGCTTTTCTGCCTTGGCATCATGGGACAGTACATAGCAAAAACCTATATGGAAGTCAAGCACCGTCCCCATTACATTATATCAGAGTCCAATAAAAAGGACTTTAATCCCATCCGTTAATTTTATTTACTCTGTCGGCAGCTCTACCACCTGATATTCGTGGCCCAGCGCCGGCAGAATTTTTTCTTTTACATCACTGGTTTTCATTAACAAAGTGGAAGTATTGATACACGGATGGCATCCGAAGTATTCTTCATCCAGAACTTCTCTGTCGATCACCAGATGTACTTTCTTATCTTTGTCAAAGATCAGTCCCATCAGACTTAAGGATCCTGGCGTAATATTCAGATAGTCCTCCATCTGTTCTCCCTCTGCAAAGGAAAGCCTGGCTGTTCCAATCTGCTTGGACAGAAATTTCGTTTTAAACGGTTTCTCCCCCGGCATCAGCAGAAGATAAAAATCCGTTTTCTGACGGTTACAGAGAAACAGATTTTTGCATATCTGAGCTCCCAGAAGCTGATCCACAGCCTCACATGCCTCCATTGTCATCAATGCCTCATGATCCGCCCTTTTATATTCCACTCCCAGACTGTCCAGAAAATCGTACACTGCGATCTCCTTCTCCAGACGGCCCGCTGGATTTTCCGGTCTTCCTGTATAGATAGTTTTGTCAATTCTTGGTTCTCCCATATTTTCCCTTTCCTACTGATCTTTCATTTCACACTTTTATCTTATCCTTATCTCACAAGCATCTGTCCGGCAAAAACAGCCAGCACACCGAAAACAGCACTTAAAATCACATAAAGAAGTGCCAATCCAATCTGGCCTTTTTCCATCATCGCCCCTGTCTCATATGCAAAAGTAGAAAATGTGGTAAACCCGCCACAGATTCCTACTTTAAGAAACAGTACAAGCCCTGGATTCAGCGATGTATTTTTTGCCGCAGATGCAGCGATAATCCCAATTACAAATGCGCCTGTTACATTTATAATCAATGTTTTTACCGGAAAGCCCTGACTGTTTTCCACTGGCAGTAATCCCAGAAGATATCTGCATACAGAACCTATAAAGCCTCCCATTCCCACAAATAAACAGTTTATCATTGTTTTTTCCTCCCACCTGATTATATCAGTCCAAAAAAATATCCGCAACCTTGCCGTAATTGCTTTCCACCCGGTGTTTTCCCTTTGCATTCCCACCGGTTCATGATATACTGAATTTATCTCTGTCTGTCCTGTCAGATTGCGGGGCAGACGTATTTATTTTGAAAGGAATTACCATGAAACGAATCAAAAATATTGATCTGCTTCGGGCCGGAGCAATTCTCTACATTATGCTGTATCACTGTTATACGCTGTCCGGGAAGCCCTGGCATGCACACACTGCCATCCATACATTTCTTTCCTTTGGCGGAGAAGTTGGTGTAACTCTGTTTTTCCTTCTCAGTGGATATGGAATCTATCTTTCCCTGGCTTCTGCCGAGGAAAGAGGGCACCTCCCAAACTGGGGTTCTTTTATGAAAAAAAGATGCCGCCGCATTATGCCCCAGTATTACGTCTGTGTTACCGTGCTGCTGATCTTTATGTCAACCCGTCTGATTGGCAGTGATGGATTCCGGCATCTCTTTGCCTACTATACTTTTACAGAAAATCTCTCCCCGGTTACACATGGTTCCATTAACGGTGCCCTATGGACTATGGGCGTAATCTTCCAGTTTTACCTGATTGCCCCGCTTCTCTACCGTGCAGTCAAAAAAAACTGGCTTATCTCTTCCATTGCGGCGATTCTGTTTACCGTTTTCTGCAGAATCTTAATTGTCCGGTATCTCCGCGCAGGAGGGATTTCTGATACTTCCATATATTTTGTATACGAACGGCAGGTATTCTCCTCTCTGGATAATTTTGTCCTGGGAATGGCTGCTGCCGCATTTTGGAAGCATGCCGGAAAAAAGATCCAGGAACACCGTCTGAAGCTTGGTCTTCCTACTTCCATTATCAGCATCGTGCTGATTCTGATATGGATTTTTTACTACAGCAATCACAGGCTTTATGGTGCCAGTGCAGTGGGATATCCCTCCCATTCCATCCTGGCGGTTCTCCTTTCTGTTCTGCTTGTCGGGTTTTCCATACTTCCGGAAATGGACTTTCCGTTTTTCCGTCCACTGTATTTTGTGGCCAGAAACCAGTATGGAATCTATCTGTGGCATATGCCCGTTATCATGACTCTTCAGGCTGGTTCTCCATGGTTCAATGCCTTAAGTCAGCAGCGCTTCTGGCTGTTCCTGCCCTGTATGCTTGTGATCGCCTGTACATTTGGCTATTTTTCAACCCGTTTTATCGACCATCCAAAGAAAGGATAATCTCACATGAATAACCGATCCGCAGTCAACCATAAAATCCGCAAACATTTTAATGAACTGATCTATAACGTAGCTCGTTACACTGAGGTTGTTTTGTCCATTGTAATTCTTATTGTTATCGCCCTGTCCTGTCTCCGGCTGATTCTCACAACCGCCGGCACTTCTGTCATGCATATGGACACCGATTTTTTTACAAACTTTCTTGCCCAGGCACTGTCCCTTGTAGTCGGTGTTGAGTTTGTAAAAATGCTCTGCCGCCATTCCGCCCAGACAGTTGTGGAAGTTCTCCTTTTCGCCACGGCAAGACAGATGGTAGTAGAACATCTTCAGCCTACCCAGACCCTGATCGGTATTCTCGGTATTGCCATTCTTTTTGCAGTCCGGAAATATCTCATGACAGACAGCGATGATATGTCCCCGAAACACCATTCCACAGATAATTCAGAAAAATAAAAGAAGTTCGTACCAGACATTTCACTGATGTTCCGGTACGGACTTCTTTCTTTTTTATTTCTATATATTTATGGTACGATTCGTTCTCAGAAATATTTTCTCAGAAGATAAGTCGGTGTACAGCTCCATGCATGGCAGTAACTGTTTACAATGCTGGAACCATATGGGGACTCTGCCGGATTTTCCGGATTGTAAAGTTCCCAGAATGTATCCGCACCGTGACCGATCATTCCTCCCCAGTAATATTTCATGTAATCCATTGCCTGTTCTTTCTTTCCTGTAAAAAGAAGCGCTTCTACAAAATGATGGTTCATATACGGAGAAACCATGCCTTTTTCCGGCTTCAGCGCAATAACTCTGTCCAGAATTTCACTGCATGTATCCACATCCGCAACCTCGGCAAGGATCATCCATACCTGATTTGCATAGTTGACCTGGCGCTCTTTTCCGCTTACAAAAAGTCCCTGTTTCTCATCATAGAGATACTTCCAGGAAGCTTCTGTTTTCAGACGGATTTCCTCGGAAAGTCTGGATACCTCTTCCTCATCTCCAAGGACCTCGGCAATTTTCTTTACACGTTTTGCACAGTAAATATAAACGCCCTGAACTCCACACTGTTTGTCCAGTCCTTCTGTCCAGTCAATGAATCCCCAGAAGCCATCCTGCTCTTTCAGAATGTGATTCTCGTCAAACTGCTCTGCTGCAACTTCCATCTGACGATACGCACATCTGCTGAGTTCTTTCAGAGTTTCCATATCTTTGGATGCCTGATAATAGTCATACAGAGTCGCTCCGAAAAACATGGAATAATCCAGAAGGAACGTATCATCCGCAATGACTTCCGGCTCCGTAAACAGGCAGGCACTTACCTGTCCGTTATCTTTTGTCTGACCTGCAAACAGATACAGGCAGCGTTTTACAAGGTCATAATTTTTGAATGTTTCATAGTTTGCCAGAGCCTGCAGTCTCAGATCTCCAAGCCACAGACGGCGGTCTCTCTTCGGTCCGTCCTCAAAAACATCCTGCATGCAGTTATGAAGGGTACGAAGACTGACACGGTCCAGTTTCTTCACCATCTCATCCTCAGTCTCAACCGGTTTTACATCAGACATGCTTACGGAGGAAACGCTGCGGCATACAACGTCCTCCACTACCAGCTGCCATTTCATGGAAGTATCAATGGTTTCAATCTCCAGATAACGGAAAGCATATCTTCTTGGAAGTACCAGTGTTGCAGGAAGTACATCAATGTGGAACCATTCCTCCTGAATCCATCCACGGCTGATCCATCCATCATAATCCTCGGATTTCTCAGTCATCTCTTTTGCGATTTCGCCGAATTTCAGTTTGAAAAATGCCGGTGCATCCTGCGGACTTCCCACAGAGGCAAGTTTCAGTGTCACATATCCAACCTGATGATCTCCAAAATCCAGGCAAAGCTTATCGCCTTTTTTCATATGATAATTTTTCAGGTTATCCACAGAATCTCTGTGAAGCACCTCCGGATATACACCGTCAGTCTCACGGATATCCACAATTTCAACCGGGCGTACCAGAGTTTCTTTTAACTGTGGCGCACAGTCTGCTGCTTTTTTCAGAAACTCTTCATTGGAAACACGTACCATATTTAAATCGATACTTACTTCTGCCATGTTTTTTCTCCTCTCACACATTGATAATCTGCTGTTTTCTATTTCTTTCAGCCCCCTGTTACCGGGCCTTTGTTTCTTTCTGCTTTTTATCTTAACGTTTCGGACACCTGTTCTTCAAGTGTCATTTTTACGGAAAAATACTGACATTTTTTTCGTTCTCAGGATTTGGATATGATATACTGAACAAAAGACTTTTTAACTGGAAAGGAAAACTTTATGCAGATCTCCAAAAAAGATTTTCATCGATATCTCTCAGAATATACGGAAGATGAAATTTTTTACAGAAATACATACCTTCAAAGAACAGAACATCCGGAAACATTCCGGGAGTATCTGAAGAGTCTGGATCCTGCTTATATTCAGGACCGGCGTCTGTATGTGCCGGAACTCCAGGAGGAGCCCTGGTTTCCATCTATGGGAGAAAACGATGTTTTTGCCAATATTCCGGAAAATATCGTGATCAGCAAACATTTCCGCTACACACCGGAGTTTACACATAAACATGACTTTTTTGAGATTCTCTGTGTCTATGACGGAACTGTCAGCAATCAGATTCAGGGAATCCATCATACCCTGCACACCGGAGATATCTGTATTATCCCTCCAAATACCCGCCACAGCCTGGGCGTTTTTGATGACAGCCTGGCCTTTAATATTATTGTCCGGTCTTCCACTTTCCAGAGTACTTTCTTTCAGTCAATGGCCGCAGACAGTGCCCTGGCGAAATTTTTCTCCCATGTGCTGTATCAGAAAACAGAAGGAAATTTCCTGATCTTTCATGCCGGTGAAGATGAACGGATTCTTTCCACCCTGGAGGATCTCTACATTGAATATATGCTTCATGCCAGGTATCGTTCCGCCTTTCTCAATGCGGAACTGATGATGCTCTGGGCACAGCTGCTCCGTTATCACGAGAATGATATCGAATCCATCCTCACCAAAACCGCAGGCAACAGCAGTATTCCGGAAATCCTGAATTATCTCAGTCAGAATTACCGTACCGCTACCCTTCATGATACCGCTGCCCATTTCGGATACAGTACCTCTCACTTCAGCACCTTGATTAAGGAAGGCACCGGCCGTACTTTCCTTACCATCATAAAAGAGCTGAAACTAAGCCAGGCCAGCCGCGCACTGCGGGAGACCTCGCTCAGTATCAACTCCATCTGCGAACTGACCGGATACGAAAATCCGGAACATTTTATGCGATTGTTTAAGAAAACTTATAGTATAACACCCGGAGAATACCGGAAGGAACACAGAGGGAAATGATTTTGCCCAAAATTATCTGTCCAAAACATTTCTTGCTGCCCGCACAGCCGCTTCACTGGTTCTGTAAATGGTATATTCACTGAGAGACGGCAACCCCATGTTGACTCCCTCTTTCCGATACTCCATTTTGCTGTCCAGTTCTGTTTTTCCGGACATATGATATGCAGTTACTCCACAGAGCGGATAAAGTTTTTCGATTACTTCCGCACAGATTCCTCCGCCTGCCTGGATCTGAATTCTTCCGGTTGCCTGCTCTTTCAGTTCTTTTAACAAGGGCGCACCTTTTAACGCACTGTTTTGCTGTCCGGATGTAAGAATGGTCTGAATTCCAAGTTCCGTGGCCTGCTTAAGAGCTGCTTTCGGATCTTTGCACACATCAAATGCCCGATGAAGAGTAACTGGCATTCCCTCTGCCGCTTCCATCAGTTTTTCCATGCGCCGGATATCAAGGGTTCCCTCCGGCAAAAGCATGCCGATTACCACACCTTCCGCTCCCAGTTTACGGTACATGGTAACTTCCTCACGGAGCATTTCAAATTCATATTGTGTATAACAGAAATCTCCGAAACGTGGCCGCAGCAGAACATGAATTGGAATTTTACTGTATCTCCGGATTGTTTCGAATAATTTCGGGCTGGGTGTTGTTCCTCCGATCACCAGATTCTGACAAAGTTCCAGCCTGTCTGCTCCGCCTCTTTCTGCCGCAAGTGCAGACTCCACAGAATCCACACAAACTTCCAGGATTTTTTGTTTCATTTCAGTACCCCTTTTCCAAATCGTACTCTCTGCTTTTTTTACTTATTCTGACATAGAAATTCATACCCGTCAATCATATTGATCTCCCATCCCTTCTTTCAGTATATTAATGATACACAGATGCATCGCCCATCTGTAACTTGTCCCGTTATAAATAATGACCTCAAACCCTGGCAGAAAATTATGCATCTACTGCAAGTCCCATAAGTGTGGAATGGAGCTTTTCAAGTCCTACATTGTATTTCTCACACAGATCGTAAAGTTCCCCCTGGATCGTTGTGATCACATGGATTCCTTCCTCCTCATTTTCCATGTAGCACGCACAGTCCTGACACTTAAGTCCGCTCTTTCGATTTCGTTCTCCTGTTTTTGTATAACCTGTTACTTTCCACATAAAAGTTCTCCTTTATACCGCATCTTCCACATATAACACTTTGCATGGACTTCCTATTAAATAAATATACCCGCAAAAAAGGAAGCTCTTCCGGATAAAAAGAGCTTCCTTTTTCTGTATTTTCTATATTTTGTGTATTCTTATCTTCTGTACCCTCTATAAAATTCCCGTACAGTCTTTCTCTCTTATCCTCGTTCCGGTATTTTATCTCCAGATAATATACCCCGCATAGATCAGGTACATACACACCATGGAAATTCCCTCTTTCCGGCTGATTCTCTGCTTTGTGGCCGCATAGATCCACACGATCAGCGAGAACACGATAAGTATGACAATATCAATAATATTTTCCCGGATCAGTGCCACCGGATTGATGGCAGATGCAACTCCGAGAACCATCAGGATATTAAAAATATTGGAGCCTACCGCATTTCCCACAGCCATATCCACTTCGTTCTTTCTGGCTGCAACCACGGAAGTCACCAGCTCCGGAAGGGAAGTTCCGATAGAAACAATGGTCAGTCCCACCAGTGTCTGGCTCATTCCAAGATCAATGGCAATGCGGCTGGCAGCATCCACCGTAAGATCTCCGCCAAAGGCAATGGCAAGTGCGCCTCCCACAATAAAGAGGATGCTCTTCGGCCAGGAAAGGATGCCGATTTCTTCTTCCAGTTCTTCCATTCCTTCCATGTCCACATTTTTTCCTGCTGCCCTGGCCTTCATGGCACTTTGGATCATTACCACAATATAGCCTGCAAAAAATCCCAGCAGGATCATTCCATCCAGATGACCAAGTCTCATTCCGATCGTATCTCCTGCTGCCAGGATCCCAAGCCCCAGAAGAAGGAGCGCACAGATCATGGAAAACGGAATATCCCTCCGGATGGTTTCCTTCTGTACCAGGATCGGTGTCAGGATGGAACAGACTCCAACAACCACCATCAGGTTAAAAATATTGGAACCTACCACATTGCTGACCGCAAGCTCATTGTTATTGACCAGTGACGCTGTAACGCTGACTGCGGTTTCCGGAAGAGATGTTCCCATTGCCACAATAGTAAGACCGATGATGATCGGCGGCACCTTCAGCCTTTTTGCGATACTGGAGCTTCCTTCCACAAAGAAATCCGCACCCTTCATCAAGAAAGCAAAGCCGATCACAAGAAAGATTAACACAAGGATCAGTGGTGAACTGTTTACCAGATTTTCCATTTTTCTTCTCACTTTCTGTTTTTATTTCCCACAACCTGGAGATTCATTGTCGCACGCCCTGCTGAAAAAATTCTTTCCGGCATTCTTTTGTTACATAAAAAAGACCCATGTATGCCCTGCTGCAATAAAATATAACAAAGCATACATGAGTCTCATTCTTTAAGATTTGCCAGGTTTTTCAGAAAAAACCGGGTCTGTTGACAAATCACACTTACGTGCGAACTACTCCCTCATGGAATTAAAATTTTCAATTTTTTTCAATTTAACAGAATTGTTTTTAAAAGTCAACCCCTGGCCGGTGACTTTTCTTTATCGAAAGCACATATTTTATGTATCTTTATTATTTTCCGCTTTCAGAAACAATCCCTTTCAGGATCTGTAAAACTCCATCTTCACTGTATGACGGACATACTTCCCTGGCTGCTGCCTGCACTTCCGCTCTGGCGTTAGCTACCGCATAACTCCTTCCCGCTTTCTGAAGCATGGCAATATCGTTGAGGTTATCTCCGAATGTACAGGTTTCCTCCGGAGAAATTCCTAACTGTTGCTGGATAAATTCGACAGCTGTACTTTTTTCGCCCTCCGGCGGTGTACTGTCCATCCATTCTTTTCCGGCAGCCGCCAGCGTTACCTTATCCCTCCATGCCGGTGTAAAATACAGGGCACAAAGCTCCTCGCACCGTTCCGGGTGATAGACAGAGAATTTCAGCACCTGTTTTCCCTCAAGAGAAGAAAGATCGTCCACTTTTCTCATATCATAACCATAGGAATCCCTGAGCCATCGGAACATCCTTCCATTTTCATTCTCCGCATAACAGCACTCCGGTGTGGCAATAAAGCAGTCACATTCCGGCATTTTTTCTTTTACCATATGATGCATGCGTTTCCAAACCTCATCCGGAAGTGTATGTACCTTCAGGATCTTATCATTCTTCCGGATCACCGTACCGCCATCTGACACAAAATACACCAGATCCTTCACCGGCTCAAATAGCTTCCTCTCACTGTCATACTGCCGCCCGGAACACACCACAAAGGTGATTCCCAGCTCAGTCAGCTTCCGGATTACTGTCATATATTCCGGATTGATAGTCATGGTCCCGTCTTTTACAAGAGTTCCGTCTACGTCTGTTGCGATCAGTTTTATCATGTTGTTTTTACTCCTCTCCCATCTGAAATACCAATATCCTCTCCCTGGGATTTTTTCCGTCAAAAAGATCCTGGCAGTCGATCTCGTCCAGGAATTCCAGTT
>OLQI01000935.1_pt1 | contig 22481 bp, 25 predicted proteins | sample 1672171 | NCBI WGS metagenome assembly OLQI01 (sample SAMEA3136655, study PRJEB25190) | human gut metagenome
AGCGATAATATCCTTCGGGTGCTAGACGTAACATGATCTCTCCAAAAGTGACTACCTTTTGTTTCATATTAAATCTCCATTTTTAAATCTGGATTAATCAAATGGATTCCAAATCCAGCTATTTCTAAATCTAAATAAACAAAGTTGATTCGATTTGTCTTTTTATTACGTGTAATACTTTCTTCGACAAACTTCACACCTTGTTTAGAAAGGTGATACATTGCTTTTTCAGGATATGGAGTATAGATTCCAATATGACCATTTTCTCCACGGCCTTTTTTATGTAAAACCTCAAATCCTACACCGGCAAAATTTGATTTTGGCTTTGTGTATTGTGTAAAGTGGAACAAAGAACATAATGTATCTGTCACTTGTTTTGATTCTTCAGGACTATTTGTGTTAATTCCAACATGAATTAATTGGAAGTCTAACAAGCTCTTGATTGCTGATCTAGATAATGCTTCAATTCCATCCCAATCTTTTGCGACAACCAAATCATTTGGCAACATAAAGCTTCCGCCGATTGCTTCTACATTTGGCAATGAAAGATAATCATGCATATTCTTTGTGTTAATGCCACCTGTTGGCATAAAGTGAACGTTCGCATATGGAGCACTTAGATCTTTTAATTTCTTAGCGCCTCCACTTGATTCTGCTGGGAAGAACTTTAATTGTGTTAATCCCATTGAAAGAGCCATTTCAACTTCACTCGCTGTGGATACGCCTGGATACACTTCCACGTCATGATCCAAACACCATTGAACCACTTTCGTATTAAATCCAGGTGTAATAATAAATTTAGCTCCTGCTTCAACAGCTTCTTTTGCTTGTTCAACAGATAATACAGTTCCAGCACCGACTAACATATCTGGTAATTGTTCTGAAATAGTTTGGATTGCACTCGTTGCATGTTCGCTACGATATGTAACTTCAATAACATCGATTCCACCATTTAGCAATGCCTTAGCTAATGGGTATGCATCTTCTTTTTCCAGAATTTTAACAACAGGTACGATTCCTGTGTTGGAAATACGATTCATATACGATTCCATAGTTCCACCTTCCATTTTCTATACTTTGCGTGTGTCTAGTACGCGTTTACTTTTTTAGTAAACCAGTTCACCTGTAGTCTATCTTAGTAAACCGGTTTTGTCAACTCGAAAAGTGAAAATAATCTGTTTTTTTATTTTTTTAATTTTTTCGTATATATTATAGGTAAGCGTTTCCAAAGTTTGTTAATTTTTGAACAAAATGTGTTGACAATCTATTTTCGAGATGTAATAATGGTGTTGTCTAGTAAACCAGTTTACTTTTTTTGAGGAGGTTATGGAGAGTATGGTACGTTCAGTAAATATCGAACCAATTACTAAAGAACATGAGTTTTTAGCAACACCCGCCCTTACAAAAGAAGAACTAACAAATGCGTTTGAAGAATGTTTAAAACAAGTTGATTTAAATATGGAATATTTCAAAGATCGATTCCCATATTCATGTACTAAAGGTTTGAAGTATCCAATCATCGACAACATCGAATGGACTGATGGATTCTGGACAGGTATGTTGTGGTTGGCATATGAATATACGAATGACAAGAAATATAAAGAATTAGCGGATCGAAACATCGAAAGCTTCTTGCACCGTGTTGAAAATCGAATTGAATTAGATCACCACGATCTTGGATTCTTATATTCGCTATCTTGCGTAAGTGGCTATAAGCTTACAAAAAATGATCATGCAAAAAAAGCTGCATTGTTGGCGGCTGATAAATTGATGGAGCGTTGGCAAGAAAAAGGACAGTTCTTGCAGGCTTGGGGACCTAAAGACAGTCCTGAACATTATCGATTCATCATCGACTGCATGTTAAACATCCCATTATTATATTGGGCAAGTGAAGTTACTGGTGATAATCACTATGCGGATGCCGCAACAAAACACTTCACAACAAGTTGTAAATATGTAATTCGTGATGATGCGAGTGCATATCACACATTCTATATGGATCCAGTTACTGGAGGACCAAGTCATGGTGCTACACGTCAAGGATATTCAGATGATAGTTCTTGGGCTCGTGGACAGGCATGGGGTATTTATGGAATCCCATTAAATATTCGCTACACGAAAAACACAGAATACGTTGATCTATATAAAGGAATGACAAACTATTTCTTAAATCGTTTACCAGAAGACAATATTTGTTACTGGGATTTGATTTTTACGGATGATCCAGAACAATCAAGAGATTCAAGTGCAGCTGCCATCGCCGTATGTGGAATGCTTGAAATGGATCAATGGATCAAAGAAGAGGATCCAAGTAAAAAGGTGTATCAAAAAGCTTGTGACAACATCACTCGCTCGTTGATTCAAAACTACACTAACAATGATCACAAACCAGGCGATCCAATCTTGTATCATGGCGTATATTCATGGCACAGTGGTAAAGGCGTAGATGAAGGAAACATCTGGGGCGACTACTTCTACATGGAAGCATTAATGCGTCAAATCAAGCAATGGGATCCATACTGGTAAAAATAAGGAGGAGACAAAATGGCAACACCAAACATCGTTATGACACGTATCGATGAACGTTTAGTTCATGGTCAAGGTCAATTATGGGTAAAATCTTTAGGCGTTAATACAGTAATCGTTGCGAACGATCAAGCAAGCCAAGATGCAATGGCACAAACTTTAATGAAGACTGTAATTCCTAAGGACGTCGCAATGCGCTTTTACTCAGTACAAAAAGTTATCGACATCATTCACAAGGCAAATCCTGCTCAAACAATCTTCTTAATTGTTAAAGATTGTAAAGATGCTCTACGCCTAGTTGAAGGTGGCGTTCCAATCAAACAAATCAACATTGGAAACATTCACAACTGTGAAGGTAAAGAAAAAGTAACTCGTTCTATTTTCTTAGGTGCTGAAGACAAGGCAGCATTAAAAGAAATGATTGAAAAGTATAACGTTGAATTTAATACACAAACTACACCAAGTGGTTCTGATGGAAGTGTATTAGTAGATATTAAAAATTATTTATAGGAGATAAAAGAATATGCAAATTACATTGTTACAGGCCGTAATCATCGGTCTATGGACAGCATTCTGTTATTCAGGTATGTTGTGGGGTATTTTTACGAACCGTGCTTTAGTATTAAGCTTCGGTGTCGGTATTGTATGTGGAGATTTAAAAACAGCATTGCAATGTGGAGCAATCGCTGAATTAGCATTCATGGGATTCGGTGTTGGTGCCGGTGGAACTGTTCCTCCAAACCCAATCGGACCTGGTATCATTGGTACATTAATGGCAATCACTATGGATGGTGTTACACCAGAAAGTGCATTATCATTATCTATTCCTTTTGCAGTCGCAATTCAATTCTTACAAACAGCTATCTATACAGTTCGTGCAGGTGCACCAGAAAGTGCAAACAACGCATTGAAAAAACAAGACTTTGGAAAATTCCGTTTACACTCTAACTTAACAATCTTGTTATTTGCTCTTGTTGGATTCTTATTAGGATTCTTAGGTGCATACAGCATGGATACATTAAGTAAATTAGTAGCATTAGTACCAGCTTGGTTATTAAAAGGATTAACAGTTGCTGGTGGTATGTTACCTGCTATCGGTTTTGCTATGATCATGAGCGTTATGTTAAAGAAAGAAGTTGTTCCATTCGCATTATTAGGATACTTCTTAGCCGCTTATTTAGGCGTACCAGTAATCGGTATTGCTATTGTCGGAACTGTATTCGCATTAAAACACTATAATGATGCTGGAAATGTCGCTGTCGCACAAGCTGCAACTGAGGAGGTAGAACACGATGACTGGATCTAAATTAACAAAGAAGGATTACACTAAGACTACATTACGTGCTTACTTCTTACAAAATGGTTTTAACTATAGTAACTATCAAGGTTTAGGATACGCTTTAGTTATGTATCCTGCATTCAAAAAATTGTATGGTGATAACCCAGCTAAATTGGCTGAAGAATTAGACAATAACTGTGAATTCTATAACACAAACCCTAACTTCTTACCATTTATCACTTCTATTCACTTGGCAATGGCAGAAAACGGAATGGAATACGATGAAATTCGTGGTATCAAAATGGCATTGATGGGTCCTTTAGCAGGTATTGGTGACTCATTATCACAATTCTGTATTGCTCCATTATTCTCAACTATCTTTGCTTCTATGGCTATGGATGGTGTGGCAATTGCTCCATTATTGTTCTTAATCTGCGAAAACGTTACATTATTGGCAATCAAACTTGTTATGGGTGGATATGGACGTCGTCTAGGAACAAGCATGATTGACAAATTATCTGAAAAAATGGGTGTTATTTCTGAAGCTGCAAGTATGATCGGTGTTACTGTTATCGCTGGCTTAGCTGCAACATTCGTTAAAATGAACGTCGCAATCACATTCTCTGCTGGTGCTATTGAAGAAGGTGTTAAACAATCTACAGTAGATATTCAGGCAATGTTAGATAAAGTTGCTCCTGCATTATTACCAGTATTATATACAGCATTAATGTACTACTTAATCAAGAAAAAAGGTGTTACAACTTATTGGTTAGTATTGATCACTGTTGTTATCGGTGTTGCATTAAGCTGCTTAGGAATCTTAGCCTAATACATAAAGGAAGCAAATTTGCTTCCTTTTCTTTTTAAGGAGAATTCTATGAATCTATCTTACATAAAAAAACAACTACAATTCTGGGCAGACAAGAAGGATGTACTACACGTAAAAAAATTATTAACGAAAGAAGATCAAATTCTAGTAAAAAGAAAATCAGAAGAACTGATTCAAAACATCTTTACGTTTGATAAGCCATGGGACATGGAACGTTGCCAAATTCCTTACAAGCTAGAAACATTAGATTGGAACATACAATTAAACGATGATGAAGAATGGTGCTTCATGTTCAATCGCATGGACTACCTAAACTATCTGGTTCTTTCTGATCATATTGAATATGCCAAAACACTCATTTTAAACTGGATAGAAGCCCATCCAACAATTCAACCAGAACCAAGCACAAGAACACTCGATACAGGCATTCGTTTAATGAACTTCTTTGAAGCCCTACCTTATTTGTACGCAAGCAATTTATTAAGTGATGAAGAAATCACTACAATTGCCAAGTCCATGTTGGATCAGTGTGCGTATTTAAAAGAGCATTACATTCCAAAATACATAACATCAAATTGGGGAAGCATTCAAACATGTGCTATGATCAGCATATTACCTATGATTGAAGAACAAAGTGATATCTATGCTTGGGCATTCAATGAATGGAAAAGACAAATCCAAGCACAAGTGTATCCAGATGGCATGCATTGGGAACAATCCACGATGTACCATATTGAAGTCTTAAATTACTGCATGAAAGCTATGTATTATTCAGAACAAGAATTGCCACAAATTCATGCATTGGCTAGAGCCATCTTCTTACAGGCAACCCCTCATAAAGAAATTGAAACATTCGGGGATACAGATCGCAGTAATATTCAAGATGTCATGACACGTGCTAGCTTCTTATTTAATGAACCCACATGGAAGTCGATCGCATTTCATACTTTTGACATGGAATCTTTATATACATTAGGAGCTAAAAATGCCAAGATCTATCTAGAAAGTCAAGCCATTGAATCCAACGAACTTCACTTTGATGGAAAAGATAGTGGTATGTATACATCAAGGAGTTCTTGGAAAGAAGATACCAATTTTACCATGTTTACTAACGGATCATTAGGCAGTGGACATGGACATAGTGATAACTTACACGTATCCATTTACTATAAGGGAAATCCTGTATGTATTGATGCAGGACGTTTAACATATCGTGAAGATCATCCACTAAGAATACATTTAAAATCTATGGCAAGTCATAATGGTGTGATTGTAGATGAACATTGCTCATGTGTACCTAAGGATAGTTGGGGATATGAAGATTTTGGTGTTCCATTAAAGAATTATGTCTATCATAAAGATAGTATTCACTACTATGAAGGAACACTATTAGGTCATGATCCATTGCAGGTTTGGACAAGAAAAATAGTTGTATTAGATGCAGGTGTATGGATGATCGTAGATGAAATAAAAGAAGATGGTAGCCATCATGCTGTTACACGTTTTCATTTAGATCCAGATGCTAGTGATTTAAAAGGTTTAAAGCTTGTATCCAACATTCCATACACAAAGCATATTGAGCCATGTTCCCTTCGTTATAATGAAGAATTAGAGCACGATGTTTTATATTTTGAACAAGATTTCACGAATCATTTCGAACAATGCATTTGTTTTGTGGATAAAGCGATTGAAACAAAAGATGATTTCGTTCTTCAAAACAACGATACAAAACTAGATAATACGATTGTGCACACTAAAAGGTTTATACTTTCAGAAGATGAATCTTATAGTGTAGCCATATTCCATAAGGAAATCTATAAAGGAAAGAAAGTATTATTCTTAGATGGTGAACCATTCCATTGCAAAGTATTTGTCGTACATAAGAAAAAAGATAAAGTAAAAACATATATTGTTCGTGCATAGTAAACGCGTTTGCTAGAAAATGTAATATTTGTTAAAATTAGAGTATTGAAAGGATCCGCTTTATGAAAGAAAAAATAACCATTCGTGATATAGCCGAACGTGCTGGAACATCTAAAACTACTGTCTCTTTTTTTCTAAATGGTAAGACGGACAAAATGTCAGAGGAAACCCAAGCAAGAATTGCTCAAGTCATCAAAGAGACAAACTATCGTCCAAGTATTGCAGCACGCTCTTTAAACGCAAAAGAAACACGTTTAATTGGCGTCATCATTGGAGATATCACCAACACGTTTGCCAATCAAATCGTTAAAGGAATTGATGATTTTGCAAGAGATAATCGTTACCAGTTGATTGTTGGAAACAGTAATTATAATTTTGAAAATGAAAAAGGATACGTCAATCGCATGTTGGCAATGGGAGTTGATGGTTTTATCATCCAGCCATCCAGTCATTTTGCCGAATTGATTCCAAAAATCAAACAAGAAAATAAAGACGTAGTATTTATTGATTCACAAGTTTCTATGGATAAAGAAAAATGGGTCAAGACAAACAACTATGAATCCATATTGAATGTAGGAACACACCTAATCAATGATGGATATGATGAATTCATTATGATTACGGCAGATCCACATGTATTAAGTACACGTTTAGAGCGTACAACTGGTTTTTTACACGCTTTAGAAGCAAAAGGGAAAACATGCAAAACCCACGTTGTAGCAGATGATATAACAAGTGATGCATTACGTGATCTACTCTATAATGAATTACGTTTTGGCGTTCGCACCCTCATCTTTGTAGCCAACTGCTTCTTATTACCACGTGTCTATTTGGCATTAAAAGATTACCGAAACCTAATGCCAGATACAATTGGATTAATTGGCTTTGACAATACAGAATGGACTAACTTCTCTAGTCCAACTGTCACAACGATCGTACAACCTGCCTATGATGAAGGCTATCAAGCTGCATCGATCTTAATTGATTCATTAAAAGGAGAAAACAAACAGATTCCAAATCAAATCTTAAAGTGTTCTGTGAACTGGAATGAGTCAACAAAACAACACAATTAAAATGATACCCATGTTGTACTTATGGGTATTTTTCTTTTATACCTTAAATATTACGTGCATTTTCATTTTTTATCAGTTATAACTTATAAACTTGCTTTCTCAACGCAAAATTTCAGTTATAACTGATAAATTTTGACTTTCAACACTAAATTTCAATTAAAAATCTTAGCCTCTTTTTAGACTGAGATCTTTTCTATTCTTTTATCGCCTGCACCATTTCTTTAACATATTCCTCCACATATTTAGGTGCATCTTTTCCATACTTCTCAACAATCTTCACAATGGCACTGCCCACGATTGCACCATCCGATTGACTTGCCATTTTTTCAGCTTGTTCTGGGGATGAGATTCCAAAGCCTACCGCAACAGGAACATCTGTGACTTCCCTTACAAGATTTACCATAGCTGTAATATCTGTTATAATCGTAGAACGAACACCCGTTACACCTAATGAAGATACGCAATAGATAAAGCCACCTGCATCTTTGGCAATCGTTTGAATACGTTGATGACTGGTTGGTGCAATCATACTGATTAAATCTAAACCATATTTCTTTAATACCACATCAAACTCTTCTTTTTCCTCATAAGGAACGTCTGGAAGAATCAATCCACTCACATTTCCTTCCACCATTTTTTGGCAGAATCTTTCGATGCCATAACTAAACACAACATTGGCATATGTCATAAATGCCATGGGAATATTCGAGTTTTTACGAATTCTTTTAACCATCTCAAATATTTTATCGGTCGTTACACCATTGGATAAAGCACGAATATTCGCATTTTAAATGACAGGACCCTCTGCCGTTGGATCAGAGAAAGGCATTCCTAATTTCACCAAACTACATTCTGCTTTATCTAGTGCATATACAATTTCTTGAGTTGTTTCTAAATCTGGATCTCCACTTGTCACAAACACAATAAAGGCCTTACCATTTGAGAATGCTTTTTCAATTTGTTTATTCATAAATTATTTGGTGATTTTGTGGTAACCAATGTTTTTGGGACATTGGAAACTTTTCCGTATGAAAAAGATGATATTGTAGCTGTAATTTCTAAGGACATCCTTTATCCAAGAAAAATACGCCTGTTGAAATCGAAGCATTTCATGACATCCCTTTAGCGATTCCTTTTGATATTTCAAATACAGTCTACACTGTGTTTGGTAAACATGTCGTTGCGTATAATGTTGCGATTATTACTTCTATCAACGATACTGCAATCGAATGGGCACGTACATTTAACTCAATCGCAATCATCCCTTTTTTTGATACGGATACAAGACATACTATGGATATGATTATTCGTCCTATCTATGATCCAGGTATGTATATTTCCAGTGTATTCTTGATTCGAAAAGATCGAGAATTATCTTTTGCAGGCAAATTATTTTTAGAAGAAATTGGCGTTTTGAAGTAAATCATATTGACTTATTATTTATGTAATATATAATTAAATTAACGATAAACATTAATTATTTAATGTTAGGAGGTAATATCATGAATGATAAGCCTAAAGATTTATTGAGGAAAATGTGCTTTATTTTAGAAATCGTTCGAGGGGCTTGTTTAATATCTGTTGCGTTGTTAATTGGACTAAGCTTATTTTATGCCTTCAACAAAGATGTATATAATACGCTATTTGGAAGTATAAGAATTGACTATCTTCAATTGATTTTTAATGATGATTTGGCATTAAATAAAGATAAAATGTCCATGTGGTTACCATTGATTTTCTTAATCACCGCTATATTTGTATTTATTATATATAAGGCTGTACAAACAATTGAATCCATTTGTACGATTACGATGAATCATACTCCATTTGATGTTCGTGTTTCTAACCACATAAAAAACCTTGCCAAGTATATTCTTGTAGGTGGTATTGTCTTTAATATTCTTGAAGTATGTCGTATTATGCAATTTAAACAAACCATCAACTTCGATCTACTTTTCAACACTAAATATGTTACACAAATCAATTTTGATATTCGTCTTCACTTAAGCTTCCTCGTTTTTGCAGCTCTAATCTATTTGTTATCTTATATATTTAGATATGGACAAGAACTACAACAATTGAGTGATGAGACGTTATAATTATGGGTAAGATCATATTGCGATTAGATCGTGTCATGGCCGATCGAAAAATGAGTTTAAAAGAGTTGTCTGAGAAAGTTGGAGTAAGTAACGTTAACTTATCAAAGATGAAAACAGGTAAGATTTCCGCAATTCGCTTTTCCACTTTAGAAGCCATTTGTGAAGCATTAAATTGTCAACCTGGCGATATATTAGAATATGTAAAGGACGATGAAAAGAGCTAGAAATTCTGGCTCTTTTATATTTAACGATTGGATGTAGATACACTGTTACTACATCTATTGATATTTTGTTAAAATATCCCTATACTATAAATGAAGGGAAGTGTTAATTATGCGTAACGTAATCAATGCTCAAAAAGATGATGTATTTAGAATTCGTATGAATTCAGAAATTAAAAATGAATTAGAAGAAGTTTTTGCGAAAAACGGCTTAACTTTAACGGATGCGGTTAATGTATTTTTTCAACAAGCATTAAATACTGGAGGCTTTCCATTTTCTGTAACTGAAGATAATGCTGAAAACATGAAAGCCAAAGCTTTAACTAAACTCATAAAAGAATTAGAAATTGGTATGAATTGTACTGAATCTTATTCTGAAGAAGAAGCTAAAAAAATATTAGGTTTATAATATGCAAATTATTTACAAGAAGACAGCTATTGATGATCTTTTAAACACTGAAAACTATATTATTAGTCGATTTAACAACAAACAAGCTGCACAAAAATTAAAAAGCACCCTTGTAAATACGATTGCTTTATTAAAAGACAACCCTTATTTAGGCCCAAAAATGTCGGATCGATTTAATGTAGATACTCCATTACGTTATTTCGTCATATCAAAACAACTTGTATTCTACAATATCAAAAATGATAATATCGAGATTATCAGAATACTTGATTCAAGACAAGATTACTTATCATTACTACTTTAATTGTGGCAAATCGAGTTGGACATATGATCAGAAAAGCCCTTAAACAAGGGCTTTTTTACATTTGATAAATCATTTTAAATACACTACTTGTATATGCGAAAGAAAATTAATTCAGTAAACAAAGTACAAAGTATTAGACTTCCAATTAAATATAAACCTACCACTTCCATTTGAATTGTTCTAATAATCAACAATACAATCACATCCAGTATTATTATGAAAGCCAACAATTTCACTATATACATCCTACGAATTTTTTTATAAGACATGCCAATGGTATGCAGCAGATCATACTCATTCTTATGTGAGTAGAAATGTTGATACAACTGCATATATACGATCACGATCGAAGTGATTATCAATACAAATTGATAGAACTGTACGATTTTTTGACACATATTCATGATTTCGGCAAGATTCTTTGCGTTTGTTTTATTATCAACTACATAGAAATCATCTCTTCTAGACAATTGGATATGATCAAGCTTCTTTTTTAGTAATGATGATTGTTTAGTATTTACCCACAAATCACCCGTAATAAATGTGTCTGGATATGTATTTAGCCATTCCATTACTTTTGATTCAGGAATATACAAAACTTTATTATCCCCACTATTTATATGTTCTTCTACAGATAGATCGAGTACATCAATTAATTCTCCGCCTTGTTTATACAGATGCAATCTTATATTGTCTTCATATGAATTACTTAAGACAAAATCATTATATTCATCTGTAACTTTGGTTTCTATTCGTTCATTATTTATATTCGCATCGCATTGAATAGTATAGTTAAATCCATGATCATATGCCTTAAGAATTTCTTTTGATTCCTCAATAAATTCAGGAATCAATGTATGATCAAATATATTAAATGTGGCACTCACATCATGTTCATACTGTACTTCTTGTTGATTTGTTTGAATCCAAGATGTTAATGACTGCATGGATACACACATAAACATGGAACTCATCGCAACAATCAGTGCAATAAACAGACCATTTCCATTTCTCATTGTTTCAACAATAGATAGATTAGAAATATTTAATTTTCTAAAGAAATAATGTTTAGGTCGTACTAAACTCAATCCAAATGCAAATATATATTGTACAAATAAAATCAATAATAAAATACATAGATGATATTTTGATATATGTAAACTAAATGGAAGATTCATTTGAATCCATTTTAAAAACAAACCCCACAATAATAATGTAAATCCGATTCCCATACACTCAATCAGTGCAAAAAGCAAGGTATATTCCTTAATCATATACAAACGAATTTTCTTTTTATTCATTCCCAATATATAGAGTTGATCATAAAAAGCCTTCTTTTTCTTTAAGTGTACAGATAAAACGCTATATACAAACAAGAAACAACATACACTCATAAACAGAATCATAAATTTAAAAATATTTTCATATTCAACATTCAAATGATATTTGGCAACCACCATATCCGAATTCAATTCATAATCCTGTACGGGTAGTGTTGCGATTGCCGATTTATCTTTTAAATTCGCATAGACATACATCGCATCCTTTTTTGAATTTGTGGCTGTATAAAAACTATAATTGACGAGCTGATTATTTAGATTTTCATATACACCACTAATCGTATATTCTTTAGACTTCTGATCCGAATATAATTTTATTGTATCTCCCACCTTATATTTATTCTGATACTTTTTATGGATCAACACCTCATTGGATTTAGGATACTTTCCTTCTATCAAACGTATTGGATAGACACTAAAATTTGTGGTTGAAACCAAAGAATCAAAAGTACCTTTATACACATAAGGCATTGGTGTTTCATAACTTAAACTATCTAGGTATATATCTGTATATTCTTTATTTTGTGTATACGCAAACGTCGTATATTTCACATCATAATCTCCATCAAAGCTTTTGGCTGCATTGATTCGATATTGATCATAAGAATCTTTTACTACAAAGAGAGAAGTTAAAAGAAATGTGCATAAAAACAAAATACTCAATAATAAAACATAGCTTTTCTTATTGCGACTTCGATATTTCTTGACTATATTCATACAATCTTTCCTTGTTCTAAACGAATGATTCGATCTGCATAATTTGCGATTTTTAAATCGTGCGTAACCAATACAATTGTTTTCCCCTCTTTATTCAACGCTTTTAAAATGTCCATCACATTTTCTGCGTTCTCACCATCCAAGTTTCCCGTCGGCTCATCTGCCAATATGATATCTGTATGTGCAAGAATGGCCCTTCCAATCGCAACACGCTGTTGTTGACCTCCAGACAATTCGTTCGCAAAGCTATCTTTTTTTTGCTCTAACCCTAACAATTTCAATACTTGATCCAACTCTTTTTCATCCACTTTTTTCCCTTTGATTTGACTTGTCAAACACATATTTTCTTTCACTGTCAAAAAAGAAATCAGATTAAAAAATTGATATACATAACTAATGTATCGACTTCTTAATGTACAACACTCTACATCCGATAAAGAAGACATCTCTTTATTTCGAACTACACAACTTCCCATATAATCCGTATCTAAACCGCCAATAATATTGAGCATGGTAGTTTTTCCACTTCCGCTTGCTCCAATAATCGCAACAAATTCCCCTTTTCTTATGTGCATAGAAACCGTATCGAGTGCCACACAATCTTTATACGCTTTCTTTAGATTCTGTATTTTAATCACAATTCATCCACTCCTTTTATTTATTAATACACATAAAGAAAAGAAACATTAAAAAAATCGAATAACCGTCAATTGATTTCGATTATTCGATAAATAAGATGATTTTCATATCCTTTGAATCCATGATTTTTGTTCCATGATACTTATTCAAAATGATATTCAGTATGGATTTATTTGAAGACGTCATATTCTTTATGTCCAAAGGATATTGAACATGTAAAATTAGCTCTTTCTCCTTTAGATTCATATGAAACACGAAAGTCTCATTTTCTTTAACTAAGCTACTATCCAATACGCATGTAAGTAGTGTTGTTAAGTCTTGTGTATCCATAGAATCGATTCTTTTAGGAACATGTATCTGTATATCATAATTCAAGTTGTGTTCTTGAATAAAATTTTGTAGGATCACATCCACATATGGATTTATGCATATAGAATTGGGATATAACTTTCCATATTTTACTAACTCTTGATTGATTTGTTCTTCAATTGCCTCATATTCTTTCTTTTGTGACAGAACCTTTATATCGTCCAAAGAATTTCGCATATCGTGAATCAACTCCTTGATTCCCGTCTGTTCATGAATCATTTGTTCTGTATAATGACTGGATAGTTCAATAAAATTTCGATACATCTCAATCTCTAATTTTGAGCGTATTCTAGAAAAAACAATGATAGCTACACTTAATAACACAAGAACAAATATGGTAAACATAAATACATAGATTTGGCTGTTCTTTATAAAATACATATATGTAAATTCTGTTTTAGAAAACAAGTTTGTCATCAACAACATATAAAGATAGCTAAATATAAATAGAATTATAGAAACACTGTATTGCATATTCTCACTAAATTCTAAACTTTCATATTTAAAGATTTGATAAAAGATTGCACATCCACCGATTGTGAGTATTGTTGAAAATGCATAATATTCTATAGTTAAAGAACGGAATAGAAGGATATTCATTGTTTGAAATAAGACAACAATCAAATTTGAAATGACAGATTCTAATATATGATATTCTTTTGTAGAAACATTCAAACATAGAATGGGAATCAACAATTGTAGAAATACAGATAGCCAGTTTATATGTATATATTCACTGGTCAAAAATACACATAAACCATTTAATAAGAATGAAAGAATGCATTTTGGATATAGTGAATTCTTCGTTATTTTTAAATAGAAACATTGTTTGCATACATAATACATACTGTTCATTAGAATATTCATATGCTTGTCCTCATCTGAATATAGTGTTCTTTTACCTTTTTTCATCTTCGAACACTCACAGAAATAATCGTACCATTTAACATAATGATTTTATGATTCTTTACATCCAAATAATCGACTTTAGAAAAATTAATAAGCACATTATTATTTACTCGAACAAAAGAATCCGACAGCGTTGCTTCTATTTCCTTTAATGTTTCATTCACTAAAGATAATTTCGTTCCATCTTTCAATAAGACGAATATGCCATTGTCAATTTGAAAATACAGAATATCATCCCTATACACATACCTTGTCTCATACGGTAAATTCAGTGCAATCTTCTCTAATTGATGAATACGTTGCTCTACTTGATTTACCTTTTTGACTAAGGCTTCTTCTATTCGATCTTTCGTAACAAATCCTAAGACGTTTGTATCAAATGTATCGGCCATAGTTTCACTATGACTACTTACATATACGATAAAGCGTTGTTTGTCTGGATGTTTTTTAATGAATTCAATACCATTTTGATTTCTTAGTTCAATATCTAGCAACAATAAATCAAAATAGAAATTGGATTCCATATATTCTTCAACTGTACGAAAAAAACAAAGTCTATGATTTAAATCCAATAGATTTCGTATTCTTTCTTGTTGAATCAAACTATCTTCTAATACTGCAATTCTCATAGGTCAATTATAATGGGTAATGCAGTAAATGACAAAATTTAATCATTAATATGAATAATCTTTTTATTCTAAAATAATGAATATAACGATGCATTATCATGAATATCCATCAAATTCCTAACAAGAATGATTTAATTATTGTCGAAAATGAAAAAATGCTTGAACTAAGGAAAACACTACTTTCGATAGAACAGCAAGATAAAATCATCCTCACCGCAAGCAATGAAGGTTCTTAACTGACAACATTATGCAGCAATCGTACATTATTTTCAAACTTTGGATTCCTGTCTTTCTGTTGGAGCAGTGAACTCTACAATCAATCACTACATTTAGCACATTAGCGATTGTTTTCTGTATCTCTACATGGAAGCATAGTCAATCCTTCAATTTTACATTTAATTTACTCTTATTCCACTGTTTATGACTTTGATCTGATTCATTTGGATATATTCTATCGTTTCATTTTGATTTTTATACTGTTTCTCAAATTCATGAATACACTTGTTCTTATCAATTTTGTTTATATTTAAATCATGCAGGAAGTAATAAAGCTTTCAGCTTTTCTTACACAAACACCAATAGGGATGAACTTCATGTATTTGAGGCAGCTATTGATCTTTTATCTTATATGACCATCTTAAAAGAAAATAATGAGAACTTTGTTACAAAGAACTATTTATCTTTAGCCGGTGCAAATAATCAAGCAAATGGTGATATTCCTATATTTTTAAAATCATTTTTAAGCAGAAATCCAAACATTAAAACAATTGTATTTCATCTAGACAATGATGAAGTTGGCACGAGTGCTACTACTTATATGATGAATCGTTTAAAGAATAAATACCATTACATAGATCAACATTCAACAAAATACAAAGATGTAAATGAAGAATTACAAGAAATGAAAAAAGTTTGATTTTAAAGTCTTGTTTGGCTATAATAAAAGTGTAAAAAGGCTTTTAAAAGCTAGGGCTGGTCGAAAGACCCGGGTCCACACAAAGGCGGGTAAGACACCCGCCATTTCTTTTGGAAAGTTGAGGATGCGTAATGGAATTAAGTGTTTTCGTCGATGAATCTGGAGATTTTGGTGAATATGATTATCATGCTCCTTACTATATTATTTCCTTAGTTTTCCACAACCAAAGTCATGATATTCAATTTGATTTATCACATTTTAATGATGAATTAGCTTATTTAAACTTATCTAATCACTGTGTCCATGCAGGTCCAATTATTCGTTCAGAAGAAGAATATAAAGGAATGTCACTAGACGAAAGAAGAAAGATATTAAAAAAATTAATGGCATTTATCAGACATATTGATATTTCATACAAAACAATATATATCGAAAAGAAGCATATTAAGGATTCTATCGAAGCCACGGGTAAATTAAGCAAACAATTATCTTCGCTAATTCGAGAAAATATGGATTTATTTTGTAGTTTCGATGTTGTGAAAATATATTATGATAATGGGCAAGTGGAAGTAACCCGTGTTCTCTCTTCTGTTTTTAATGCTTTATTAGAAAACGTAGAATTTAGAAAAGTAATTCCATCACAATATCGATTGTTTCAAGCAGCTGATTTAATTTGTACATTAAAGCTAACTGAATTAAAATTAGAAAATCATACTCTTTCAAAATCAGAAAAAGCTTTTTTTGAAGATGAAAGAACTTTAAAGAAGAATTATTTAAAACCCATAAAAAAGAAAGAATTGTAATTATGTATTCTCTTTTAAAAGCTACTATTTAAGTACTCTTCCACATTCATAGATACAATCTTTTTGTTTTCAAACAGTAAGACTTTATCATATAAAGAAACTGTTTCTTTTGTTACTTTATGTTCTATAGACAATACTGTAAGATCTGGATTGGATAAAATGAATTGATGTATTCGATCTGAATTTGTTTTATCGATTGCAGAAAAAGCCTCATCCAAGAAAAGCCATTTTTTATTTCTGTACATTGCTCTTGCCAAACAAATACGTTGCTTCTCTCCACCGCTTAAATTCAAATGTTCAAAATCAAGATTGTCTCTTTCCTTATCAAATATTGATTCTAAATTAAATATAGTTACTAAATCTTTCAAGGAATATTTACTCATTTTCCTTCCTAAAGTAATATTTTGTTCAAAGGAAAACGGTAATAAATCATTGTTTTGATTCACATAAGAAAACTTATCGGCATATGTGCTAAATTGAACATCCTTCAAATCCTTATCGTTCACATAAATGCCATCTGCTTTCTTCTGCTTTGTTAAAATGTCTAAAAACGTACTCTTACCATCACCACTTTTACCAATGACTAAATACTTTTTCCCATGATCAATCACCAAATTATTTAAATCCAATATTTGACGAACACCATAAGAATACCTTAAATGCTTAATCTTAATGTCATGAATTTGTTCATCAAAAACAATAGGTTCATTTTCTTCATAGCACATTGAATTATCCAACAGTTTTTGTAGAACCGGTTTAGAAGATTGAATCATGTTTCGAAGATTTGCATAATTAACGATTGGCATGATCACCATATTACTAGCTTGTGCAATTCCTAATAATTGTCCAACTGTTAATCGATTATAATGTATTAACACAATTCCAAAGAGCAATGTCAAAAAAAACATGGCTTGAGAAATAAAAGAATTTATCGAAGTAAGTATTTTTATAAATCCATTATTTTTTAGAGTACTTTGTTCTATATTCTTATTTTCAATGTCCAGACCGTCACAAAATACTTTTTCTAAATTTAAAATCTTTATATCACTAAAACAACGACACAGATTTTTAATAGAACAAAGCCATTGCTTCATTGAATCCAAATAATTCATTTGATTCTTCTTTAAACTGTTTTTAAAAATACTATTTATAAAAATCGTTATAAAAGCACAAAAGAGCAAAAATATTAATATTTCTACACTTAGATTTGCGATATATAGACTTCCCAATATCAATGAAATAGTTAATGAGAACACATTTAATTTTGAAGAAACATAATTATCAATCACCACATTCACTTCATTATTAAATTCATTCAATATCTCACTGCTATCCTTTTTTTGAAACGATTCTATATTTCTGGAAGCATACGATTGATACAAATTTTTATTTAAACTATAACGTATTTTATTCTTCAACACCTCTACTACATATTGTTGCAAAGTGGAAACAATTAAATAGACACCTAAAAATACCAATACGATCACTATAAGGCTTGAAATTGAATCCAGAAGATGATCATCAAATATATAGCTCATCAAGATTGATTTTAATAGATCCACTACTGAATATGAAACAATGAGAATGAGTGTAATAAAGTATAATACTTTATGATTCTGAACAAGTTTAAACATAAATAACCCCTTTTCCTTAGGGTTATTATTTTTCAAGACAAAAGAAAAGGCAAGAAACTGTCATTGAGAAATAAATGGGTTTCTTGTCTATATTAAGTTCAATTTATTAGGTAATCTTGCACAAACTAAAAATTATATAAAATCATTTGCGACACAAATTTCTTTATATTTATGCAAGTATTCACAATTTTTTATGAATAAGAATTTAAATAAAGAAGAATCATTCTTTAATTCTTTTAATCGATTCTGATAGCCTACATTCAATTGATAATCCTCATTTAGCATCATAGAGAAAACATCAATATACTTAGAATCATCTAATTCTTTGATTAATTTTTTCGCATCTCCAACATTTTCTTTTAGAATCTCATATACAAATAAAACTTCTTTATATTTGACTGCAAAAAAGTCATCCGTACATGATTTTAATCCTTTCTTTAAATATTGATTTCCCTTTTCCATACAATCCTTATGCTGTATCATAGTTGCTCCTAGATTAAAAAAAGACAACATTTTATATTGTGAGTCATACTGAGCCGCACTTGTATAATATTTTTCAGCTTGATTTAAATCTATATCAAGACAAAGCCATCCTAATGAACAAAGGATTTCCGCAATCAATTTTTTATTACCTAATTCCACCGCATAATTTAAACATGTTTTATACAGATCGTATGCCGCAAAAGTATTTTTTTGGTACGCATATAGATTGGCTTTGGCCTTCAACCTTCGTATAAATATCCATTCCTCATTATCAGATAGTTCCATATTTCCAGAAGATAATCTAAACAAATTAAAATATTCTCTTTGCGAATCATCCATGTATGAATAATACGCTTCCACTTCAGCAAGTGATATATTGATTTGAGAATTCATTTCGGAAGCATACAGTAAAAACAATTGATATTGAACAAATAAACAGGATGACACAACCTCATCTTTATATTCCAACAATTCATCCATTACCTTAAATATTTTTGAATCCGATGACATATAGTATTTAAAGAAAAGATCCAACATCTGTTTAATTTTTTCTTCTTTAATTGTATCCATCGTAGAAATCCCTAATTTTTTAAACAACAAATTGTATATATCATCATTTGCGACCAAGATATTATTTTCAATTTTAGAAAGATATGAAGGAGAACAAACCCCATGTGATAAAGCTTCTAATGATATGTCTAACGCTTTTCGTTGTTTCTTAATCAATAATCCTCTGTAATCATTCATGCACTTATCACCTACTAACTCATTATTTGACTCTAATTATACCATGAAAGAAAACTAGAATTTATTTTGTTTTCCTATTTATTAGTATCATTTCGAATAAGTCAGATAATTCTTTATTAACATATCATCTATCTACAATACTACTTGTTTTGTGATAACCCCTGATAAACATCCTATTAAAATGTGCAAATAATTTATAAACATCCTATTTTTTTGTGATTTTCTGTTGTTTAACTCATTAATTTTATTTATACTTATAAGTAAAGGAGCTGATATACGATGACATATTTGAAACGAAAAGTAGATAATTATTTGTTAAATTGGAAAACAGATCCAAATAAGAAACCATTGATTATTAAAGGCTCAAGACAAGTTGGCAAGACAGAATCCATCACACGATTTGGTCATTTAAATTATAAAAGTATTATTTATATCAACTTTGTAGAAGAACCAAATTATAAAATGATTACTACAGACGGCTATAAAGCGCAAGATATCATTAGAAATATATCTAGGATTGATCCATCTAAACAATTTATCGAAAATGATACACTTATTATTTTTGATGAGTTGCAAGATTTTCCAGATATTGCTACATCACTCAAATTTTTCAAAATAGATGGACGTTTTGATGTAATATGTAGTGGCTCTCTTTTAGGTATTAACTACCAAAGTATCGAAAGCAATAGTGTTGGATATAAAACAGATTACGAAATGTTTTCTTTGGATTTTGAAGAATTTCTATGGGCTAAAGGTTACGATGAATCGACTATTCAGGAAATGTTAGAGCATATGATTCAATTAAAATCATTTAATGAAATTGAAATGTCTATCTATTCTTCGTTGTTTTTAGACTTCTGTATCTTAGGTGGTATGCCAGCAGTTGTTCGAGAATATATCGAAAAAGGAACATTTGAGGGCTCTATTGACATTCAGAAACAACTTGTTGCCGATTATAAAGAAGATATAAGGAAATATGCTGATGGAATGGACCAAACACGAATCACAAATGTATTTAATCATATTCCTGTCCAATTAGCAAAAGACAATAAAAAATTCCAAATCACAAAAGTTGCATCCAATGCTAGATTTAGAGATTATCGTGGATGTATTGAGTGGTTAAAAGATGCCGGTATCATAAATATTTGTTACTGTATGCAATTCCCGGAACTTCCTCTAAAAGGAAACTACGACGAATCAAAGTATAAGATATACTTTGCAGACTCCGGTTTATTAGTCGCTATGTTAGATGATGAAGCCCAAGAAAACCTACGAGTAAATAAAAATTTAGGTGTATATAAAGGTGCTCTTTATGAAAACATAGTGGGAGAAGCCTTAGTGAAAGCAGGGTATGATCTGTACTACTATAAAAAAGACAATTCAACTTTGGAACAAGATTTTTTTGTTCGAAACAAAGAGAATCTAATTCCAGTAGAAGTAAAAGCAACAAATGGAACTGCAAGATCTTTACGTACTTTGATTGCCAGTAATCACTATCCTGACATTCAATTTGGTATTAAATTCATATCGGGTAATATTGGATTATCTAATAACATATATACTTTTCCTTATTTCTGTGCTTTTCTTTTAAAGAAATATCTAACTAAAATAGGCTAAGTGAAAAACGAATCAAAAAGAACACTTAAAAATAAAACCAATTGATGCCTGTTCATGTGGAATCAAAAAAGGTGCAGGTAAAAGTGCATGGCCGATCAACATATAGTGTACAATTCCCGCATATTTTGCACTAGATGGAACGGTTTAGAAAAAGGTTCTATTTTCGATGATGCACTCGATGATAAAGAATATGAAGGCAATTTAATCTATCTATTAAAAAACGCTACTGACTTTATTAAAAACAATTCCAAAGTCAGATTTGCTAAAGAAGCACAATACAGAGTAGATAAACCTGATTACGCTGAACGAGCTATAACAGAAGCTATTGTCAATGCGCTGATTCACCGTGATTATATAGTGCTTGGCAGTGAAATTCATATTGATATGTTTGATGATCGTTTAGAAATTGCTTCTCCAGGCGGTATGTTTGGAGGTGGAACAATTCAAGAATACGATGTTTATAATATACGTTCTATGCGAAGAAATCCCGTAATTGCTGATTTATTTCATCGTATGAAGTATATGGAAAGACGAGGAAGTGGTTTAAAAAAGATTATTAGCGAAACAGAAATGCTTCCAGGATATAAAGCTGAATTTAAGCCTAAATTTTCATCAACTGCAATGAATTTTAAAGTTACTTTCAAAAATTTAAACTATGCCCCAAATTTGAACGACTTAGTTAGTGACCAAGTTAGTGACCAAGTTAGTGACCAAGTTAGTGACCAAGTTAGTAACCAAGTTAGCCCAAAGGATATTACACAATCAATTCTAGAATTCTGTGTAATAGAAAAAAGCAAGCAAGAAATATGCTCATTCGTGGGATATAAAAATCTTACTTATTTTACAAGAAAGTATTTAAAACCATTAATATTAAACGGGCAGCTTAAAATGACTGTTCCAAATAAGCCAAATAGTAAAAACCAAAGATACATCACCACCAGCAATAAATGAAGCAATACCAACGAATTGTGAACGCATGCGTTCACAATTTAACTTGGACGCACTTTAGAAGTTT
>OLQI01000943.1_pt1 | contig 22301 bp, 19 predicted proteins | sample 1672171 | NCBI WGS metagenome assembly OLQI01 (sample SAMEA3136655, study PRJEB25190) | human gut metagenome
CGAAATTGACGTTTTAGTTTGTATTTTTATTTCCTGTTCAGTTTTCAAAGATCATCTGCACCTCAGCAGTGCTCATCTATATTACCAAATACTTCCCACTTCGTCAAATGTTTTTTTTATTTTTTTTGGAAAATTTGTAAATTTTATTTAACTAGCCCTTAATATAGTGTTTACACCCAAGTCATATAATATTGACTTGAAAGGGATGAAATACTATGAATATAGGAATAATTGATATCGGATCCAACACAATTCGACTTAATGTATATGAATTAAACAATAAATCTTTTCATTTACTTTTTTCAAAAAAAGAGAATGTTGGCTTAATTTCATATGTATATAAAAACAACCTATCATTAGAAGGTATCACAAAATTAAAAAATTGCTTACTACGATTTAAAACAACACTTGAAGTCTTAGACATTTATATTATGGATGCATTTGCGACTGCATCATTACGAAATTTAGATAATTCAAAAGACGTCTTATCGATTATTTCAAACAGTTTAAACATACAAATAGAAATCATTTCCGGTACAACTGAAGGCGAACTCTCCTTTTTAGGAGCTATGCACCAAATACAACAGCCTACCGGAATTTATATTGATAGCGGTGGAGCGAGTACTGAATTTGTATTCTACAAAAACTTTAAAAATCTATACACCATTTCACTAAATATAGGATCTTTAAACTTATTCAATAAATTTGTGGATAAAATTATTCCAACCAAAGAAGAAACACTACAAATTCAAAAACATATCTTTAAAGAAATTGAAAAAATAAAGGCACCTAAAGAAATTTCAATCCCCTCAACACTAACTGTAACAGGCGGTAATATGCGTGCAATTCGAAGCTTACTTATACATTATGGCCGATTAAACCAAGATGAATATACTTTTTCAGCTAAAGAAATTCACGAACTTCTTTTATTATTAAGTGAAAATAAGACAAAAACGATGCGTCTATTTTTAAAAATCAAGCCTGACCGAGTACACACCATGTTTTGTGGATTATTAATATTAGATGCGATTACCAATTATTTTTCAATTCAAAACATTCAAATATGTACAAACGGTGTACGCGAAGGCTATTTAATACAAAAATATATAGGAGGCCAAAATGAAAATAACACAAAATAGAGAATTGTCATGGTTACAATTCAATAAACGAGTGCTTGAAGAAGCAGCCGATCCTCGTGTTCCTTTATTAGAACGAGCTAAGTTCTTATCCATCTTCACTAGTAACCTTGATGAATTTTATATGATCCGATGTGGATCATTATATGACCTTTCTTTAATTGACGACACTAAAGTTGATAAAAAAAGCGGAATGATCCCAAGCCAACAGCTTGATGCGATTTTTAACGAAACTCGCGAATTATACACTCTTAGAGATAATGTATATAAAGATATCAACCAAACACTAAATGCACTACAACTATCTTGTGTTTCTTATAAGACACTATCTAAAGATCAAGAAAAATTCGTTAAGAACTATTTTGATACAGATATTGCTCCATTATTATCTCCACAAATCATAGATCCACATCATCCATTTCCACATTTGGTTAATAAAGCACAATACTTATTCTTAGAAATCAATGAAGACGGAAATAAACACTTCGCGCTAATTCCCGTCCCTGATTTTGCCAACCGAATTGTCTACATTCCAAACTACGGTCATTGTTACATGTTGATTGAACAAATTATGTTCCATTGTATAGAACGATTATTTAAAAACTGCAAAGTATTAAATAAAACAATCATTCGAATCACAAGAAATGCCGATATCAACTTAAACGAAGATCAAATCGATGATGACGATGATTATCGTGAATACATGAAACATATTCTAAAGAAAAGAAATCGTTTAGCGCCCATACGATTGGAAGTTTATAAAGAAATAGATTCCGATTCTACAAAATATCTTTGTGAGCATTTAAATTTAAAGTTGGAACAAATCTTTATTTCGAAAGCTCCTTTGGAATTATCACACATCTTTAAAATGATTGATTTGGCTCCAACAATTGATAAAACGCCTTTATTATATAAACCATTTACACCGCAAACAAATCCATTATTAAACCCAGAACTTCCATGTATTCAACAAGTCATGGATCATGATGTATTACTTTTCTACCCATATCAATCTATGGATGGATTCTTAAAACTATTAAAAGAAGCTAGTGAAGATAAACATGTTGTATCAATTAAAATCACTATCTATCGATTGGCTAAACATTCTAAAATTGTTCGTTACTTATGTCGAGCTGCTGAAAACGGCAAAGACGTTACAGTATTGATGGAACTAAAAGCTCGTTTTGATGAACAAAACAACATTTCTGCCGCCGAAGAATTAGAAGAAAGTGGATGTCACATTCTTTATGGTTTTGAAAACTATAAAGTACACTCTAAAATATGTTTGATTACATATAAAGATAAAAATGAATTCAAATACATTACACAAATTGGTACAGGTAACTACAACGAAAAAACAAGTACCATGTATACTGACCTTTCTTTTATCACAAGCTGTAAAGAAATCGGAAAAGATGCCGTTACATTCTTTCAAAATATGTCTATGTCAAATTTAAAAGGCCAATATCAACATTTATGGGTAGCCCCTAGCAATCTAAAATCTTCAATTATAAAAGAAATTGATAATCAAATCCATTTAGCCAAACAAAATAAAACAGCTAGAATTCGAATCAAGATGAACTCTTTTACTGATTTAGACATTATTCGTAAAATTGCCGAAGCAAGTAAAGCTGGTGTTAAAATCGATATGATTATACGAGGCATTTGTTGCTTGATTCCAGGCATTCCTAACGAAACCGAAAATGTAACAATTCTATCAATTGTTGGGCGCTATCTTGAACACTCTAGAATCTATTGTTTTGGAAATGGACAAGATACGAAAATCTTTATTGCTAGCGCAGACTGCATGACACGAAATACCGAAAAACGTGTCGAGATTGGTTGTCCAATTCAAGATGAAAAATTAAAAAATCAAATACTTGAATACTTCAATTTACTGATGAATGATAATGTTAAATCTAGAAAACTCGATAGTAATGGACACTACGAACAAATTGAAAGCCACAACGCCCCACTTAACTCGCAAGAAGAATGTATGAATTTAGCTATCCAAATGGCAAAACAAACACAAAAGCCAGAAAAAGGATTGTTCCAACACATCATTAAATCATTAAGAAAAGGAGCCTAAGCTCCTTAATCGATAACTAGATTCTTTATACCATTTTGTTTTGCACAATCATAGAACTCTTGCATCTTTTCACTAGAATACATTTTTGGATTTTCTTTAAAACAATACTCCATATCCAAATATGCATATTTAGATTGAGCTAAAGGATTATAATTCAAGATTTCATAATGAACATCCTCATAACATGAAACCAAAAACTTCGAAATCAAAGAAATATTCTCAAAAGAAGCCGTCATAGTAGGGATTAAAGGCGTACGAACGATCACGTGCGCTTTTTTATTGCTCTTAAGTAAATACGCAATGTTTTTTAATATTTTTTCATTTGAAACACCCGTATACTGTTTATGCAAGTTTTCATCATACAATTTACAATCACAATAAATTTGATCCAAATACGGCAAAGCCTTTTGTACATTTTCTAAATCCGTATATAGACTTGTTTCAATAGCCGTATGAATTTCTTTTTCCTTACAAACCTTTAATATATTAATCAAGAAATCACTTTGTAAAAAGGGCTCTCCCCCTGAGAAAGTAACTCCACCTTCTCTTTTAAAGAATATTTCATCCTTTAAAATTTCATGAACACATTCCTCTACCGTATACTCTTTGGCATCCATACTCAAAGCTAAAGTAGGACATACATCACAAATCGCATCCCAATCTTCTTTTGCGTTTCTTGAAACACTAATTTTATGATTTACACACTTAACGCCACCCTGTTTTGATGCATGTACACAACTAAGACAATGCATACACTTGGATTCCATATACAAGACTTGTGGTAAATATGACAATCCTTCTGGATTTTGACACCACTTACAGCGAAGTGGACACCCCTTAAAAAACACCGTTGTACGAATTCCTTTTCCATCGTGTGTCGCAAAACGCTTTATATCAAATATATACCCTTTAGATGTTGTCATAACTTGTCCTTGCGATAATTTCATCCTGCAACTCTCCAGCAAGCTCTGTAAAATATGCAGTATAACCAGCAACACGAACCGTCAAAGAGCGATATTGATCTGGATGTATTTTGGCATTTAATAAATCTTCTTTACGAACCACATTAAACTGAATATGTGGAATCTCTAAATCAACAAATGTGCGCATAAAATTCGCAAACTTATCAATACCTGATTCAGTTTTAAAGAATTCTGGTAAAAACTTCATATTTAATAAGCCACCATTTGTTGTACAAGAATTATCTAAATGCGATACTGATTTTAAGACAGCTGTAGGCCCCTTTAAATCACGACCATACACAGCCGATAATCCACCATCAGCCAAAGGCGTTTTGGCAAGTCTTCCATCGCAGCTAGCCCCTACATTTTCTCCCATAGGAACATGGGCACTCACCGTATACATTCCTGTATGATATTCTCCATTACGATAGTTTGTATATTTTCTTAATTTATTTCTAAAATTCAATGCCCATTTTGCACCAATCTCATCCACCCATTCCACATCATTTCCATACTTAGGTGCACGATTAAGTAACATCTGGCGCATGACTTCATTGTTTGAAAAATTTTCTTTCAAAGCTTTTTCTAAATCAGCTGCATCAATTTTCTTTTCATCATATACAAGCTTTTTTAAAGCCGCCAAACTATCTGCAAGGTTTGCCACCTGAATCATTTGAATACCCGATAAATTATAATGCGCACCACCACGCGTTACATCCATACCTTTTTCCATGCAATCATCAATGACGCTTGATAAGAAGGCTGTTGGTAAAATATCAATATGTGCTTTTTCCACTTCTTCTAAACATGGAATCATTTTATCAATAAAATAATCCATCATTTTTTCAATGGCAGATTCTAAATCAGAAAATGAAGTATATGTGCTTAACGATCCATAATCAGGCCCCATTTGTTTTCCCGTCAACAAACAACGACCATGATTCAAAGTAAGTTCTAACACCTTATTCATATTAAACATGCCCGAATCCGACCAACCTAAATTATTGCCTTGTGTTGTAAGTTCCACACAACCAACAATCGCATAATCCATGGCATCAAAATGTGATATACCTAAATCTTCCATCGCCTTAATAATTGCCTTATCATTGAAAAATTGTGGCATTCCACTTCCTTTTGAAACAACTCGAATCGCATGTTTTAACAGTTCATCATTCGTATGTTCATGAAGTCGAACGGATAAGTTGGGTTGTGGAAGACCAATATCTTCTTGTGCATTTAAAAACAAATGACTCAATTCATTACTAAAATCGTTTCCATTTTGATCTTGTCCACCAACACAAATATTGAATCCAATTGGAAAACCTGCAAAATATTTAGCACTATGCGCATTTCTTAGATATACAATCTCATTGAATTTCAACCATAAACATTCAATCAATTCTAAAGCTTCACTTTCTTTTAACATACCTGAATCTATATCTTGTTTATAGTAAGAATATAAAGTTTCATCTAAACGACCCGGAGAAAAACTAGATGCATTACTTTCCATGTGTAATACGACAAATAAAAACCATAATGACTGCAACGCTTCATGAAATGTTACGGCAGGTTTATAAGCCAGATTTTTACAAATCTTTGCGACAGCTTTTTTATTCATTTCCAAAGCTAAATCATGATAGCGAAGCATAAACTTCTGTACACCTTGCATGACTAAAATAACACATTCATAGAATTCTTTTTTTGATTCAGAACATGTTTTTAAATGATTTCTAGCTAAATCAATATAGCCTTGTGGACCAAGTTCTAACCATTCCTTTACATTTGGACAAATATGCCCCTGAGCATGATCGGTTTGATTAACTTTTACTACTTTAGAAATTGCACTAATTTCATTACCAAAACGATTCTTAATAACATCCTCTAAACTTTTACCTTTCCAATATGGAACAATCACTTTACGAAAAGTCTCAATGTCTTCAGGACGAACATTAAACTTATCTTGAGGACGTGTTGGAATCGTTTCAAATTCACGATCCACCCAAGAAATTCCACTTTCTGGAAATACAACACCATAACGAACACCTTTTGTTCGATTTCCCACAATCAACTCTTCAGGTTCCATACCAATTTCAATTTCATTTAACGCGTTATACAAAGAAAGTGCACGCTTATAAGGAATCGATTTATCTTCATTTTCTTGATATGTTCGTGTAATAATCAAAGCTTGCTCAATACTTACAAAGCGAGGTTGAGACAACATTTTATCTTTCAAAATAGAAATACGATTTAACATAGTAAGTCCTCCATCTACAATTAGATTATAAAAAGAACTATGATCAAAATCAATAGTTCCTTATTACTTTTTATTATTTTTTATTGTTTGTAGAATTCCATAAAACGCATCCACTTTGGCATATTCATAATTGCCCATTTGATAAAATTTGTCCGAATCCGCCAACATATATGCTTTTTTAGACTGATTTAATACAATGCGCTTTGTTTGTCCATCACTTGGCATATAGGTCATAACACTTCCAGATTCTAAATCTATACCAACCACACCTAAAAAAGATAAATCAAAATGAAATCGTTGAAGAAATTCATCGCACATATTACCCACAAAACCATTTCTTGCATAATCAAATTCTCCACCAATGAAAATAGAATGAATTTGACTTGTAGAAAGAATCTGAATTACATCCAACATATTCGTAACGACTGTAATACCTGAAATAGGTCTTAACACTAATAATTTAGCTAATTCAATATTCGTAGTCGAAATATCCAAAAAGACTGTCATATTTGGTTCAATCAAATCATAAGCCATTTGCGCTATTTTTTGTTTCTCCTTACTATTCACACTCTTTCTAGAATTGGCATCCTCTAAATGAACATTTAAACGATTCAAAATCGCTCCACCATAAATCTTTTTACATTTCCCTTTCGATTCTAAAAAAGCTAAATCTTTACGAATTAAATCGGGTGTTACACCAAAACGTGTACTTAAATCTTTTACCAACACTTTACCGTTCTCTTGTAAATCTTCTAAAATTAAATTTTGTCTTTCTTCTACAAACATACTCATCACCTGTTTAAATATTATATCATTTTTGTGATATACTAAGAAACATCGAGGTACTACAAATGAATAAAAACGGAAATTTTAAAAGTACGGTAGGATTTGTGCTTGCCTGTGTAGGTTCTGCCGTGGGAATGGGAAACATATGGATGTTTCCATATCGTTTAGGACAATATGGAGGAGCTGCCTTTCTGATTCCATATTTAATTTTTATCGCCTTATTTGGTCTTGTTGGTTTATCGGCTGAATTTGCGCTAGGAAGAATGGCAAAAACCGGAACGTTAGGTGCTTATACATATTGTTGGAAGAATAAATTTGGTAAATATATTGGATGGCTTCCATTACTTGGATCTCTTGGAATTGCGATTGGATACAGTGTCATTTTAGGATGGATATTTCGCAGCATTCAAGGTGTAGTCACAAACGAACTACTCACGAATAGTATTCCAGCTTTCTTTACGAATATGACACAATCCTTTTCAAATGTACCATGTCACTTTTTAGTCTTGTTTATTACTTGTTTATTGTTATTCACAAGTGCTACAAATGCCATTGAAAAAGTCAACAAAGTATTGATGCCAGCCTTCTTTATTTTATTTATATTCCTTGCCATTCGTGTCAGCTTATTTGACGGTGCTATCGAAGGTTATAAATTTTTGTTTGTTCCTAAATGGGAATGTTTACTCAACAAAGAAACATGGATCATGGCCATGGGACAAGCTTTTTTCTCCTTATCCATTACTGGTTCTGGAATGATTGTATATGGAGCATATTTAAAGGATGATGTGGATATTCCAAAGGCAAGTGTGCAGACGGCTGTATTTGATACAATTGCTGCTATGCTAGCGGCACTTGCCATTATGCCTGCCGTATTTTCTTTTGGCATCGATCCCGTTAGTGGTCCTAGTTTAATGTTTTTAACCCTTCCTGAAGTATTTAAACAAATGCCACTCGGCAATCTCTTTGCCCTATTCTTCTTTATTTCAGTAGCTTTCGCCGGAATCACAAGTTTAATCAACATGCTTGAAGCTGTGTGTGAGTCTTGGCAAAATCGCTTTCACATTTCTAGAAAAAAAGCGGTTTTACTTTGTGGCATTATCACATTCGCCATATCTGTATGTATTGAAAATGGAGATATTGTAGGTAAATGGATGGATGTTGTCACAATCTATATTATTCCTTTTGCAGCACTACTTGGAGCCATAACTATTTACTATGTTTTAGGATGGAATGCTTTAAAACAAGAATTAGACAAAGGAAGAAAAAAGCCGGTTGGACCGACTTTTAAATTCTTAGGTAAATATGTTTATGTATTTCTTGCCATCATTATTTTGATTTTGGGAATTCTTTATAACGGTATTGGCTAAGCGTTTCTAAATCTTTCCAAGTAAATACACAGTCCTCTAGTATCATATAGCTATGAGGGCTGTTTTCTTTTGGAATTGAAACAGAGCCTGGATTCATATAAATAATACCATCTCGATCTTCAATTGCAGGAACATGGGTATGTCCACATAGTAATAAAGATCCAGGCTTTAGCTTAACAGGTTCTAAATGTCCATGTGTACAATAGATAAAAAGCCCGTTTATATCCAACACAGAATAATCTGCTAAACATGGAAAATTCAATACCATTTGATCGACTTCACAATCACAATTTCCACGAACACATAAAATCGAGTCTGATATGGAATTCAACATCTCAATCACTTTTTTAGGTGCATACTCTTTTGGTAAATCATTTCTAGGTCCATGATATAAAATATCCCCCAATAAGATCAATCGATCTGGTTTTTCGTATTTGTAAGCATCCATTAGTTTTTGACAATAATAACTTGAACCATGGATGTCACTTGCGATCATATACTTCATTAAATTTCACTCCCCTTTAAGAAAAAAGAATGCCGAAGCATTCTTTTATTTATTATTCACCTTTTTCTAAAGCTAATGTACGAGTTGTTAAATCACATACTTCAGTTGGTCCATAATATTGGATTGCTCCTGGATAAGTATATGCAGTTTCAACAGCCCATGTATCACGGTTTGCTTCGAAGAATTTGAATGGTTTTCCATCTAATTCAACCAATGCTTTTTTGATAACTGGTTTATCTTCACCATTACGACGTTCAATATTCATCATCTTAGTGATTGGCATACCACCAGCAACCCATTCTTCAGCTGGTTTAGATAAGTTAGATACTTTTGATAAATATCCATTATATCCGTATTGGATCAACATGAATGCGTTGTATCCTAATGAGTAGCAATAGTCAGCATCAAAGTTTGATGGGAATGCACAACGTCCTTCGTATCCGAAGAAGTGGTGTAATGCATTGAATTTACCTGTAAATCCTCTTTCAGTTAATTTATCTTTAACTAAGGCTGAGAACAATTTTTCTGATTCAATTAAAGATACCTGTACGTTTCCGTGTGGATCTCTTTCTAAGAATAATTGTTGTTGGATAGTTTGAGGTAAGATTGCGAATACAGCCATTGATTCAGCAGTTAAACCTTTTTCAATGAATGCATATTTTTCTTCCCAGCTACCTAATGCGTTAAATTCTTCTGTTTTGTTTCCAGCTAATAATTCGTTGATTTCAGCAATCAATGCTTTAAATTCTGGAACAAATTCAACTACACCTTCAGGGATGATTGCAACACCGAAGTTGTTTCCATTTGCAGAACGTTTTTCAACAGCATCTGCAATGTAGTCAGCGATTTCAGATAAAGATTGTTTTTTAGCAGCAACTTCTTCTGAAATTAAACAAATGTTTGGTTGAGTTTCTAAAGCACATTCCAAAGCTACGTGACTTGCACTACGTCCCATAACTTTTACAAAGTGCCAGTATTTTTTAGCAGAGTTTGCATCACGTTCGATGTTTCCGATTAATTCACTATATGTTTTAGTTGCAGTATCGAATCCAAATGAACATTCGATGTCTTCGTTTTTCAAGTCACCATCGATAGTTTTTGGACAACCGATAACTTGAACACCTGTATTGTGAGCAGCAAAGTATTCAGCTAATACAGCAGCGTTTGTATTTGAGTCATCACCACCGATAATTACGATAGCAGTGATTCCGTGTTTTTCACAAACTTTTGCAGCAACTGCGAATTGTTCTTCAGTTTCTAATTTTGTACGTCCAGATCCGATAATATCAAATCCACCCGTATTTCTGTATGCATCGATATATGCATCATCGAATTCTACATAGTTGTCTTCTAATAATCCAATAGGACCATTTTTAAATCCGTAAAGAACGTTTTCTTTACTAGTAGCTTTTAATGCATCGTATAGACCACAAATAACATTGTGTCCACCAGGTGCTTGTCCACCAGATAAGATTACACCTACAACTTGTTTTTTAGCTGCAGAAGTATTTTCTCCTTTTTCGAATGTGATTTCTTTTTCTCCGTAAGTGTTAGGGAATAAAGCCGCGATTTTTTCTTGGTCTGCAACACTTTGAGTTGCGTTTCCTTCCTTAACACAGATTTCTGAAATACCATTTCTTAACATTCCAGGCAATTTTGGACTGTATTGGTATCTAGCTTTTTGAAGTGGTGATTGATTCATTTTTATATCTCCTTTTCAATTTATACCTACATTAAAAATTTTATAACACTTTGCCCAAAAAGTAAATAGAGCACCCCATCCAAGGCCTTTATTCAAGGTTTGAATTTAAATATTCCTTACTAATTTCTTTTTGTAGATACTCAAAAAACAATCCAATATGATACCCATCCGCTACGGCATGCGCAATTGTGATATTTACAGGCATTTGATAATTATCATCATATTTTCCAGCAGTGATGATTGGAAAGAAGGCAGCACCACCATTGACCATACGACTTGAAACCGCAGTAAATGCAGTCCATGGTGTACATGATACACAATAAAAGTTAGCTGGTTGGCCCGATTTTACCTTAATGCCTCTTTTGGTTTTACCTAATTCCATATCAGAAGTAATATTCTTGTAGAAAAAACCAAAATCGTCTGTAAAATCCGTCCAACAATCCGAAAATGTATGATCTTCTTCATGGAAAATCGTATAATTTGGAACTAAAGAATCCCACACACATAAATCTCCATTTTTATCTTTAAACATTTTAAAGTTCTCAATTCGATTTAACACTTTAGTCACACAATAAATCAACGTTGGATAAAATTTATATCCATTTGTATGACAAAAAGTTAATAACTCACTCACATCAATATTGGCCGTCATATTCACTTCAACATTTAAACTGTTTGTATAATACAAATAATGTTCTTTACGACACCAATTTTCTAAATCAATCTTCTTATATCTACACATAAAATCTCCTATATCATCGTCATAGTTACAGTACCCACTGTAATCAAAATTAAACCTAACAATGCCTTCTTAGATAGCTTTTCATGAAATACAACACGAGAAAAAATAATCGTCACTAATATACTCAATTTATCAATGGGCACAACGATGCTTGCAGGTCCATCCTGTAAAGCACGATAGAAACATAGCCAAGATCCTCCTGTTGCAAAGCCAGATAAGATGATAAACAAGAGTTCTTTTCGATCGACTTCTTTTATTTGGGACTGCTTATTTTTCACAAAGACCATTAGCCAGGCCATAACTAAGACAACACTTGTACGAATGGCCGTACCTAAATTAGAATCAATTCCAGAAATACCAATCTTACCTAAAATTGATGTAAGGCTCGCAAATACAGCTGACAAAATCGCATACATCAACCAGCTTTTATCTGAAGTATTAGATTCAACATCCTCTTTTCGAGTAATCATCAACATTGTACCTACACCGATCATGCATACACAGCCAATTTTAGCTAAAGACAATCCTTCATGAAAGAAAGTACAAGCCAATAGAATCGTTAAGATTGTACTGGATTTATCAATAGGAACCACCTTATTCACATTCCCATTTTGTAAAGCCTTAAAATAACATAGCCAGCTAGCTCCTGTTGCGATTCCAGACAAAACTAGAAACAACAAAGTTTTTCCACTGATATCCGTAATACCGGATATAGTTCCAGTTAAAAGAACAAGAATCCACGAAAAAACTAAAACCACAATGGTACGTATGGCGGTTGCCACATCTGAATCTGTTTTTGAAATCCCACATTTTGCGAGTATTGAAGTGATTCCTGCAAAAAAGGCAGAACCTGTCGCATATAAAATCCACATTGTATCACCCAAATGAAATTTTATACCTCATAATCCTTTAATACAAATACAAAAAGGAAGCAGTGTCTAAACTACTTCCAACATATTTTCAGCATCATTGGCTGCTTTTACTTTATCATTAGCACGAACAATAATTCCAGATTCATCTATTAAGTACGTTGTACGAACCACACCCATAGATACCTTTCCATAATTCTTCTTTTCTTTCCACACATCATAAGCTTCAATCACTTTTCTTTCTGGATCTGCCAACAAAGTAAAGGCAAGGCCATACTTTTCTTGAAACTTCTTGTGTGAAGCCACCGTATCTTTACTTACCCCTAAAATGACAGCTCCTTTTTCTAAGAATTGTGGATATCTTTCAGAAAAACCACAAGCCTGTTTTGTACATCCAGCCGTATTATCCTTTGGATAAAAATATAAGATAACCTTTTTACCTTTATAATCACTCAATTTGTGCATCACACCATCTTGATCAGGCAATTCAAAATCAGGTGCTTGAATTCCAATTTCTAACATATATATTCTCCGTTCTGTTACACAAATTATAGCATTCCAAACAATTTAAACATACCCATATGCACAAAAGGAAGCATACTTGCTTCCTAACGTTTTTTCTTACTCATTTTACTTGATCTGAACTGCGCTTGTCTTTGCGCCTTTTTTGTAGGCTTTGCGTTGAATTGTTTCTTTTCTAATACGCAAACACTTTCAATATGATCTGTATAAGGGAATAAATCCACTAATTCTAGTTTATTCGTAACATAGCCTTGTTTTCTAAATTGGTTTAAATCACGAACCTGTGTTCTTGGATCGCAAGAAATGTACAGAATCTTTCTTGGATTTAAAGCGGTTGCACACTCAATAAAATCTTTTGTCGTACCTGCACGAGGCGGATCAAGAATAATCGCATCATAATGATTGTGATATTTTCTTGCCTGGCGCATAAATTCTGTTGAATCCATCGCAACAAATTCAATATTTTTAATTTTATTTTGTTTCGCATTATATTTTGCGTTTTCAATCGCATCCGGATTGACTTCCACACCCATGACTTTCTTACAAGAATCTGTCATCGTTAAACCAATTGTACCAACACCACAATATGTATCTAGTACTGTATCCGTTTCCTTTAAATCTAACATTTTCTTAGCTAAGCCATACAATACTTCGCATTGTTCAGAATGAATCTGATAGAACGAATTGTGTGAAAACGCGATGTCTAAACCACATAACTCATCATGAATCATACCATCCCCATATAAAACAATAGCTTCATCCTGCAAAACAATGCTTGTCTTTCTAGGATTGATATTTTGTACAATTGTTTTAATTTGTGGAAATTCACTCGTTAATACACGCACCATATTTTTTCTTGAAGGAAAAATTTTCTGACTTGTCACAAATACAACCATCACTTCATCTGTCTTATGTCCCCAACGAATCAATACATGACGCAATAAACCAGTCCCTGTTCTTTCGTTGTACAATTCTAATTTCATAGAGCCAACAAGTTCTGTTATCTTGTTGATAATTTCATTGACAAGTTTTGGCTGCATTATACAATTTTCAGTCTTCACAACACGATGCGAATGAGGCGCATATAAACCTGAATATACTTTTCCTTTATCTTTCGCAAAACCAACAATCACTTTATTACGATAATGTGTATCATTCTTTGCCATATGCACATCGCCAACACGAACCTTTAAATGTGCTTTTTCAACCAATTCTTCCACATCTTTTTTCTTTTTATCTGCCTGCATACTCGGCTTCAGTTTTAAAAGTGAACATCCACCGCATATTTTTTCTACTTTACACTTCACTAATTTTCTCCTTTATTAAGTCAATAACCTTACTTGAATCTTTAACTTCAATTGTTTCAAATCCCAAATTACTTGCTGCAACTACATTATCTTTTCGATCATCTAAAAATAAGCATTCAGATGCCTTAAGATCATATTTTTTTAATAATATATGAAATATTTCTGGATCCGGTTTAATTTTCTTATATTCATAAGAAAAAACACCGCCATCTATAGTATCAAACACACCACAACTTCTCAAATACTTTGTGTCATCTTCTGGAATATTTGAAAGAATATATACATTGTATCCCAATCGTTTTAAATCTTTGATATACGCAACATTATCTTTTAATGGAATCACAAATTCTGTCCAATGATACATCAATTCTTTAATATTTAACTCTAACTCAGGAAATTGTTTTACTCCCTTTTCAATCATTTCTTCCACTGAATAGAGTCCTTGATCATACTCATCCCATAAAGAATCAAAATAGAATGATTTCACTTCCTCTTGTCTTTCATTAAAGAAGCTATAAATCAATTCATTTGAATCAAATTTAACCAATACATTTCCTAAATCAAATACTATATTTTTCAGCATATGCCAATTATACTTGAAAAAAACATCTAAAACAAATATGATTTTTGAAGAAAAGAGGTATGTTATGATTAAACCAATAATGAAAGATGAAGCTTTCTTAGCCATTAAGTCAGCTCCAGCTACAAAAATGGATACACAAGTGGCTCAAGATTTAAAAGATACATTACAAGCTTATAGTGATCAATGTGTAGGCATGGCAGCCAATATGATTGGTGTTTCTAAAAATATTATTATCTTTGCGATTGGACCTGCACAAATTGTGATGTATAATCCAAAAATCACAAAGAAATCTAGACCTTACAAAGTCAAAGAAGGGTGTTTATCACTAGAGGGTGAAAGAAATACAACTCGTTATGAAAATATTACTGTTGAATATCAAGATGAATCTTTTAAAAAGTGTAAACAAGCCTATTCTGGTTTTGTTGCTCAAATCATTCAACATGAAATTGATCACTGCAACGGTATCATCATTTAATAAAGCCAGGAAAAACCTGGCTTTTTATAGAATTTGAATAATTTGATCTTTTAGATCCTCTAAATATAAAGGTTTACTGATATGCCCATTCATACCAGCCTTGTAACATTTCTGTATATCTTGCATATACGCATTGGCACTCATCGCAAGGATTGGAATCTTTTTATCTTTTTTTCGAATTTGTATAGTCGCCTCATACCCATCCATAATAGGCATCATAAAATCCATTAAAATCAAATCTAAATTCTTGATTTGATCAAACTGTTCTACAGCCTCTTTACCATTTTTAGCCTTATACACAATAGCCCCTTCACTTTGAAGCATAAACTCAATCACTTCCATATTGATCTCATTATCTTCCACGACAAGTATAGATAGATTTTCAATGGACATTGTTTGATTTTTTAAAGATTTATTCTCAACAGGATTCAAATCAATCTCTAAAGGAAGTTGAACAATAAATTGAGTACCTTCATCAATTTTACTTTCCACCTTGATTGTGCCATCCATCTTCTTTACAAGCTCTTGCACAATACTCATACCTAAACCGGCACCATCTATACGTGTATTTTTTTGAACAAAAGGTTTGAACAATTTGTTTTGAATGAATTCTTCACTCATTCCTATTCCTGTATCTTCTACAACAAATTCAAAACAATCCGCTTTTTCTTTAACAGACAAATACACTTTACCATTTGGCTTATTGTATTTGATCGCATTGCTTAAAAGATTCAACAAGACCTTCTCAATATGTGTAGGACTACCCATCAAATGATCATGTTCTATTTGAGTCTTCATAAACAATTCAATCTTATAATTCGATGCCTGTAGATCAATAATAGTTTGAACCCTACCTAATAATTGACTTAATTCAAACGATTTATTTTCCAACACAACCGAATCCGTTTCTAATGTTCGTATATCTAAAATGTCATTTACTAAAGACAACAAGTGCGTACTTGATATCCACATCTTATCATAGGCATCTTTGATGCGTTGTTTATCATCACCACATCTTTGAATCACTTGAAGCATTCCGATAATCCCATTGATTGGTGTACGAATATCATGGCTCATACTTGCCAAGAAACGCATCTTAACTTGATTAGCCTTTGTTTCATTTTCTAAGGCGAGTTGAAGCTTTCTATTCATATCAAAATAACGCTCTGTATCATGACAACGACGAACTTGTTCCTCCTCAAAAATCCTCTCATAATATGCATTCTTTTTCTCTAATGCCAAAATTATGACATCCAAATCACAAATAACTTTGCCATATTTATATCGAGAAGATTCAACCATCAAACCTAAACGAATCTCATCCGGATGTTTAGCCATATATGAATCCATATATCGTAAGATGGCTTTGACTTGAGCAAACATCTTCTGCTCTAAATAATAATCAAATAAAGCAATGCAAGCATCGATATATTCTACTGCATACATAGTCTCAATACGTTTTTCAAGTTCATCGGCACATCTTTTTAATTCAAAATCCATACCGGATTTACTAAATAATTCAACACCACAATTCAAATAATCTTCTAAAATAATATGTTTACCATCATGCTCATCTAACCCCATATAAAAAGCTTCTAGAGCCTTATCCACTTGATTTAGACTGTTGTAAATCAAAGCTAAATTCAAATAGACATAGGCACCCATATCTTCAACGCAACAAGGCATGTATTCTTTGGCTTTTAAAATACTATCTAAAGCCTCTTCATACTTTCCCTGCTTTACATACGTAATTGAAATATTATTGTATTCATAACAATAATGTCCAACATCCTCATGTTCCATCGCAATCTGTAAAGCTTTTTCGTAATAATAACGACTTGAAACATTTGCCCCATCATAATAGAGCATGACACCCATTAAATTGAATGCAGAAATAAGTTCTCTTACAAATGGCATACTTTGATACTGCAAAATGATGGGTTCAATAATCTCTTTTGCCTTATTAAAATTTCCTTCATAATAATAAGCCATACCCAAATAAAAGGTGGCCGCAACCATAACTTCTAAATCATTTGAACTTTCATTTAATACATCACGATAAAAGTTTTCCTGCTCACTTAACTTTAGTTTTCCAACACCTTCTACTTCTTTCATTAATTCTTGATACTTCATAATCTTCACCTAGATTAAATGTATCATGAATGAAAAAAAAGCACAAACTCGAAAGTTTGTGCCTAGAATTATTTCACTAACAATTCACAGATCTTCTTTGAATATGCGATTGGATCTTTGATTGCGAAGCCTTCAATTAAACAAGCCTGATCATATAATACTTCAGCAACTTCTTTAACTTTATCTTTATCAGAAGCGTATAAAGTCTTCAATGTTTCAAAGATTGGATGATTTGGATTGATTTCCAAAATACGCGTTGCCTTCATAGGCATTGGACTTTGGTTAGGCATATTTGCGAAGACCTTTTCCATCTCAAAAGAAATACCTTCGCCAGCCGTTAAGCATACTGGATCCTCTGTTAATTTATTTGACAATTTCACTTCAGCAACCTCATCGCCTAAAGCTTCTTTCATAAATGTCAATAAATCTTTATTTTCTTCTTTTGATTTATTTAAAGCTTCCTTTTCTTCCTCAGAATCTAAATCTAAATCTCCTTGAGCTGCATTTCTGAACGTCTTTTCTTTGTAGTTCATCAATGTCTGCATTACAAATTCATCCACTTCATCTGTTAAATAAAGAACTTCAAACTCTTTATTCTTCAATGTTTGAACAACTGGCATCTTATCAATCAATTCAACATCTTTACCAGATACAAAGTAAATATCTTTTTGATCTTCTTTCATACGAGAAACATATTCACTTAAAGTAACATATTTCTTTTCTCTTGAAGAGTAGAACAATAATAAATCTTGGAATTTATCTTTATCCATTCCATAGTTGTTGTAGACACCAAATTTTAAGTTTACACCAAATTCTTCAAAGAATTTTTCATATGCTTCACGATCTTTGGCAAGCATATTTCCAAGTTCATTCAATACTTTCTTTTCAATACGACCCGCAATCAATTTTAATTGATGATCGTGTTGAAGCATTTCACGAGAAATATTTAAAGATAAATCTTGAGAATCCACTAGACCTTTCACAAAACGCAATGAATCAGGCAACAATTCTTCGGCATGATCCATAATGAATACGCCTCTACAATATAATTGAAGACCTTTCTTATAGTCTTGTGAATAGAATCCTTGAGGTAAGTGTGATGGAATATAAAGTAAGGCTGTAAAGCTAGTATTTCCCTCAACACTAAAGTGAATCACTTTTTGAGGATCTTGATAATCATAGAAATGATCCTTGTAGAATTGATTGTATTCTTCATCTGTAATCTTCGATTTTTGACGTTTCCACAAAGGTACCATTGAGTTTAAAGTCTGATCTTCAACCACTGTTTCATATTCAGGCTTTTCACTTTCCTCCGTACCCTCTTTCATCTTTTGAGTCTCTACATTCATCTTGATTGGATAACGAATATAGTCTGAATATTTTTTAATTAATTCTTTTAATTCATAAGTTTCCAAATATTTAGAATAGTTTTCTTCATCTGTATCATCTTTTAAAGTTAAAATGATTGTTGTACCATTTGTTTCCTTTGTACAAGGTGTGATTTCATAACCATCTTCACCAGCACTTACCCATTCATAAGCTTCATCACTACCTGCTTTTTTCGTAATAACACGAACATCTTTTGCGACCATAAATGCAGAATAGAATCCAACACCAAATTGACCAATGATATCGACATCTTCATTGTTGTTTTCTTCTTTTTTCTTCATTTCCTCTTTAAAAGCCAAAGAACCACTCTTCGCAATTGTACCCAAGTTTTCCTCTAACTCTTCCTTTGACATACCAATACCAGTGTCCGAAATTGTTAAAGTACGAGCTTCCTTATTTGGCTCAATACGAATCTCAAATTGACTTGCATCCGCATGACCTTGACTTTCATAATAATATTTATCAATCGCATCACTCGCATTTGATACAAGCTCACGTAAGAAGATTTCCTTGTGTGTATAAATGGAATTGATCATCAAATCCAATAAACGTTTTGACTCCGCTTTAAACTGTTTTTTCTTAGCCATAATACCACTCCTTCATTAGCACTCTAATATTTTGCCTGCTAATACTATACAACACCTTTTTAGCAGTGTCAACACCTGTGTGCTAAACACAAAAAAAGAATTCGACTAAACGAATTCTTAGCTTCTTTACCCACTTTTCAAATAATACTGTTAACTATTTTTTAATTACTTTTGATGCATACAATGGATTGGCTTCTCTTGTTTCACTTCCAAAAACCAACTTCAATTCTTCAAAAGCTATCATAACATTTTCAGGTATATCCACATGTGCAATATAATTCTTTCCATTCGGACCATAGCCATTCTCATCATCTGAAAGCCTAGGAATTTCTCCCATCAACAAATTCACATATCTTTCTATCGTCCACATGCCATGTATATTTTCTTCATAAACTAATTCATCATCCTGATTCAATACTTTAGCACAATAAGTAGCATAATTAATGATTGTCACACCCTCCTTGACATATTTTTTTAATCCTGCCGCCATACGCCTTTGCATAGAAGCATCCTGACTTAGAATGATACTTTTAAACGAAATATTGTTTTCTTTCAATAAATCCAAAAGATACGTAATATTATTGCCACAATTTGTAGACTTTGTTTCAAGATAATCCGCCTTGCATCCATATACATGTTTAATATACTTTTGAAATATTTCTGCCTCTGATAAATCCGTTGTCTCAATATCTGGATATTCTAAATGAACAACCTGACGTAGTGTATCTGTTGTATGTCCTGCTCCACCAACAATAATATATTTTTTCGCAACGAAGTTTTTAATTCCACTAGCTAAAACATCGCCACCCTCAAGAATACTTCCACCAAATAGAACCATAACATCCACCTGATGAATTCCATATCGATTAAATAATTCTTCTTGATTCAACGCATCAATATCTCTTGTTCCCAAGAAATTTGCGAGTATATTTATATTTTCTGCAACATTACAATCCATACATGCTCTTTCTTTCAAAACCATCCACAATATCAAACTGGAAGTTATCGAAGATAAATCTCACAATATTCGAAAATAGCATACCACTGAATCACAAAAAATGCAGTGAACTTTCGCTATCAAACCACACTTTTTACAACGATCTTTTGTTGTACATCTACACTTTTTACAACGAACTTTGCGAATTCGGCCTTTAAAATATATCAGCCATAAGTATGCAAACAGGAATTTACATTTACAACATGATCCAATATCTTTGTATTAGCTTACCCTCTTTTAAAACTTCGTTTTCTAATACTCCGCCATTATTGATAATTGATTTGACAGAACCAATGTTGTCTTTATCACAAACCAATAAAACTTTATCCATACCAAGTTTCTTGCATTCTTCTAAAGCCAAGCTGATCATTTTGGTTGCGTAACCTTTTCTTCTTTCGCCTGGTCTTATACCATCTCCAATATGACCACCATATTTCAATAAATATTCGTTTAAGTAATGTCTGATATTAACAGCACCAACCATGGTATCCCGGTCTTCATCTAAGCAAAAGAAAGTAGAATCAGGAACAAACCCATCATCCGCAGTTGATATTTCTAAATTATTTAGATAATATTCAAAATCATCATAATCATTTTTAAATATAGCCCATGGCGAAGTATTTGCGTTATGGGTATCGTTATACGATTTCCATTCTTTAATCATTTCTATAATTTGATTTTGTATTGCAAACTGCCTTTCATTAATTTTAATGCCATGAATTTATTCCCTCCAAATTCCAATTTATCTAAATCTTTCTTATAGGATGTCGAATGACTGTTTTCCATTTTTCCGTTGCAACCTTTCTTGCATCCGACAAATATATGATGTAGTCTTTGACTATTCATATCATTCGCATATCCATTTAGTTTTAAATATTCATCCATAAGTGCAACTGTAGCTGGTTCATCATCAAAAGATCCTAAGTGCATGATTTGAACACATAAACCTTCATCAACCGTCAAAAACTCTGCTGATGAACAATCTATTTTTTTCTTTTTAGTTGCTGTTTCAACAGCCCATTCAAAATCTTTTTCATTCACAAAATCAGGCAATCGAATGACTGAAATCCAATGAAATAAATCTTTATCTGCATAATTCACACCATCTATATCATCCTGCCACCAGAATCCTTCTAGTGGTGGAACTACATATTCAAAGAATCCTTCAATTTTATAATCTGTTTTGTAACTCATTCTCAAAGTATAAGCAATCGCATACAATACGCCAATTGCCTGCTGATATGCTCCACCTTCTTCATTTGGATTGCCCTCACCTCTGACCGCAATGTAATTTGCTTCAGGAACATTTACAATCACAGGTTTATTTTTAGGCATATAAAATTCTTTATATTCTTTCTTAAAATCAAAAGCCATAATTACTCCTTAAATTTGGTTTTATCTATTTTTTAAAGTATACCATTAAATATGAAAACTATACAAAAAGACTGATCTCTCAGCCTGGTATTTATAGATACGCTTTGTCTTAATCTATACGATCATAGACTATAATTTATTCACTTATTTGTATTTCTTCTTAAGATTAATACTCAATATTATTGCAACAACTGATGAAATAATTAATCCTGCAACTAATGAAAATATCCAAAGATTATTTTCATTAAAAAGAAGAATAGCGGAAATATCCATAGATATTATGAAAAGTACAAAGAAAAGATTTAAAATTTTAGTATCTTCTTTCCAATAATTTTCTTTATCACTAGTGTTTAAACTATTGTAAAATTCAAACCCATTGTCTAGTTTTTTACCAACTTTAGTGCTTCTTATTTTGTTTGTTGCATACCAAATAAGTAGGTATATCATGTTCAAGAAAAGACTTTTTCTGCGAAAAAGTCACACGTCTAAATGACGTGCCCGGTTCGTTTCCAGTCGTCCGGT
>OLQI01000947.1_pt1 | contig 22239 bp, 14 predicted proteins | sample 1672171 | NCBI WGS metagenome assembly OLQI01 (sample SAMEA3136655, study PRJEB25190) | human gut metagenome
TTTAATAAAAGAAACACAATGTATTACCGTAATAGTATTAAGAATTTTTCTTCTATATTTGATTTTTATCTAATCTTCCTTTCTCCAGATACTCTGCCAGCTCTTCCCGGCTCCGTGTAATATATTCATACGTCACATACAGCGGATCGATCCGTTCTACCAGCCCCTTTACCCCGGCGGCTGTAAACGGTTCGTGGCGGTCGAGCTGAAAGATATGTTCGTAAACCACCCGAAAACTCTCTGCCGGATCTTCAGGCAGTTCGTGTGGAGCATCTGCCAGCCATTGTTTCACATACTCCCCGGTCAGGGATTCCTGCAGGTGAATGCCTTTGATGTAAGGGATCAGGTCTTTGTGATTGTCAAGCATCTGATGCAGGCAGGCCACGGCCGCATCCTGATCGTGAAGATCCAGATTTGTATGCAGGTAGTGTCCTGTATCCAGCATAAAGCCTTTCTTTTCGTAATGTACCTGTTTAAGCAGTGCCCGGGCATCTTCCGGATTCTCGAAGGTCAGACCCGGCCACCACAGGTTTTCCATGAGGAACCAGAAATGATAGGTCTGCCCGTCCAGAAGTTCATTAATGAAAGATGCAGCGGCATCAATCACTTCTCGGTTCGTGTGTTTCATCTGATAGGTGAAACTTTCTTCCCCGTCTACCTGTACCACATGAAAGACCACATATTCTGCACCCATACGCGTTGCATAGTCCAGATCTTTCCGGTAGTGAGTGATCAGTTCCTCTCTGTTTTGATTCATCCAGTCCTGAAGGCAACAGCAGTGAACACCCGTTACCATGTCCGGTTGTATCAGTGGACACACACTGGCCTCCTGATAAACATCCGGTGCTTCTTTGGTAGAATAGGCCAGGGGCATTACTTCCAGCCCGTCACAGCCATGTTCTTTATAAAACCGCCGTAAATCCTCTGCTGATGTAAAACGGGTTACATCATCCAGTGATGTAGTAAAATTCATCTGATACTTCATTCCGGCTTCTCCCCTTTTCCCATATACGTTCTCTTTCTTATTCGATGTACTCCACGGTAAATCCTGACTCCTGGCAGTACGCAGCCACTTTGGATCCCCGGTAGCAGCGGATCCTTGCAGCTTTGTTGATGATCCATTCACCGATGTATTCCGGATCATGCCGGATCTCCAGTACCTGCAGACGGGCACATCCATGAAATACCCATTTTTCAATCCGCCGGATGCTCTCCGGAAGTTTTACTTCTGTCAGATACATGCATTTAAAAAATGCTTTTTCATCCAGTACTTCTACTGTATCCGGAAGTTCCAGGCTTTCCAGGCCACAGAAGTAAAATGCTTCTTTTCCCACCTTTTTCAGTCCTTTTGGGAAACGAACTTTCTTTAATTCCTTGCACTTATAAAATGCCCGGTCTTCAATGGTTTCTACCTTTGGCGGCAGCAGGATGGTATTCAACGTAGCACATTCATAAAATGCCTTTTTTCTTATCCTTTTTATTTCACTGTCTTTGGTAAAAAGAACCTTTTGCAGCCGCCGGTCAGCCCGGAACAGATCCTCTGAAATTTCTTCCAGACCATTCGACAGATACGCAACACGAAGGGAAGGGCACTCGGCAAAACAGCCGTTCCCCACCCGGTAGATACTGTGTGGCAATGCTACTTCCCGGAGCGCCTTGCTGCACCGGAACGCATTCGTGCTGATCTCCTGGAGTCCGTTTGGCAGTAACAGATTTTTCATTTTTATATTGGACTGGAAAGCATTGACACCGATCATCTGATAATACGCCGGGATCTTAACGGTTTCCTCTTTCCCGTATCTCGCCGCATTTCTCTGTGTCAGTACCCTCCGGTCATCATTTTTATTTTCATAGTTACACATAAAGTAGTTGTTTCCTCCGCAATCCATACTGGAACCCTACGGCTCCAGTATCCCATATTTTTTCCGAATGCGTTCCAGTTTCGCAAGCATCGGCTCCCCAAGCACCGCGAGAAAGATCACCGTGGCACTTCCGTGGATCACATTCATCGGGAAACCGCTTGCGTACATCGCTAAAAACGCAGCCTTATTGATTCCGCCCATTCCCATAAAGACGGATGCCGTATCCAGCAAAAATCCATAGATGACCAGCACCGACAGTCCCCCGTAGATGCAAAGCCACAGATGAAAATGTTTCCATTTTCCCCGTTTTCTCCGAAAGATCAGGCCGCCCAGGAATCCCACGATCCCGAAAGCAAACATCTGCCAGGGTGTCCACGGTCCCTGCCCGAAGAAAAAGTTGGAGACAAATCCTGCCAGCGCACCGGTTAAAAATCCTGCTTCCGCGCCCAGCCCGACACCCGCGATAATGACAATCGCCGCCGTCGGTTTGAACTGGGGCAGCATAAAGAACGCAGCCCTTCCTGCCACCGCAAGGGCAGCCATCACCGCGATCACTACCACTTCCCGCGCCTGCGGCCTCCGGTTTTCAAAAACCAGGAAAAACGGCAGCATCGACAGGATGATGATACACATCGAGATAAAATAATCACTCCGGTCGTTCAGAAAGAAAATCCCGAAAAAGATCACCGCCGGGATTGCTGTCAGGATCAGGACAAAGGCAAGGATCGTCCGCTTCCCGATCCCCGTATCTTTCGTCTCGATTCTGGTCTGGTAATATTCCGCTGCATACTCCTTCCGGGTATCCAGAAGTTTCCCTAAAAACGGCACGATCAGGAGAGCCAGCACGATCTGCAGGTAGGCGGCTGCGGTCAGCTGCACATGGCTGTAGATCGTGAGGTTCATAAAATTGTTCTCCCGTCCTTCTAAAAGGTTTAAAGCCATATTCGTATCGGTCGCCCACCACAGGACAGCCACCGTCATCCCCGTATTCCATAAAAATGCCAGCCGCCCCAGCCGTTTTGCCTTTACTTTCACCCGGTACGCCAGAAGGATAAAGCACAGGCCAAGGATCACGCTCACCGCCATCCCGATTCGCAGATATCCGGCGGCCTGGTCTGCCGCCTGCGTCATCGCTTCCGGTACCTGGTAGTTCCAGGCGATTCCCTTTGCCGTCTCTTCCAGTTTTCCTAACATCCCCGCTTTCGCATACGGGCTGTAGCGCAGATCCGGCACGGATACCCAGCGGAATCCGAGCATCGAAACCAGTTCCGCCACCATCGCAAGCACCGGCAGCATCGCCTGGGTGTCCATACCTCTCGCCTGTCTGCTGTCACCGGCTTCCAGCCGTTTTATCGTCTGCATCGTTCGATCACATCCTTTGCTGTTACCGCGTCCGGATACCATTTGCGTGCCATCCGGTTGGCAGCCGTAGTATAAAAACTGTTCCCTGCAAAAAATTCCCGTGCCGGTGCACTCGTCACCACGCTTCCGTGGAAGAACAGGGCACAGGTATCCCCGTATTCCGCACAGAATTCAATGTCGTGGGAGACCATCAGGATCGTCTTCCCTTCCGCCGTCAGCCCTTTCAGGATCTGCGCCAGTTTCTTTTTATAAAAACCGTCCAGTCCCTTTGTCGGCTCATCCAAAAGGATGATCTCTGGATCAAGCAGAAGTACTTTCGCCAGTGCCGCCCGCTGCTGTTCCCCGCCGGATAAGTCATAAGGGTGGCTTCCCAGCAGATGTCCGATCTCTGTCTTTTCGATGACATCCCGCAGGCGTCCGGTATCCCCGGACATCTCCCGCAGATCTTTTTCGACCGTATCCTTGACAAACAGGCTCTGGGGGTTCTGGGGAAGGATGCCCAGAAGTTTTCCGTAAAGTTCGCCCTCCCGGTAGGTCCCTAGTTCCTTTCCGTTTAGAAAAAGTTTGCCGCGGTAGGGCTTCTTGATCCGTCCCAGGAGGCGCAAGGTCGTACTCTTTCCGGTTCCGTTGCCGCCGAGCAGACAGTACAGTTCGCCTTTTTGTACTTTCAGGTTCAGGTCGCGCACCACATCCGGAAGTTCCTTTTCATACCGGAACCATACGTCCCGGGCTTCCAGGACAGTCTGTGGCTGCTGATCATCAGATCCCTTTGCTGATTTTTTTGAAAATAATCCGAAGAGAGAGGTTTTTCTGCCTTTCTCTGGGGTATCGACCGTTTCCGATTCCTGTGTATCCGACAGTTTTTCAGCTAATTCTCTATCCCTGTCATCTGACATTTTTTCAACTGTTTCTGCTTGGTTCTTGCAACTGTTTTCGGAAGTTTTCTTTTCCTCTCTCCACTCTTCCAGCCACTCTCTCCCTTCCCTGACCGTCACTGGACTATCGCCCTCTCCGGAAAGTTCCTCAAAGATCCGCATCGGCACAGGCATCGCCTGGAACATATCATTGTCCCGAATCAGCGACGGCAGTTTTTCCGGTGCATCCAGTGCGAGGATCCCGCCGTTTTCCATCACCAGCACCCGGTCGGCATACGCCAGGACTTCCTCTAACCGGTGTTCGATCAAAAGGATCGTCGTTCCCAGTTCTGCATTGATCTTTCGCAGGGTTGCCAGGAAATCCCCCGCCGCCAGGGGATCGAGCTGTGATGTCGGCTCGTCTAACACCAGAAGATCCGGCTGCATCGCCATCACCGCTGCCAGGTTCAGGAGCTGCTTTTGCCCGCCGGAAAGTTCCTCCACATTTTTCTCAAACCAGGTCTGGATCCCGAAAAAACTTGCCATCTCTGCCACCCGGAGCCGGATCGTCCCCGTCTCATACCCGAGGTTTTCCAGCCCAAATGCCAGTTCGTGCCATACTTTATCTGTCACCAGCTGGTTGTCCGGACTCTGGAGCACATAGCCGATCCGCGCCCCCTGCTCCCGCACCGACACCGCGTCCAGCTCCCTGCCTTCAAACAGGATCTGTCCTTTCCGTTCCCCGTAAGGTGCCATCGCTGTCTTAAAATGCCGCAGGAGCGTCGATTTGCCGCAGCCTGATTTGCCACAAACTACCAGAAACTCCCCCTGTTTCAGGGAAAAGTTCAGATCCGTGAGTGCCGGCTTCTCCTGATCCGGGTAGGTAAATGTCAGATTTCTGATCTCAAAGAGCGCCATTTTCTGTCCTCCGCTATATTTAATATCAGGGGCAGCATACATAAGATTCCATACAAGATATATAAAATTAATGCCCCCGCTGTTGTCTCATTCATGATAAAAACCGGGAAATACAGGATCTTCAGTTTTCGAAGGTGCATGCAGAATAACAATGTTCCAAATACTCCCAATAAAAATGCCAGTAACATCCCGTCCCTCCGGTCAAACCGGTAGATACTGAAATTCGTCCTCCCGCGAAGCCCGTAAGCCCGGGATTTCATCGAATCCGCCGTCTCCACACTGTTTTCCAGTGCCCAGGTTGTCGTGATCGAGAGGATTTTCAAGCCATGTGCCGCCCGCTGGAAGATATTCCCGTTATTTACATTTCTTCCGATACACTGCTGTGCTTCCGCCACCCGCCGGATTTGCTCCGTAAACCGTGGCACAAATCGCAGGGTCATCGATAACAGCAGCGAAAACGCCGGGATCACCTTCCCGAACAGGTACATGAACTTGTCCGAAGTCATCACCTCATGGAAGACGGAAAACCATGAGATCACCCCCGCCAGCATCAGCCCCGAAGCCAGACCGTAGACGATCGACTCCAGTGTGACGGGATTTCCGTCTTTTAAGTAAAAGAGCATCGTTGCCCCCGCATGGGAGAACAGCGGGTTGGCAGCTGCCGCCAGGAGACAGACCGGCAACATCCCGAACAGGAACACCTTTACGGTTTTTCTCCCTTTCAGATAAATGGAATAACTCACCGAGCCGATCAGCGATAACGCTAAAAATACCGGATGCATATAAAACATCGACAGCCCGATGACGATCACAAAATAAGTAAAATTAATCAGTGGATGATACCCTGAAAAAGTATCCATTCTTTTCTCCTTGTCCATACGTTTACACTTTACGCATCCGTCTGGTAACATTCCATGTATACTTCTATTCCTTTTCACGGTATACGTAAAATACAGTTTTAGGCGTCCCGGAATCCGGGGCGCCTAATCCTTTCCATCTTCAGTTAAGACATGCCTGCTCCCAGGTCTCTTCCCAGGTCACAGGTATAATGCCATTCGATGTTGTCCCCGTCCTGTACCTGGTAACGGCTGCATCCATAGTTTGGATACCAGCCATTCACCTCATACATCCAGCCGGACCACTGCCCGCAGTCCTTCTCATACAGGTTGTTGATGCCCTGCACATAAGCACTGTTGTACATGGCGGTAAACTCGGATTCCATCTGGATTCGGTTGTTCTTCATCTCCCGCTGCAGGATGTCATATACTGACTCTCCTTCGGAAAATGTCACGGTCTTCGGACCGTAGATCACACCGTTTGACGGAACCCAGTCCGCCTTACCCTCTGTAAGGTCGCCCATGTTGTTGAGAATCGTGGAACACTCCACATACAGGGTACAGGTCAGCTGTTTGCTGCTGTCCACGGTCTGATCCTGCGGTTCCACCGGATCCGGTTTTCCCTCCGGGATCGGATCGGTATAGTAGTTGTCCGCACTGGCTTCCTCACCGGAAGAAGTGCTTCCATTCCCGTTCGTTCCGTTGCTCTCTGTACCGTCTGCCTCTTCTGTGTCTGAGTTTTTGGAGTCTGAGTTTTTGGAGTCGGATTTCTTAGAAGAAGAACTCTTTTTCTTATATTTACTCAGATCTTCTTTTTCCTCATCCGATCCATAATGCTCATCTACATACTCTTCATCAATGTACTCAGGTTCCTTGTCACTGTTGTCTTCTTTGACTTCTGACGAATCTTTGGTGTTTCCATCCTCTGCGGAATCTTTCGCAGCCGCGGTCACTGTCGGATCTGCCGAAGCCTGTTCTTCCTTTACTGCGCTGGTCTGGCAGCTGCAAAACAGAAGCGCCAGAACCAGCAGAAGGCAGAGTCCTATGCTTTTCGTTTTCCGTTTCATTTTCCTCCGTCCTTCCTGCCTTTCTCTTTGGAAAGATCCGGTTTCCCCTTTTCTTTCCGTTTGTTATATACAACCACTCCAATAGCCGCACAGCATACCAGGGCGATCAGTCCGATCAGCCCCCAGCGTACCATAGCGGTCTTTTTCTCCGCTGTCGTTGCACCGGTATCCGTATCGTCCCCGTTTCCAAGGACTACCGTTTCTTCCGATGCATCCCACGGCACATCTTCAGCCGCATCCGATGCGTCCTGGATCTCCTGTTTTTCTGCATCCGTACTCTCATCCAGGGAAGAAGCCAGTGCACGTTTTGCGATGAAATAATGGCCGCCTTCTTTCAGGGTGAATTCCATCTTGCCGTCTTTTACAGATACCTTCTTGACATATTCCGCTTTCCGGTTCTCTGTGTCATACGAAAACAGCAACAGGTCATCGTCGTCAAGTTCAGTCTTCAGTGTCACAAGCATCTGTCCCGGGAACGTGCCGGATCCTTCGGTACACAGAATCAGTGGTTTGACTGCCAGCTGTTCGATATCATCCTTGTACTTGCAGTCCGACTGCAGCTTGTACGTCCAATCCTTTGTCAGTTTCACATCTTCACCGTTGATCGTCAGGGTATACGATACGGAATCGGAGATCTTGCCACTCGCCTGCAGGTTTTCATCTTTTCCTTTGATACTTTTCAGTTCTTTGGAAATAATCTTTCCCTTCGTCTTTGCCTTTGTGGTGTCAGAAGTAGTATTGCTACTCTTATTGCTGCTTTTTGTACCTGAACTTCTCTTTCCACTTGCAGAAGATGTTTTTCCCCTGCTCTGGATTGATGCAATTGACATGCCTCCGGTGCGGCTGCTTTTACTGCTGCTTTTCGAAGAAGTGATGGAACCGACTTTTGTGGTCTTATCATCCGAGGAAGTATCCTCCCCCATCTTCGGGGCACTGCTTGCCAGCCAGTAGCGTCCTCCGGTTGTCACACTCATTTTAAGCTTACCGGAAGAAACGGTTGCCGTCTTCGCACTCTGGATCGTCAGCTTGTCCGGGTTCAGCCAGTATAGGTTCCAGCTTCCGTCCTTCACACTGGTCTTTACGGACAGTGTGACCGTACCGTTCATGCTTCCGCTCTGGGAGAATTCCACCTGCGCCTGTGTGCCGTTTATTGTATTGCTTCCGGTAGCGATCTTGATACCGGCTTTCACATCACTGGCTTTCTTTACAGTTTTTCCATCCCAGGTCAGCGTGTAAGTGCTGCCGCCGGACAGAGTACCCGTATAGGTAAATGCTTCTTTTGTCGCCATCAAGTTTTCGAATACCTTTTTCGGTACGATTCCATTATCCAGTGCTTCGATCACATCAGCGGCTTCCAGAAGGCTTTCCCCGTTCTGCAACAGTTTCTTCTCATCCTCGCGGAGTGCGGCATACCGGCTCATCAGTTTCTTGAGCGTGGCAGTATCATCCTGACAGATCCGCAGCGGATCCACCTGGTTCCAAATATCCTTATCCAGGACATCCACCAGCTTCTTCCGTGCGGCGATGTCACCGAGGTAACCGTTCAGGGTTTTGGAAAGGGATTCTTTTTTGTCCCACTCTCCAAGAGTATCCAGTTCCAGCAGGTACTGGTTTATCAGTTCTTTGTCACCGATCTTTACCGGTGTGGCGATGGCAGCCACTTTCTTTTCCAGTGCGCTGCGCTTCTCTTCGAATTTCTTTTCTTCTTCTTTTTCCAGCTCTGCCAGTTTCTTTACCAGTTTCTCCAGCTTGTCTGCATTCGTTACCTGGCTCTTTTCTTTATCTGTCAGCTTGTCATACGCTTCCTTCACGGAAGTTACGGTATCGGCCTCTTCCAGTGTCAGTTTGTCTGCATCCGGTAGTTTGTCGATCCGGTCGATGATCGCTTTCGTCTCCGCATCCGCACTGGTGCGTACGGTCAGTTTCCGGTTTTCTGTATTTCCATCCCGTTTGGTTACAGCAATATCCAGTTCTGTTCCGTCTGTGACTGTGATTTCACCATCTACCGGTGTACGACCATCTGATCCGCGGAGCCCGCTCTTGTAAGTCTTTCCATTCACCGTCATAACTGCCGCGTCATAATTGCCGATTGGAAGGTTGGTAAAGGTCAGTTTCTTGACATCTGCTCCCACATATAGGTCAGTTTCCGTACCGGCATCTGCGGTAAATACATTGCCATTGTCTGCCTGTGCCACATACTGTGTCGTGTTGGCGTTTGCACGGAAATCAAAAAGATTGATGCCCTGCTGATACAGGCGGTAAGCTGCGATTGCCTCCATTGCCTGGTCAGTTGCCATGCTGTTTGGACGGTTCTGGTTCTTATCGTCATAATAGGCATGTAGGAAACCGCCGGTTCCGGTGCTGTAGTATTTCAACAGACCATCTAACAGGCTTTTTCCGCTGGATGCATTGGTCACTGTCGCCGGGTCGATCCCCATCGAGGTAAAAGCGATGATTGCCTGCGCCACCGATTCGCAGTTGTAGGTGCCACCGTAGTTATAATCCCCGTCTGTGGAGATCTTGCTGCGCAGCACATCCAGCCCACGGTTGACGGCTTCTCTTACCTTCTCGTTCTCCGCTGCATGGGGAGCCAGCGCATACACGACCATCGACGTGATATCCAGGTCTAACGACGGGTTCTTATCATCCAGAGACCAGCCGCCACCGGATAATTCTTTGCCAAGGATGTAACTGATCAGGTCTTCCCTCGTATACTTTGCCCCTTCCGGTACTTCATATCCTTTGGAATCCAGGGCAAGCAGCGCCCATGCGGCACCGTTCATTCCCTGTTCCCATGGAGCACCTGCCAGACAATTGTATGTTCCGTCTGCGATCAGGTCATGTCCTCCCACATCCGTCGGATCCCCGCCTGCTGCCAGTACCGCCATCGTCAGCCGGTGCCATTCGGTCGGCGTATTGGTGCTGAGTCCTGTGGATGGGTTCGCATCATATTTTTCTTTTACATACGTATTTGCACGGTTTAAGAATGCACTGTAATCTTCCCCGATTCCCAGCCGTCCAAGGAATACTACGGTCCAGTCAGACGCTGTACTGCTGACATTTTTCAGAAAATCCGCGGTAAATACTCTGTCATTCGTTCCCCGTTTCCAGCTGACCGTCTGGGAGATCACGGTGTCCAGGTTATAGGAAGCTGCTGCCTGCACCTGTCCGTTCTCATCCACATCCTGATCTGCCGTGCCGTACAGCTTCAGTTCTTCGTCTTCCTCCCAGGAATCCCCGGAGGCTTCTGTTTTTTCTTCTGCTGTCTCCGGAACGGATGTTTTTTCATCTTTCCCCGTACCGACAACTTCTGCTTGTTCCGGAACTTCTGCTTCTTCCGGAACTTCCGCTGCCTGTGGAGTATCCGTTTTGGCAGTGTCTTCATTTCCAGTAACCACCGGTTCTTCTGTCGGATCAGCAGTACCCTCCACGGCCTCTGTTTCTGCCGCTTCCGCTACTTTTGCTGAAAATTCCTCAGAAACAGTCTGAGCCCGGACTGTTGCCGGGCAAAGACTGAGAACCATGGTAGCCGCCAGAAAAAGACTGATGACTTTATTTTTCATTACTCTTCCTCCGTCTGTACTCCTGTGATTCTTTTTTTCTTTTTATAATAGAGAACAACTCCTGCAAGTACGCCTGTCGCTGTGATCAGTCCGGCAATCGGGAAGAGGATATCGGTATCATCTCCAGTCTTCGCACTTGTGACTTTTCCAGTTCCGGATACCGCAGTGGTTCCGTTTCCAGTTCCTGTGCTTCCACCACTCAGGTTGCCATTGGTAAACGTTCCGGTAGAACCATTATTATTGCTGCTTCCGTTTCCGGTGCTTACTGTGGATGCAGGTACAACCACACCGAAAGATCCAGTACCATTTGCTGTTACACTTAAGATACCTTTGCTTACGGTTCCGCTCAGGGTTTCGATCTTGCCGTTACCTTCGTGCAGTACACTTAAGGTCTGTCCGTTATAGGAAGTTCCCACCTGGAAGTTCACGGTAAGTTTGTCATTCCATTCCACCTCTTTTCCGTCTTTGTACAGTGCTACATCGTACAGGCGGATCAGGGCTTCTTTGGAACTGATCATGTTCTGCATCTGTTTTACCACATCATCGTCTGCTTTCAGGGCGGTCAGGCGCAGTTCATAACCGGAGAGTTTTCCGGTTACAGAGATCGGATAGTTCTGGTAGGTCAGTGTTACGCTGTCCTCGTCCTCATCCTGCTTCGGATCATCCGATGGGTTCGGGTCCGGGGTCGGGGTCGGATTCGGGGTTACCTCTTCCAGACGTTTGATCTCTGCCTCACGCTCTTCCAGTGCTTTTAGAGTGTCCTCAGATACATATTGTTTCTGCTCATCACTTAAGTTGTCATACGCATATCTTGCTGCTTCCACAGCGGTCTTATCGGACAGGCGCAGATCTTTGACAGCCGGGAGGCTGTTGATCCGGTCGGTTACCTTCTTCGCCGCTTCCGCATCTTTCTGAAGCCATCCGATCTGGTTTTCAGCTACCAGAAGTTCACCAAGGAGTCCGCTGTCTGTCAGCTGCTGCTTCTGGTCGTTATTCAGGGCGTTGTAAGCATCCCGGGCTTCCTGTACCTGGTCAGCATCTGCTACTGTCAGGTCATCGACGGCCGGAAGGGCTTCGATCAGTTCTGCCACATGGTCTACGCCTTCCTGTAACGCATCCAGACGGTCTTCTGCTGCTGTCAGTTTTGCCAGTGCTTCCGCAGATACCCGGTCTTTCAGGCCTTCTTTGATCTCATCCAGAGCCTCATAAGCGTTCCGTGCTTCCGTTACCGCTGTCTCATCTGCAAACAGGATATCTTCGGCTGCCGGCAGTGCATTCAGTTTTTCATTGACTTCGTCCACTGCTTTCTGGTCAGCTGCTTCTTCCTTTAATACATTCAGGCGGTCGATCACATTGTTCAGTTTAGTAAGGCTGTCCGGAGATAGATCTTTCTTCTGATCCTCACTTAACGCATTGTAATGAGCCAGTGCGTTTGCGATCGCAGTTTCATTTTCCAGGGTTACATTTTCTGCATCCGGAAGTGCTTCGATCTCTTTGATCAGTTCATCAACCGCTGCCGCATCCAGAAGTTTTGCGATCTGTTCCTCTGCCAGTACCAGTGTTCCAATTGTTTCTGCTGTCACATAGTCTTTCTGGTCGTCGGTCAGATTTCCGTATGCGGTTCTTGCTGCCACAACGTCTTCCTGATGGTCTTCCAGTGTCAAATCTTTCACAGCCGGAAGTGCCTTGATCAGATCTGTCACTTTAGCGGCTGCTGCCTTGTCATCTGCTTCTTTTTTCAGTCTTGCGAGTTCTGTTTCCGCAGCGGCCAGGGTATCGTAATTTGTTACATATCCTTTTTCCTCGCGGCTCAGTTCCTCGTAAGCTTCCCTTGCTACTGTGATCTTTGCTTCACATTCATCTGTCAGTTCGATGGTATCACCGATCTGGTTAATCTTACCGGTGACTGCTGCTGCACGCTGTTTTGCACCCGGAGTTTCATCAGCTGCTTCCAGCCACTTATTCCATGTCGATGCATTACCGGCACTTCCATAGCTTCCGTCATCGTTCTTCATATCTGCCTGCTCGGTGGTATAATCATCGATGTAATGCCAGATGATCTCATCACCGGTACTCACATACCAGTCATTCATACCCATGCTCGGGTGTACGCCGTTGACGGTATACATCCAGCCGGAGTTTTTACCGTTATCTTTCTCTCTCAGTTCAAATCCACCGCAGGATTCCGGTGCTGTGATCGCACTGATGTAGTTCTTTTCCATTCCTTCATAAGAAAGTCCGGCTTCTTTCAGTGCGGCTTCAAAGACCTGTCCAACGGTTACGTTATCCCCGTCAAAAGTATAGGTTCCGGTTGCGATCCATGTCGTATATGCATGTACCGCTTCATTGTCGCTTCCTTCTTCTCCGTGTTTGGTATCGCCGATCAGACGGAAGGTTACTTCTGTCTTCGTAGGATCCGCAGATGCATTATCCGGTTTCTTAACATTGATGGTACTCATCGTTGCGGTCAGAATGTTGTGGTCATCCTTATCCTTCTTCACAGCTGTAAAGCGATGCGTTCCCAGTAACAGCGTACTGGAATCGATGGCTACTTCTCCGTTTTCATCGGTGGTTCCGATCAGTGTCTCGCCGTCATAAATATCTGCTCCTGCTACTGTCACTGCATCCGCATCGGTTGCATGTACAGCGGCTCCGTTCAGTGTCAGGAAGATACTGTCTCCCCGTGTCACTTCCCCAGTTTCCGGTGTCAGCCGTGCATGAAGCATACCGCTCCATCCGGAGTTGTAGAACAGGTCGATCTTATCATCGGCATTCACCAGCGTATTCGCCGGATCACTACATTCGATACCGTTAACCTTGCATACCCATCCTGCTTTCTTTCCATTGCTTTCGGTAATGGAATCGTCCACAAGTACGAATTTGCCTCGGTAACACTCGAAGTCTGTTCCGCTTGCTTTTGCCGCATCCAGAAGTGCATGCAGGACGGTATATCCTCCATGGTTGTACTGGACATAACGGTTTGCCGCCAGATCCTCTGCCGTCTGCTGGATCTCAACGCTCCTTGTCGGGCAGAATACGGTACTCTGACCTGCAAGCTGTACGGATACCGTTCCACTCTGTTCCGGAACTTTCTCCAGATCCGTCACTTTGATTACCTGAGTTGGCTCTTCATCGGTCACTTCAAAGTTGTCTGTTGTAGTCAGGTAACCGGTCTTAGATACATGGTAGGTATACGTTCCGTTTTCCAGTGTGTAGATTCCATCTTCGTTCGCCTTCATGACTTTGTTTCCCTGCATAACCAGCACGGATGCGCCGTCCGGGATCTCGAAAGTGGTCTGTTTGGCTGCGGTACGACGGGTGACATCGATAGTGTAGGTACGGGATTTCCCAATTGCTGCGTTACAAGTTATTTTTAACGTATTAGTACCTACTGTTAAAGGAATTGTATCCCCTTCTTTATATTCTTTTTCAGAATCATTGAGTGTAATAGAAACATCTTTCAAAACAGGTGTGTTAGGGTTAGTTCCCATTTTAATTACACTTGATGTTACTTCTAATCGAATATTATCAACGTCATTCGAAACAGAAGTTGTAAAATGTTTTTCACTTCCTATAAAACCATAACCTAAATCTTGTGTGATGGTATTTCCTTCTGAATCTTTGTAGGTTATATCATCTGCTTTTAAAATTCCATCCCATCTATCAAGCTTTCCATCTCCTGATGCAGACAAAATTTTTATGTTTTCTGGAATAAAAGACACATTTTTATGTTGTCCAATCATATATAAATGTGTTGCATATGTCATTGGAGTTCCACTGCTGGGTAATACAATAGTTTCAACATGCATTTCTTTGGATGTTCTAAGCTTAGTGCCGGTATATGACAATGGATTCCCATATATTTTTCCTAATTTACCACCTATGTCATCTTCCATAAATGATTTTGAAAAATCCATCTCCTGGACAACAGCTTTACTGTCATCGTTTCCCAGCCAATATCTTACAAGTAATTTTGCATTTTCATCGTTTTGCAGTAACTCAGCTCCGACATTTACATTGTATTTCATAGTAACGCCATTAACTATTACAGAACGATTTACATTCTGATCGACATCTTTAGAAGATGTTGCAAACACAGCTCCTGTTCCCTGAACAATCGGACTTGAACTATTTGTCAACGCCACTCCAAGTGCTTTCAATAATCCAGCCGAACGATTTACAGCCTCCTCATAATCGTCATTTGATTCAACCGTGAAAGAAATTTCTGGAAGATATGCCATTTTTCCATAGTCAATATCTGGATTATTTCCTCCATTCCAATAAGTCGCCATGGAATTTCGTGTAAGTCTACGGTGCGCTCCATCTGTCGTTCCCCATGCATGCGTAGTTAATGCCCCTTCCGTAATCTTGTAAATTCCTGCATCTTCATCCTGTAATTTAACAATAAAACTACTTCCTGCCATATACTGTCCGAAGTGTGCGGTATAGTCCACACCATTAGTTTTACATACAAAATCCACTCCACCTGGATTATAGATTGCTGACATTTTAAACAATGGAGGTATCATATTTTCTAATGTTACTTTAGCCGTATCTCCAGTTTCTAATTTTTGACCTGGACGGTATACATTGTCGATAGTAACATCCAGACCTCTTGCAAGAATTACATGATATGTAGTTGCATCTCCTGCTTTTATTTCGACAATATTTCGTCCTTCTGATAATTTAATAGTATAACTTTGTTTTCCATCCTCTGTTTCATTTGGCTGATATGTTGTCCATGAACTATCTGTCAACCAATCTGATGGGTTGGCACTCAATTTCCCATTTGTAACTGTAATCGGAGTGTGTACACGTACTGATGTGATTTTTTCTGTATTTTCTCCTGTTTTTGCTGTAGGTGAAAAAGTATATTCTGCCGAATTATTCATGTCAAATGAAACACCGTTTGCATCTTTTTGACTCTTAAGATAATAAACAGTACGACCTTCTATCATATCAATATTAGAAGTAATTTCGGTTTCATATTTGCTTCCCACATGTACAACAGCCATACCGGTCAACTCAGGTAACAACGCACTATAAAGATAACTTCCAGTGCCACTTGTAGCAGAAGATGTTTCTACTGCATCATAATAAAATGCCACCAGAACAGTTCCTTCTTTGTTGGCATGAATACGTCCAAATTGTCCGATTTTATCATCCTTTGTCACTTCGACAGAAGCAATCTTTTCATCCCCACCCAAAATCACATAATGCCATTCTGGATCATTGTGCTTATTACTTACACCATCTTCAACAGCCTGCCATGCACGCAATGGTACCAGATCAAAATATTCTCCAACTTTTAAATCAATTTCACTGTTCTCCGGTAAGTTTGTCAGCATGCTGGCATAGATTCCATCTTTTTCCTGTTCTCTGTGTATCTGTGTTGGATTATTTTCTAGCGGATTCAATGTTATCTCTGTATGATCTGCATTCCATTTACCGTCCAAATTTTTAGTATATCTGGTTACTTTTCCTTCTTGACGAAGCATATAAGTAAAACCTTCTGGAACATCATAGTAATAAGTATATCCATTCTTTTCTTCACTTTTATAGGTTTCCCAGTTTCTGGCTGTATAAAATTTTAGCTGCCACGTTGTATAAACTTCCATTCCAACTGGTGCTTTTATCGTAATATACTTTTTCTTCAAATATGGGATTTTTCCAGTATCTGAAAGATTTAATGAGCCAAAAGTTGTTTGTCCATAGACATAAAAATGCCCTTCGATGGAAAGATAATTTTCATCAAAGGGTGTGAATTTAAAAATATAATAGCGATCACCAGCATATTGTGGAACCATATATTGATATACATTATCCGTTGCATGCCAGTATTCATTCTGCTTCTCTTCATCATATAATTTTAGTTCACCTAAATCTGGGAGATATCCCCAACGGTTTTCCTCAGACAGCCAATGAGTAGGTGATACATTTTTAAAAGTAACTGTGGTAAGATTTAATTCTGTTGTTTCATCTGATACACTGAAATTACCGCCTGCACCATTGGTGCTTTCATAGCAGTACTCGCCTGGTTTCACATAAAAGGTATCATTTTCCACAGGAATCTCTTGTTTCTTATCACTAGTATATATTTTTACATTAGTTATACCTGTAAGTTTAACTAATGTATATGTATTTTCTGCTGCATTGACATTTAATTTTACTGAACTAATCAAGCACAATACGAGTAGCAGATATCGAAGTATTTTTTTCATTTCCACACTCTCCATCCACTTAATATAAGCAGATGGGCTGGGATCTCGCCTTTCCTTAACCCCAGCCCATTTTTACAATTATATTTATGCAGCTGCTGCTAACATATCAAAATATTCTTCTGCCTGCTTGCTTGTTCCAAATGCCCAATATACTTTATCAGTATTTTTTACTTCAAGAACAGAAGCGCTTACAATATCACCTTCTGCGACTTTTTCACCATTTCGAATTACACAGTAATTCCATCCATAATATGTCCAATCTTCAGTTGTATACCAACTTACAAGTGTTCCATTACTGTCAGTTAATGACTGCACATATCCATCTTCCTGAACGAAACTCAAACCATTTGTTTCTGCCAGACTATACAGTGCATCACCGGCTGTTGGATAACTCTGTGCAGAACCATCAGCATCTTTAAACGGGTTATTAACATTTTTGTCTGCTGCTGCTACTGTTAAATTTTCTCCGTATTCATATGTGCTACCACCATCTGTTAAATCTGTTGCTTCTACACTTGCCACAGTTACATCATTCTGTGTTGTTGCAGCCTCTACGTACACAGTCATATCAATATTTGCAGTTGAACTTGTACTTTTAGTATTTACAATATGTAAACTTGCTGGACCGTAAGCACCATCTTTTCCAGTAATCTGTACAGTACCAGCCCAAGAGCCATCATCTGTCTGCATAGCACCATATTTTAATGCATCTGTTGAAATTTTATCCTTGCCAACAGTAATACTTTCTACTTTCAGAGCATTTGCCGCATCATCTTTCGAATCAAATCCAGTTCTCTGATAGTATGCGTTTGCAGGCATCAATCCCAGTGTAACGCTTTTTCCAGCCTCAATCTGTGTAGAATACTTAGTGTTCGGTTCTACTACCAGATTCGGATCTTCTGTTGCCGCACCTACCGGTAATGCCATTGACAGTGTCAGTGCTCCAGCTAATGCTACTGAAGCAATTTTCTTAAAAAGGTTCTTTTTCGTCATAGTATTATGACCTCCTTCACGTTAGTGCTCCCACCTTTGTTAAGTCAACACAGTATAGGGAGTATTTGCTACTGCATCGACTGTAAAGTTTTTACTTTCACGACATAATGGAAACACATCACGAAAATAAAAAAGCCCGTACAACAGAAGTCGTCATACGAACTAATATCTTACTTTCGAACAAGGGTGATTTTTCTTATACCAAAACTGACAACAGAAGATAGCATCTCCCGCCCGTTTACTCGTCCAATTCGTTTCGGCCTCCGAATTATCCTGATGCTAAAGCAGCTTTTTTTGCAATCGTCTTCTGGACTCAGGACCTCCTAGCCTACTCGATGCGCCTTACCAAATAATAGTACTCAGTGGCATATAACATCTTTCGTTGTCCTTACAGCAGGGTGAAACTGTCCCGGATTCTAACCGGCTTCCGTTTTCGCATGCTCTCTTTAACACGTCGTATAAAATTTTAAAATCCTGTCATAATATCTATAGGATCATTGCACGGTCGTCTTAGAATCTTTCCTTCTAAGACATCTTTACAACCCTAATATTAAACATTGTTCACAGATTTGTCAATCTTTTTCGGCGTTTTCTTAAAAATGGTAGCTATTTTCAAGATCTTTTTTATGCATTTTTGAAGTTACTCTCTATTTTCCATTCGCTGTTTGCCGTCAGAAAAGTTGTCAAAATTCTGTAGTCAGGAGGCTGCTTATGAGAACTGGTCAAAACATCTACAAGCGCAGGGACGGGCGTTGGGAGGCGCGTGTTTTTCTCGGGAAAAAGGCGAATGGCCGTCCAAATTTTAAGTATCTGTACGCATCCACTTACCGGGAAGTATTGCTTCAGAAAAAAAATTATGAAAAGACAATTTCGTTAAAAAATACACAAGTACTTTCCAACGCATTGTTTTCCGATGCCGCATACAGCTGGCTGCTGAATTCTGCCAGGCGTTGGAAACCGGCTACCTATATGAAATATAAAAATTGTCTGGATAAATATATTCTCCCCCAGTGGAAAAAACTCTATGTACGTGAGATTCGGCAGGGTACTTATGACCGGTTAATGGAAGTTCTCCTGCAGCAGCTCTCCGGCAGTTCCATCCAGACGATCAATACAATCATCAGTGGAATCCTGAAATACACATTAAATTATCTTCCAGTCAAATGTACCGGAAAAGTTTCTGAGCATGCAAAGCGTCCATTGGATATCCTCTCGGATAATGAGTCCTGCAAGCTGCTCACTTATCTGGATAGCAGGAATGATCTGATTTCCATTGGTATTCGTCTGGCTCTGTTCAGTGGGATTCGTCTCGGAGAACTTTGTGCCCTGACCTGGGCGGATGTTGATCTGGACGAACAGGTGCTTCATATCCGGCACACACTGCAGCGCATCCAGAACCGGAACCGCTTACCAGAGGATTCGAAAACGGTTTTATATATCGGATCGCCGAAAAACAAACGGGAACGCTCGATTCCCTTACACCCACAGATGATTCCGATTCTTGAAACATATAAGAGTCGATACCCGGCATCTTATTATCTGTTATCCGGAACCTTATCCCCTGTGGAGCCCAGAAAGATGACCAGACATTTTAAAAAGATCATAAAATGCTGCGGCATCCGGGATCTGCATTTTCATACACTCCGTCATACCTTTGCCACACGCTGTGTGGAGTCTGGTATGCAGATCAAGGCTCTCAGCGAGATGCTGGGACATTCCACGGTCAAGATTACCATGGATCGGTACGTGCATCTGTCCATGAGCTTTAAACAAAGCCAGATCACCATCCTCCAGTTTCCTGATTCAAAAGAGAAAAACCGTCAAAATCTCAGTCAGACAGACCGGGAAATGCCGGAAAATGGGGAAGATATGGAGGGGATGTCTTAGAAGGAAAGATTCTAAGATATCTTTTTTATTAATATATGCGATAGGATTTTATTTAGAACCAAAAAACAGGATATATGAAAAAATTTACATTTTCATATATCCTTATTTTCTCGTAATTTCCACCTCCCGGTTCTCTGCCATATTTTCAGTATCTATGTAAGCTTGATAAAATTCCCTATTTTGTAAACATGCTATAACATCCGTATGCTTCTTGAAATCAATCCCACCTTTTACAAGAACCGCACACCTTCTGATAACATGGAATAATTGTTCTATATTAGAACAAATTGTTCCTTCTGGTTGATTTCATATGGCGTCCTACTACGCTATAATGACACCATAAAGTATAGGAGGTAATAAGAAAATGAAAATGAAATTAGCAAGGAACTTATCAAATTATAGAAGGCAAAAAGGGATTACTCAGGAAACCATGGCAGAACGCTGTGGTATATCACGCAGTGCTTATGCAAAGTGGGAAAATGGTTCAACTACTCCCGATATTTATCATATCGAAACGATCGCAGATATCTTTGATATCACTATTGATGAATTAGTACATGGCAATTCGGATCCTGTTTCCGAACACAGCCTTTCGGAACTTTGTGACATGTTGGGCGAATTAAAAACTATATGTTTAAAACTAGCAGAAAACGCATCCCTAAATTCCAGAGATTTGTATTCCGATTATATTTCAGGAACTCATATGGAAAAGTTTGATACGATTCCTACAGATATTTATGTATCGCTTGGAAGTGAAGAAGCTGCAAAAGGAAATTATGATATCGCTTTACAGTATCTTGAAGAAGCTATTTTACGCGGGGATATCGCTGCCATTGACACTATGCTCGTTGTTTATCAGGAAATGTTGGATATCATTTCCGATCCGAATTCTTCTATCTATTGGGATTACCGTCTGAAATTTGCACGAAAAATGCAACAATGTGGGAAAATCATGGAACATGAGATACAAAAAAGTATACATTAATATAGAAGAAATTTTTTCTGTCCGATATATCCCTGTGCTGTTTTCATGGGCATATATCGGACATCTGTTTTATTTTTATGTTTCTGTATGATAATACCATAACTCAAAATCAGTAAAACAGCAGTGCCATTCCAGGCACAGATCTCCGCATAGAAGATTCCGTTTTCTCCAATAAATTTTGGTAATATCAGTGCCACACCAACTCTCATGCAAAACTCAGCAATTCCACTGACAAGAGGAATCCAGGTATTTCCCAGTCCCTGGATTGCAGATCGGTACACATACAAAAGATATAAGACCCAAAGACCAGCCAGTCAGCAGCTCCCACTGCTGCCAGTGCTTCCACACCGATCACCCTGCCTACGATCATCGTATCTGCTATAGTATAAAGCTGCTGGAAAATGTTCCCAAGCATCAACGGTATTGCAAATGTAAGAATCAGCTTTCCGGGCGATCCACTGGTCATATTTTTTTACCCATGATCTATGATTTCTCCTACGAATGTTTATCTTATTCAATTCCCTTTTTCCAGATCCTTATAGAGTTTTTTCGGTAATCACTGGGGGATAACCGGTATTTTTCTTTAAACACCCGGTTAAAGGTTCTCTGGCTGTCAAAGCCACTGTCCAGGCAAATGGTTGTAATGGGATCACTTGTATTTTCCAATCTCTGTTTCGCATAGCCCAGCCTTGCATCGTTAAGATACTGGTTAAAATTTCTGTGAAAGGTTTTGGAAAACACCCTGGATAATACATATTTGCTCACCCCAAGATCCTTTGCCATATCTTACAGCAAGAAAGATTTTTGGAAATTTGCAGAAATGTAGGCGACCGTCTGATAAATCAGATTGTTGCTTCCTATCTCACTTTTTTCTGTCAGTGTAAGAAGTGGAATACATCTGGCAAGGATGATCTGTAGGTAGCCTGTACGATCCAAAGATCTTTCGGTGCTGTTCCTTTCATACTCCGGATAGCCTGGTAGATTTCAGATGGCAGTTTCCCGGATCGGATGACCGGACATACCGGGGCTTTTCTTTTTAATAATTCTTCAAACATCCCCATGATCCGTATCGGAGCATTAATATACAGCACTTCATTGTTTTTTTCTGAAAACACCTGATAATGGTGTATCACATCTGGAAAAACCAGGCCGATATCTCCCTCTTCCATATGATAGAGTTCCAGTCCGACCCCAAGTTCCAGACTGCCTTTTATTACATACACGAGTTCCATTGCCTGATGGAGATGGGGCGGCTGGTGCTTCGCCTTGCGCTGTACCGCGATAATCTCTTCTTTTGTATCTTCGTAAATCAGGTGCATCCCAACAACATCCTCCTTTGCAATATTTGTCTATATATTCCCTTTTTCTGGTAGGCATCCTTTGTCTTTTTCGATTATACTGATCGAATCTTCAAAAAAGGAGGTGCATAGAATGAAAAAATGGAAAATATATCTTACTGATATATTTCATACTGTTTAGTTTTTCTGTCTGTTGTTCCGGTGTATTAAAGCAAAAAAGCCTGCCAACATACGATGTAGTAGTCACTACACAATATGCCAGCAGGCAATCAATCACCTATGCCCTTTTCTTTCCATCCAACTCTTTTCTTCCTCAACGGTAAGTTTCGTAGCCTGAGCAATCTCTTCGCAGGTCAGTTTTCCGATCAGAAGCAAACTCTCAGCTGTTGCAAG
>OLQI01000951.1_pt1 | contig 22190 bp, 21 predicted proteins | sample 1672171 | NCBI WGS metagenome assembly OLQI01 (sample SAMEA3136655, study PRJEB25190) | human gut metagenome
CTACGAGTCTACCACCGGCGAGACCCTGCCGGAGGAGTTTAAGGACGGCTATAACAACGGCTATGACGACGCTTGGTATGAGACCTACGGCGACCTGCTGGACAAGGTGGAGGAGGTCAACGCCACCAACTGGGAGGATAAGTACTACAACGTCCTGAACGAGCAGGGCGGCGGTATCGTCTATGTGAACACGGACGGCTCCTACGACTACTATGCCGACTATGACGCCTTCGCGGCAGCCCACCCCGAAGCGGTGGGGGACAGCCTGGAGTCCTACGTGGGCCAGGACCTGAACCTGGAGAAGGTGCTGTGCACCTTCGGCGTGGACGACCAGGGCCGCCTCACCGACAACCACATTGAGGTGACCTTCCAGACCACCGAAAAGGACGGCAGCAGCCACACCCTGGTGCTCACCGGGGATGTGACCCTCACCAACTACGGCACCACCACCATCCAGCCCCTGGATGTGGGGGACCGGACCCTGATCACCTACTAACCAGACCCCTCACATGATGCGGCGGGAGCACCCCGGAGGCCTGTGGCCTTCGGGGTCCTGCCGCCCTTCGCGGGTCTTTGGGACCCCTGTGGAAAGGAGTACAACCCTTGGACACTGTACTGACCTTGGACCATTTCTCCAAGATTTACCCCAACGGCCGGGGTGCCCGGAACATCACCTTCTCCGTGGAACGGGGGCAGGTGGTGGGGTTGCTGGGCCCCAACGGTTCGGGGAAGACCACCATCATGAAGTCCATCACCGGCCTGGCCCAGCCCTCGGAGGGGACCATCACCGTCTTCGGCGCCAATGTGGCCCACCGGGAGCAGGCCTTGGCCAAGGTGGGCGCCCTCATTGAACAGCCGGCGCTGTATGAACATCTCACGGCCCAGGACCACCTGCGCATGGCCGCCCGGTACTACCGGGACGTGGACCAAGATAGGATGGACCGGGTGCTGGAGATCGTGGGCCTGGCCCCCTACAAAAAGGAGCGCTGCGGCAAGTTCTCCCTGGGCATGAAGCAGCGGATGGGCCTGGCTCTGGCCCTCCTCTCCCAGCCGGAACTGATGATTTTGGACGAGCCCACCAACGGCCTGGACATTGAGGCCACCGTGGAGGTCCGGGAGATCATCCTCCGCCTGGCCAAGGAGAAGGGGGTCACCTTCCTGGTGGCCAGCCACCTGGCCTCAGAGATTGAGAAAATGTGCGACAAAGTGCTGGTGCTCCACGAGGGGGAGATGCTCTCCTTCGACACCAAGGAGGAGGCCCTGCGCCTGCACCCCTCCCTGGAGGACTATTTTTTGGCCAAGGTGCGGGACAAGAAGGGCACCGTCATCCTGTGAGCCCAGGGCAGGGCCCTGGGACAGGCCGGTGTTTGGTTGAGCGTGGTAAGGAGGATGTGGATGGAAACGTTTTTGTCCAGTTTAAGCAATGAGCTGTTCAAGCTCCGCAGACGGAAGAAGTACCTGGTGTTTCTCATTCTGGGGTGCGCCATCTGCGTGATCAGCGCCCTGCGGGTGCTTTTGGTCAACTATCTCACCGACGGAAGTGTGGATCCCGCAGCGGTGCTGGGGGGGCTCATGTCCTCCAACCTCACCTTTATTCTGCTGATCTTCCTCCCCCTCATGGCGGTGATGGCGGCCAGCGACCTGTTTGTGGCGGAGCAGGCGGACCACACTATCCGTTTTTCCCTCATGCGCCCGGTGGGAAAGGGGAAGCTCTTCTTCTCCAAGGCCCTGGCGGTGTTTGTGCTGTGCGCCTTTGACCTGGCGGTGATGTACCTGGTGACCACCCTGGCCCAGGTGGGCCTGGGCGGGGGCACCGAAGGAGTGCTCACCAGCCTGGGGGCCTGCCTGCTGGACCTGATTCCCCTGGCGGTGCTCATCCTGTTCTTCTGCCTGGTCAACCAGGTTGGCCGGGGGTCGGGGCTCACGGTGCTGCTGTGCGTGGTGTGTTACATTGGTCTCCTGGTGTTGGGGACCTACCTCCCCGCGGTGGGAGGACTGGTGTTCACCGGGTATCTCCGGTGGCACAACCTGTGGATCGGCATCACCCTCCCCTTCTTCTCCCTGCTGCCCCGGATTGGGCTGCTGGCGGGGTACGGGCTGGTGTTCGGCTGCGGCGGGTACTGGCTCTTTGACCGGAAAGAGGCCTGAGTAACATCATACATTGCGGAGAAAGGGGGCGGGCGACATGCCCAAGAAGACCACATTGCGGCAGCAGTTTCTCCGGGCCGGTCTGCTGATGCTGGTGCTGTCGCTGGTGTTGGGCCTGGGGGTCATCATCGCGGTGATGGTGGTGTTCTGCCAAAGAGTTCCCGACGGGGAGAAATTTTTGGCGGAGAGCCTGGCCTTCCTCTTTGGGAAGGAGACCATGGGCCCCAGCGGCATGGTGCCCTACCTGGTGCTGGCCGGGGTGGTGCTGTGTCTACTGGTGGCGGGGGTATGCATCCTGGTGACCCACCGGCTCACCGGGCGGATCACCGCCACCCTGAAAACCCTCCGCCGGGCGGCGGACAACCTGAGGGACGGGGAGCTGGATTTTCAGATCCTCTCCTGCGAGCTGCGGGAGCTGGATGAGCTCAGCCAGTCCCTGGAGAGCGTCCGCCAGCGCCTGAAGGCCACCGCCGTGGCGGAGGCCAGCGCCCAGGAGGAGCGGGGCCTGCTGATGGCCAACCTCTCCCACGACCTGCGCACCCCCATTACCGCCATCAAGGGGTATGTGGAGGGGATCCAGGACGGCATTGCCAACACCCCGGAAAAGCAGCGCCACTACCTGGACATCATCTATAACAAGTCCCTGGTGATGGAAAAGTTGGTGCGGAACATGTCCGATTTTTCCGAGTACGAGCTGGGGCGGATGCAATACCATTTTGAGTACGTGGACATGGGCCCCTTCCTCCGGGATCTGGGGGAGGAGTACCAGGAGGATGCCCGGCAGAACGGCATGACCTTCTCCAGCCAGATTCCCCAGGGGCGGTACATCGTCACCGCCGACCGGGGAAAGCTGAAGCGGGTGCTGGATAACCTCATCTCCAACGCGGTGAAGTATGGCCGCCCCGGCGGCGCCATTGCCCTGTCTGCGGAGGAGTATGAAAAGGGCCTGGTGATCCAGGTTTCCGACAACGGGAAGGGCATCAGCCCCCAGGCCCTGGGCCATGTGTTTGACAGTTTCTTCCGGGCGGACACCGCCCGCACCAGTTCCGTGCCCGGCAGCGGCCTGGGGCTGGCCATCTGCCGGAGCATTGTGGAAAGCCACCACGGAAAAATCTGGCTCACCAGCGAGGAGGGAGAGGGGACCCGGGCCTTTCTGTACCTCCCCCTACAGAAGGAGGAAGGGGTGTTACGATGAAGATTTTAATCATTGAGGACGACCAGAGCGTGGCCGAGCTGGAGCGGGACTACCTGGAGATCAACGGCGGCTTCCAGTGCGACCTGCACACCGACGGGACCCAGGGCCTCCAGGCGGCCCTCACCGAGGACTATGCCCTGGTGATTGTGGATGTGATGCTCCCGGGGCTCAGCGGCTTTGAGATCTGCCGCCGCCTCCGGGAGGAGAAGGACACCCCCGTCATCATCATCTCCGCCTTGGCTGACGACATTGACAAGGTCCGGGGCCTGGGCCTGGGGGCGGATGACTACATGACCAAGCCCTTCTCCCCCAGCGAGCTGGTGGCCCGGGTGAAGGGCCACATCCAGCGGTACCAGCGCCTGGTGGGCAGCCGGGAAAAGCCCCGGCCGGAGATTTTGAAGGTCCGGGGCCTGGAGATCGACCGGGAGAGCCGGCGGGTGTGGGTCAACGGCAAGGAGGTCAACATGACCAGCAAGGAGTACGACCTCCTCCTCTTCCTGGCCGAGCACCCGGACACGGTCTTTTCCAAGGACCGGCTCTTTGACCACGTGTGGGGGATGGATGCCTATGGGGATGTGTCCACCATCACCGTCCACATCAAGCACATCCGGGATAAAATCGAGCTCAACCCAGACCGCACCCAGTACATCGAAACCGTCTGGGGCGTGGGCTACCGCTTTCGGGGATAAGCGCGGAGCCCCCTGCCGCGGAAAACATCGAGATGCTGAGACCACCGTTTGGCTCCTGGCCAGGCGGTGGTCTCTTTTGGAAACGGAGAAAAACACAGCGCCCCCAGGCCCAATGGGCCTGGGGGCGTGGTTGATCCCGGGGCAAAGACAGGGGGAGAGGGTGGAAAGGAAGGATATCAAGACAGAAAAGAGGGTGCCCTGTCCCAGCGGCGGGGGGGTCCGAAAAAGGTTTCCGGAGGAGGATACACTCCTTTGTGTTGAAATAATACCTCAAATCGGCTGCAAAATCAAGAGGGAAAGACAGAAAATATCGAAAAAGAACGGGGAAAAATGAATGAGAGGAAAAAAACTTTGCAGAATTGCTGGGCCGTCAGGAAACGCAAGGCCCCTTTGCCGTCGGGGGCGGCAGGGGAGAAGCCGGGGCCCTGGCCGGTGACGGCGTCGGCCAGGGCCTGAGAATTGACCGGGAGAACTGGCGGGTGGAAGGCAATGGCAAGGCGGTCAGCGTGACCTGCAAGGGGGACCGACCGTCTCCTCTTCCTGGCCGAGCATCCGGACACGGCCTTAGACCTCCCCCGGCATACAGGACAGGAAACCCACCTTGGACTCCGAGCCAAGGTGGGTTTCCCCGACAAAGGGACAGAAAAGGGTGTAAAAAAGAGGAAAGGGAGGAAACGGGGGCCTCAGCCCCGGGCAGGGTGGCAGCAGACCTGCACCCGGGGCGGCACAGCGGCCCGCTGGCTGATGTGCAGCAGCAGGTACTGGTGCTGGGGAGAGAGCTCCGCCAGCGGCTCCTCCCGCCCCTGGTAGACCAGGGAGAAGGAGAGGTCCACGCCCTTTGCTGCGGCCAGAGTCTGCAGGGCGTGGAGGAAGGCGGCGCCTTTCCGGGTGAGGGAGACCCCCAGGTACTGCCGGACAAAACCGGGGTCTGCCAGTTCCGGGTGGATGCCGTCCACCAGAAGGTAGTCCGGGGTCTGGTATCCCACCGGGGAGAGGCAGCAGCCTAAGACGGCCTGTCCCGGGGCGCAGCCAGCGGCTTTCTGTTCCCCCGTTAGGAGGGCAAGAAGGCGGCTGGCGGAGGTGGTAAGGGCGGTTCTTGGATTGGATGCGTTCATGGTATTCACCTCCGATAATGCAATGATACACAAATTGACCTGCAAAATCAAGAGGAAATCCCCGGAATTATGGGAAAATATGAATTATGTGAAAAAGTTTCATGCAAAAAAAGAGGACCGGCAAACGAGCCGGCCCTCTTGGCGGAAGTCTCAGAAGGTGCTGATGGGCAGGTCCGGGTCCTCCCCGGTCTTTTCCACCTGCTGGATTTGGACGTAGTAGGCGAAGGTGTCGCTGACTTGGATCTTCACCCGGTCCCCCACCTTGTGGCCCAGCAGGGCCTTGCCCACGGGGGACTCCTTGCTGATAAGCCCCTTCAGGGCGTCCTGCCGCAGGGTGGTCACCAGCTGGATGGTCTCCTGGGTGCCGTCGTCCTCCACCAGGAAGGTGACCTTGTCGAAGAGGGCGATCCCCTCCCCCTGGGAGGTCCCGTCGATGACCACCGCGGTTTTGATCATGTTTTGGAGGTAGCGGATGCGGCTGTCGTTGCGGTTCTTCTCCCGCTTGGCCGCCTTGTACTCAAAGTTTTCACTGAGGTCGCCGAAGGACCGGGCCACCTTCACCTCCTCAATGAGCTGGGGGCGGAGGACTTGGATCCGGTGCTGGAGTTCCTCTTTCATCTTGTCGATGTCCACTTGGGTCAGTTCGTCGTGCATAAACAGTCGCCTCTTTTGAAAAAATCGGGAAGTCAGAGAAATTTGGGGGGCAGGTCCGGGGCCCCCTCGGCGGCCAGCAGGGCGCGGATGGACTGCTTCCCCGCCAGCAGCATCAGCTTGGAAGTGCCATGGGCCAGGAGTTTTCCCTCTGCGGTGGTTACTGTGGCCTCCGCCAAACAGATGGACCGGCCGGCCCGGATGACCCGGCCTTCCGCCACCAGCGTTCCCGCCTGGGCCATGCCCAGGTTGGTGACGGACAGGTCCAGGGAAGTGTACCCCTGGTCCTCCTCCATGTCGCAGTAGGCCGCCCAGTAGGCCGCCGTGTCAATGAGGGAGGAGTAGGCGCCCCCGTGAATGCTGCCGAAGGCGTTGCCGTGGCGGGCGTAGGAGAGGGGAAGGGTCAGCCGGCAGTAGCCTGGCTCCATGGCCTCAAAACGCATTCCGAGGAGGGAGAAGTAGGGCGCCTGGGTGAGCAGGTCCATGAGGGCTTGGGTGTGTTGGGGGTTGACGGTGCGGGCCATGGGACGGCCTCCTTTCTCACGAGTCCCTGCCAGTCCAGGAGATGCCAGGGGGATGCTATCCCATTCAGTATAGCACGCCCCGCCTGTGGGAACAAGGGAGGGACCAGATTTTCTCCCGCCCCTTGACAAGGGGGCGGGGATCTGCTATCCTCCATACATACCGAAAGAATGTAAAGGAGGGAGCCCATGGCCCGCAACAAGCACCCCGAGGTGACGGAGGAGCGGATCTTAGACGTGGCCCAGCAGCTCTTCCTGGAAAAGGGGTATGAGAATACCACCATCCAGGACATCGTGGACGGTCTGGGGGGCCTGACCAAGGGGGCGGTGTACCACCACTTCAAGTCCAAGGAGGAGATCATGGACGCGGTGGGGGACCGGATGTTCCTGGAAAATAACCCCTTCGAGGCCGTCCAGGGCCGCACCGACCTGAACGCCCTGGAAAAGCTCCGGGAGGCCATCCGCCTGAACCAGAGCGACCGGACACGCACCCGCTGGACGGTGCAGGCCATCCCCCTCACCTACAGCCCCCGGGTTCTGCTGGGGATGATCGAGGCCAACCGGCGCATCCTCACCCCCTACTACCAGGCGCTGCTGGAGGAGGGGAACCGGGACGGTTCCCTCTGCACCGACTATCCCCGGGAACTGGCGGAGCTCCTCCCTCTCCTCACCAGCCTGTGGCTGCTGCCCTCGGTGTTCCCCGCCACCAAGGGGGAGATGAAGCGAAAGTTCCAGTTTCTGGGGGAGATGCTGGCGGCGATGGGGGTTCCCCTCTTCGACGAGAGCATCCGGGAAGTGGTGGACCAGTTCTTCGACCAGATCCCGGAGGACCTCGCCCCCCAGACGCCAAAATAAAATTGCCGCAACGGCAATTTTATTTTCCGCCAATACATTCATTCGGTAGGTATGAAAAGAAAAAGGAGGGATCCCATGAAACCGATGTGGAACAACCGAAACCTGCGCCTGCTGGTCCTGGGCCAGGCCAGCTCCCTGGTGGGGAATTACACCTTGAAGTTTGCCCTGTCCATGTACATCCTGGAGGTGACGGGCTCTGCGGCCCTCTTTGCCACCTTCCTGTCGGTGGCCATGGTGCCCACGATTGTCCTGTCGCCCTTTGGGGGGATCCTGGCCGACCGGGGGGACCGACGGAGGATCATGGTCACCCTGGACGCCTGCGCGGGGCTGGCGGTGCTGCTGGCCGCCCTGACCCTGCCTCTGGGCCACGCCCTGGGTGTCATCGGCGCCCTATTGGTGGTGCTGTCCGTGTTGGGGGCCTTTGAGTCCCCCACCGTCCAGGCCTGCGTGCCCCAGATGCTGGAAGGGGAGGACCTGGTCCGGGGCAACGCGGTGGTGGCCCAGGTCCAGGCGGTGGCCTCTCTGGCGACGCCCTTTCTGGGCAGCGTGCTCTATGCCGCTGTGGGGCTGGTCCCGGTGCTCTGGGGGGCGGCGGGCTGCTTTTTGGTCACCGCCCTGCTGGAGTGCTTCCTCCAACTGCCCCCGCCGGCCCCGGTGGAGGGGCTGGGGGTTCGGGAAGTGCTGAAGCAGGACCTGGCGGCCAGCGGGCGGTTCCTCTGGCGGGAGGAGCCGGGGATGTTAAAGCTGCTCCTCCTGGCTGCCCTGGTGAGCTTCTTCCTGGCGGGAATCCTGGTGGTGGGGTTTCCCTTCCTGGTGCGCACTGTGCTGGGCCTCTCCGCCACCCACTACGGCGGGGCGGAGAGTGCCCTGGGGGTGGCGGCGGTGCTGGGGAGCCTCTGGGTGGGTCTGCTGGCCGGGCGGCTGCGGCCGGTCCATCTGGGGCGGGCCATTGGGGCTGTTGGCCTGTGTCTGCTCCCGGTGGGGCTGGCCTTCCTGCTGCCCTTGGGGACCTTGGGGCGGTATGGGGTGCTGGTGGCGGGGTTCTGCCTGTGCCAGTTTGGGTGCAGCTTCTTCTCCACCTATGCCATTGCCGCCATCCAGGGGCGGACCCCAGCGAGTCTCATGGGGAAGGTGATGTCCTGTGTGTACACCCTCTCCCTCTGCGCCCAGCCCCTGGGGCAGCTGGTGTACGGGGCCCTGTTTGACCGGTTTGCCGGCCAGGTGTTCTGGGTGCTCCTCCCCACGGCTTTGGTGGTGTGCGCCGTGGGTTTGGCCACCCGGGGCTTCTTCCAGCGGTGGGAGGGACAGACACCGGCAGAGAGATAAAAGCAAAATTTGTCCGCTAAAATGCAATATATAATTGACATAACGGAAGATATCGTGTATACTCTCCCTGTCAGAAGCCGAAGACGGCGGAGGAGGTGCCCGTGAAGAACAAGAAACTGAAACTGGCCCGGCTGGAGCGGAACATGAGCCAAGCCGACCTGGCCCAGGCGGTGGGGGTCACCCGCCAGACCATCGGCCTCATTGAGTCCGGCAACTATAACCCCACCCTCAAGCTCTGCGTGGCCATCTGCCAGGCCCTAGGCAAAACCTTAAACGACCTGTTTTGGGAGGAGGAGACAACATGAAACACACCATCGAAGACGAACGCACCCGCGGCCTGAAGCGCCAGGTCCGGGGGGAGGCCTACCTGCTCACCGCGGCCCTGCTGCTGGTGTCCCTGTTCTGGAAGACCTACGGCCTGGGGCTGCCGGTGACGGCCTGCCTCACGGAGCTGGTGGTCCTGCTGGTGGGGGTGGTCTACCTGGCGGTGCGGAGCACCTTGGTAAGCTACGAGTTTGTGGACCCCAGCAAGGCCGGCCGGCGGCTGCGGGCCCTGGCGGTGGTGGCCATCAGCGCGGTGGTGGCGGTGGCCAACGCCGTCCGCAACTGGAATACCTACGGAGACCGGTACACCGGCCTGCTGGACGGCCACTTCCTGGCGGTGCCGGTGGTGACCTTTCTGGCCTGCGGGGTGCTGCTCTCCCTGGCCTTCTTCGCCCTGGGCCGGGCCAGCAGCGCCGGGCAAAAGCGGCTGGAACGGCAGATGGAGGACGAGGACGAGTAACCGCACAACACCCCGGCTGCCGGAGGACTTCCGTCCCACGGCAGCCGGGGTGTCATGGTTTAGGGGGTGGCGGGATCAGGGTCCGAGCATTTCGGCAGCGAAGGCATCCAGTTGGGCCTGCAAACTGGCGCCCTGGTCGCCGTAGCGGGACTGCAGATCGGCGGGGGTGGCATCGCCGATCCAGGTCCACAGCTGTTCCCCGTCCCGAATGGTCCAGAGGAAGGCGCAGTAGGGCTGGTGAGGACTGTTCCCCGGGGTGAGCCAGGTGGCCCCGTCTATGGTTTCGGCGGCCATGCCCTGGTCCAGCAGGGGGGCCAGGTTTCCCTCCCCCTGGAGGCGGTAGTCCACGCGGTAGACCACGACGCCGTCGGTGTCGGAGGCCTCCTGGGTGACCACGGGGGTCAGGGCGGTGAGTTCCGCCTGGGTGATGGCACCGTCGCTGCCGGCCTCTGCCAGCGTCTTTTGGAGTGCCCCGATCTGACGGGATAGGAGGGGCGGAACATGGTCCGACGCCTCCTGGGGGATCTCTTCGGAGAAGGTGGCTTTCACGGAGGCCCCGTTGTGGTGCTGTGCGTACTGCTCCCAGGCGAAGGCGCGGGCGCATTCCTCCGCGGTGGCATCTAGATTTTGCCCGCAGTAGTCATGGAACAGGGCGTCGGAAGTGATTTGATCGGCCAGTTGCCAGGTGGTTTCCCCGTTCGTTTCCTCCCAGTAGAAGGCGTAATAGGACCAGCGGCGATACTCTGTGAGCCAGACGCCGCCGGTGAGGGAAGGCTCTGCGTCCGGCCAAGCGGGGAGCAAGTGCTTTAGGTCTCCCTTTACATGGAGGCGGTACTCCAAGTGGTAGACATCTACCCCTGCGTTGTCGAAGGAGACCCCGGTTTGGACGGGGGTCATCCCGATGATTTTTGCGTCGGTGACGTAGCTTTCGTAGGTCTTTGTCTGGCTATTGTTCCAGTTGGCAATGAATTGGGAGAGAGAGGATTCTGCCAGAGATACTACGGCCTCTGGCACCTCGCCATCAAACTCCCGCTGGATGGGGACGGCGCTGCTGGGGGCGCTGCCGGGGAAGGTGCACCCGGCAGCGACAGCGGCCAGCACCAGCACGGCGGCGGCCATGCCGGCCTTCCGGCGGGTGCGCTGGGCGATGCGGGCGATCCGCTCCCGGAGGGCCCGGGGGCTGCCGGCCATGGTGGTGGCGGTGGTGAAGCAGGGAGAGGGTTTCCCACAGGTCAGGCGGAGCAGGGTGCGGGCATAGGCCCCCCGCTCCCCTTCGCCCAGGGTGCGGATGGTGGCCTCGTCGCAGGCACTCTCCCCATCCCGGCGGGAGAGGACGGCCCCCCACCACACCAGGGGGTTGTACCAGTGCAGCGCCACGCACACCCCCCGCAGAAGGGCCCAGATGGGGTCCCCGTGGCGGAAGTGGGTGGTCTCATGGGCCACGGCGTAGCGCAGGGCCTCCGGGTCCTCCAAAATCTTTGGGGGCAGGTAGATGGCCGGACGGGCCAGGCCGAAGAGGCAGGGGGACTCCACGGCCTGGGTGACGTAGACGGGGCGGCGGGTTCCCGCCACCTCCACCGGCTGGCGGGACCGCCGGAGCTGTCGGGCAAAGCGGAGGTTGGACCCGGCAAACCACAGGGCGACCGCTGCCATCCCCACCAGCCAGAGCAGGGTGAGCCCTTGGGACAGGGAGAGGGTGGGCAGCCCTTGCCCCTCCTCTCCAGGGGAGACGGGGACGGTGGTGGCCGGCGCTGGGTCGGCGGCCTCCGGGGAGGCGGCCGGTGCTGGGTCGGCGGTCTGAATACTGGGGACGGTGATGCCCTCTGCGGCAGAATCCACCGGGACAGAGGTGCTGGCGGCCAGGGCGGGGACGGCGTTGCCCACGGAGAAGGGGGCCCACCCGAAGTTCACGGGGATCAGCAGCCGCACCAGCACCAGGGCCCACAGGGCGTACTGGAGGCGGGGATCGATCCGGCCGCCCAGGGCGTAGCGCAGGCCGATCACGGCGGCGGTCAGGACACAGGCGCTAAGGATCCATTCCATCATGACGTTCTCCCTCCATTTCTTGCAGCATGGCGTACAAGGCGTCAATCTCCTCCTGGGGCAGGGCTTGCTTTTTCGTCAGGGCACTGACCATGAGGCTGAGGCTGCCCTGGTAGACACGGTCCAGGAAATCCTCCGTCTCCTGGAGGACGGCCTCCTCCCGGCCCACCAGGGGTCGGAAGGTTTTGAGGCCGGTTTCCGCGTCGCTGGCCACGGCGCCCTTCCCCTCCAGCCGGCGCAGGAGGGTGAGGGTGGTGCTGCGGCTCCAGCCCAGTTTTTCCGTCAGATGGTCGGCGGCCTGGCGGCCGGTGGCAGGGCCATGGGCCCACAGGAACTCCATGACGTGCCACTCCGAGGGGTTCAGGTGAATGCTTTTTGGGTTCATGGGGACCGCTCCTTTCTGTTTACTTCTGTAAACAGATCATAGCACGAAAGTTTACAAATGTCAACAGAAAAAGAGAAAGAAAAAGGCTGAACCTGGAACGCGAATTGCGGCCAGGTTCAGCCTGGGTTATGTTGATAAAAAAGGTGCCCGTGTGCATTTAGGAACCCAAACCGCAACCCAGCGCCAGCGGTTGCGGTTTGGAAAGGAGGAGCAAGGGAGCGGGCGGATGACGTCTTTTTTTCCGTAGGCATAAAAGACGTCGGAGCAAAGCGGACTTTGCTCCGACGTGGTCCGAGTGTCATTTAAGGGTTTCGGAAAATTACAAAACTGAACAATGACATCTTTTTGTTCTAATCAGGTAGGGTCATTCAAATTGGCCATCAACAATAAAAGCAGAAATTTCCCTTAGCCGTTTCTGGAATTCATCAATTTGAAGGATAATAAGTGAGGCTGCATCTATTTTCCTCCTTCGCTCCTGTAACTATGTAAGTTGCAAGGGCAAAGTTTCCTACGATAATAAGCAAAATGTTTGCCCAATTATCTTTTAAAAACTCTAACATACTTTATATTTATCTCAGATACTGGTGCAGTATTTGGTTCAGAATTATGACATTTGCTGCTCAAAATGACTCTTAGGACAACAATTGCTGCTGTTGAAGCAGTAATTGTTGAATAGCCACATTGCTTGAATCAAATCCTGTTTTGCTTTTTTATAATAATCTGTGGGTTCGATCCCAAGGGTTAATTTATACTCTTCCATTGTACCACTTCGCTCAAACTATTGTAGTATCAGTGCCTACGACTTTCGCACAGGAGATCAGTGTTTCAAGCAGATCACATTCTCTTGCATAGACGATACAGTACTCTGTCCGGTTCAAATGAGTTTACAATCTTTCAAAATGCCGGCAACAGATTCCCAAATCGTAAGCGACGGATTATCCGGATAATACTTGAACTTACAATGAGATATTACACGCTTTCCATCCGTCTGGTTGCGCTCCATGATCGCCTTTGCCCGGCAGACGGCGCTATGCACATCTGTTAAGGTCAATTTGCTTAGACACCGCTTAAAATTGTTTTCTTCCTTGTATTGCGTCAGACTTTCAAAATTTTCGTTAAATGCTTTGTTGATTCGAGAAAGATAATGCTTTCTGTTTGCAAGCGGGCCGTTGCAGTCACTTTTGTGCAAAATCAGCCATAATTCAAAAGTGAAATTGCTGTATCCCAAAGCATAGTTTATCTTTTTTTCTTTTTTGACTGCGTTTAGTTCGGAAAGAATGTTTTGAAATTTCCGTACATGCTCTTCCTCGTTGCTTTCTACATCGCATAGATGTGTGATACTCGGCGTGGACTTTGCATGCACGGTTTTTGCATAGCTTCTCGGGCTCTGCTGAACAGGTGCAACAATGGAAACCTGATATACCGCATCTTGGCAGGCGTTGATTTGATCCCGAAGCCAATATAGATACCACTGTTCGGTTTCACCTTCAACTGTGAAAGTGTACTTTTTCGTTTCTTTTCTATTACCCATTCTTTTTTTCCTCACTTTCTTTGAAGATTTTCTTCAGAATGGGTGCAAAGTCAACATCTTCAATGGCTCCATACCTGCTAACGAAATAGTTCGACATATAGTCCTCGCCTTTACGGAAGCCATCCGCGGTCTTAAAGTCAGAGAGGGCATAGTGAATGCTTCGGTTGGTTTCTTTGCTCCTCTCAACAAATTTGATCTCGTCTCTTCTGAACAGGGAAGCATCTAAGAAGATTGGATTATGTGTATTAAAAATCAACTGTGCATGATGAATGTTGATTTCATCATTGTGGAAGATGTTGATGATATTCATAAGCGCCATTGGGTGAATGGAAGCATCAAATTCGTCCATCACAAGGGTCGCACCTTGCAATAATGCCCGGATAATCAACGGAAATTCGTTGACAAACCGAATCGTTCCATAAGATTCAAAGCTTTCTGCGGGAATAGCGATTTTTTTATCATCGAGAAGTGAGCAAAGAACAACATCTTCTCCGTCTGCTCTGTACCCCAGTGCATTTGCGGTGATACCGAACTCTTTTGCTGCTTCTGTCAGAGTCTTTTCCACATAAATCGTGTGCTCTGCCGGATCTGCAAATTTACGCGTAGATCGAATGGCATCCGCACGATAGATGACAATAAACTTATTTTCAAACCAATTCAGAATAATAGATGTAAGCTCTTTTGAAAAGATAGATTTAAATCCATTACAGAGAAAGAGTTCCTCATCACTCAAGCTTTCCAGCGCGATTTCCATAGCAGCAGATGGATTCTTCGAAAAAGTAGGTTGAACATACTTCTTGATTCTGTAGGGTGTATCCAATATCAGGCCATCTTCGTTTCGCAGGAACACCCGTTTCTCATTGACGAGCAACTCCTCACTGATGACCCGGCGTTTATATTCTTTTTCTAAAAAGTTTCCGAGCAACGCCGAAAAAGAATAGGAGATGGCTAAATTTCGCTCAAGGAATCGTATGGAAAAGCTTACCGGTGCATCTTCGGCATCACAATTAGGAATCAGTTCCAGCATGTAAGCGGCCTGGTTGGGAGAGGCAATCGTATCCGCATTTTTAATATTCCCGCGCAGCACAATCGCCCTCATGGTTTCCATGGCACCAATCAAATTCGTTTTTCCAGACGCATTGGGGCCATATATAACAGCAGAGGACAGACCGCGATAATTTTTCGCACCAATCTTTTCAGATTGGATACTATAGTCCAGGCCGGTCTGCTTTGGAGCCGGAATCATAGAAAAAATCGTTTCATCGTAAAAGGATTTATAATTGCTAATTTTAAAATCAAGCAACATGTAAGTGCCCTCCTTCTACAATCCCTTATACTTTCATTATAGCGTTATCTAAAAAGCTTTGTCAATATTATTTCCCACTCTATTTGCGAATTATTCGCAAATAGAGTGGGAATTCTACATAAGCAATGGCAGGGAGGGCACCGGGAAACCCCGACGCCCTCCCTGCCATTACGAGGCTTCTTCTGTAACATTTCCCGTTTCTTCTGCAAAACCCTCCAGCAAATCGCCCCCAATGCGGAACATGATTTGAATCTTGTAGCCGCGGGAAACCCTGACTCCTTCTACCAGAGCGGAAACAATGCGGCGCTTTTTCCCAAAGCTGGCGTCCCGGTAGACCTGTGCATGTTCTTTCCCAGCTGGTAAATCTATTGAACGTGAGGGGAAGCGCAAAAAACTCCCCGGCCTGCCAGCCGGAGAGTTCCTGAAAAAGGGCGCACTATCCCCTTGTATTTTGAGGGCTTGATTTTGGGCCGTTTTGGGCTTTCGTCAATCTATCTATGAACCTGCCGGAAACTTCTACACATTTGACAACGGGGAAAAGATCCGCAGAACGCAAAAAAGCGGGGCCTCCGGCCTGAAAAATCAGGCGGAAGCCCCGCTTGTGGGGTTTCGCTGCGGATTTTGCCTTGGACATCCACGGTAAAACCGTTTTTCGGATTTTCCGTCCAAAAGCCCGCAAACCCGCATGAATACTAAGAAAAAAGGGTTGACATCTTTTTTGTCAACCCTTCATGGTGCCGGTGACCGGACTCGAACCGGTACGGTGTTGCCACCGGTGGATTTTGAGTCCACTACGTCTACCAATTCCATCACACCGGCCTGTGAAATCGCAACTGATTATACAACAGGATCCCGCTCTTGGCAAGAGTTTTTCTGCGGCAAATTGCAAATTAGCCGTAGGAAAAAAAGGATAAGTGTGGTATCATAAAATACTAGAATACATTCTTGAGAGAAAGAGGGGCTGGCATGGGAAAACGGATGCTGGGCGGCCTGCTCCTGGTGGTGTGCCTGCTGGGGCTGGGGGGCTGTGTGTTTGGCAGCGTGGATGAGATGTACGCCCTGCCCAAATCCTCCGAGGCCTATGTGAACCTACAGGCAAAAATCAACGAGGAAAAGGGGACCGGGGAATACATCGCGCCCTTAAACGGGGAGAACCGGCAGACCATCCAATTGGTGGATGTGGACGAAGACGGCCTCCAGGAGGCCGTGGCCTTTTTCCGGGACGCGGACGCGGACACCCCTCTGCGCATCGTGATCTTTAAGCAGGACGACCAGGGGGAGTACCAGGTCTATGCCCGGATCCAAGGGGTGGGCAGCGAGATTGACTCCATCGAGTACGTCAACCTGGGGGGCGCCGGAGAGAGCGACGTGCTGGTCAGCTGGCAGGCGGGGTCCTCCCTGCGCACCCTGGTGGGGTACACCATCACCGACGGCCAGCCCACGGAGATCGTGCGCAGTGCCTACGACCGGTACCTGACTGCGGATCTGGACGGCGATGGCCAGGAGGAAGTGGTCCTGGCCCAGGCGGAGGAGGAGAGCAGCAGCACCCGTATCGAGTACTATGACAGCCGGGACGGGGTGCTGACCCTCACGGCCACCTCCCCCCTGTCGGATGGAACCACCGACATCAGCAGCTGGAGTGCAGGGTGGCTGGAGGAGACCATCCCCGCCCTGTTCGTCACCTCCTATTTCGGGCGGGATGTGCTGCTCACCGACGTGTTTGTGCTGGATGACCAGCAGGGGTTGCGCAACATCGCCTGGAACCCGGAGACCCGCCGCAGTGACAGCACCTTCCACTACTACACCGGGGTGGCGCCAGAGGACATCAACGGGGACGGCTTGGTAGAAGTCCCGGTGGCCCGCACGGTGGCCGCCTATGGCGAGAGTTCGGTGGACCAGTTCTGGTGGCTGGACTGGATCCATTACCAAACCGACGGCACCCAAACGGTGATGACCACCACCTACCACAGCGGCGACGGCTGGTATCTGGACATCCCCGCCGCGTGGAACCAGGTGGGGGACATCACCATGTGCCAGCAGGAGAGCTCCACCATCGGGGTGCGCAGCGTCACATTCGCCCGGGGCGGCCAGGACGAGGAGAGCACCCCGGAGCCCTTTTTGGAGATCTGCTGCCTGACCGGCAGCGACCGCAGCCGCCAAGCGGACCAAAGCAACCGGTTCACCCTCTATGAGGATGCCACCATCATCTACACCGCAGAGTTTTTGGACAGCAGCTGGGACTGCGGCCTGAATGAGGAGACAATGCTGACTAGCTTCCACGCCAGCCTAGGTGTGTGGAACACCGGCAGCTGAGCCCATACAGGAACCTTGGAAGGAAGGAGTTTGCAAGGATGAAAAAAGTTCTGGTTTTGGAGGATGAGGCCAACATCCGCGGCTTCGTGGTCATCAACTTGAACCGGGCGGGCTACGAGACCATCGAGGCGGGCACCGGGGAGGAGGCGCTGGAGCAGCTCCGGCTCAACCCAGACGTCCGGGTGGCTCTGCTGGACATCATGCTGCCTGACATGGATGGGTTTGAGGTCTGCCGCCGGATTCGGGCGGGCAACTCCAAGATTGGCATCATTATGCTCACCGCCCGCACCCAGGAGATGGACAAGGTCACCGGGTTCATGACAGGGGCGGACGACTATGTGACCAAACCCTTCTCCCCGGCGGAGCTCACCGCCCGCATCGACGCCCTCTACCGGCGCATCGGCGGGGACCAGATGGACGATGGGGAGATCAAGCAGCCCCCCTTCGTCCTCAACACCCGGAAACGCACCTTGGAGAAGAGCGGCCAGCGGATCAAGCTGACCCAGGTGGAGTATGCCATCATGAAGATGTTCATGGAAAACCCGGGAAAGGCCCTCTCCCGGGAGGAGATTCTCCGCTGCGTCTGGGGCAAGGACTACCTGGGCGAGGTGAAGATCGTCGACGTCAACATCCGGCGGCTGCGGGTGAAGATTGAGGACGAACCCACCAGCCCGGCCTTCATCACCACCATCTGGGGGTATGGATATAAGTGGGAGTTTTAAGGAAAGGGAAAGCCCTGTGGGAACGGGCCACCCAGCGGTTCCCCCAATTAAAGGTCAAAGGCATCCGCCAGCGGTGGCTGCTCAACAGCATCAGCATCCTGGTGATGATTCTGCTGGTGGTTGTGGTGGCCTTCTCCGTGGTCATCCGCAATTACTATGACAGCAGCATCCTCTCCGACATGGAGAGCAAGGCGCGGATTGCCGCCAACTACTTCGGCACCAACGCCAGTGGAGACACCAGCAGCGAGGACTATCTCACCACCGCCCAGAACTACGTCAGCTCCTTCGAGGACGGCACCCGGCTGGAGCTGCAGTTTCTGGACCCGTCGGGGAAGGTGATCTACTCCTCCAACGGCCTGACCCTCTCCGGCACCATGCCGGGCACCGGGGACATCGACCGGGTGCGGGAGAAGCAGGAGATTGCCTCCTGGCAGGGGGAACTGCCCCAGACCGGCGAGCGGATCACGGCGGTCTCCGCCCCCCTGCTGTACAACGGGGAGCTGGTGGGGATCATGCGCTACGTCACCTCCATGCGCCTGGTGGACCGGCAGGTGACCATCCTCACCCTGGTGGCGGTGATCCTGTCGGTGAGCATTCTGATCCTGGTGTACATCTCCAACATCTACTTCGTCCGCTCCATCGTGGACCCGGTGAAGAACATCACCGGCATCGCCCGGCGGATCGCCGGGGGAAGCTACGGCATCCAGGTGGAAAAGAAGTTCGACGACGAGGTGGGGGATCTCACCGACGCCATCAACGACATGTCCCTGCGGATCAAGCAGGCGGAGAGCATGAAGTCGGAGTTCATCTCCTCGGTCTCCCACGAGCTGCGCACCCCTTTGACCGCCATCACCGGCTGGGCCGAGACCATCATGAGCGGCGAGGCCCGGGACGAAGGGGACGTGCGCAAGGGCATGGCCATCATCGCCAGCGAGGCCCGGCGGCTGTCGGGGATGGTGGAGGAGCTGCTGGAGTTCTCCCGGATTGAGGACGGCCGCTTCACCTTGTCGGTGGAGCCTATGGACATCAAGGCCGAGTTGGAGGATGCCGTCTACACCTACCACGAGTTCCTGGCGGCCAAGGACATCGCCGTCTACCACACCGACTGCGAGGAGGAGTTCGGCCCCATCCCTGGGGACCCGGACCGGCTGCGCCAGGTGTTCTGCAACCTCCTGGACAACGCCGCCAAGCACGGGGGCGCCGGCAAGCGCATCGACACGGCCATCTTCCCCGACGGCAGCGACGTGGTCATCACCATTCGGGACTATGGACCCGGCATTCCGCCGGAGGAGCTGCCCAACGTGAAGTATAAGTTCTACAAGGGCAGTTCCACCGCCCGGGGCAGCGGCATCGGCCTGGCGGTGTGTGAGGAGATCATTTCCCGGCACAACGGGGAGCTCACCATCTCCAATGCGGAGGACGAGGCCGGCGGCTGCCTGGTGGAGGTCCGCCTGCCAACTGGAACATAAGTTCGAAAAAATGCCCCGGGATTCTTGCTTTTTCCCCTGGGGTTTGTTACAATCACCTCAAAATGACCCAAGCAAACAGATAGGAGTGACTATGAAACCCGAGAAACACTGTGAACCGTCGCAAGACTGCGCCTTCCGCACCACCATTGGCGGACAGGCACTCATTGAGGGCATCCTCATGCGGGGGCCGGAGAAGCAGGCCATCGTGGTGCGCAACCAGGAGGGGGAGCTGGAGGTCAAGGAACAAAAACTCAAGCTCATCAAGGACCGGTACCCCATCCTGGGCGTTCCCTTCATCCGCGGGGTGGTCAACTTCCTGGCCTCCCTGGTGGAGGGGGTGAAGGCCCTCATGTGGTCGGCGGAGTTCTATCCTGACGACCAGGAGGAGGAGACCCCCTCCAAGTTCGAGCAGTGGCTGGAAAAGCGCTTCGGCAGCGAAGGGCTTATGAAGTGGATCATCGGCATTGCCGTGGCGGCGGGGATCGCCTTCGCCATTGCGCTGTTCATCATCCTGCCCACCCTGTTCACCTCCGGCCTGCTCTACTTCTTCCCGGATGCCCCCATGTGGCTGCGGAACCTGCTGGAGGGCGTGGTGAAGTTGGTGATCTTCTTCTGCTACCTCTACTTCTGCTCCCGGCTCAAGGACATTCACCGCACCTTCCAGTACCACGGGGCGGAGCATAAAACCATCTTTTGCTACGAGCGGGGGCTGGAACTCACCGTGGAAAACGCCCGCAAAATGCCACGGCACCACCCCCGGTGCGGCACCAGCTTCCTGTTCGTGGTGATCGTGGTGGCGGTGCTGGCCTCCTGCGTGGTGTTTGCCCTGCCGGGGATCCGGGATGTGGCCGCCAACCCGCTGGTGCGCATCCTGCTTCACCTGGTGTTGCTGCCCATTGTGGTGGCCATCACCTATGAGATCAACCGCTTCATTGGCCGGCATGACAATCCGGTGACCCGGGTCCTGTCGGCCCCGGGGATGTGGATGCAGAACTTCACCACCTTCGAGCCGGACGACTCCATGCTGGAGGTGGCCATCCACGCCTTGAAAATCGTGCTCCCCGAAAAGGCGGGAGCCGACGCCTGGTAAACCCCAGGCAGATCCTGTAGAAATCCTATGCATTGGGGGGAGAGAGGTGGCAATCACCTACCATGATTTGTATTTGAACACCCGCATGGCCCTCACCGGGGCGGGGATTGAGGCCGCCCAGCTGGAGGCCCGGGAACTGATCTGCGCCGCCGCCGGAAAAACGGCGGAGGAACTCTACCGGGACATCTCCCTGTACACCACCGACGAGATCGCCGTGCAGACCGAGGCCCTCCTGGCCCGCCGGCTGGCAGGGGAGCCCATCGCCTATCTCATTGGGGAGTGGTCCTTCTGCGGCCTGCCCTTCTATGTGAGCCCGGAGGCCCTGATCCCCCGGGTGGACACGGAGATGCTGGCCCAGCTGGCCATGAACCGCCTGAAGGAGAACCCCGGCCACACCCGGATTTTGGACCTGTGCGCCGGCACCGGCTGCCTGGGCATCACCGCGGCGGCCCTGGTGAAAACCACCCGGGTGGTGCTGGTGGACCTGTCGGACGGGGCCTTGGAGCTGTGTAAGCGGAACATCCGCCGCAACCGCCTCACCGGCCGGGTGGTCTACCTGAAGGGGGATGCCCTCCAGGCCCCCAGCCATGCCCTGGGGCAGTTTGACGTGCTGGTGTGCAACCCCCCCTACATCCCCACCGGCGACCTGGCCGCCCTGGACCATTCAGTGAAAGATTTTGAGCCCATGATGGCCCTGGACGGCGGGGAGGACGGCCTGGACTTTTACCGGGTCATCACCCACCTGTGGCAGCCGGCCCTGCGGCCGGGGGGGCACCTGCTGTTTGAGGTGGGCATTGGCCAGGCGGAAAAGGTGGCCTGGCTGATGGTGAAGGCCGGCTACGAGAACATCCGCATCACCCGGGACACCGGCGGCATTGACCGGGTGGTGGAAGGTCAGCGCCCCAAGGATCGGGAGATCCCCGATCCGCTGCACGACACCACGGAAGAGGAAGGGTAACAGACTATGGCAGAGCGAAAGAAAGCAACAACCGAAACCGCAGGGCCCGCTGCGGATAAAAAGCGGGCCTTAGAAACCGCCATCGCCCAGATTGAGCGGACCTATGGCAAGGGCTCCATCATGCGCCTGGGGGCCAACGAGCAGGTGGTGGTGGAGAGCATCCCCACCGGCTCCCTGGCTCTGGACCTGGCCTTGGGCATCGGCGGCGTGCCCAGGGGGCGGATCATCGAGATCTATGGCCCCGAATCCTCGGGCAAAACCACCCTGGCCCTCCACATCGCGGCGGAAGCCCAGAAGCGGGGGGGCGAGGTGGCCTTCATCGACGCCGAGCACGCCCTGGACCCCACCTATGCCCGGGCCCTGGGGGTGGACATTGACAACATGCTCATCTCCCAGCCGGACACCGGGGAGCAGGGCCTGGAGATCTGCGAGGCCCTGGTGCGCTCCGGCGCCCTGGACGTCATCGTGGTGGACTCCGTGGCCGCCCTCACCCCCCGGGCAGAGATCGAGGGGGAGATGGGGGACTCCCACGTGGGCCTGCTGGCCCGTCTGATGAGCCAGGCCCTGCGGAAGCTGGCCGGCTCCATCGCCAAGACCCACTGCGTGGTGATTTTCATCAACCAGCTCCGGGAAAAGGTGGGGGTCATGTACGGCAACCCTGAGGTCACCACCGGCGGCCGGGCCCTGAAGTTCTACTCCTCCATCCGCATTGAGGTGCGCCGCATCGAGGCCATCAAGGCCGGCACCGAGATCATCGGCAACCGCACCCGGGCCAAGGTGGTAAAGAACAAGGTAGCCCCCCCCTTCCGGGAGGCGGAGTTTGACATCATGTACGGCGAGGGCATCTCCAAGTACGGGGAGCTGGTGGACTTGGCGGTGAAACTGAACATCATCCAGAAGAGCGGCTCCTGGTTCTCCATGGGCGAGGAGCGCATCGGCCAGGGGAAGGACGCGGCCAAGCAGTTCCTCCGGGATAATCCCGAACTCTGCGACCACGTGGAGGAGGAGATCCGGAAGAACGCCTTCCAGCTCCTCTCCAACCAGGGGAAGGTGGCCGCCCGGGCCGCCGGCCGGGCCCCCCAGGAGGTC
>OLQI01000953.1_pt1 | contig 22170 bp, 15 predicted proteins | sample 1672171 | NCBI WGS metagenome assembly OLQI01 (sample SAMEA3136655, study PRJEB25190) | human gut metagenome
GCGCCTTACGGCAGCAGCAGCTGGGCGATTTGCACGGCGTTCAGGGCCGCTCCCTTGCGGATCTGGTCAGCGACCACCCACATGGCCAAGCCGTGATCAACCGTGTCGTCTCGGCGCAGACGACCGACATACGTCTCGTTCGTGCCGGCCAGCAGACCCGGCATGGGATACGTGTTCGTGGCGCAGTCGTCCATGACCACGATGCCCGGGAACGCCTCGAGCGCCGCGCGCGCGGCCTCGACGCTCACCTCGTCCTGGAACTCCACGTAAACGGCCTCAGCATGGCAGCGTAGCACGGGCACGCGCACGCACGTAGCGGCCACGCGAATGTCCTGGTCTCCCATTATTTTCTTCGTCTCGACGACCATCTTCCATTCTTCCTTGGTGGAGTCGTCCTCGAGGAACTTGTCGATGTGCGGGATGCAGTTGAACGCGATGCGATGCTGGAACGCGCTCACCGTGAGCTCGTCGTCGGACTTGCCGTCGAGGAACTCTTTCGTCTGGTCGTACAGCTCGGCCATGGCCGGGGCACCGCCGCCGCTGGCCGCCTGATACGTGGACACCACCACGCGCTTGATGCGCGACAGATCGTACAGGGGCTTCAACGCCACCACCATCTGGATGGTGGAGCAGTTCGGGTTCGCGATCACGCCGTTATGCCAAGCCACGTCGCCGGGGTTCACCTCGGGCACCACCAACGGCACGTCCTCGTCCATGCGAAACGCGCTGGAGTTGTCGATCATCACGGCGCCGGCCGCGGCCACGGCCTCGCGCATCTCCTTCGATACGCTGGCACCGCACGAGAACAGCGCGATATCCACGCCTTCGAACGACTCCGGCGTCATCTCCTGCACCGTGAGCTCGCCTGCCGGAACCTGGCCGCACCCCAAAAACGGCAACTTCTTGCCCGCCGAGCGGGCCGACGCCAGCGCGCGCACCTCGGCCGCCGGGAAATCGACGTCGTGCAGCACCTGCAAGAACTCAGCGCCTACCGCGCCCGTGGCCCCCGCCACAGCCACCACCGGATGAGCCGGAATCTCTTTCGTCCATGTCATAGCAACTCCCTTTCCCCGCTTATGCACCCTATCGACAAGCCTCGCTCACGCGTTTGCGCAACCAACTGCCGCTAGTATATAATGAAGAAGTCAGCGGATGGCCTGAGGTGAAGAGCAGGCGACACCGTTAAGGTTTGTGACCGCTAGTTGCTGCTAGCGGTCATCTTCTTTCTGGTGCGCCCAAAGCGCCTTGGCGAACGCCACCGCCTCCCGAAGCAAGCCGACAATCGCGGCCGCCAGCCCAACAGCCGAAGCTGCGAGCTTGAGGATTATCACGATAGCATCCAAGCGAGTCACCTCCTTCCTCAAGAAGTAGGTGCCGCCTGACGCTCAGGACTTACATCCGCTGACTCGCACACATTCTAACATGCGTATCGCCAGCGAAACACATGCATGGCAAAGCTTCTATCTTCCCTTGTTCATCTTTGCAGCGATTTCCTCCGCGCTGAGCTGGGTTTCCTCGAACACGCTGTCGGAGTCGAGGTCGAACGCCTTGTGCAGGCAGCGCACCGCCGCCGCAGCTTGCGCGCCGTCCACCACGACCGACAGGCGGATGGGCGACGTGGAGATGGCCAGGATGTTGATCTGGTTCTCGCCCAGCGTCGAGAACGCGCGCGCCGCCACGCCGGGAGACGACTTCATGCCCGTGCCCACGAGGCTCACCTTCGCGATATCCTCGTCCACGTCGTAATCGCGGGCGCTGATGTCGGGCAGAATGCGCTCGATCGTCTCCTTCGCGCGCGCCAGATCGGCACCGGGGCACGTGAAGCTGATGTCGGTGATACCGGCTTCCGAGATGTTCTGGATGATCATGTCCACGCTCACCGCGTTGCCGGCCAGCGCCGAGAACACCTTCGCGGCCACGCCCGTCATGTCGGGCACGCCGCGGATGGTGAACTTCACCTCGGACGTATCGTGGGCAATGCCGGTGATGACGGCTTCCTCCATCATGTCGGTTTCCTCCTTGATATAGGTGCCTTCGGCGTCGGAGAACGCCGAACGGGAATGAATGACCACCTGGTACTTGCGCGCGAACTCCACGGCGCGCATCTGCAGCACGCCGGCACCGGAGCTGGACAGCTCAAGCATGTCGTCGTAGGAGATGACGTCGAGCTTCTTGGCGCGCGGGCACACGCGCGGGTCGGCCGTGTACACGCCGTCCACGTCGGAGTAGATCTCGCACACGTCGGCGTCCAGGCCGTGCGCCACCGCCACCGCCGTGGTGTCGGAGCCGCCGCGACCAAGCGTGGTGATGTCGCCGTTGGCGTCGATGCCCTGGAACCCGGCCACTACCGCGATAACGCCCCTGTTCAGAGCCTCCATGATGCGCTCGTTGTGCACCTTCACGATCTTGGCCTTGGCGTGCGTGCCGTCCGTCTCGATACCGGCCTGGCGACCCGTGAAGCTCATGGCCTTGTAGCCGCGCGCTTCGATGGCCATGGTCAGCAGCGTCATGGACACCTGCTCGCCCGTGGACAGCAGACGGTCCATCTCGCGCGCGGGAGGATTGTCGTTGAGCGAGGCCGCAAGGCCCACGAGCTCGTCGGTGGTTTTGCCCATGGCGGACACGACGGCGACCACCTGGTGCCCGGCCTGCTTCTTCGCAATGAGCTTCTTCGCGACCATCTGGATGCGCTCAGGCGAAGCGACGGACGTGCCCCCGAATTTGCATACGATTAGCGACATGGTGCTCTTTCTCGTCAGGTTGAACCCAATCGGCTGTCCACTATACCAAACGGTCGCATCGTCGCCTATAGAAAGCCCGTTAACAGGAGCTTTTTACATGGGGAAAACGAAGAGAACGAGCAGTCGCCCGCATGATGCGCTCGAAACCGAGCAGATCATGCGGGCGACGTCCCGAACCGAAGACAGCTTCGACGTTGCTCTGCATACGCTTACCCCGCCTGGTAGATCGTCTCCAGCTCGCCGCTCTCAACGAGCGTGCACAACGCATTGCTCGCCTGATCGCTCTCGATGCCCATGTGCTCGAAGCGCTTCGCCAGCTTAAGGCAATACGACAGGTCGCCGGGCTCCAAAGACAGCAGGGCGGACGCAGCTTGCTCGTTCAGTTTTCCAAACATGAGATGCTCCTTTCCTTTTCGATGCATCCAGCGTACTGCACCAAGGAAAGATGGCTTTTGGACGAATGGAGAACCTCGCCGGTCGGTTTTGGCCGATCGTACAAACAAGCGTCCCGACAGCTTCAAAGCGCCTCCGTTGCCTCGTGAGACAGCGGCGCGCTGCGACTTGATTCATTACCAAAACCATCATGGACAAAATATGCCGTTTTTCTTTATTCTCATTTTGGAATAGCTTTTCATCACCTGGGGTTTCTTCGACCTCTCTTTCCTGCTCGCTCCCATTACGCGTCGAAAACTACTGAAAAGTAGTGCTTTTTGTCCATGATGATTTAAATCATATTATTGCAGGCGGACTGGCCGAGAAAGCATCGAGCGCCGCGTAGCGAGCCGCCGCCCCCTGCCCTTACGGCTGCAGCAAGGGGTTCGTGTAGTCCAGATACACGAGGCCCAGCAGGAACGCGAACTCGCGATCGGGGGAATCGGGCATGCCGAGCACGTCCTTGGCTTTGCGCAGGCGGTAGCGAACGGTGTTCGGATGCTGATGCAACGCCTCGGCCGCCAGACGCAGGTCGCCGTAGGCGCGCGCGACCGCCTCGGCAGTCGCGGCAAGCTCGGTGCCGTGAAGATCGTCGTGCTCTTCCAGCAAGGCCCTGTGCAGCGCGGCCGTGCGCCAGAACAAGCGCCCCTCGTTGGCGGCCGCGCGAAACGCATCGTGATGCAGATCGGCCCAGCACACCACGCGATCGCCCTCGACCTGCGCCGTCTTCAACGCGGCAAGCGCCTCGCGCACGCTCATGTCGCCGTCGGAAAGCGGCGTCTCCTCGCCCACTCCCAGATGCACCTGGCCCGCAGCCAAAAGGCGCATCGTCAGGTCGCTTTCGGAGCGAGTTCGCACGCCGGCAGGAGGCTGCGCGTACGACACCAGCGCAAGCAACGCGCCATGGTAGCGGAAGGCGAACACCGCCTCCACCACATCGTCCCAATCGCGCTTGAACTCGGCCAACACGACGGTCATCGCGTCGAGCATGGCGTATAGGGAGCATTCGTCGTCCGCTTTCGGGGACGCCGCTATGCATTGGACGGTCGATCCGGTCGCCCCCGCCAGCTCGTACAACGCCGCACGGGCAGCATGCGGATCGTGCCCAGAAAGCAAGCCGTCCATGATGCGTCCCTTATCGGATTGCTCGCTGTCGCGCCGAATCAGATCGAGCGCCTGATATGCCACCACTTCGTGGTAGCCGCCGTCGTACAAGTACATTGGCACGCCCGCCGCCTCGCTGGCAGCCCGCACGCGGTCGCTGACGATGGGGCGATACGCTTTCTTCAGCGCAATACCCGAAACGCCGCGCGCTATCAGAACCAGAAGCGATCGCTCGGACAATTCCGGATCGTCGTGCGCGAACCCCAGGTTCGTCACGATGAACTCGCCGGGAATGTACGATTCGTAGCCGCCGTCCTTATCGGGAGCGCAATCGAGGATGCCCACGTTGTGGACTTCTCGCGACTCGGCTCCTTCGCACAGCACCAGCGGCTGCACCTGCTCGAACGCCGGCAACGCAAGTATGTCCGCAACCGTGATCACGAGGAGCTCCTTCCGAAACCTGTCACGGACATGATACGACGAGTCGCCGTCCTGCGCCACTTGGCGCATCCTGCCGTTCGACACGAAGCATCCAACCCGACTCGCGAGAAAAATGGACGCGAAAGCGCACCCATGACAATTCCCGAGGCGTTTTCATGCCGCTCGCGCCGACCGACCCGGATGACGTTCGGCATAATGCCTGGTGGCGATTTTCCGCTTCGGAAAATCGGCGGTTCGCCATGGCGAACTTTGTCACAGGGGGCCGTTTGCGCCCAGAACGCGCGCAGCGAGGGAGGGCCGTACTTGCGACGGCCCTCCCCCCGTTTCGCCCTACACCTCGTTGACCAGCTTGAATACCTTCTCCTTCTCGCCTTTCAGGAAATGGACGATGTTCTCGCAGCTCAAACGCTCTAGATCTTCGATAGCCGTGGTCGAGTAAAACGCAGAATGGGGCGTGATGATGACGTTGTCGCGTCCTACCAGCTTGTTCGAAGCCAGATCCGGAGTCTCGTCGTACAGCACGTCCGCGCCGAACGCACGGAGCTTGCCCGCATCGAGCGCGTCCACAAGCGCTTCCTCATCAACGCACAGGCCGCGGCCCAGGTTGATGAAGATAGGACGTCGCGCCATCAAGTCGAACGCCGCCTCGTCGAAAAAGCGCACGTTGTCATCGGTCAAGCACATGTGGTTCACGATGATGTCGGCATGGGTCAGCAGCTCTTCCTTGCTCACGCGCGTCACTCCCCGTTCGGCGAACGCAGCGTCGTCAGCGTGCGGATCGCAGGCTATCACGCGCTTCACGAGGCCCATCGCCTTCTCGGCCGTGCATTTGCCGATCTTGCCGAACCCGACGATGCCCAGCACCTGATCCTCCAGACGCGGCCACTGGGGTGCCGCGGCGTAATCCCACTTGTGCCGCTCGTCGATCTCCCTCTGGTAGAACTTGAAGTGCTTGTTGAGCGCGCCCATGTACGCGATGGCGCTCTCGGCCACGTCCCACGTGCAGTACTCGCCCACCGGGCAGACCCCGATGCCCCGCTTCGTGGCCTCGTCCAGGTCAACCTGGTCGAACCCGGTAGAGTTCAGCGAAACCACCTTGAGCTTCGGCGCGCGATCCATAGCCTCGGCATCCACCGTGACGAACGCCGTCAGCAACGCATCGGCATCGGCCACATGCTCGTAGAATTCATCACGCTTATCGTCCTCGTACTCGAGAACCTCGACCTCCACGTCCTCGCCCAGGCCCGCGCGCAGGGTTTCGATCTCCAGCGCGTGGTCGGGCATCATGCAATCGGCGTGATCGCAGATGAGAACCTTCATGGCAACCCTTCTTTCGTCTCGACGAAGTTACGGACGCTCGATGGGCTGGGTCAGGCAGTGAGGACCGCCGCCCGCATGCAGGATCTGGTCGAGCGGCACGTCGATCACGTCCAAGCCCAGCGCGCGCATCTTGTCGTTGATGTGCTTGTTCTTCTCGATTGCCACCACTTTGCCGTTGCCGATGCACTGCACGTTGCAGCCGTGCTTGTACATATCTTCGCTGGCCACGGGGATCAGCTCGAAATTGCGACGCTTCAGCATTTGCAGGAAGTTGTAGGGCAGCTGGTCGATGCAAGCCAGCGCCACCTGCGGGGCCACGATGTTGAAGATCATATCGAGATGCAGGTTGTCCGGCGGGCACGGCACGCCCACCACGGTGTAGCCGAACTTCTGCAGCTGGTCGCGCAGGTTGTCCACGCCGGCTTGGTCGGTACGATCCACCTGGCCGAACGCCAGCGTGTGCTCGTCGATCATCCAGAAGTCGCCGCCTTCCATGCAGCCCGCGTTCACGCGCGCCACGATGGGAACGCCCATCTCCTTCAGCTTCTCCTCGTACGCCACGGCCTCCACCTGACGGACCGGGTGGCGGAAGTGGCCGATCACGGCGCCTTCCTTGATCATGCAACCGTAGTCGCGGGCGAACGTCATCACCTCGAACTCGGGGCGCGCCTCCACTTCGACCACTTCGATACCGTTGTCTTTGAACGCATCCACCAGCATCTGCCACTCGGCAACCATGACGTCGTTCTTTTCCTGGTCGCCCTTCTTCATCCACTCGGCGGTGATCACGTTGATGCCGTTGAACTGGTAGTACCGCGGCGAGCACATCATCACTTTCTTCAGCGGGTTCGTTGCGTTGGACACGTAGACCTTCTCTTCTTCAGCCATGATAGGCTCCTTTCGTTTGACAGGTTGTTTGGGAAGCAGTTTGAGAAACCGGGGCGCGCGGGGCGCCCCGGGGGCAGCGCGGAGGGTTACAGCATCACGGCCACGGTGAGGAACACGCAGCACACCAGGAACAGGAAGCCCACGATGGGTGCGGCGCGCTTCACCCAGTCGCCGTAGCTCATGTGGGCAGCCGAAGTACAGGTCATCACCACGATGGACGTAGGCGAGATCATCTTGGCCAGACCCAGCGCCATGCAGTAGATGGTCACCATGATGGCCACGTCCACGCCGGCGAACTGCGACAGCGCCGCCATGATGCCCATGGTCGCGGCCGCCAGCCCCGTCGACGAGGGAATGAGGCACGCGATGAGGAAGTAGCAGATCAGCGCCACAATCACGAACGCGACGGGAGGCAGGGCCGACAGCGTGCTCTCGCACATGTGCAAGATAGTGGGCGTGATCTGCCCGCCGTCCATCACCACTTGGATGCCTCGCGCCAGCGGCACGACGAACGCGGTGGACACGAGCCCGGCAGCGCCCTTGATCAGCGTGTCGATGATCTTATCGGCCTTGTAGCGCATGACGATGCCCGCGAGCAACGTCATCACCATCACGAGCATGGCGATCTCGGGGAAGTACCACGAACCGAACGGCGTGATGTCGCTGCCCAGCACCTCGCGCAGCACCGGCGTGACGCCGATCCACGACACGAACTGCTCGAAGAACGTCCAATCAGGGTTGATGGAAGTCCACGGCACGCACCCCACCACCATGATGGCGAACGTGAGGACGAAGATGGCCAGCACGCCCTTCTGACGGCCGGACAGCTCCAAGTTCTCGTCAGCCGAAACCGGGAACTCGATAAGATCGAGCTTGCGACGGAAGAACTGGACCGACTTCTCGGGATGAGCCTTCACCTTGTCGGCGTAGCGGTTGATGATGAAGATGACGAGTCCCGTGAACACCACCAGCATCAGCACGCGCATGCCCATGCCGTCGCCGGCCGAGATGCCCGCGATACCCGACGCGATACCCGTGGCGAACGGGTTCACCGTCGAGGCCAGGCAGCCGGCCTGCGTGCCCAGCACCACGATCATGATGGCCACCACGGTGTCCAGCCCCAGCGCCAGGATCACCGGCACGAACATGAGGAAGTACACGATTCCTTCCTCGTAGGCACCCTCCAAGGTGCCGAGGAACGACATGAGGCATACAAGGATGGCGATAAGCAGGTGCATATTGTTCTGGTTCTTCATGGTGATGCGCTTGAGCGCCGTCTTCACCGCACCGGTTTCCTCCATCATCTCGAGGAAGCTGCCGAACAGCAAGATGGTCAGCGAGATGGCGATGGCGCCGCTGATGGCGCCCGAACCCAGCATGCCCGTGATGGGCGCCATGAACACGTCCCACAACCCTTGCGGGTTGGACTCCACGATGTGGTACGTCCCCGAAATAGCGTCGCCGTTGGCGTTCAGCTCGTACGCGCCGCCCGGCACGAACCAGCTGAGCACGGCGATGAAGCAGATGACCCCGAACAGGATGACGTAGGTGTTCGGCATCTTGAATTTCTTCTTGCCCTTCTCGGGCTCGTTGTCTGACATGGATGCTCCTCTCCTCGACGCTTCCGGCACAGCGGGGCGCAGCTGCCCAAGGGTGCCGCAGAAGCGGCATCCTCGCAGACAGAGCCTGCCGTGCGACCCTGCGCAGAGCCGCACGGCGTACCGGGAAGCGTGTTTAGACGCAGGGGATGTACAGATCGCCCAGGGTGGCCGCCATGATGGCCTTGATGGTGTGCATGCGGTTCTCAGCCTGCTGGAACTGGCGGCCGTGGTCGGAATAGAACACCTCGTCGGTAACTTCCATCTCCTTCACGCCGAAGCGCTCGGCCATATCGGCGGCGTACTCGGTCTCCGCATTATGGAAGGCCGGCAGGCAGTGCAGGAAGATGTAGTCCGGGTTCTTCACGTGCGACAGCAGCTCGGCGTTCACCTGGTAGGGCGACATGAGCTTCACGCGCTCGGCGAACTGGGACTCCTCGCCCATGGCCGCCCACACGTTCGTGTAGATGGCGTCGGCGTTCGCAACGGCCTCCACCGGGTCGTTCGTCACCGTGATGGTAGCGCCGCTCTCGGCGGCGAAGGCCCGCGCCACCTCGACGATGGCCGGGTCGGGCTCGAGTTCGGCCGGCGTGGCGTTCACGTAGTTCACGCTCAGGATGGCGCTGGTGATCATGAGGGAGTTCTGCACGTTGTTGCGTCCCTGGCCGCAGTAGGCCAGCGTGAGGCCCTCCAGCGTGCCGAAGTTCTCCTTCATGGTCATGAAGTCGGCCAGCATCTGGGTGGGATGCTCCTTGTCGGTGAGGCCGTTCCACACCGGCACGCCGCTGTACTTCGCCAGATCCTCGACGTGCTCCTGCTTGAAGCCGCGGAACTCGATGCCGTCGAACATGCTGCCCAGCACCAGCGCGGTGTCGCGCACCGTCTCCTTCTTGCCCAGCTGGATGTCGTTCTTGCCCAGATACTCGGGGTGCGCGCCCAGGTCGATGCACGCGGTGGTGAACGCGGCGCGGGTGCGGGTGGACGTCTTCTCGAACAAGAGCGCGATGTTCTTGCCTGCGAGGTAGCGATGCTCGACGCCCCACTTCTTCAGGTCTTTGAGATGTTCGGCGAACCCGATGAGGTACATCAGCTCGTCTTTCGTGTAGTCCCTCGTGGAGAGGAGGCTGCGTCCCTGGAATACCGACTCGGTCATGTGAAGCTCCTTTCGATGGATGCTCTTGCGCCCTAATCCCCGACGGACGCCGCGCCCGATGGTGCGACCCCTCCTGGCAGGCCAGGTTACGAGAAGCATCATACGCAGCGGCGAGAGGGAGCCCCTCTGGACAGTCGGACAAAACCCGAGCCGCGCGCTTTGTCCGACCGAACAAGGGACACAGGGCAACAGGAATCTAGGATGAAAGCGCGCAAGCGGGTTCTTCCAACGGAGCGGGGGTCGCAGATGGTTCTATCGCCTATCGACTACGTCATCATCGCGTTGTACTTCATCGTCATCGTGGCCATCGGCTTCATCGCGGCGCGGTTCGCGAAAACGAAGGAAGATTACCTCGTGGCCGGCAGGCGGCTGTCGTTTCCCCTGTTCTTCGGCTGCATGGCCGCGCTCACGCTGGGCGGCGGCTCCACTATCGGCAGCGCCCAGCTGGGCTACGAGTTCGGGCTCGGCGGCATCTGGCTCAACCTGAGCATCGGACTGGGGCTCGTCGCGGCCGGCTTCCTGGTTACCAGCAAGCTTTCGAAGCTGCGCGCTCTCAGCGTGAACGAGGTGGTGGAGAGCAGCTACGGCCCCATCGCCCGCGTGTTCAGCTCGGCGCTCACGCTCATCTACACGCTCACGCTGAGCGTGGTGCAGGTCATCTCCATCGGCACCATCATCAACGGCGTGACGGGCATCGACGCCACGCTGTCCATGCTGGTAGGAGGCGGCATCGTCATCCTGTACACGTTCGTGGGAGGCATGTGGTCGGTCACCATGACCGACATCGTGCAGTTCGTGGTGAAAACGGTGGGCATCCTCATCCTGGCCCCCATCTTCTGCATCTCGGCGGCGGGCGGCTGGGACGCGCTCGTCAGCAAGGTGCCCGAGGCGTACCTGTCGGTGGGCAGCATGGGCTTCGACAAGAGCTTCGCCTACCTCGTGCTGTACGTGCCGGGGCTCATCATCGGCCAGGACATCTGGCAGCGCATCTTCACCGCGAAGAACGAGAAGGTGTCGAAAACGGGCACCGTCTGCGCGGGCGTGTACAGCGTATTCTACGCGCTGGCCACCGTCGTCATCGGCATGAGCGTGTTCGTGCTGCTGCCCCACCTGGACAACCCTCAGAACGCGTTCGTGGTGGGCGTGTCCACGTTCTTGCCGGTCGGGGTGCGCGGGCTGATCTTGGCGGCGGCGATGGCGGCCACGATGTCGGTGTCGAGCGGCACCATCCTGGCGTCGTCCACCATCCTGTACAACGACCTGTACCTGCGGTTCGTCCGCAAAGGAGCGGCCCAGGGCACGGCGCACCTCAAGGAAGTGACCATCACGCGTCTGTTCGCCCTGCTCATCGGCGTGGTGGTGATGGTGTGCTCGCTGTGGATCAACGATGTGCTGGTGGGGATCGACATCTGCTACGGGTACCTGTCGGGCTGCGTGTTCGTGCCGCTGGTGGCCAGTTTCGTGCTCAAGCGGTTCAGCCCGAAAGCGGGGCTGTACGCGCTGGGCGCGAGCACCGTGGCGGTGACGGGCTGCTTCGTCGTCGTGGGAACAGCAAGCTCAGTCCCCATCGTCGCAGGCATGGCATCGGGGCTCGTAGCGTACGCAGCGGCGAACCTTCTCAGCAAGCAGAAGGTGCCCTCGCCGTTTGAATGAGGCGTTAACCCGTTCCCTTGCCTCACCCCAACTCGGGCAGGAACACCAGGCTGAGCAGGTTGATGAACACCTTGTCGTCCTCATGGGGAATGCCCAACACGGCCTTCATCTTGCGCATGCGGTAACGCACGGTGTTCGGATGCTGGTGAAGCTCCTCGGCGATAGCCTTCACGTCGCCGTGCCAGTTCACCAGCGCCTCAGCCGTACGCACGAGCTCAGTGCCGTGCTCGTCGTCATAGCCGGCCAGCATCGAGCGGTACAGCTCGCTCGCGCTCATGAACAGGCGGTCGTAGCGCGCGGCGCTGGCGAATGCCGACAGATGCAGGCCCGACCAGCGCGCCAGCTGCTCGCCGTGGCGCTGCGCACTCGCGGCTGCGGCAAGCGCCTGGCGGATAGCCAGGTCGCCATCGCACAGGTGCACCGCCTCGCTCACGCCGCAGTGCAGGCTGCCTTCCACCGAGGTCACGGCGATGCAGCGGCGCTCGGCGGCCGCCCGCTCCTCATCGCTGGCCGAGCCGTAGGATACGAACGCCAGGATATGATCGCGGTAGCGGCACACGCTGGCCGACTCGACGATCGCGCACCCGTCCCTCACCGTCCCCAGCCCAGAGGACACCGAGTCGAGCATGGCGTAGAACGAGCACGGGTCGCCCGCGCGCAGGGCGAACGCGAAGCACTGCAGCTTCGAGCCCGTCACGCCCACGAGCGCGCTCAGCCTCGTACGCACCCGGTCGCCGTCGTGGGCGGTCAGCAGCTCGTCGAGGGCCTTGCCCTTGTCCAGCTCGTCGCGATCGCGCTGCAGCAGATCGAGCGATTGGTACGCCACCGTCTCGTGGTAAGCGCCGTCGTACAGATAAAGCGGCACCCCGCGCGCCGTGCTTTCCTTGCGCACGGCGTCGCTGATGGGAGGCTCGTAGACGGTTTTGACGGCGATGGCGGCCACGTCGCGGCGCAGCATCGTCAGCAGCGACTTCTCGGCCATGCCAGGGTTGCCGAACGCGAACCCGAGGTTCGTGAGGATGAGTTCGCCCGCCACGTATACACTGTATTCGTTGTAGTCGGGAGGACAGTCGAGGATGCCCACGTTGCGCACCTCGCGCCGCTCCGCTCCCTCGCAGGGAGCGACCAGCTCCACGTTCTTGAACGCCGGCAATGCGATAATGTCCGCAACGGTAACCAACAGCCCCTCCGTCCCATCGCGCATGAGAAGCGATCTTCCAAGAAGATGCAATACGGTACGCATGATACCGCATCGCGAGGAGCGCGTTCGGACGACCGGCCGCGCTTGACGAGAATTACGCGTGCGAACCGAAAAGCCCCCCCCCGGCCTCGATCTCGAAGAGGCGACCCTCCAGGAGCTAGGTCATCCTGCCGACGTGGCCGCAAAATGCTTCCCATGACAATTTCGCAAGCGTTTTCGAGCTGCTCGCACCCGCAAACACGGGCGTCACCCACCATAATGCCTGGTCGCAACTTCGCTGATTCGAGAATTCGCCAGTTCGTGACGGCAAACTTTGCCATGGGTGCCGCTTTGCGCCCAGCTCCGCACACAGTCCGCAACCGCCCCGAGCGAGAGGCACCTGAACGGGAATCCTTTCGACAGAGGGCGGAAACGTCGCTTCCCCACGCGACCTCACACCTGCGCTTTGCCGGGAACCCTCGTCTTACGAAGACGTAAGCTGAGTGTAAGCGGCGGTCAAGGCGTCCCGCGCGCCGCATGCTGCGCGAACCCGCGCGCCGCGCGCTCTACTCCTGCTTTTCAGGCATCCTCCACAGCAGCACGAAGCCCAGCACGAACAGCACGGCGATGGACAGCACGCCCAACGACGAGTTGCCCGACAGCTGGGTGAAGAAGCTGACCAGGAACGTGCCTATGACGGCAGCGTACTTGCCGAAGATGTCGAAGAAGCCGTAGTACTCGTTGGCGTGCTCCTTCGGAATGAGCTTGCCGAACTCGCTGCGCGACAGCGCCTGGATGCCGCCCTGGAACAACCCCACGCAGATGGCCAGCATCCAGAACTCCGCGGCCTCGCGCAGGAAGAACGCCGCGAACAGCGTGATGCAGAAGTACGCGCCGATAGCTACCAGCAGCATGCGCTTCGTGCCGAATCTTGTGGACAGACGCCCGTAGGCGATGGCCGACGGGAACGCCACGAACTGCGTCACCAACAGCGCCAAAACCAGCTGCGTCGCATCGATGCCGAGGTCGGTGCCGTAGCTTGTGGACATCTTTATAATGGTGTGCACGCCGTCGATGTAGCAAAAGAACGCTAGCATGAAGTAGCGCAGGCGACGATCCTTCCAAATACGTTTCAGCGTGCGGAAGAGGCCGGCGAACGTGTCGCGGATCAAGCGAGGAGCACGTTCCTTGTAGTGCGTCTGATGCACATCGCGGATAAGGGGCACGCTGAACGCCACCCACCAAACGGCCGTGATCAGAAACGCGATCTTCATCCCGATGTCCATAGGGATGCCCACGCTGGGCCCTGCCAACACCACGATCAGGCACAGGATGAACGGCACGCACGAGCCGATATAGCCCCAGGCGTAACCCTGCGACGACACCTCGTCGTAACGCTCGTCGGTGGTGGCGTCCACGAGGAACGCATCGTAGAACACCATCGAGCCGTTCAGCATGATGGACGCGACGACGTAGATCACGAGGAAAGCCAGCGCAGCCGACGGGATGCCCAGCGCCGCCAAGGCGATGGCGCCCGTGCCCACGGTTCCGATGAAGAACTTCTTCTTGTTGCCCTTGAGGTCGGCCAGGCTGCCCAGAACCGGCATGAGCAGCGCCAGCAGAAGCGACGCCACCGTCTCGGCATAGCCCCACGCCACCACAACCGACGAACCCGGTTCGGCCAGCGTCTTGAAATACACGGGGATCAGCGCCGTCGCAAGCAGCACGAAGGCCGAATTGCCCACATCGTAGAGGATCCAGCTTTTCTCCTGCTTGGTCAGCTTGCCTGCCATGGCCTTGCCTCTCGTCTCGTTTGCGTCAACTTGGGATTCCTTCTTCACAAGTGCGAAACCGAAGGTTAACAAGTCCCCGCTCATTGTATATGATAGCGCGTAGCGTCACCGGTAAAATTCAAGTCAGAACGGAGCGTCATCCCCATGCCCGCACTCATCACCCACGACTTCTTCGGGCGCGACGTCTACGACCGCCTGTACACCTTCATAGGCGGCTCGCGCGACGAAGCCGACGCCTTCCTGTTGGGCAACCAAGGCCCCGACCCTCTGTTTTACCTGGTGCTCAGTCCGCAGTTGCGCGCGCACAACCGACTGGGCTCGACTATGCACAATAAAAAGCCCAGCGAGCTTCTAACCGCGCTCAAAAACTCCCTCGGCATCCTCAACAGCGCCGAGCGTGAAGTAGGTCGCGCCTATGCGTTGGGTTTCCTCTGCCACTACACGCTGGACTCCACGATGCACCCGTTCGTGTACTTCCACGAGTACCGGTTGTGCGACGCCGGCGTTCCAGGCCTGACGCGCGCCGACGGAAGCGAAGTGCACGGCACGATCGAGAGCGAACTGGACGAACTCGTTCTGTTTGAGAAGCGCGGCGAGACCATCGCCACGTTCAACCCCTCCGCCGAAATCCTCAACGCCAGCAACTTCACGCTGCACGTCATCTCGAAGATGTACGCCTACGTCGCCCTCACCGTGTACGGCGAGATCGTCCCCGCCGACCTGTTCGAGACGGCCGTCAAGGACTTCCGCGTGGCGCAGCGCGTGTTCTACTCGCCCTCCGGCCGCAAGCGCGCCCTCTTCGGGCGCGTCGAAGAACTGCTGCGCCCCTTCTCGTTCTACAAGTCGATGAGCCACCGCCCCGTCGCGCTTACCGAAAGCCAGTTCGACAACCGTGCCCGCGAGACGTGGGAGAACCCGTTCACGGGAGACATGAGCACCGCAAGCTTCTGGGATCTCTTCGGCGAGGCGCTGGGAAAAGCGCAAGACAACCTGTTCGCATTCGACGAGGACGGATTCGATCTCGCAGCAGCGCGCGCCATCACCAACGAGCGAGACTTCTCGGGCGAACCCGTTGTGGCGCTCGTGGTGTCGGTCGAGGACGGCGCTGCCGACGCGCAGCCGCAGCCCGCCGACGAAGCGTAAGCGCCCCATGCTGGACGTCGCCCTCACCATCCCCTTCTGGCTGGAGCTTGCCGCTGCGCTGACCGGCGGTTTGTCCGGCGCCATGAGCGCAGTGCGCGCACGCTACGATATATTCGGCGTGGCGTGCATCGCCATTATCACCGGTTTGGCCGGCGGCATCATGCGCGACATCCTGCTGCAGAACTACGGTATCTACGCGTTCCAGAAGCCTACGCTGATCATCGCCTGCGCCATCGCGGGCGTGGTGGTGTTCTACTTCGGTAAGCTGGCCACCTATCTCGACCCCATCGTCGACTTGCTGGACAACCTGTCGGTAGCGCTGTGGGCCGTGATCAGCGTGAGCAAGAGCCTGTCGGCGGGGCTCGACATCATCCCGTCCATCATCCTGGGCACCATCACCGCCGTGGGCGGCGGCATCCTGCGCGACATCTGCATGAACCGCGAGCCCGAGGCGTTCCAGGCCGGCGCACTGTACGGCAGCGCCGCGCTGGTGGGCTGCATCGTGTACGCGTTGATGAGCCAGAACCACATCCTGGACAACTACGCCGCGCTGTCCTGCGTGGTGCTGGTGCTGGGGCTGCGCTACGCGTCGCTGTTCTTCGGCTGGCGCACGAAGCCGCCGCGCGACTACTCCGACGTGGTGACCCGCGCGGTATCGAAGCCGGTACGCTCGGTGGCGAATCGCGTGCGGCCGCCCAAGGGCAAGGTGGAGCGCGACAAGGAGCGGCACGGTTACGAGAAGCTGCGTGCGTTCTGGGCGCGCATGAACGGCGAGTACGTGGCCGAGCGCAGCAAGGACGACAAGCTTGCCGCATCCGACTCGCAAGCGGCCAGATCGTCGGCCGGCACCGCCGCAGCCAGCGACCCCAGCGACCGCATCATCGTGGACCGCGAGGAGCTCCACCGCATCATGGGCGGCGAGGAAGAGAAACCTCGCGACCCCTTCGAGCCAAGAAGCTAAAACCAAGCCACCGTGTCCAGCGCGTGTCGAAAGGACGGGGGATCTGACACGCTCGCGACACCGCGCCTCGCAAAACGGGAAAAAGCGTGTCAAACCCCCCGTCCCTTCGACACGCTTTCCTTCGGTTACACGTTCTTCAGCAGGATGGAGTTCATCGTGTCGGCGGCGTGCTCGCACGAGTCGCAGCACTTCTCCATGCGGTCGAATATCTGCGACCACACCAGCACGCGCATGGGGTTCTCGCGGTCGTGCGTATGCAGTTTGCGAATGACCGTCATGTACAGCTGATCGGCCTCTTCCTCGTAATCGTTCACGTCGATGATGAGCTGCTTGAACATCTTGGACTTCTTGAAATTGCGGAAATCCTCCATGGCCTTGTCCAGCGCCACGCAGCTCTTCTTGATGAGGTGCGCGAACTCCAGCGCATCATGATGGATGAAATGCACGTCGTACATGTAGAAGCGTTGCATGACGTCTTCGATGTAGTCGATGATGTTGTCGAGGTACTGGGACATGTTGATGATGTCCTCGCGCTCGATAGGCGTGATGAAATCGGTAGCAACCGTCTTGAAGATGGCGTGGTTGATCTCGTCGCCCTTGTGCTCCAGCTCGTGCGCGCGCTCCATGACCTCTTTGAGATGCTCCGCCTCGGTGAAGCTTTCGATGGCCTCGATCAGCAGCTCGGCTTCCTGAACGGCAACTTCCGTCTGTTTCTCGAACGCATCGAAATAATCGAACTTGTCCCTCTTGCCCACAGGGTCCTCCTTTACGAGAACATTAAGAACAGGTGGGCGAACGCGAATCCGAGCAGACCGCACCCCGGAAACGTCAGCACCCACGTTTTCACCATATCGATTGCAATTCCCCACTTCACCGCGCTTTTCCGCTTCGCTGCGCCCACGCCCATGATGGCGGTCGTATTCGTGTGCGTCGTGGAAACCGGCAAGCCGGCGAAGGTGGAGAGCATAAGGCAGAAAAACGTTGCCACGCTGGCGGCGAATCCTTGGAACGGCTCGAGCTTCACCATATCCAGGCCGACGCTTTTTATGATGCGCTCGCCGCCGACGGCGGTGCCCAACCCCATGTTGAGCGCGCAGAAGAACATGAGCCAGATGGGCAGGATCATTTGATCGGCCTGCCCCACGCCCGTGGCCAACGTGATGGCCAGCACGAAGATGCTCATGAATTTCTGGCCGTCCTGCGCGCCGTGCATGAACGCCACGCCCGCGCCCGAGGCCACCTGAGCCCAACGGAAGAAGCGCGAAGTCTTCTTGCGATCCATGTTGCGGCAGACGCGTCCAAGCGCCTTGGAGTTCAGCCAACCCAGAAAGAAGCCCAGCAGCGTGGACAAAAGAATGCCGTACACCACCTTGATCCACTCCGCGCCGTTGATGGCGTCGAAGCTGCCCTGCAGCGCGATGGCCGCGCCCGTGAGGCCGGCGATCAGCGAATGGCTTTGGCTGGTGGGAATGCCGAAATACCAGGCCACGGTGCCCCACACGATGATGGCCACCATGGCGGCCATGAGAGCGATGAGCGACTGCTGGGAGTCGCCTCCGAAATCGACCATATTGAATATGGTGTGTGCGACGGCGGCGGTAAACAGAGAAACCACCAGCAGCCCCAGGAAGTTGCAGACAGCCGCCATGACGATGGCGGGCTTCGGCTTCATAGCCCTTGTCGATACGACGGTTGCGATCGCGTTCGGAGCGTCCGTCGCCCCATTCACGACGATGACGCCGATGTTGAGCAGGGTCACAACCACGAGGATCGGGTTGGACGCGAGCCCAGCGATGAACGAAGCCCACTCTATGGTCACGAAATCCCTCTCGACAACAACAGCAAAAAGGTTCAGCATTCCCCAGTTTAACGTAAATCTAACAAAGCGAAAGGGGCTCTTTTCTCTTTTCACGTTGGATTACGGGCGAAACGGCAAAATACAGGTAAAGTCACGCCCCGGCACCGCCTACGGGTAAAACCCCTGCAATCGGTAGGAGTTAACCCCCGCTCTATCGATACGTGATAAAGTAACCGTTACGCAAGAAGAGGTTTCCGCGTCGCCGCGTCGCAAGCACGGCTCGACGACGCCTGGGGGGAGGAAATCGAAATGAGAAGGCGCTTCCAGCTGCCCTTGCAGACCGCGGATCTGATCGCCGGATTCATGGTGTGGGTCATCCTGTCGTCGCTGCTTCCGTACATCAAGCAGGACGTCTATATCCCTCCCGACCAGATAGCCCTCGTCACCGCCATTCCCGTGGTGTTGGGATCGGTGCTGCGCGTACCCTTCGGCTACTGTGCGAACCTGTTCGGCGCTCGTGCCGTGTTCCTGGCCAGCTTCATCGTGCTCGTGGTGCCCGTATGGTTTTTGAGCGAGGCCACCACGTATCAGGGATTGCTCATAGGCGGGACGTTTCTGGGCATCGCCGGCGCAGTGTTCTCGGTGGGCGTCACCTCGCTGCCGAAGTACTACCCGAAGGAGCGCCACGGCTTCGTGAACGGGGTATACGGCTTCGGCAATATGGGAACGGCGCTGACCACCTGGTTGGCGCCCGTGGCCGCGGTTGCCTTCGGTTGGCGCATGGCCGTCAAGCTGTACCTCGTGCTGCTGGCGGCGTTCATCGTGCTGAACTTCGTGCTGGGCGATCGCGACGAACCGCGTGTGAAGACGCCGGTCATGGAGCAGCTGCGCGCCGTCTGGAGCGACGCGCGCCTGTGGTTCCTGTCGCTGTTCTACTTCGTGACATTCGGCGCTTTCGTAGCCTTGACCGTGTACCTGCCGAACTTTCTCACGTCGCACTACGGGATGGACGGCGTGTCAGCAGGCGTGGCCACCTCGGTGTTTATCGTGGCGGCGGCCGCCATCCGCGTGCTGGGCGGCTGGCTGGGCGACCGGTTCGACTGTTATCGGCTGCTGGCCCTCGTGTTCGCAGGCCTCGCCGCAGGCGCCGCGGTGCTGGCCACGGCACCGGGGCTGCCCGTGTACCTGGCGGGCATCTATCTGGTCAGCATCGCATGCGGCATCGGCAACGGCGTGGTGTTCAAGTTGGTGCCTGCGTACTTCACGAAGCAAGCCGGGATTGCCAACGGCATCGTGGCCATGATGGGCGGCCTGGGCGGCTTCTTTCCGCCGCTCGTGCTGTCGGCATCGACGCTGCTGCTCAGCACGAGCGTCCCCGGATTTGCCGCCTTCGGCGCCTTCGCCCTCGCCTGCCTGGCGATTTCGCTGGTCATGAGGAGGAAGACTCGGTCATCCTGAGGGCACGGAGCGCGCAATCCGTCTCCTGAGCGTAAGCCGCGACCCCCTACGCGTAGTAAGCGAACACCCTTTTGCGTTCGTTGCCGATCTTGGTGGTGCTGTTGTGGCCGGGCAGGACCACCGTCTCGTCGGGCAGCACGGCCAGGCGCTTCAGCGAGCGGCGCATAGCGTTCATGTCGCCTCCCTGGAAATCCGTACGGCCAATGGAGCCGCAGAACAGCGTGTCGCCCGAAATCAGCACCGGCGCGCCTTCAGGGTTCGTGCCGAAGCGCGGGTCGATGAACAGGCAGATACCGCCCTCGGTGTGACCCGGCGTCAGGATCACCTTCCACGGCATGTCGCCGATCTTGAGAATGTCGCCGTCGTTCACTACATGATCCACCGGGCACGGCGTGAAGCGCATGTCGTCGCGCGGCAGCTTCTTCTCGCCCGAAATGATGGGCGCGTCGATGGCCGAGGCGATGACCGTGGCGCCGGTCTTGTCGCGCAGCTCCTTCGCAGCGCCCACGTGGTCCGAATGGCGATGCGTGAGGATGATGGCGTCGACCGAGCCCCCCGCCGCCTTGATGATCTCGTCGGGCTTGCACGTGGGATCCACCACGATGGTGGCCTTGCCGTCGGAAATGATGTACACGTTGTTCTCCAGCATGCCGAGCACGAGGTACTCGACGGGCACGCACGTGCCCTTCACCTTATTGGTCATGCGTCGCTCCTAGTCTTTTTCTTGCCGCCGCCGGCCTTGGGAACCATGCGGCGCGCGTCGAACACTCCTTCGATGCCGCGCAGTTTGCTCAGTACGATATCGATATGGTTGATATCGGACACCTGGAACAAAAACCGCATCTCCACCATGCCGTCGCGATGCGACGTGGTGGAGCTGGACAGCACGTTCGCCCCTTGCTCCGACAGGATGATGGCCACGTCGCGCAGCAGGTTCATGCGGTCGAGCGCGTCCAAGAACACCTCCACCTTGAACGACGTGTTCTTCGGCAGATCGTTCTCCCAGGCCACCTCGATGATACGCTCGGGGGTTTGCTTGAGATCCTGAGCGTTCGGGCAGTCGGCGCGGTGCACCGACACGCCGCGGCCGCGCGTCACGAAGCCGAGAATCTCGTCGCCCGGCACCGGGTTGCAGCACCGCGACAGGCGCACCAGCACGTCGTCCACGCCCTTCACCACCACGCCGTTCGACGTGTGCGCCTCGTGCTTCTTCGGCGCCTTCACGCTGGTCAGCATCGGCGGCATCTTGCCGGTGGACATGTCGCCTGCCACGTAGTCCATGGCGGTCTCGGCCTCGTGGCCCTTGTCCACGAGGATCTTCAGCAGACGGTTCGCCACGTGCTGGGCGCTTTCCTTGCCGGTGCCGATGTGCACGAGCATGTCGTCGGCGTCCTTGTAGCCCATGTGGTCGGCCACCGACTTGAGGGCGCGCATCGACTGGGCGCTGGATATGCCCAGACCGTGCTTGCGCATCTCGCGGGTCAGCTTGTCGCGGCCGAATTGCAAATCGTCGCTGCGGCTGACCTTGCTGAAGTACGAGCGGATCTTGCTGCGCGCGCTGGGCGTTTTCACGATGCCCAGCCAGTCGCGCGAAGGGCTGGCGCTTTTCTGCGTGAGGATGTCCACGCGGTCGCCCAGCTGCAGCTCGTAGGTGAGCGGCACGATGGCGCCGTTCACCTTCGCGCCCACGCAGTGGTTGCCCACCTCGGTGTGGATGGCGTAGGCGAAATCGACCGGCGTCGAACCAGCGCGCAGGCTCATGACCTCGCCTTTCGGCGTGAACACGAACACCTCGGTGGGCGCGAGATCCACTTTCAGGTCCTTCAGGAACTCGCGCGAATCCTGCGACTCGTCCTGCCAGTCCACCATCTGGCGCAGCCACGCCAGCTGCTGGTCCAGCGCGTCGCCGCTCTTGCCGCCCTTCTCCTTGTAGCGCCAGTGCGCCGCCACGCCGTACTCGCTTTGCCGGTGCATGTCTTCGGTGCGGATCTGGACCTCCAGCGGACGGCCCGCCGGCCCGATGACCGTGGTGTGCAGGCTCTGGTACATGTTGAACTTCGGCATGGCGATGTAATCTTTGAAACGGCCGGGCATCGGATGCCACAGCGTGTGCACCGCGCCCAGAGCCGAGTAGCAGTCCTTCACCGACTTCACGATAACGCGCACGGCGATGAGGTCGTATATCTCCGAAAAGCCCTTGCCCTTCTTCGTCATCTTCTGGTAGATGGAGTAGAGGTGCTTCGGGCGGCCCATGATCTGCGCCTGGATGTTCACCTTTTCCATCTCGTCGTGCAAGATGGAGATGATCTGGTCGAGATAGCCCTCGCGCTCAGAGCGGCTTTCAGTCACCATGCGGCTGATCTGCTTGAACTTGTTCGGTTCCAGATAGTAGAACGACAGGTCCTCGAGCTCCCACTTGATGTTGTTGATGCCGAGACGGTGCGCGATGGGCGCGTAAATCTCCAGCGTCTCGCGCGCCTTGAAGATGCGGCGGTCTTCACGCAGCG
>OLQI01000963.1_pt1 | contig 21906 bp, 16 predicted proteins | sample 1672171 | NCBI WGS metagenome assembly OLQI01 (sample SAMEA3136655, study PRJEB25190) | human gut metagenome
GATGAGGCGAGAGTTCACGTCGCGCACGCGGCTGCGCTCGGCGCGATACAGGATGTAGGCCTTGGCGGTCTGCACGAAGCCGGACTCGATGAGGGTCTCCTCCACCAGGTCCTGCACGCCTTCCACCGTGGGCGTGCCCTCAATGGCGCCGCTCTCAAGCTTCTCGACGACCGTCGCGGCGATCTGCTCGGCGGTGGCGCGATCCTGCATGGCCGCACAGGCCTGGAACGACTTCTCCACCGCATCGGCGATCTTCTGGGGGTGGAACTCCGCTGTGCGCCCGTCACGCTTGATGATGGTCTTGACCATAACCGCTTTACTTCCTTTCTTGTGCCGCGTTGCCGCGCCTTGCCAACCACAACATGCAGAAGCCAGCCGATGTTTTCCCCAGCGGCCCGCTTCTCTGTCTCTGAGGGGGTAGACCCGTGTTTTCGGATGTTTTGCCAACACCCTTTCCACAGGTTATTCACCAAATGAACCACTATATATTGTGTCAGCTGTTCAATTGGCGGATACATATAGTACCCGCCCGAGCGTTCGAGTTCAACCGAACAAGTTGTGTTTTTACGAACGGAAAACTACAGAAGTTTTTCGATGAGGGGTTACATCCTGTCAATAAGGGGAGATGAGGCGAAAGATTGCAGCAGATCGCCGACAACCGCATCCCCTCTTTTCCGGGACAGGGAAAAGAGGGGACAGCGCACAGGTCGAGCTCGCCCCATCTTCTTTCAGAGATGAAGTCGATCCCTAGACCTCGGCAGGGGCATCGAGCCCCGCTACCGTAGCCGCGAGAACACCCGTATAGGCAGGGGTGGCATTTCCCGCCGCGCGGAGGAATTGCACACCGGCCGCGCGCAAGGCGGCGGCAGCGGCCATCATGGTGTCGGGAGCATAATAGGGGTTCTCGTCCGTAGGACCCTGCTGCTTCGCGTCGCGCGCGCCTACTTCCAAAGACACCAGCAGGCACAGCTCGGTGCCGTGCTGCGCCAGATGGGCGCGCAGCGACGACGCGAGGTGCGCCGTCTCGGCCGGGACAGCCTCCGTAGCGAAACCGGCCACCGCGGCCTCGAACTCTGCCATGACATCGGCGGCATCCACCAGGGTGCCACGGCCCGACGCCAGCATTCCGTCAGCCCGCACGTCTACCGATGCGAACACGGGCAGATCGCAGGCCTTGCGCACGCCCATGAGCGCGCACTTCAGATCGTCGGCCGTCGTGAATCCATTCAGGAAGAGGGCATCCACCGCACATCCGTCGAACAGATGGGCGGCCCGGGCGTACTGGTCACGATTCTCCACGAGCGATGCCTTCGACGACGGATCCAGCGGCAAGCCACAGGGACCGATTTCCGCCAACACGTGCTGGGGCTTGAAGGGTGCCACCGCCGTCAGGGCATTGGCCGCCAATTCGGCGCCCTTGCCGTCCATGGACAGCTTGGCCAAGCGGGCCGGCGTGAGATCAGCCGTGGGCAGTACGAAACACTGAGGGCCCGCTACCGCCTCCAAGCGATAAGCCTCCTCGATGGTCTCGGGCTCCAGCAACAGCGTGAGCGCCTGGTCGCGTGGCGTATCGATGCCCTGGCGGTCCAGCGCAGCCGCCACCGGCGACGAGAGAACGAGCATATCCTTGAAGAACCGCAGCGCAATATCAGCCATGGGAAGTCCTTTCCAATCATTCGCTGGGCATGCCGTGGGGTTGGCCGTCAGCCGCGAGCGGCCAGCTGCGGGCCCGGCATCACGGAACGCCTCGTTGATGTTTTCCTCATAATACTAGAACCTCCTCCCCCAGGGCGCGCTTTTCCGGCGGGCCGCCACCCTCGCACTGCCTCCCATTTCGTTATGCACTTGCACAACGATCACGACGGGCCGACTGCCCCCTTCCCCCCTCTCTCGGGGCGAGCGGGCTTTTACCGCCGGTGAGCGGGTCTTTCTTCGCATTGGAGTGCACTTCACCGTGAAAACCATGCCGTTCTCGCTCGAATGACTGCACAATCACCCATGAAAAGCAAGTCTTGCATTATTATTCGTATCAGCGATTTGGAAGTTCCCCTGCTTCCATCGCTCTGCTTCATACCCCTTGAAAGCAGAATGCGGCACTCGATGCCGCATTACCCCCTCCTCCGGCGCGGCGAAGTACCCCTCTTCGCCGCGCCACTTCTTTTCTCGGGCCGCTTCAGCGTCAGAACGGCGCCGCGAACAGCGGATCTCACGCCGGGGAAGAACCGCCTCCCTGCTGCTCCACCCACAGCCGCAACTCCAAGGCGTTCTCGCTGATCTGGCCGAGCACCTCGAAAACTTCATCCAGCAAAGGCTGCTCATCATCGGTGATGCGCCCATCGGCCACGATGGCCCGTAGTTTTTCCTTGACGTCATCGATTTGATCGAAGGCACCCTGCAGCTCGAAGAGCGTTTGGTACACGTTGTCAGTCGCATCTGGTGGCTCTTCCACCACGTATTCACCCAGAGGGCACTGCTCGTGGCAATGCACCCACTTCAGCTGCGGCGTTCCGTAGATTTCCGCCATGACCGCCACGACATCCGCCGGTGGCACGGTGGTGCCGTTCTCGTACCCTTTGATGGACGCGGCCGAAAGGGGAAAGCCCGCGGCCTCGAATGCCGCGGAGGCCTTCTCCTGACTGCTGAAGCGCTCGAGTCGGCTCTGCCGATACATGTTTGCTGGCTCCTTGGGATGATTCCGCCCCATCGCTCGCCCTTTCCAACCCGGTGCCGCCTTAAAACCACGCTCGATTATAGCCCACACGCTCCATCGAAAGAAGATCGCTGAAGGTGACTGAAAGGGTCAATATTGTTCACGTTTTACCTCGTTGCCAGGCCAATGCTGTTTACTGTTTTCCCTGGTCAATTCCTTTTATTATAGGGTTTCCCCTTTCCTTCCACGTCATGGAACTTAAAAGCACCCAGGCGCGGGTTAGGCTTGCAAGTCAAAAGGGCAGCGGCGCTCACCCGGCAAGAGCGCCAGAGGCGAGAGAGGAACGAGACGATGAAATTCTACAAAGTAACCTGCATCACCGATGTCGAGCTGGGAAGGCCATGGTTTTACAGCGATAGACCCTCTCGAGCTTTTGGAAACGGGCTCTTCCTCATTCCCGATGACGCGAGTGATGCCTTCAAGCGGGGCGATGACGAAACAACGTTCCGTCTTTTGGCGGCGGTGTCCGACCCCCGTCACGATCTGGCCGACCTGGAAGCCTGCGTCTTGGAAACCTGCCGCGAGTGGGAGGTGAGAGGCACCGTGCGCGTGCGCAGGATCGAAAACTCGACCTACCGGGGATGCTTCGGAGAGCTCAGCTCCGTCAGCCACGCTGCGCGGAAGCTTTCCCAAGCCCTGGGGGCAAACGAGTTCTGCACGCTCCTGCAAGAGCTCAAATGCGTAAGCGAGGACGCGATTGCGCCGACGGCCTGCGACCGCGCGGAAGCCACGCGCTACAGCCAGTGCCTGACCGAGGAACTGCACCGTATGGGTTTATCCCGCCGGAAGAAAGCGCCGAAGAGCGAAACCGTCGCTGCAGCCCAGCCGTTTCTTCCCGCGCACTACCTTGTTGAGGGAATGAACGTCCACGAGTACGGGCCGGCCCTCGACAAGCTGCTGTCCGCACTGGCAGAAGAGGGCCGCGTGCCGTCTGCCTGCACCATCACCTTCGACCTCGACAGGATCCACGGGCTCGAGAGACGTCACAGCTCCGAGGAGTATTTCCTCAGCTGTATGAACGATGCGCTGGTGGAGTCGCTCGAGGGAATGGCCCTCGTCATCCGCTACGGCACGTTCGATGAGGGCGGCACGTTTGCCGGCTATCCCTATCAGCTGCTCACGCGCCTTCTGGACGCGCTGGGCCGCCACCCCCATGCCGTGCAGACGGTTGTGGTCATCCCCGAGGGCGCTGATGCGTTGAAGCAGCGTATCCAGTCGCGCCTTGCCGTGCCTTGGGTGGAATTGCGTCGCGATGCGGTGCCGAGCGTGCAAGACATGGACATCGCCGAGATTCATACCGCGCTTGAGATGCGCGCCCGCGATGAGGGCCTTGCGCCCGACAGCCAGATGGCAGCCCTGGTGAACGAGCGCCTGGCAGACCGCTCGTTTTCCGATCTGGGAGTCCTCTATGAAGAGTGGCGGCGCGACAAGCTCACCCGCGAGCAGTTTCCCTCCTACGGGCCGGTGGCGCAACGCTCCCTCGCCTGTCGGCAGGCAAAAGGCGAGAGCGCCCTGGAGCAGTTGAACGCGCTCGTGGGCTTGGATGACGTGAAGCAACATATCGCCGACATCTTGGCGCGCGTGCGCATGAATCGCGAGCTTGCCTTGGCGGGACTGCCCGCGCGCCCGTTCTCGATGCACATGGCGTTCCTCGGCGAGCCGGGCACGGGCAAGACCGAGGTGGCGCGCTTGTACGCGGATATCTTGCGCGAGCAGCGCGTGCTGCGAGAGGGGCGCCTGGTGGTGCGCTCGGGAGCGAACCTCTTCAACGTCGACGAGGCCTTCAGGGCGGCCCGCGGGTCGGTGCTGCTCATCGATGAGGCCTACGGTCTGATCGGCTACGACGACACGGTGGCGTCGCTCATCGCAAACATGGAAAACTATCGCGACGAGGTGGTGGTCATCCTGGCCGGCTACGAGGCCGACATGGAACGGCTGTTCCGCACCAACCCCGGATTCCGCTCGCGCGTAGGTTTTCACCTGCACTTCCCCAGCTACTCCAACGCCGAGAAGCTGGAGATCTTCCGGCTGATGGCACAACGCGCTCGGCTGACTGTGCCGCCCGAGACGTTGACGCGCGTGCGCGACCTACTGGCCCGCGGCGGCAAGCGCGACGACGAGGGCAACGCGCGGTTCGTGCGCAAGCTGTTCGAAGATGCCTGCGGGCGCCAACAGGCGCGCCTGGCCCGCACCATGCCCGCGGAGGGGTACACCGAAGACGCGCTCAGCCTGCTTCTGCCCGACGATGTGGGCACCACTGCGGCGCGACCGGCCCGCAGCGCCCGCGAAGAGCTCGACGAGCTTGTCGGCCTTGGCCCGGTGAAGGAACTGGTGGCGGGGCGCATCGCCCTGATGAAAGCCCAGAAAGCGCGGCGCGATGCGGGCATCGATGCGCCGTTCATTCCCCTGCACCTGGCATTCAAGGGCAACCCGGGCACGGGCAAAACCGAGGTGGCACGGCTGATCGGCCGCATCCTGAAGGAGGAAGGCGTGCTGTCGGTGGGCGACTTCTACGAATGCGGGCGGCAGGACCTGGTGGCCGGGTTCGTCGGCGGCACGGCACCCAAGGTAGAAGCGCTGTTCCAGCGGGCGAAGGGATCGGTCATCTTCGTCGACGAGGCCTATGCGCTTAACGATGGTCAGCGCGGCGGCTATGGCGAGGAGGCCATCACCACCATCATCGACCAGATGGAGAAGCTGCGCGAAGACGTGGTGGTTATCTTCGCGGGTTACACGCGCGAGATTGATGAGCTGTTCGCCGCCAATCCGGGCTTCGCCTCCCGCGTGCGCACGCACATCGAGTTCCCCGACTACCGCGTCGACGAGCTGATATCCGTGCTTCACCTGATGGCCCGCAAGCAGGGCTTCACCCTGGCCCGGGGCGTGAACGAGCGGGTACGCGCAGTGCTTGAACGCGCAGTCGGCCAGCCCAGCTTCGGCAACGCGCGCTTCGTTCGCAACCTGCTGGAAGAAGCGCTCGTTGCCCAGGCCAGCCGCCTGGCCGCTGAGGCTACCGGAGCATGCGTAGCGGTCGACGACCTGTCGGCAGACCTCCTCACCACCCTCGTCCCCGAAGACTTCACCTGGATCGGCCTCGACCAAGCCAGCAGCGGCCCCTGCCCTATAGGCTTCCTCGCCGCATAACGGATAGAATGATTTCGTACTATCTTGTCCTTATACTAAACAGCAACGAATACCGCTCTTACTGAAAGGAATGCCTATGACTAATCCCATCGCATCCACCGACTTCGACACCGTCCGCGCCGCCCTCGCAGACGGCTCCATCGACCTCGATGCCATTGCAGGACGGTTCGTCGATTTCAAAATGGCCTTCGACAACTCTTTCGATTCGGCCGCCATGCGCAAGAAGCTCCTTGAAGAAAACGATCGGGGCGAGAGCCCCCTTCTCGATTGTCTTCCCGACCTGAAAAGAGAAGTGCTGGCAGCGTGCTGTTTCGAAACTGGCGACGCTACCGAGCCCCTCAAGCGCTGGCTTAACTACCGCAGGCAATCCGATTCAGACTTCGCCGTAGAGCCCCTTGCGGCGGAAATTCGAACAGCCTTAGGGCTTACCGCACGAGCAAAGAAGCTTACCTTTTCCATAGATTGCGACGGATCAAAAAGCTGCAAGATCACGCCGCGGGCGACAAATCTGCTTTATAGAGTACTTTGGCCGGCAAACGAAAACCCGAAGATCGACTCTGCCGACACCATGAATAGCTTTTGGACCACCTACAAAGAGGCTCTCCGATTGAGCGGCCAGGAGCCGTTGAGAACATGCGATATACCCTATCTGACCGATAACACCGAGCAGTATCGCCTCGAAGGAGATTGCGGGGACCAAGTTGATATGCTGGCGTATCTCACCCACACCTTAGGCAACTTCATTCCCTGCTTCGGCCGCTTTAATAGTGGTCGCTACCCGCTTACGCAAGACTACTGGGATTTGACCATGCTTGGAATTAAAGAATGGTATGAAGAACCCTCGAGCCTTCTTCGAGAAGCGAATCCCCTGAACCAAGGATTGCTTGATCAGTGCCGTCCTTGGTTGGAGTCTTACATCGAGCCCGAAGATGCAACGGGGAAGGACAGCTTGCAACGATTTGTAGGCGCGAACTTCCTTCAGCCCTACTTCGAGGAGGACAGCTCCACCGTACGCCCCTTCTTCAAGGAACACAGCTTCGATCACCAGCTTCCCACCAGCAAGAAAGAACTCCTCGACTGTCTGCTCAGCATGAACGCCAGTATTATCGCTCGCGGCAACTTAATGCTGTATGCCATTACCCAGTCAGACAAGCCCGAGCGCGACGAACTTCTTCCCCTGGTAACCCCTGTCACTCGTGAGCAGTTGCTGGAAGAATCCGACAACGACAGCGCCTCCCGATAACCGTGGGTTTGCGGGCGGGGGTCAGACAACGGCCCTCGCCCTCCTTTCTCACCCGCCCGCCCGACAAGAAAGCAGGCCTATGAGCAGAAACAGTACCCGCCTCTTCTATATATGGGACGCTCTGTGCGACCTCTCCCTCAACTCCAACACCTGGATCACTCGCGGCCAAATTAAGGACTACCTATACCGCAAGCACGAAATTAAGGCGGAGCCCCATTCCATAACGCGCAACCTGAAAACCCTCCAAGATCTGGGCAATCAGGGCCTTCTACACGGCTGCGCCATCGAGAACCGCATCGAACAACGCAGGCGGAACGGGGAAGATTCCCCCAAGAACGTCGGGTGGAAACTCACCCGCGAGTCGGAGTTCACCAAAAGCGAGGTGCGACTGATTATCGACAGCCTTCTGGCCTTCCCTATGATTCCAGACAACCAGCGCGACAAGCTGATAGACCACCTGGACGGTCTTGCCGAAAGCCAAGGACGGCTCCCCCAAATTGTGCCGATCATGGGAAGCAATCTCGCCAACAAGCAGATCTTCTACACCATCGATGTGCTGGCCGAGGCCATTCATACTCGTCAGCCAGTGTCATTCCTCTTGGGGTATTTCGACACCGACAAAGAGCTCCACCGCAGCATTGCCGGAAGTAAAGAACGCTCGTACACCGTAATGCCTTATCAACTGATCGCAGCAAACAGCCGCTATTATCTCCTGGGTTATTTCCCCGGCGGGGAGTATCCCTATCATTTTCGCGTCGATCTTATAATGGACGTTCGGCTCAACCCCGCTGCCGAGGGGTTTGTCGGAACGAACCAAGGCACGACCGGCAATGCACCGGCCTTTGATCCCGCCTCCTACCGTGCCGAACATGCCCATATGATGGGCGGTGCCAGCTCGCTTATGCGCTTCCGCATCAGGAAAGATTCGCTGACGTACGCCTACGACCAGTTCGGAGGTCACATCGATTTCATTCATGGGACCGACGACGGCAAATGGGTGGAAGCCCGCGTCGCGTCCAGCACTGCTGCTATGGAAAGCTGGGCGCTTCAGTTCGCTGAGAGCGTCGAGGTGCTTGATCCTCCTGAAGTGCGTGAGAGTATCCGCAAGAAGACGGCATGGCTTACGAACGCCTACGGGGGCACCGATAATACCTAGGAAAATCGGGCGCCGCCGCCCTTCCCACCCTCCCAAACTGAAAGCGAGGAGTCCCGTGGCCATTTACCTTACCGGCGACACACACGGCACCTACGACATGGAGCGGTTCCAGCCCGCAGCTTGGGCAGAACGCGACTGGCGACCCACGGCCGATGATTACCTAATCGTGCTGGGAGATGTCGGATGCATTTACCATACACAAGCATATGATCTGCCCGATTTAGACCCCCGCGATCAGCAGGTTGTCGATGCCCTGACTGCGTTACCTTGGACCGTGCTGTTCATCGATGGAAACCACGAGAATCACGACACCTTGCTGGCCATGGACGGGGAACGCTGGCATGGCGGACTGGTGAACCATGTCTCGAACAGGCTGATCCACCTGATGCGCGGGCAGGTGTTCGAGATCGAGGGGTTGCGCATCTTCACCATGGGAGGAGCGCACTCCCCCGACTGGCTGCACCGCACACCGGGCCTCAGCTGGTGGCCTGGAGAGATGCCCTCCGAAGAGGACTACGCCGAAGCTCGTGACAACTTGTTGGAAGTGGGAAATAGAATCGATTTGGTTCTCACCCACACCTGCCCCACCGAAGTAGTGGCTGAATTGGTCGGGGACGATTTTGCCGACCCCGACGAACTGACGAACTGGCTGCAACGCCTATCCGATAAAATCGAATTTAACCACTGGTATTTCGGCCATTTCCACGAAGACGTAGGGCCCCTGTACGACGGCCGCTTCACGTGCCTCTTCGAGAGCATTGTAGAAATCGACCCCGACGGCGGTGAAGCGGTAGAGCTAGACTAGCTCGTACCTGGCCGGCCCATACGGTAGCCAGAGAAAGGCTTCGCATTGATCATCTATGCCATGAGCGATATTCACGGGCAGGGGCGGGCCTTCGAGGAGGCGCTGTCGCTGGTCGACTTCTCGAATCCCGAGGTAATACTGGTACTGTGCGGCGATTACATCGACCACGGCTGGGAGCACCCCGAGTGGTTCGACCGCATCCGGCACCTGCAAGAGGAGCACCCGGGACAGGTGGTGGTGCTGAAGGGCAACCACGAGGATGCCTACCTGGAAAGCTTCGCTGGCACGCTGTCGCGCGAGACACGGCGGTGGCTGCGCGATCTACCGCTGTTCTACGAAACGGAGCGGCAGATTTTCGTCCACGCCGGCATCGAGGAAGACGCCGGCGACCTGTGGCGCGTGGCCTGCGAGGACTGGTTCTTCCACAGCAAGATGCCAGCCAGCTTCGGGCCCTTCTTCAAGGATATCATCGCCGGTCATGTGGGCACCTACCGCTTCTGCGGCGAGAACCGCGTGTATTGGGACGGCGAGGCCCACTTTTACCTGGACGGCTCCACCGAGACGTCGGGCGTGGTGCCGGTGCTGAAGTACGACTCCGCGACCAACCGCTACACCACCTTCACACCCGAAACCACTTCCGACGGCACAACAACCTGGACAGAGGACATCGTGCACGCGGGTCACCCGACCGCAAAAGACTTCTAGCCAAAAAGGGCCGCTTTGTATGGAAAAGAGCGCTCAAATCCATACAAAGCGTTCGATTCTGGCGAGAGATCCATACAAATCGCCGCTTTTTGGCTTCCGCATCTCGGACGATAGCCACAAACGGACGATTGGTATGGAAAGGAAAGGCTACTCGGCGGCCTCGTCGTGGCAGCCGCAGCTGCAGGCGTCATCGCCGTGATCGTGGGCGCCGCAGCACTCGTCCTCATCGTCGGCGTACTTCTCGTCGATTTCCTCGTCGGAGTAATCGGCCGGCTCCTTCAGGCCCTCCATGAAGTTGGGAGCCTCGCCGATGTAGGCGGGCTCGGCCTCGAAGGTGTAGGTGCCCTCGTCGTCCATGGTGTACAGGTAGGCCACGGCGTAGCCCGTCTCAGCACCCGGCTCGCCGCCCTCGGCGATGATGGCGTCCTTCACCCCGTCGTCGGTCTCGATGTAGCCGTCGTAGCAGAACGCGTAGGCGCCAGCGCCGCGGGCGCCGCGCACCGTGTGTTCGGCGGCGGCGAAGCACTCCTCGGCGTTGTCGCCAGGGTGGCTTTCCAGGAATAGGTTCTCCTTCACGATGAGGGCCGTGAAGGGAATGAGATCCTGGCCCGCTTCCATACGCTCCTTCGCCTCGTCGAGCGAGAACACCAGCACGCGCTCAAGCTGCTCGGGGATCTCGGGGACGTCCTGGCTGTCATTTTCAATGTTGCGGTCGGCCACGGTCGGCCTCCTTTCTTGCTTTTTCATACGATGCCAGTGTATGCCAGTGGGGAAAATTCCCGCGCCGCAGCGCCCTTCAATTCGGCGATTCTCCAAAGGGCGGGTGGCGGCCGCCTCTATACTGATAGGAAATGGCAATATATAAGGAAGGCACATGGGCAACCCCACGGAAAACCTCAGCTGGCTGAAGAGCCCCCACGCGGGCGAGACCATCAGCTACCGTGACCGCCATGGCAACGAGCGCCACTTGAACGTGCGGTATCCCCAGGTCACCGCTACCACACTGGTCGATGGCGTGGAAATTCGCCCGCATCTGTATCGCTGCTCGTTCGCCCTGGACGGCTTCCATTTCTGCGAACGCATCGACCTGTACAGCATCATCGAGCCTGGCAAGCAGGCGCTGCTCATCGACACGGGCCACTACGACCTCAGCGGCATGACCTTCCTCGGCGATCTGCTCGCCAAAACGGGAACACCCTGGGAAACCACGGATATCTTCCTGACGCACCTGCACGACGACCATATGGGTAACGTTCCCTATTGCCTGGACCAGGGCGCACGCCGGGTGATGCGCGGAACCTGCAAGCCCTTCGACCCCGCTATGGTGACGGCGTTCATGGACGACACCGGCGTGACCGCCGCGGGCGATACGGGGCTCGACGCCTTCGTCACCCTGCTCACTGGCCAGGACAACCCCCTGTACGAGGACACCCCCACCGTGCAAGTAGTGGGCGCGGGCACCGTGCTCGACCGGCGCGGCTACCATCTGGAAGTGCTGGAAACGCCCGGTCACACCATCGAGCACCTCTGCCTGCTGGAGCGCGAGCAGCGCTTCCTGTTCGCCGGCGATCACATTATCGTCGCCTCGCCCGGGGTGCTGCAGCTGGAACGCGACCAACACCTGCTGCGCTCGTTTTTGGGCAGCATTCGCGAGCTGCGCGACCTGGGGCTGGAAACGGTGTACATGAGCCACCACGAGATACTGGAGGGCGCCGACAACATCGTGCGCCTGCTCGACCGCATTCTGGGCACCTATGACAAGCCTCTGGGCAAGACCAAGGACATCCTGACCGAGCTGGGCCCCGCATCGGCCTTTGAGGTGGCCCGCGCGTCGTGCCAGCACCTGCCCGGAGGCTTGGCCGGCCTGGTCAACGGCATGCGCGCCCGCCGCGTGTCCACCACTTTCGGCTACGTGGAATACCTGGTCGATATCGGCTGGGCCCGCCGACACGAAGCCGACGACGGCACCCTGATGTACGAGAAAGCGAACTAACAGCCACAACGCGGTGACAAACCCTCTCCACGCGCTCGGGCCTTGATGAGGGAGAAGATAATGTTCTCCCAGAAACAGGTCGGTCCCCACCAGGGGACCAGCGACAGAGGGGCACGGGTGCTGAAGCGAGCGCGAACATATCTCGGCGTTATCTTCGCCATTTTCGCGCGCGACGTGCGCCGCGTGCTGCGCAACCCCATCGCGATCGTGGTGGTGCTCGGCATGACCGCGATCCCCTCGGCCTACGCCTGGTACGTGGTAGCCGCGAACTGGGATCCCTACCAGAACACCGCCTCCATGAAGGTGGCCGTGGCCAACGACGACGCTGGCTTCGAAAGCGCCGAGACCGGTACGCTGAACGTGGGCGAGCAGGTAGTGGCACAGCTGCGCGACAATCACGATCTGGGCTGGGAGTTCACCGATCGAGAAAGCGCCATCAACGGCGTGTACGAGGGCCGCTACTGGGCCGCTATCGTGATCCCCGCCGACTTCAGCCGCGACTTCGCCAGCGTGCTCACGGATGATTTCACGCGCCCGACCTTGGACTATTACGTGAACGAGAAGCCGTCGTCCATCGCGCCGAAGGTGACCGATGCGGGCGCTGCGGCCGTGGAGCGGGCCATCGATGCAAGCTTCGTGAAAACGGTGTCCAAGAAGGTCGTGGGCACCACCCAAGATGCCGGAGCCTACGCCGAGGGCAGGGCCGACGATGCCACCCGCAGCCTCACCGAGGGGCTGCGCAGCGCCCACACTACGGTGGGTCAGGCGCGAGACGCCATCGCCGGCTTGGGCCAAACCGTGGGCGACACCCGCACCGCCGCGGCCGAGGCCGGCGACACCCTGGGCGCCCTGCAGGAGAAGATTCCCCCCTTGCAGCAGGCCCTGACCGACTCCCAAACGCTGCTGGCCCAAACCCGCGACACCGTGAACACCTACGGCAGCTCCCTCGCCCGCAGCGCCACGGACGGCGCTCTGGCCCTGGGCAATGCCGCCACCGAGGCCCAGCGCGCCCTGGGCACCGTGGCCGGCGCTGTGGCCCAGGCCCACCGCGACACTGCCGCGGCCCTCGCCGACGGAGAAGGGCTGCTCGCCGCCAACCAACGACTGATCGCCGATCTGGAAACCGAGACGGCGGCCGCTTCCAACCCCGCCATCGCCCAGGCGCTGGACGAGGCCCGCACCGCCAACGCCAAGCTGACCGCTACGGTGAACGCCCTGCGCCAAGCCAACGACGCCCTGGCCAGCACAGCCACGGGCCTGGACGAAGAATCCGCCGCCCTTGACGAGGCCGCACGCACGGGAGCGACCACCATCCAGCAGACTGCGGCCACCTTCCAAGCCACGATCCTGCCCGACACCACCCGCAGCCTGGACGCGCTGGTGCAGGCCAGCGGCACCCTGAACGGGGCGCTCGCCGGGTTGGGACCCTCACTCGCCCAGGCGCGAGCCGTGCTCGACGAACTGGATGCCACCCTGGGCACGACGCTGACCTCGCTCGACACCACGGCTCAATCCCTCAGCGCCATGGAGGACAGCCTCGGCCAGTCGCTCACCGACCTGGAGGCGCTGCAGAACTCCGCCACGGTGAAGGAGCTGGCCGCCTACCTGAAGGCCGATCCCGACGAGGTGGGCGCATTCATGGCCGCCCCCGTCACCCTGGACACCCAGCTCGTCTACCCGGTGAAAAACTACGGCAGCGGCGTGGCGCCCTTCTTCACCAACCTGGCGCTGTGGGTGGCCGGCTTCGTGCTGATGGCCATCGTGAAGATGCGCGTAGATCCCACCGGCCTGCCGCGCTTCACCGCCACCCAGGCCTACTTCGGCCGCTGGCTGTTCTACGTGGCGATCGGCCTGGCCCAGGGGCTCATCTGCTGCACGGGCGACCTGGTCATGGGCATCCAATGCGAGAGCCCTGCCGCCTTCATCGGCGCGGGCCTGCTCACCGTGTTCGTGGACGTGAACCTGATGTACGCCCTGGCCTACGCCTTCCGCCATATCGGAAAGGCCATCGCCGTCATTCTGCTGATCATGCAGATCCCCGGTTCGTCGGGCATGTTCCCCATCGAGATGATGCCGGCGTTCTTCCAGGCCATCCACCCGCTGCTGCCCTTCACCTACTCCATCGACGCCATGCGCGAGGCCATCGGCGGCTTCTACGGGCTGGACTATCTGGGCGACATGCTGCGGCTCGGACTGATCTTCGTGCCCCTCGGGTTCCTTATCGGGCTGGGCGTAGGGCGGGCGTCCTTCAACCTGAACCTGATGTTCGACGAGAAACTGGGAGCCACCGATCTGCTGCTGGCCGAACCCGTGACGAAGGCCGCGGTCGCGAACGGCGCTGCGAGCCCGCTGCGCTTCCGCACGCGCACCCTGATGCGGGCGCTGCTGGACACCGATGCCTTCCGCAACCGCCTGCTGGCCCGCGCGGCGTGGTTCAAACGGAACTATCCGCGGCTTGTGCGCGTCGGCTGGGTGGCGCTGTTCGCCCAGCCACTGATTACCTTTGCCGTGATGGTGCTGGTGCACGCTGATGTGGACACGCGGGTGGAAATGCTCGTGGCCATGGTGGTGGGCATCATCGTGGTGGACGTGTACCTGATCGTTATCACGTTCATGAACACCAGCTTGCGCGGCCAGCTCGAGCTGGCGAACCTGCCAGCTGATGCCGTGCAGCAGCAGGCGGAAAGCCATGTGCGGGGTGAACGCCCATGAAAGCCATTGCTCTTCTATTCGCCGACGATATGCGGCACCTGCTGCGCAACGGCATCGCCGCCATTGTGGTGGTGGGGCTGGTGCTGGTGCCGCCGCTGTACGCCTGGTTCACCACCCTGGGATTCTGGGACCCCTACGCGAACACGGGCCAGATCAAGGTGGCCGTGGCCTCGGCCGATGAAGGCTATCAATCCGATCTCATCCCCACGCGCATCAACGCCGGCGAGCAGGTTATCAGCGCCCTGCGGGCCAACGACCGGTTCGACTGGCAGTTCGTGAGCGAATCCCAGGCCATCGACGGGGTGAAGTCCGGGGAGTATTACGCGGCCATGGTGATTCCGCCGGCGTTCTCGGCTGACCTGATGACGGTGTTCTCAGGACACGCCACAACGCCGAAGATCATCTACTACAGCAACGAGAAAGAGAACGCCATCGCCCAGCGCGTCACCTCCACGGGTGCATCCACCCTGCAGGAGACGATCGACCACACGTTCACGGAAACCGTGGCGTCGGTGGCCTTGGGCACCACGTCGTCCCTCACCTCATTCATGAGCGGCGACGGCATCCTGACCTACGCCCAAGCCCTGGTCGGACGCATCGGCGAGGCCACTGACGAGCTGGATGCGGCCTCATCGCAGGCCACAGCCTATGCCGACCTCATGGGATCCACGGCTTCCCTCGTGAATGCCACTGCCGCCATTCTGCAGGATGCCGGCAGCGCGCCGACGGCCACAGCCCCGCTGATCGCCGAAGCCCGCAGCGACCTGACCAGCACCCGGGACGGGTTGGACGCCAGCGCGGCGGCAGCCGAGACGGCCCTGGCCCAGGCCAATGCGAGCTACGACGCCGTTGCAGCGGCCACAAGCGAGGCTTTCGCCGCGATGAAGGACGACCCCGCCGCGGCCCGAGCTGTGATGGAAGCCTGCCAGAGCGACGTGGGCGCGCTGGCCGGCGCCTACGAAACCATGCGCGACGATGTGGCCGCCGTCGCCCCGAACAGCCCCGCCGTCGGAGCCCTGGACGAGGTGATCGCCGCGCTGGATGCTCTTAAGGCCGGCCTGACCCAAGCCGAAGAGGCCCTGGGCGACGACGACGCGGCCCTTGATGAAGCCTGCGCACGAACCGAGCAGGCCCTGGACAAGGCGCGCACCACGCTGAACGATTCCCAAAACGCCTACCGCGGCCAGCTGAAAAGCCAGCTTGACGCCTTAACCGCCAGCCTGGAATCAGTGGGCACCGACGCCGACGGGCTGTCCCGATCGCTGCAGGACACCGCTACAGACCTGGGAGATTCCGCCCAGTCGCTCAGCGCAAACCTAGCAGCCGCAGAAGATTCGCTGCACGGCGTAGCAACCACGCTGAGCCAAGCGTCTAGCGAGCTGACCCAAGCTCGCAGCGACATCCAACACGCCCTGGACACCGGGGATGTCGACAAGATTCGCCGCATCATCGGCAACAACCCCGATGCCATCGCCCAGTTCCTCGCCGCGCCGACCCAACTGGAGCGCCACGCCGTATACGCCATGGCCGACAACGGCAGCGCCATGAGCCCCTTCTACACGTCGCTCTGCCTATGGATCGGAGCCATCTTCATGGTGGCGCTCATGAGCGCGCAAGTAGCGCCCGCCCGCCGCCAGGCCATCGCGGCGCGCATCGGGTGCGAGCCCACGCAGGCCGAGCTGTACCTCGGCCGCTACGGTGTGTTCTGCGCCCTGGGACTGATGCAGGCGCTCATCGTGGGACTGGGCAACGTGTTCTTCCTCGGCGTGGAATGCGATCATTTCTGGCTCTACCTAGCCGCCTGCTGCCTGGCTTCAGTGGTGTTCACGAACCTGGTGTACACACTGACCGTGTCTTTCGGCAACATCGGGAAGGCCATCGCCATCGTCGGCCTGGTGCTGCAGCTCGGCGGCGCCGGCGGCCTCATGCCCGTGCAGATGTCGCCGGAGCTGTTCCAGGTGATCTACCCGTGGCTGCCCTTCGCCCATTCCATGGAAGCCCTGCAAGGGGCCATGGCCGGCATCTACGGCAACCATTACCTCGTATCCATGGGCCTGCTCGCCGCTTTCCTCATTCCCAGCCTCATCCTGGGCCTCGTACTGCGCCGTCCCGTCATCCGCCTCAACACCTGGTTCCTCGCCAAACTCGACGAAACCAAGATCGTGTGATCGGCGAGCGCCTCCCCTTCCGCGGCGCTGACTGCAACTACTTGCTGTGGGCGTGGGCGATGAGGTCGGCCATTTCTGCGGCGGTTTTGGCGGTGACATCGGCGCGGGCGGTCAGGCCTTTGTCGTGCGTTACCAGATAGCGGGCCTTACACAGCGCGCAGGAGGCGAGCACCGATCCGTCCTCGTAATCGGACGTGATGTCACGATAATGACGGGTCAACCAAGCCGTGCGATCATCGAGGGGAATGGACACAGCAAGGTCGGTCATGTGGTCGACGCAGCGCCAAGCAAAATCTTTTATGGCCCGCGCCGTGGCCTCGTCAACCGTGCCCCCGTTTTCGCGCACGCTTCTCTTCAGGTGATTTCCCACCGTATAAAAGACCTCATTGACGGCATCAGCCGGTGTGCCCAAATTGGCATTGAACTTTTCCGCAGTGCGGATGAAGCGAACAGCGTCTTCGTGAAGCGAACGCTCCTTAAGGTAGAAATCAAGCCAGATGTTCTTATCTACGACAATAGCGTTTTCACCCGTCGTCACCAGAGCCCCCTTTCCATCATTCTCTCGATCTTTGCTTCGTACAAAAGCTCGTCGAGGTCTTCGTCAGTAAGTGGCCGGGAAGAAGCTGACGGAGGAATCCCCAGAGCCTCTCGTTGCTCTTGAAGCGACGTAAGGAAATCGGTAACAGCCTGAGCCCGTCTCTCGCCCTCGTCCTCGGGCGACGCCTCTTCGGGCTTGAGAAGCGACCGCAGCAACGTCTCCGATTCGTCGTCATAACGGGCGGCGCATTCGTAGAGCCGGCGCATAGCCCCCGACGGCGTGCAACCCAGGCGCGCAAAGCGCTCGTCCCCCCGCCGTTTCAGCTCGGCATCGATACGAAAGTTCATCTGCGCATTCGGCATGGCTGCTCCTTTCAGTATGCTAGCAGTATAGCACGATGAAAGCCCCTTGTCCCGCGTGGAGCCAGAAAGCCGATCAGGCCCAACAACGCCACGCCACACCAGCTATGCCGCTGGCCGCAGCCCCACCCCTTCCCCCCTACAAAAAACGCCCCGCAAGATACGGGGCGCTTAAGGCATCCGAGGTTAGTCCCGCTCGCCGGGCTGGCGCACGGTGATCTCCTGGGACTTCACCGACACGCGGGAATTGGGGGGCACCGAGAAGGTGACGAAGGTGGAGCCGGCGATGACCGAGCCCTTGCCGATGACCGTCTCGCCGCCGAGCACCGAGGCGTTCGAATAGATCGTCACGTCGTCCTCGATGGTGGGGTGGCGCTTCACCCCGGCCAAGCGCTGGCCGCCGCGGGTGGAAAGCGCGCCCAGGGTAACACCCTGGTACAGCTTCACGTGATCGCCAATGGTAGTAGTCTCGCCGATCACCACGCCGGTACCGTGGTCGATGAAGAAGTACTCGCCGATGTGCGCGCCGGCGCCGATGTCGATGCCGGTGGACGAATGGGCGATCTCGGTCATCACGCGCGGGATGATGGGCACGCCCATCTCGTAGAGCACGTGCGCGATGCGGTACACGTAGATGGCGTACAAGCCCGGATAGGTGAAAATGACCTCCTCCTTCGAGCCGGCCGCCGGATCGCCGTCATAGAGCGCCTGCACATCGGTGAGCAGCACCCGCTGAATGCCGGGCAGCTCTTCGAAGAACTTCGCGCAGATCTCATCGGTCTGCTCGCAGATGGAATCGCTCGTGCAGCCGCCGCACAGGTGGTTGCCGCTGCCCGCCAGCTCATCGCGGTCGTCGGAAGTGTAGGTCAGCGCCAGAATGAGCTGCTCGCGCAGGACGCTCTCGATCTCGATGAGCGTCTGGCCGATGAAGTAGGACGGGCTCGTGGAAGGCGACAGCATCTCGGGACCGAAGTATCCGGGGAACAGCACGCGGCGCAGCTCGGTGATGAGCCCCTTGATCGCCGCGCGGCTGGGGAAACGCCGCCCGGGCTTGGTGAAGAAGATCTCGTCCGCTTCGTAATTCTTCTCGATATCGGCAACGATCCGTTCCAGATTATCTCCGAACATAGGCCCTCCTCGGCTCGTCGGTGCGCCTTGAAAGGGCATTCCCTTGGGCGCTTTCACGTTTGCCCCTAGTGTAGCAGTTTCCCATGGCAATCAGTGCTACCAGGCGATGACATTCTCCCTGAGGACACGGAGCGCCTCCGGTCGAAGCACCCCGTCGTTCCAATATGTGCAAACCCTCAGCTTATTTCCCAAAGACAAGGCAAAAGGTCTATAATCCCGAAGGTTTGATACGGAAAAGGAGAACCCGAATTCCCATGGAAGCGCTTGCAGACGTATTCGCGCCCATTGTCCAGGCTTGTTACGACCTCAGCCACAATTGGTGGATCGCCATCCTCTTGTTCACTCTCATCGTTAAGATCGTCCTCATGCCCGTGGCCCTGTGGGTGCAGAAGAACTCCATCGTTATGGTGAAAGTCATGCCGGCTTTGAACCGCTTGAAGGTACGCTACTACGGGGACGCGGAAACGATCGGCGAGAAACAGACAGCCCTCTACAAAGAGCAGCACTACCAGCCTCTTCTCTCGCTCATCCCCCTTGCCCTCCAGATCGTCATCCTGTTCGGATTGGTCGATGTGATCCACCGCATCACCGACAGCGGCGCCGCTGGCACCGAGTTTCTCGGGCTCGTACCCGTGGAGGCAGGTGGCATATCCTGGACGATGCCCTTGCTGGCAGCCTTGTCTGCCGCCGTTATGGGTTTCGCGCAAAATCGCATCAACCCTCTGCAAAAGGAACAATCACGGGCTGAGAAGAACACCACCAACGGACTTTCCATCGCCTTGTCGCTCTTCCTCGGCATGTTCGTTGCTGCGGGTATGGCCTTCTACTGGATATGCTCGAACCTGCTGTCCATAGCCGTACAGGTTGTATGCAATATCGCAGTGAATCCGCGCAACTACATCGACTACGACGAGTTGGAAGCGAGTCGTCGGGAACTCGAAGAGCTCAATGCCCTCTCAGGTGGTCGATCTCGGTGGAGAAGCTGGCGAGACCCCCTCGCTAAACGAGAGCGGGCCGACTTCAAGCGCTTCTTCGGCACAGCGAACAAGCACATCGTGTTCTACTCCGAGGGAAGCGGCTTCTACAAATACTTTCGGGGAGCTATCGAATGGCTGCTCGCCCATTCGGACATCACTGTCCACTACGTGACGAACGACCCCGATGACCGCATCTTTGCCCTCGCCGAGCAGCAGCCCCGGATATTCCCGTACTACATCGGGGAAAAGCGAGCCATTACCCTTATGATGAAAATGGATGCCGACGTGGTCGTTACCACGCTGGGAGATCTGGATAACTTCTATATTAAGCGCTCGTACGTACGCCGCGACATCGAATACGTGTACATGTTCCACCACATGACCTCAATGGATATGACCTCCACCATAGGGGAATACGACAATTACGACACGCTTCTGTGCACGGGTCCTCACCAAATCGCCGAAATGCGCATCATCGAGGATATGCGCGGCATTCGCCACAAGAACCTCGTGGAATGCGGTTATGACCTGCTTGATCGCGATCTGGAAGATTACGCCATGCGGCAGCAGGACATCGAGGCGGGGAAAGATCGCCCCAGTATCGTGCTGGCTCCCAGTTGGCAGGACGACAACCTGTTGGATTGCTGCATCGACGAACTGATAGGGTCGCTGGTCGGACGAGGGTACCGTATCGTCGTGCGACCCCATCCCGAGTACACCAAGCGCTATCGACCCCGCTGGGAGGCGCTGCAGGCGCGCTGGGAATCCGTTGGGCCCGAAGAGCTGTATTTTGAGCAGGACTTCAGCTCGAACGATACCATCCTCACCGCCGACGTCATCGTGACAGACTGGTCAAGCGTTTTTTGCGAGTTCTGTTTCACCACCCTGCGGCCAGCCGTGTTTATCGACACGCCGCCGAAGGTGCGCAATCCCCATTGGCGCGATTTCGTCATCGACTCCACGGATATCAACCTCCGCAATCGTCTGGGAAAATCCCTCGCTCTCGACGAGCTTGCCCTCTTCCCCGATGTCATAGCCGATATGTTGGCCCATCGCGAACAATGGCGCGAGCGCATTCTTTCCATCCGCGAGGGGTTCGTCTTCAACTTAGGGTCCGGCGGTGCAGCGGCAGGACGTTATCTGCTGAATGCCGTTCTCTCAAAACAACAGGAACGATCGGGCGACAGCAGCCCCTCCCAAGCAAACCATGACCAGGAAGAGGATCACCATGCAGCGGCGTAAGGCATTGCTCGCAGCCCATGACGCGCTGGCCATCTTGGCTACCGCCTGCGTACTCGTAGCGGGCTTCCCCTCCGTAGCCCTGGCCTACGTCGACCCTTCCGTCATGACCTACACCATTCAAGCCCTCGCCGGCGTGGCCGTGGCGCTCAGCGCTGTGCTGGGCGTGGCCTTTCGTCGCAGCCGCCGCGCCCTCATGCGCTTGCTGCATATCGACGAAAACAGTGGGAAGTACGTAGAGGGCGACGTCCACCCCATCGATCCATCCGAACCGGGTGCCGCGGAATTGCTCGCAGCCGCCGATGATGCCGCGCGGCGGCGTCGGAACGACTCCGGCCCTTCCCCCCAAACACGCACCCTCAACTGGTCGCAGCGGCTTATCCGATCTGCCGTTGCGAGCCTGTTCACCATAGGGACGCTGTTCGTATTGCCCCCTCTTGAGATCGTGGGCGGCACCACTTCGGGACTGCTTTTCGACCTTTTCGCCATCGTGCCGCTCGTGACCGCCTTTGGCGTTGCCCTTGCAGTGCTCTGCGCCCTTGGCCTGGCACTTCTCCGAGGAAGAGCCTTCGATATCGGTATAGGCGTAATGGTGGCGATAGGCCTCGGCGCTTACCTGCAGGCAATGCTCATGAACGCCATGCTGCCCGTCGCCGATGGCACATCTCTCGATTTAAGCCAGTTCGCTTCCATTACGGTTATAAGCACCATTGTCTGGATCGCGATAATCGCCGCCGCCCTGTGGGTCGCCCTGAAGCATGTGCGCGTCGAGCGGGCCGCCACTATGGTTATCGCCGTGGGGCTCGTCATCGTGCAGGGCGTCGGGGCAGCGAGCCTCATCGCCCACCACACCCCTTCCGAAGACCAACGGCGAGCCACCGTAACGGCTACGCGGGAGGGGCTGTACACCCTTTCCAAAAGCGACAACGTCGTGGTCTTCGTCCTTGACACCTACGACGCCCGCTATCTGAATGAGGTGTTGGAAGAGAACCCCGCGGCGCTGGACGAGTTCAGCGGCTTCACCTATTT
>OLQI01000972.1_pt1 | contig 21712 bp, 17 predicted proteins | sample 1672171 | NCBI WGS metagenome assembly OLQI01 (sample SAMEA3136655, study PRJEB25190) | human gut metagenome
AGTTCGACGTGTCCGACCAGCGCACGCTGGATGAGGTGATTGGCTGGCTTATGGACGAGGGGCACGTGCCCAGTTTTTGCACCGCGTGCTACCGCGCGGGCCGCACGGGCGACCGGTTCATGGAGTTCTGCAAAAGCGGCCAAATTCTGGAGTTCTGCCACCCGAATGCGCTGCTCACGCTGGGGGAGTACCTGGTGGATTACGCCAGCCCCGCCGTGGCGGAAAAGGGTTGGGAAATGATTGATGCGGAATTGGCGCGCATACCCGCCGACACGCGGCGCACCTTGGCGGGCGAGTACTTGGCCCGTATTCGCGAAGGCGCTCGCGACCTGCGGTTCTAGAAGGAGTTTGTCATGTCGCTGAACGATACCCCCTCGGGCGAGCGCACACACATTGTGTTCTTCGGCGTGCGCAATGCCGGCAAATCGAGCCTGGTGAACGCCGTGACCGGACAGGCGCTGGCCGTGGTGTCGGATACGCCCGGCACCACCACCGACCCGGTGCGCAAGGCCATGGAGCTTCTGCCCGCCGGCCCCGTGCTTATCGTGGACACGCCGGGCATAGACGACGCGGGTAATGTGGGCGACCTGCGGGTGCAGCGAGCGTTAGGTGCGCTGGACGAGGCCGATGTGGCTGTGCTCGTGGTGGATTCCACGCGCGGCCTTACCCCCTTCGACGAGCAGTTGTTGGCAGCCTTCCACGAAAAGGAGCTGCCTGTGGTTGTTGCCGAGAACAAAAGCGATTTGCCGAGGGAAGCGGCCCCGGCGGCAGTTCCGGCCGGCCTAGCGAGGGCCGTGATTCCCGTTTCCGCCAAAACCGGCACAGGCGTGGAAGAGCTGAAAGAGGCCCTGGCGGCTGCGGCGCTTACAGCGGCGGTGCCCCGTCAGCTGGTGGCCGACTTGCTAGCGCCCGGCGACGTAGTGGTGTTGGTCATTCCGCTTGATTCCGCTGCCCCCAAGGGCCGGCTCATTCTTCCCCAGCAGCAGGTTATGCGCGATGTGCTGGATGCTGGGGCTTTCCCCTGCGCCACCAGCGTGGAAATGCTGCCCGCGCTACTGGATACGCTTGCTGTGCCCCCGCGCCTGGTGGTTACCGATTCCCAGGTGTTCGGCGCGGTGAACGCCGCGCTGCCGCCAGGGGTGCCCCTCACGTCGTTCTCTATTCTAATGGCCCGCTACAAGGGCAACCTGCCGGCCCAGCTTGAGGCGGTGCGCGCGCTGGAGAACCTTACTGATGCCGACACCGTGCTCATGGCCGAGGGCTGCACCCACCACCGCCAGTGCGACGACATTGGCACGGTGAAGCTGCCCGCGTGGATTCGCGAAATCAGCGGCGCCAACCCCCAGTTCGCCTTCACTAGCGGCCGCGAGTTCCCCGAAGATTTGAGCCCCTATGCCGTTGTGGTGCACTGCGGAGGCTGTATGCTGAACGCCCGCGAAATGCAATCGCGCCTCTCCCGCGCACGCAATCAGCACGTTCCCTTCACCAACTACGGCATGGCCATCGCTCGCGCCCACAACATCCTCAAACGCGCCCTCGCCCCGCTGCCACAGTAGTGGGAGGCTGCCACGCGGCCGTATGGCAAAAGCTCAATCGAGCACACCAGGTGCTTGGCGGAACACAATGAGGTCCAGACAGCAATAGGGGCCCCGCTTACAGAGGCCCCTATCAAGGGAGGGCATGCTGTTACAAACTGCCTAAGCCTTAAGGTAGGCGGCCGCGGCGTTGGCGGCGTTGCGGCCGGAATTCACGTTGTTCGCCATGGCGGTGCCGGGCATGTTCTGGGTGTACACATTGCGCCACAGCATAGCTCCGTCGAGGCCCACGGCATACAAGCCGGGAATGGGCATTGTGTCGTTATCGAGCACCTCGCTGCGGATGTTAGTCATAATGCCGCCGTCGACCACCACAATGAGAGCGTCGATGCGGGCAATGTAGAACGGCCCGGAGTTGATAGGAGTAAGGAAGGCCGGCGCCTTGCCGAATTCGCCATCGAAGCCCTGGGCGCAGAACTCGTTGTACCGGCTCATGGTCTCAGAAAGTACAGCAACATCCAGGTTGAAATGCTCAGCCAGCTCCTCAATGGTGTCTGCCGTAAATACGCTGGTGCCGTCGCTGTTGGCAAGGGCCTCTTTAACCACTCCAAATGATGGGTGCCGTAGTAAAGAACACCCTGGCGTCCGAGGCTGTCGAAGCAAACAAGCGCCTGTTCGTAGTTTCCATCATGCCGTGCGTGGCGAAGAAGTACGAATGCTCGGTGCCCGAGCTTTCCACCGCGTTAGCAGGGGCGGCCGCAGAGGGCGCGAACGCCGCTGCGGCAACTGAGGCTAAGGCGCTGGCCCCCAATTTGGTGCCGAATGCCTGTTCCGATGCGGCTTTGGCCGATCAGGCCGAACCCGATGTGGACGCCGTGCTTACCGTGCGCGAGTTCGATCGTCTGCTGCGCATGATTGGCGTGAACTGCGCTAATTTGTTCGAGGTGCCCTTCGACAACCCGCTTGGCACCTCCACCGGCGCGGCCACCATTTTCGGGCGCACGGGAGGCGTGATGGAGGCGGCCCTGCGTTCGGCGGCTTTTCTTATTACCGGCGAGAACCCCGATTTCAGCGCGTGTGATACCACGGCGGCCACTCCCGAGGTGCCTTGGGTGTCCCGCGAACTTACGGTGGGCGACGCCACGGTGCGCATTGCCGTGGCAAGTGGCCTGGAGAACACCGCGAAGCTGCTGGACGCGTTGGAGCGCGGCGAAGCATCCTTCGATTTCGTGGAGATTATGGCCTGCCCAGGCGGTTGCGTGGGCGGCGGCGGCCAACCCATTCACTTCAACACCGAGATGGGCGCCCGGCGTGCCGGTATTCTGAACAAGCTGGATGCCAACGACACGCTGCGCTATTCCCACGAGAACCCCGATATTCACCAGTTGTACGCTAACTGGATTGGCGAGCCCCTTTCACACACGGCTCACGAATGGCTGCACACCGACCAGGAGAGTTGGCAGATTTAGGCCATGCAGGCGCTGGTGGACAAGCTGTGCTCTCGGCAGAGCCTGACCGAGGCGGAGTACGAGGCGCTCATTGCGGCTCGTACTCCACAGCTGGCCGCTGAGCTGGCGGCACGGGCGTGTAAGGCGTGCGAGGCCGTGTACGGCTCGGCGGTGTACGTTCGCGGGCTTATTGAGTTTTCCAACCAGTGCGACAACAACTGCCTTTACTGCGGCATACGCCGCGGAAACGAAGCGTGCGAGCGCTACCACCTTACCACCGAAGAGGTATTGGCCTGCGCCCGTGAGGGGTGGGACGCGGGCTTTCGCACCTTTGTGCTGCAAAGCGGGGAATCGGCCGCGAACGATGAGTGGGTTGCCACTACCGTGCGCGCCCTTAAGCAGGCGTTTCCTAAGGCGGCCGTTACGCTTTCAGTGGGCGAGCGCCCACGCGCAGTGTACGCCCAATGGCGCGCCGCCGGGGCCGATCGCTACCTGCTGCGCCACGAAACGGCCACGCCCGCGCACTACGCCCAGCTGCACCCCGCAACTATGAGCTGGGAAAACCGCATGGCCTGCCTGCGCGCCCTGCGGGCAGAGGGCTATGCGGTGGGCGCCGGCTTCATGGTGGGCAGTCCGTTCCAAACCCCCGCCCATCTGGCGGCCGACGTGAAGTTCGTGGAAACCTTCAAGCCCGAGATGTGCGGCATCGGCCCCTTCGTACCCCATAGCGCCACGCCCTTTCGCGATTATCCGGCGGGTTCGGTAGACCTTACCTGCTATATGCTCTCGCTTGTTCGGCTCGCCCACCCCGGGGTGCTGCTGCCGGCCACTACAGCGCTTGAGGCGCTGGATGCCGACGGCCGCGTAAAGGCCCTGGCCGCGGGGGCCAACGTGGTTATGCCGAACATCACGCCCGCCGCGCAGCAGCAGCGCTACACCCTTTACGAGGGCAAGCCCGCTTCTGCCCAAACGGCTGCCCAGAAATGGGCGGCTTTGGAAGAGAAGCTGGCGCCTGTTGGCAGGCACCTGGCCGTTGACCGGGGCGATTCAAAGAAAGAAGCAGTTCATGGCTAGATACGACGTACGCTCGCCCCATGCCGACGAGTTCATCAACCACGAGGAAATTATGGACACCCTGGCCTATGCCGAGGCCCACAAAAACGACGTGGAGCTGGCGCGTGCCATTCTGCAGAAGGCGCGTGCGAACCTAACGCCGGCGCACGACCACGGCACTACGCTTACCCATCGCGAGGCCAGTGTGCTGCTCGCGTGCGACGACCCGCAAGTAAACGCCGAAATTCGGCAGTTGGCCCACGACATAAAACAGGCTTACTACGGCAACCGCATTGTGCTGTTCGCGCCGCTGTACCTTTCCAACTATTGCGTGAACGGCTGTTTGTACTGCCCCTACCATGCCACAAACCGCGACATTCCACGCCGCAAGCTCACCCAGGACGAAATTCGTGCTGAGGTGATGGCCCTGCAGGATATGGGCCACAAGCGTCTGGCTGTGGAAGCGGGGGAAGACCCGGCTCATAACCCGCTTAGCTATATTCTGGAAAGCCTGGACACCATTTATTCCACGAAGCATAAAAACGGGGCCATCCGCCGCGCCAACGTGAACATTGCGGCTACCACCGAGGATGCGTATCGCCAGTTGAAGGCCGCGGAAATTGGCACGTACATTTTGTTCCAGGAAACGTATCATCGCGCCCGCTACGAAGAGCTGCACCCCACGGGGCCGAAAGGCAACTACGCCTGGCACACCGAGGCCCACGACCGCGCCATGGCTGCGGGTATTGACGATGTGGGGCTGGGGGTGCTGTTCGGCCTGGAAGGCTATGCCTACGAGTTCGCCGGCCTGCTTATGCACGCCGAGCACCTGGAGGCGGTGTTCGGCGTGGGGCCGCATACCATCAGCGTGCCGCGGGTGAAGCCGGCGAGCGACATTGATCCTAATGCCTTCGACAACGGCATTCCCGACGAGATGTTCGAGAAGATTATTGCGCTCATTCGCATTGCGGTGCCCTATACGGGCATGATTATCTCCACGCGCGAGAGCGAGGCGGTGCGCGCGGCCAGCACGTCGGCTGGCGTTCCGCTGTACCTCTACGACGGAGCCTACCACGAGGTTCTGGCCTATCAAGCGCTCGATCTCATTCGCCGCGACAACGAGGAGTCGGACAAGGGGCGTTTGGTGGATGCGCTTCTGGCAGCTCGCGATATCCAGGGCACGCGCGCCAAGCTCTATCAGCTCACCGGAGCCATGGGCGCCACGCTGCAGTGCCTCGCCGTGGCGCCGCGCAACGCCGACGAATGCTCGCTGTACGCCGCGCTCGATGCGCTTGCGGAGGTGCTGCGCGCGTTCAAGGCCGATTGGGCCAGCGTGGACACGGTGTTCGCCTGCCGCTACCACGACCTCCTGCTTGCGTTCGTGTCCTATGCGCAGCCTCCGGCCTCCGTTCGCGCGGCTTCCGAGGCCGACTTGGTGGCGCGCATCCAGGGCATCGGCCCTCTGTGGCTCGGGGTGGGGGAGGAGGGTCCCCTGTCCGACGGCGACCTGAGCGTGCGCGAGGCCCTGGCCGCGCTCAAGACCGCTCGCATCGAGGCCGATGCGGTGGTGTGCTGGGCCGACCTGCATCACGACGCCTTCCGCGCCGCGGCGGCCGCCAGCCGCCTGTTCGGCCGCACCGCCGCGTTTCATCGTGCTCTGCTGGAGGAATACGACGCGGAAAACGATGCCGAGCTGGCCCCCACGGCCGAAGCCCTCGCCCGCGCCTACGGCGACGTGCGCGCGGCCGCCGAGCAGCTGCACCAGCATCCCAACACCGTGCGCTACCGCCTGCGCAAGGCGAAGGCCGTCCTCGGCATGCCCGACGCCCCGGACCGCGAGTTCGCCTTCCTGCTGGGCCTTATCTTCCTCGACCGCACGAATCCGCTGCTCGGGCGCTGATGCCCGACAGGTTGGGCGCATGCATCCCCACCGGATAGCATCTTCGTTCCCAGTTCCGCCTTTCGCTTTCCCCGTGAAAAAACGCCTGCTCGCGGGTGTTCGGTGCGCGTGGAGGCCGGCTCTTTGGTATAGTGGAGAGCCAACTGGGCCAATGACGAGAAAGAACGCCATGTCGCTAATCGTAGCAAAATTCGGGGGAACCTCAGTTGCCTCGCCCGAGCGCATCCAGATGGTGGCGAAGAAGGTCATCGCGAAGAAGCAGGCCGGCCACGACGTGGTGGCCGTGGTGTCCGCCATGGGCAAGACCACCGACGAGCTGGTGGGCCTCGCCCACGCGCTCAACCAAGATCCGCCCGCCCGCGAGATGGACCGGCTGCTGTCCACCGGCGAGCAGGTGTCCATGACGCTTCTGGCCATGGCCATCGAGGCGCGCGGCTACAAGTCCATGAGCTTCACGGGCCGCCAGGCCGGCATCGAGACCGACGGCATGCACGCGAAGGCCAAGATCGTGAAGGTGCACAACGAGCGCATCATGGAGGCCATCGCCGCCGGCGCCATCCCCGTGGTGGCCGGTTTCCAGGGCATCGACGCGAACGGCGACATCACCACGCTCGGCCGCGGGGGCTCCGACACGACGGCCGTGGCCGTTGCCTGGGGTATCGGCGCGGACGTATGCGAGATCTACTCCGATGTGGACGGCGTGTACACGGCCGACCCGCGCGTGTGCCCGCGCGCCAAGAAGCTCGACGCCGTGTCCTACGACGACATGCTGGAGCTGTCCGGCTCGGGCGCGGGCGTGCTGCAGATGCGCGCCGTGGAGTTCGCGCGCAAGTACGACGTGGTCATCCATTCCCGCTCGGCGTTCTCCGAGGCCGAGGGCACCTACATCAAGGAGGAAACCGACATGATGGAAGAAGCCGTCATCACCGGCATCGCGCACGACACGTCCGAGGTGAAGGTGACCATCCGCGGCGTGCCCGACATGACGGGCGTGGCGGCGAAGGTGTTCAGCGCGCTGGCCGGGAACAACGTGCGCGTGGACATGATCATCCAGAACATCTCGGAGGATGGCTTCACGGACATCAGCTTCACGTGCGCCGGTGCCGACCTGGCGCTCGCACGCGAGACCATCGAGCGTATCCTGCCCGACATCAGCGCCCGCGAGTTCGACGTAGACGAGGATATCGCGAAGGTGAGCCTCGTGGGCACGGGCATGAAGTCGTCGCCCGGTGTGGCGGCGCGCGCGTTCACGACGCTGGGGGAGAACCAGATCAACATCCTGGCCATCTCCACGTCGCCCATCCGCCTGTCCGTGGTGGTGGACGGCTCGCAGGCTGCCGAGGCCGTGCGCTGCCTGCACACGGCGTTCGACCTGGACAGCGACAGCGTATTCGAGGAGACGCAGCTTTCCGCCGAGGAGATCGCCGCGAAGATGAACAAGGGGAGGTAGGGGAATGGGCGATGCATCCGTAAAGGCATTGTATATCATGCTATGATGAAAAGGGTCAGCGGACGTAAGTCTTGAGCGTCGGGCGGCACCTTCTTTTAGAAAGGAGGTGATTCGCTTGGGTGTCACGCTTGCATTCCTACAGCTTGCAGCTTCGGCTGTTGCGCTGGCGACTGCGGTCGTCGGGCTGCTGCGGGAGGCGATGGCGCTCGCCAAGGCGCTGATGGCGCACCAAAAAGATGACCGCTAGCAGGAACTAGCGGTCATGCTCCCTTAGCGGTGCCGCCTGGTTCCTACCTCAGGCAGTCCGCTGACTTCTGCAGTATAACCGCAACGAGGGTGTTTTTGCAAACGGTTCGGGGCTTGTGCAGCAAAGGAGCAAAAAATGGTTTGGACGAAGGAAATGCCGGCGAATCCGGTGGTGGCGGTGGCGGGAGCTACGGGAGCCGTGGGCAGCGAGTTCCTGAAGGTGCTGCACGACCTGGACTTTCCGGCGAGCGAGGTGCGGGCGCTGGCGTCGGCGCGTTCGGCGGGCAGGAAGTTGCCGTTCGCGGGCTGCGGGCAGGTGCCGGCGGGCGAGCTCACGGTGCAGGAGATGTGCCCGGAGTCGTTCGAGGGCGTTGACATCGCGCTGTTCAGCTGCGGCGCGGGCGTGTCGAAGGAGCTGCGCGAGGCCGTGACGGCCGCCGGCGCGGTCATGATCGACAACTCGAGCGCGTTCCGCATGGACGAGGACGTGCCGCTGGTGGTGCCCGAGGTGAACCCGGGCGACGTGGCCTGGCACAACGGCGTCATCGCGAATCCGAACTGCTCCACCATCCAGATGGTGGTGGCACTGAAGCCGCTCTACGACCTCTCTCCCATCACGCGCGTGGTGGTGTCCACCTACCAGGCGGCCAGCGGCGGCGGCGCGCCGGCCATGGCCGAGCTGTACGACCAGACCAAGGCGTTCCTCGACGGCACGCCGGAGGACGAGCTGGAGGTGAAGGTGTTCCAGCACCGCATCGCGTTCAACTGCATCCCGCACATCGACGTGTTCCTGGACGACGATTCCACCAAGGAAGAGTGGAAGATGGTCGTGGAGACGAAGAAGATCATGGGCGACCAGGGCATCAAGGTGGCCGCCACCTGCGTGCGCGTGCCCGTGCTGCGCTGCCATGCGGAGTAGGTGAACGTGGAGTTCGCCGGCGACGTGAGCGTTGAGGCCGCGCGCGCCGCCCTCGCGGCGACCGACGGCATCACGGTCATGGACGACTGCGCCACGAACACCTACCCCATGCCGGGCATCCTGGCCGGCACCGACGACACTTACGTTGGCCGCCTGCGCCGCGACGACACGGTGGAGCACGGGCTGGCCATGTGGGTGGTGGCCGACCAGATCCGCAAGGGCGCCGCGCTCAACGCCGTGCAGATCGCCCAGCTGCTGCTGCCGTAGGGCAGCGCTCGCCTGCGTCCGCCCAGCGGAGCCGGCCCGCCATGCGGCCCGGCTCCGTTCTTCGCGGAACCTTCGCGCCCTGGAGGCGCCTTCACCGCTCCCGAAGGCATCGCGCGGGGCGGCGACGTTCAACTTAGGCTCGAATCGCACGCATGTCGATCGCATGCAGTCGTGTTCTGCGTGCGCGGCGGGCAATTTTGCGCTACCATATCAGGTAGATGCCGTTTGGCGAAAGACGGGGATTTGACGCATACACCGAGCAACGACTGGGGAACCTTGCCCTCGCGGGGCGCCGCTCTCCGTGCGGAAGCGCCCACTGCGGCCGGGCCTGCCTCGCCGCTCACGCGCCGCCGCTTCCTGGCCGTCTCTGCTATCGGCTTGGCGACGGCCTTCGCCTCTTTCGCACTTCCCGGCTGCTCCACCAGCAAGAACATAGTCGTCGGCGAGACGGCCGACGTGGAGGTCACACCCGGCTCACGTTCTTCGGCTTCAAGTACGAGTCGATCAACGTCATGGCCATCGAGGACATCCTGCGCGACTTCATGGATGCCCATCCGAACGTGTCCGTGTCCTACGAGGGTATCAAGAGCAGGCCTTACTACGAGGCGCTTGTGAAGCGCCTCGATTCCGGCACCGGCGACGACGTGTTCATGATCGACCATGACACGGCGCTGTCGTTCGAGAAGAAGGGCTACCTGGCCGACTTGGCCGGCCTGCCCACCATCTCCACGTTCAGCAGGCTGGCCTTTGACCAGATGGATGCCGAGGGCACTATCCTGTACGTGCCGACGTCCATCTCCGCGTTCGGCCTGTACTGCAACACCGGCCTGCTGGCCGCGCACGGCATCGACGCGCCGCGCACGCTGGCGGAGTTCGAGCGCGCCTGCGACGCGTTCCTCGCCGAAGGCGTCACGCCGCTCGTGGCGAACAACGACATCTCGCTCAAGACGCTCGCCATCGCGCGGGGCATGGCGGAGGTGTACGCCGCCGACAACGTACGCGAGCGCGTCGCCGCCCTGAGCGCCGATCCCGATGCGCTGGCCGCGCAGCTGCGCCCCGGCCTGGAGCTGGTGGAGCGCATCGTTAAGCGCGGCTACGTGGACGCGGGCATGGCCCTGGAAACGGAGAAGACCTCCGACGACCTGGACCAGTTCGCCACCGGCAGCTACCCGTTCATGCTCACGGGCGCCTGGGCCTCGGTGCGCGTGCACGACATGGCGCCGGACCTGGCGTACGAGGTGCATCCCTATCCGGTCCTCGAAGACCGGCCCGTGCTCGTGGTCAACGTCGACACGCGGGTGAGCGTGAACGCGAACGGCGCCCATGTCGAAGAGGCCAAGGAGTTCGCGGCCTTCCTCACCCAGCCGTCCGCCATCGAGCGCTTCGCGAACAGCCAGTGCTCGTTCAGCCCGCTGGAGGGCAACGCCGCCCCCGACGACGCCTCGCTGCAGCCGCTGGCCGGGGCGTTCGCCGCGGGCGCGGTCGTGGGCTCGGACGACAACATCCTCCTACCCGTCTGGGGCGCGCTGCGCCAGAGCGTGGTGTCCCTGCTCGAGGGCGCGACGGCCGCCCAAGCCGAGGATCAGCTGCGCAGCCTGCTGGCCGAGGGGGCGGATGCGTCCTGATGAAGTCGCGCAAGACGCTCATCTCGATCCTCGTGGCGGCGGCGTCCGTGGCCGTGATCGTCGGCACGGTGCTGTTCGCGCGCTTCGTGCAGGACTCGCTGTGGGAGAAGTCCGTGACCGACGTGCTGGAGGTGACGGCGCAGGGCCAGCATGCGCTGGACACCTACTTCGAGAAGGACCTGGACACGCTCGACCTTCTCGCGGCCGAGCTTTCCGTGCAGCGCCACGACGACGAGGACCGCTTGATCGAGAAGCTGGCGCTGTTCGGGATGGATGACGACGGCACGGTGTACGTGTGCGTCGACCTGAACACGGGCGCGGTGTACCGCACGGACAACACCAACGCTGCGAGGCTCACGGACGAGCAGATGGCCTCGACCGCCGCGGCCGCCGATCGGGGCGTGCTGGAGCCGTTTTTGGACGAGCGCACGGGCGGCAACATGATAGGCGTGTACGAGCGCTTCACGTTCTCCGACGGCACGCCGGGCATCGTGCGCAAGGCGCGCCCGCTCGGCGACGTGGAGGAGCGGTTCTCGCTGTCGTTCTACAACGACAGCGGCTTCTCGTACGTGGTGAACGACGAGGGCGAGGTGGTCATGCGCTCGCAGCACCGCGACAGCAACCGCACGTTCTCCAGCATCTACGACATCGTGGGCTTCGAGGGCAACGACCAGGTGGACGTGGACTCGTTCCGCACTGCGCTCAAGCAGAACGCGCGCGGCGTGGCGCTGTTCTCGTACCGGGGCGATGAGTATGTGTTCTGCCACACGCCGCTGGAGGGCACGGACGGCTGGGACGTGGTGTCCATCATCCCGAACGAAGTGGTCATGGAGCAGGCCAACGCCATCATCAACGCCACGCTTCTTTTGTGCCTGGTCATCATCGTGGGGCTGGGCATCGTGCTGACGGTGTACTGGCGCGGCAGCCGTGCGCACCGCAGGGAGATCGAGCGCATGGCGTTCTTCGATGGCCTCACCGGGCTGTTCAGCGCCGACAAGTTCGCGCTGGAGGGCGACGTGCGGCTGGCGGAGCGCGCGAGGGCCGACAGGGCCGGCGGGGGCGCAGGGGGCGGCATGGCCGCGGCGTGCATCGACATAGACAACTTCAAGCTCATCAACGATGTGGACGGGTACGCGCGGGGCGACGAGGTGCTGCGGGAGCTCGCCGCCATCCTGCGCGAGGAGGCGGGGAAGGACGGCATCGCGGCGCGCCTGTCGGCCGACTACTTCCAGCTGCTGGTTCCGTATGTGCGCCGCGAGGACGCGCTGGACGTTTGCAAGCGCATAGCCGAACGGGCGCGCGACATCGTGGGCAACGGGAAGCCGCTTGCCCTGCACATCGGCCTGTGCTGCTCGGAGGACGCGCCCGAGGCGCGCGACGCGAACGAGCTCACCGACCGCGCGCGCATCGCCCAGGTCGAATCGCGCAAGCGCGGCGAGACGCCGTGTGCCTACAGCAAGCCCATGCGCGACGCGCTCCTGCGCCGGGCCGACCTGGAGCGCTCGATGGAGGGCGCGCTGGAGCACGGCGAGTTCTTCCACCTCGTGCAGCCGAAGTACGACGTGACGGGCACGCGCGTGCTGGGCGGAGAGGCGCTCGTGCGCTGGAGCCGTCCCGACGAGGGCATCGTGGGCCCCGACGAGTTCATCCCGCTGTTCGAGCAGAACGGTTTCATCCTGCGGCTCGACGAGTTCGTGTTCGAGAGCATGTGCCGCGACCTGCGCGCACGCCTGGATGCCGGGCTGCCCGTGGTGCCGATCTCGGTGAACGTGTCCCGCCTGCACCTGCACCGCCCCGACTTCCTGTCCACGTACGTGCGCATCAAGGACGAGCACGGCATCCCCGACGGGCTGTGCGAGCTGGAGCTGACGGAGAGCATCGTCATCGAGGACCTGCACGGCATGTTCGACATCATGGATAGCATGCGCCGCGCCGGGTTCCGCTGCGCCATCGACGACTTCGGCTCGGGCCAGTCGTCGCTCAACGTGCTGAAGGACCTGCCCGCCGACGTGCTGAAGCTCGACCGCGACTTCCTGCTGGAGGGATCGCTTCCCGGCACGGAGGAAACGGTGGTGCGCACGGTCATCACCATGGCCAAGGAGCTGCGCATGGACACGGTCATGGAGGGCGTGGAAACGCCGAAGCAGCTGGCGTTCCTGCGCACGACGGCGTGCGACATGGTGCAGGGCTTCGTGTTCTCGCGCCCCGTGCCCCCCGAGGAGTTCTACCGGCTGCTGGACACGGTCGCACCGGACGAGGGTGCGCCCCGAGACTGACCGCCGACAAGCTTCCCCGTGCTCTTCGGCGGTGAAAGGGTGCTACTTCCGCAGCATGCGGTAACCGATGCCCACATGGGTTTGGAGGTAGGCGGGGTGGGCCGGGTCGCGCTCTATCTTCTTGCGCAGGGTGGCCATGAACACGCGCAGCGACGGCAGGTCGCTGGCCAGGGCGTTGCCCCACACCTCCTTCAGGATGGCGTTGTGCGTGAGCACCTTGCCGGTGTTGCGGGCCAAAAGCGCCAGCAGCTTGTACTCGATGGGGGTGAGATGAACCTCTTCGCCGGCGAGGGTGACGGTGCGGGCGGCGTAGTCGATGCGCAGGTCGCCGTTCTCGTAGACGGGGCCGTCCCGGTCGGCGCCGGCATCCGCCGCCAAGCGCCGCGTGGCCACGCGCAGCCGCGCCAGCAGCTCCTCCACCGAGAACGGCTTGATGAGGTAGTCGTCGGCGCCGGCGTCCAGCGCGGCCACCTTGTCGGCGTCCTCGGTGCGTGCGGACACCACGATGATGGGGGTGTGCGACCACGTGCGCACCTGGCGGATGAGGTCGATGCCGTCGGCGTCTGGCAGCCCCAGGTCGAGGATGATCACGTCGGGGTTCTTCGTAGTGGCCTCCAGCAGGGCCGCTCCTCCCGTGCTCGCTTCGAGCAGGCGGTAGCCCTGCACCTTGAGCGCCGTGGCGATGAGGCTCTTCACGGCGCTGTCGTCCTCCACTATGAGGATGGTGAAGGCTCCGCGGCCTTCGGCTGCGTCGGTCATGCGCCTCCTCCTTCGTCGTCCGGGGTGCGGGTCGTCTCGGGCGGCCTCGCGGCATCCGCTGCGGGACGGCCCTCTGTCGCGGCCGTCGCACGTTGCTCGGCCTCCGCGTGGTTCGCCTCGTATTCTACCGCAGGCAGCGTGAACGTGATGACGGTGCCCGGACGGTCGGGAGAGGTGCGCTTGCTCTCGGGGAGCGCGTCGACCGCGATGGTGCCCCCGTGTATCTCCACGATGGACTTGCACAGGGCCAGGCCGAGGCCCATGCCGCGTCGCGCGTCGCTGCCCACGTTCTTCCCCTTGTAGAACATCGTGAATATCTCGGTGCGGTCGGCCGGCGCGATGCCGGGGCCGTCGTCGGCCACGGACACGGCCACGAGCCCCGCAGTGCCCGGGCGCTGCCCGCGGCCTGCGCGCCGCGCCGATACGGTAATGCGCGAACCTTCCGGCGTGTAGGTTACGGCGTTGTTCACCAGGTTGATGATGACCTGCATGATAAGGCGCCCGTCCATCTGGGCCATGAGCAGCGGGTCGTCCACCTGCACGCGCAATTCGTGCAGCGCGGCCTTGCGGTTCAGGTGGTGAAACGCCTCGCGGATCACGTCCTCCACCAGCTCCGGCTCGGTTTTGAGCGCCATGGTGCCGTTGTCCAGCCGCGTGACCACCAGCAGGTTCTCCACGAGGTTCACGAGCCACAGCGCATCCTCGTAGATGTCGGTGTAGATGGCGCGCTTCTTGTCGTCCGTGAGCGCATCGGCGCTCGACAGCAAAATAGACGCATCGCCGGAGATGCTGGTGAGCGGCGTGCGCAGGTCGTGCGAGATGCTGCGCAGCAGATTCGCGCGCAGGCTCTCCTGCTCGGCTTGCAGGCGGATGCGGTGCGCGTCCTCGGCCGAGCGCTCGCGCTCCACGGCCTGGCCGCACTCGTCCAGCATGACCAGCAGCAGGTTCTTCTCGAACGCGTCCAGGTCCTCGTCGGCCAGCACGATACCGGCCACGCCCACCACGGTGTCCTTGCCGCGTATGGGCAGGTAGAGGCATCGCGCGTTCATGAGCGTGCCCGTTCCCGTGCCGGCGCGCTTGTTGTTGCCGGCCACCCAGGCGGCCACGGCGCGCTCGTCGTCGCTCACCAGCGACGTCATGGTCACGTCCTCGTCGGGGTTGCCCGAGGAGAACAGGCTGGGGTCGAGCAGCCGGCCGCTGGGGGATACCTGGTAGATGACGACGGTGGTGCGCAGCAGCTTGATGACCTGCTCGGCCGTGGTGGACAGGATGCTGTCCACGCCGTTGGCCTCCTGCAGGCGGTGTTCCGTTTCCAGCAGCACCTCGGTACGATAGGCCTTGCGGGCGTTCATCTGGGCCTCGCGGCGCGTGCGGATGGTGAGCGACGACACCACGGCGGACGTGACGAACAAAAACGCGAACGTGAACGGGTAGTTCAGTCCGTAGGCCGTCAAGGTGAAGCGCGGCGTTTGGAAGAAGTAGTTGAACAGGATGACGACCAGCGGCGAGGCCACGATGCTGTAGAAGAAGCTGTCGGCCTTGAGCGAACCTAGCAGCACCGCCACGAGGTAGACGGCCAGGATGGTGCTGCCGGCGAGCCCGGCCTCGTGGAACGCGAGCCCGAGCACCGTGGCGCCCAGCAGGGCCAAGAACGCGGCGGCGAAGTCGGTGCGCGTGGGCTTGAAGCGCGTGGCCAGGCGCGGGCCGGACGTGGGGCGGGCCTCGTGGCGGTCGGCGATGACCACGACGTCGGCCGTGCAGGACAGCTTCGCCAGGCGACTTCCCACGGACTCACGCGGGAACAGGTTGGGCAGTGCGCGCTTGCGCTGGTTCTCGGACGAGCCGATGACGATTTTCGAGATGGTGCCCGAGAGCGCGTACTGGGCGATCTGGAGAGCCAGATCACCGCCGTAAACAGTCACGACGTGCGCGCCCAGCTCCTCGGCCAGCTCCACGTTCGCATGCAGCGCCCGGGCGTCTTCCTCGGAGAGCTTCTGGTCGTCGACGGGCTCCATCACCAGCGCCGTGAGCGTGCCGCGGTAGGCGGCGGCCAGGCGCGCCGCGGCGCGAATGACGGTGGCGTTGCCGGCGGAGGGGCTCACGTGCACGAGCACGTCATCGCCGGCGTCGCCCGCTGCGCGCCCCAGACCGCGCTCGAGGTTGCGGTTCAGGCGGTCGGCCGTGCGGCGCAGCGCCAGTTCGCGCAGGTAGGCGAGGTTCTTCTTTGAGAAGAAGTTCGCGAGCGCCGTCTCGGCGCGCTCGGCGCCGTAGATCTTGCCGCCCTCCAGACGCTCAAGGAGGTCGTCGGGGTCCAGGTCCACCAGCTCAACCGATGAGGCATAATCGAAGATGCGGTCGGGGATGCGCTCCTGCACCACCACCTCGGTGGTGGCGGACACCTTGTCGTTCAGGCTTTCCAGGTGCTGCACGTTCACGGTGGTGAACACGTCGATGCCCGCGTGCAACAGCTCCTCAACGTCGCGGTAGCGTTTGGCGTGGCGGCTGCCGGGGGCGTTCGTGTGGGCCAGCTCGTCCACGAGGATGAGGCCGGGCTTGCGCGCGAGCGCCGCGTCCACGTCGAACTCGCGCAGCGAGATGCCCTTGTACGGCATCTCGCGTACCGGCAGTTGCTCGAGGCCGTCCAGTAGGGCGAGCGTATCGGGGCGCGTATGCGGCTCGATGTAGCCCACCACCACGTCGCGTCCGTGGTCCTTCGCCACATGGGCCGCCTCCAACATGGCGTAGGTCTTGCCCACGCCGGCTGCGTAGCCGAAGAATATCTTGAGGCGACCGCGCTGCTCGTTATCGCATGCACATGCGCCTGCATCTGCCGAAATAGCCCGCAGCAGCTTGTCGGGGTTCGGCCGAATCGGTTCTGTCGAGGATGTCTCCATAGCGGGCCCATCATACGCCAGTGCCTATGAGCGCGGCATTAAGGTCATGGTTCTGGCATTAAGAAAGCATGAAGATCGTGCGGTAGCGCGCTTCGGGCGGCGCGCCGCTCTGCTGCAGCACGCCGCCCGCTACCAGGGAAGCCTGATGCGCCATGTGCGGCCGGCGCGCTCGACCAACAGCAGGAACGAGACGAACGCTCCCGCTCCCGCAAGCGCTGCAATGCCCAGCAGCGCGAAGAGCAGATCCAGTGCCGACATCGCGAACTCCTTTCCCCAGTGCGCGCGTTCAGCTTAGCCAAGGGGGCGTTAAGGCGCGTTGAAGAAGCTGGCGCCGGCGATTAAGATCGCGTTAAGGAGCGCTGCGCGCCTGTCCGCGACGGGGCGGCCGCATGCGCTATACTGATGCCCATGAAGAAGACGAGACTCGATACGCTGCTCGTTGAGCAGGGCTATTTCCCCGATGCGGATGCCGCGCTGCGCGCTGTGCTGGCGCACGAGGTGAAGGTGGACGACGTGTACGCCTCGAGCGCTGCCCTGAAGGTGGCGCCCGATGCCGAGATCGTGGTGCGCGGGCGGCGGCGGTTCGTGTCGCGTGGCGGCCACAAGCTGCAGGGCGCGCTCGACGCGTACGGGCAGGATGTGTCCGGCTTGCGCTGCATCGACATCGGCTCGTCCACGGGCGGCTTCACCGACTGCCTGCTGCAGGCCGGGGCGGCCAGCGTGGCCTGCGTCGACGTTAACTACGGACAGCTGGCGTGGTCGCTTAGGCAGGATGCGCGCGTGACCGTGTTCGAGCGCACGAACATCAAGCTGGCCGACCCCGCCGCGCTCGGCGCGCCGTTCGACGTGCTCGTGGCCGACTTGAGCTTCATCGGCCTGGCGCAGCTCGCGCCCGTGTTCGCGCGGCTCTCCCGGGAGGGGAGCGTGTTCCTGGGACTGGTGAAGCCGCAGTTCGAGTCGCGCCCCGGCGAGACGGAGGGCGGCGTGGTGCGCGACGAGGCCGTGCGTGGGCGCGTGGTCGAGGAGGTGCGCGCGGCCCTGGGCGAGGCGGGCGCGGACGTGCGCCCGGCGTCCATCGACGGCGTGGAGGTGCCGGGCTGCCTGCAGGTTGCCGAGCCGCGCGCGCTGCAGGACGGGCGCGTGCGCCGGCTGTTCTCGCAGGGCAAGCTGCTCGTGTCGGACGCGGCCTCGCAGCTCGTGGCCGCGAGCGTGCTGCCCGCGCACATGCCCGCGTCTTTCTTGGAGATAGGTTCCGGGCGCGGCACGAAGACCATCCTTCTGCAGAGCGGCGCCCTGCGCGCCTACGGCAGCCAGATGGAGCTCGTGGCGCTGGACAACCACGCGTTCAAGACCGACCTCTTGCGCGAGCGGGCCGAGGAGTACGGCGTGCACGTGGCCGACGCGGTCACGGGCGACGCCACCATGCTCGGCGCCGTGCTGGGCCGCCGCCGCTTCGACGCCGTGTTCATCGACGCCCCCTGCTCGGGCCTGGGCACGCTGCGGCGGCATCCCGAGATACGCTGGCGCCTGACCGAGGAGCATCTGGGCGAGCTGGCCGCGCTCGGCCTGTCGCTCCTGCGTTCGGCGGCCGGCCAGGTGGCGCGCGGCGGCCAGCTGGCCTACGCCACCTGTACCGTGACCCATACGGAGAACAACGCCGTGGTGAAGCGCTTCCTGGAGAGCCCCGAGGGTGCCGATTTCGAGCTGGCCCCCATCGCTGGCAAGGCGTGCGTGGCCACGCGCCTCGCACCCGGAACCCCCGACGCGCACTTCGCCGTGCGCTTCGCGCGCAAGCGATAGGGAGGGCCCTCGGCGCCCGGCAGGCGCCTACCGTCGGAGGGCCTTCGGTCGAGCTGAAGGCCTCTTCTTCCATCGACGTTCGAGAGAGGTGGCATGGAGCGGAAGACGACGCTGTTCGAGTACATGTACGGCGACCTCGTGCGCGAGATAACCGGCGGTGCCCTGCGGCCCGGCGACACGCTGCCCTCCATGGGTGAGCTCGGCAAGCGCTACCGCGTGGGTGCTCGGACGGTGCGCGACGTGCTCAAGGCGCTCAAGGACGACGGCTATATTGCCACCGAGGAGCGCCGCCGCGCAACCGTGGCGTTCCGCTCCTCCGACGACGACGTCGAGCGCGCCGCGCGCTCGTTGCTGGCGCGCCGGGACGAGCTTCTGGCCTGCTACCGCACGCTCGAGCTGGTCATGCCCCCGCTCTACGCGTTCGCCGCCCGGCACTGCCGCGCGGACGAGCTCGCGGCCCTCGGCCGCGCCCTCGAGCGCGCCGACGTGGAGAACCGCTCGGGCGATTGGCGTCTGTCGCGCTCCTCCCTCGTGCTGCACGAGCTGCTGGACAAGGCGGGCAACCCGCTGTTCTCAGAGTGCTATGCCGGCCTGGAGCGCGCGAGCACCGTGCCCGCCCTGCCCGGCTTCGTCGACCCCTATGTCCGGGCGACCGAGGAGTCGGACAACCTGCTCGGCTGGATGTTCGCCTCGCTTTCCGGAGGCGATCCCGCGGAGGTCCAGCGGCGCTTCGGCCTGCTGTACCGCGGCACCGCCGAGTACGTGGAGCGTTACCTCGACGAGCTTGACGCGGCGTACCCCGGCACGGAGGGGGGAGGCCGCGGATTCTCCTGGAACGCGCGGACCGGCCGCTCCTACGTGCATGCGCAGATGGCGCGCGACCTGGTGGAGCGCATCGCGGTGGGCGAGTTCCCCGACGGCTCGCTCCTGCCCTCCATCGCGAGCCTGGCGCAGTCCTACGGCGCCTCCGTCTCCACCGTCCAGAAGGCGCTCGGCGTGTTGAACGCCATGGGCGTGGCCTCCACTTCGAACGGGCGCGGCACGCAGGTGCGCACCTCGGATGCGCGCTTCGACCCCCGCGCGCTCGCCGACGGCTCGTTCCGGCGCGACCTGCAGGTGTTCGCGGACGCGCTGCAGATGCTCTGCATCGTGCTTCCGGCCGCGCTCGGCACCGTGGCCGATCGCATCGACGGCGTGGCCGGCGATGTCGAGCGCGCGCTCGGGCGGGCGGCAGGCCCGTGGTCTGTACCCAAAGCGCTCATGGAGGGCTTCCTGGGCAACGTGCCGCTCGATCCGCTGCGCGACGTGCTGGGAGAGCTGAACAGCCTGCTGCTATGGGGCTACTTCCTCGTGTTCTTCGGCCCCTCGGGGGCGAGCGCGCCGATATTGGAGGCGCTGGGGGAGCAAGGGCTCGGGGCGCTGCGCTCCCGCGACGCCGCCGGCTTCGCCCGGGCCATGGACGGGTACTACCGGCTCATGCTCGCCGCCGTGCGCATGTTCCTGGAGGCCGCCGGCATGCCGGGCACCGAGCGGCTGGCCGAGCCCGCCCCCGACGCGACCGCCCTTGCGCGCGTGTCCGCCCAGTGCTCGAACTCGTCGAACGGTAACGGTTCCGCGAAGACGTAGCCCTGTACGAGGCCGCAGCCCACGCTTTGCAGGAAGGCCAGCTGGTGCTCGTCCTCTATGCCCTCGGCCACGGTGTCCAGGCCCAGCTTCGCGGCCAGGCGCACCACAGCCTCCACCACGTCGCGTGCGCGCGGGGTGTCATCGCGGAAGAACCGGTGGTCCAGCTTGAGGGCGCTCACGTCGAACTCCTTCAACAGCCCGAGCGACGAGTAGCCCGAGCCGAAGTCGTCGAGCGAGCAGGAGAACCCGGCGGCGCGCAGGTCGCGCACGGTGCGCTTCACGTTGTCGATAGCCTCGTCGTCGAGGAAGATCGACTCGGTCAACTCCATCTCCAGCAGCCCGCGCGGCACGCCGAGCCGGTCGGCCGTGTCGGCGAAGCGCGCGACGAAGCGGGGATCCTCGAAGTGGCGGCGCGCAAGGTTGACGGACACGGGCACGGGCTCCCGGCCTTCGCGCAGCCAGCGTGCCAGCCGTTCGCACACGCGCTCGAACACGTAGAGGTCGAGCGCGCGCACGGCCCCGCTGCGTTCGAGCACCGGCACGAACTCGGACGGGTAGATGGTTCCCTCGCGCGGATGGAACCACCTGGCCAGCGCCTCGGCGCCGGCCACGGCGCCGTCTGCCAAGCGCACCTTGGGCTGGAGCAGGACGGAGAAATCGCCGTTGGCGAGGGAGCCGTCCAGCAGGTCCGTCAGCTCCCTCTCGCGCCGGAGCCGGTCGAGAGCCGCGCCGTCGGGAGCGCCTCTGCGCGCCCGACGGTCGCAGGCGCGCAGCATCGCGCGGTCCGCCCGGCGCCTCCTCCAAGGGGCGAGGTGGGCTACCTCGTGCTCGCGTGCCATCGCTGGTTTCCTCCTGTCGCTTAGCTTACTGTCAACGTACACAGAAAGGTATACGAAAAGGGTATCAAAGAGCGGTGCGGTCCGCAAGCGTTGCCAGGGCGTTTTCACCGGCGCATTCGCACGGGGCGGGTCGGTGCGCGGTGGTTTGCGCGTCCGCCTGCGGAGATTTCGGCCTTCTGGGGCCGAAGCCGACCGATTTGCTATACAATGGGAAAACTTTTTACCAGGCAAGGCAGGGCCGCCCCCCATCCAAGCGACGCTGCCGCGACGTTGAGAAGGAGGTCAAGCGACTATGGAGCCGAATATCGAAGAGGTGGCAGGGCGCATTCGGGCGCTGCGCGAAGACCTCGACATCACCCAGCAGGAGATGGCCGACGCCACCGGCCGCACGCTCGCCGAGTACGCCGCCCAGGAATCGGGCGCGCAGGACCTGTCGTTCACGTTCCTCTACAAGTGCGCCGAGCGCCTGGGCGTGGACGTCATCGAGCTCCTCACCGGCGAGAACCCTCATCTGTCGGGCTACTCGCTCACACGGGCGGCGGACGGGCTGTCCATCAAGCGCCGGGCGGGCTTCGAGTACCTGCACAAGGCTCCCCACCGAGCCGTTCCTGGTCACCGCGCCCTATCTCGAGGAGGAGCAGGATGCTCCCATCCACCTGTCCTACCACGTGGGCCAGGAGCTCGACTTCATCCTGTCGGGCAAGATGCGCTTCGCCTACGAGGACCATATCGAGGAGCTGGGAGCGGGCGATCTGCTCATGTACGACTCCGGCCGCGGCCACGGCATGATCGCCACCGGCGGCGAGCCGTGCACGTTCCTGGCCATCGTCATGAAGCCCCACGGGGACGCGATTATCTAGGCGCCGCCACCTCTCCTCGGCTCGTCGCCCTTGATGGGCCGAGGCGGGCGTCAGGTCAGGCGCCGACGCATCGATGATCGTATCCGCCTCGCGGCGGGCTGCCCGCCGCATTGCCTCCAAGGAAGAGAACACCCATGAGAAACATCAACCTCCGCTTCGTCGAAGAGACCTACGACGAGGAAGGCCTGCTGACCGATTTCGCCGTCAAATGCCCC
>OLQI01000975.1_pt1 | contig 21576 bp, 23 predicted proteins | sample 1672171 | NCBI WGS metagenome assembly OLQI01 (sample SAMEA3136655, study PRJEB25190) | human gut metagenome
CGGAAGGTGTTGATGTCGGAGGGGAGGCGCGATGAGCCTGCGAAGCGCCGGCGACGACGCCGTTTCTGGGATCGCGCGCCTGTTGGAGCTCGAAGGCGACCGGTGGCGGCCTCATCGGGCGCTCGAGCTGCTGTCGTTCGTGCTGGGCGACCGCGCCCAGGTGGGCGACGCGTCCCGCTACCTTTTCGCGTATGCGCGCCATCGGGGCTACGACCTGCCGCCGTACCCGTTGGCGGGGTGCGGGGAGATCCGCGCGTTCTTCGCCGACGAGGGCGTGCGCAACGTGCCCGACTGGTACGGGAAGAAGCTCGGGCTCGACGAGCGCGCCTACGAGGCGCTGCCGTCGCAGACCGTCGTCGTGGTGCGCGACCGTGCCGACCGGCGCAAGGCGTTCTTCCTCGACGGCATCCGCTATCGCAACGCCGCCGCCTTCGAGAACCTCGCCGATAGCGGCTTCTCCCGCACGCTTTCCGAAGACGATCTGGAAGCGCTGTTGAGCCGCGTGCTCGCGTTTTTGACCGGCGACGATGCGTCCGTCGAGGCGGAAACGACGGCCGTCGGCCCGCTTCGCGGCTCCTCTTGCGCGTTCTAGCGGACCGGCTCGGCTTCGGCCATCGCTTCCAGCAGCTGGCGCATCTCGGCGCTGTTCTTGAGCGCGAAGCGGGCGCGGGTGGGGCCGCCGCCTATCTTGACGGTCCACGCGTCGTCGGGCGCGGCTTCGAACACGTCCTCGTCGGTGCGGTCGTCGCCGGCCGCCAGCAAGAAGCCGTAGGCGGGGTCGCGGAACCAGCGGTGGGCCGCGTGCCCCTTGTCGACGCCGCGCGGCTTCACCTCGATCACCTTGTTGCCGTCCATGAGCGCGATGCCGCGGTCGGCCAGGCCGTCTCCCAGCGCGCATCTGATCTCGATGACGCGCCGTTCGGCCAGCTCCTGGCTGCACATGCGGTAATGCCACACCAGCGAGTAGTCCTTCTCTTCCAGCAGCGATCCGGGCGTGCGGTCGACGAAGTCGGCCAGCACGGGGCGGATGGCGTCCTTCCAGCTGTTGTCGAGCGGTTCCTGCAGCGTCCATGCCCGCTCGCTCGCCGTGCCTCCGTCCGCTTGCGCGGCGAACCAAACGCCGTGCTCGGCCACGAGGTCGACGGGAAGCCGGCCCAGCCATGCCTCGAGCGTGGCGTGGTCGCGCCCCGACACCACCACCACGTCGTTGTCCGCGCTGCCGCCCAGGCGCGCCAGCACGTCCAGCAGCCGTTCGTCGGGCGCGACGCGCGCGGGGTCGTCCGAGAAGGGCATGAGCGTGCCGTCGTAGTCCAGCAGCAGCGCGCGCCGATCCGCGCGGCGGTACGCCTCCAGCAGCCGGCCGGCCGACGTGGGGCCCAGCAGATGCGCGCTCATGCCCGCCTGGCGGCGCTTCACGTCGGCCACGGCATCGAGAAACTCGCGCGCCCACTTCTTCGACGTGTAGCGTGCCAGGCGCTGTTGCATGGGCGCGTTGCGCTTGCGCTGCTCGTCGGGTGGCATGGTGAGCGCCTCCTGCATGGCACGGGCGATGCCCGCGCGGTCGAACGGGTTCACGCACAGAGCCTCGTGCAGCTCGTAGGACGCGCCGGCCATCTCCGACAGCACCAGCACGCCTCCGTCGCCGTCGTGGCAGGCCAGGTACTCCTTGCATACGAGGTTCATGCCGTCGCGCAGCGGGGTGACCAGCATCACGTCGCTCGCGGCGTACAGGCTGACCAGCTGCTCGAACGGCAACGAGCGGTAGTAGTAGTCCACAGGCGTCCAGTCCATCGTTGAGTGTTTGCCGTTCACCTGGCCCACCAGCTCGTCGATGCGCTTCTTGAGCGCGCGGTACGACGCCACGTTCTCGCGCGACGGCACGGTGACCAGCATGAGCACCACGCGACCCTTCCACTCGGGGTGCTTGTCGAGGAACGCGTCGAAGGCGTCCAGCCGCTCGGGAATGCCCTTCGAGTAGTCCAGCCGTTCCACCGACAGCATCACCTTGCAACCTTCGTGTCCCTTCTCGGCCGCGAGCGTTTCCACTGCTGCTTGCACTTCCGGTGTGCGTGCGGCGTCGCGGAAGCGCGCGTAGTCGATACCGAGCGGGAAGGCGTCCACCTGCACCACGCGTCCGTCAACCGTGAGCGTGCCGCTCGTGTTCTCGATGCCCGCCACGCGCCGGCAGCTGGACAGGAAATGGCGCACGTAGTCGAAGGCATGGAAGCCGATGAGGTCGGCTCCCAGCACCCCTCGGACGATCTCGTCGCGCCACGGCAGCGTGCGGAACGTCTCGTAGTCGGGGAAGGGGATGTGCAGGAAGAACCCGATGGACGCATCCGGCAGCGCCTCGAGCAGCATCGACGGAAGCAGCATGAGGTGGTAGTCCTGGATCCACAGCGTGTCGCCGGGGCGCGCTTCGGCCAGCACTGCCTCGCAGAACCGTTCGTTCACGCGCCGGTAGGCCTCCCATTCTTCTTCGTTGAAGCGTGTGAACTGGGGGAACCCGTGGAACAGCGGCCAGATGGCCGAGTTGGAGAAGCCCTCGTAGTAGGCTTCGGCGTCGCGGTTGTCCAAGAACACCGCGCGGCAATCGCGCTCGTCGAACGCCGCGGCCAGCCGGGCGCGCTCGTCGTCGTCCATGCCCGCATCCGCGTCGGCCCAACCGATCCAGAGGTTGCCGTCCTGCTCGTGCAAGGGGCCCAGGCCCGTGGCCAGGCCGCCCACGCTGCGCTCGAGCTCGAAGCCGCCTTCGCCGTCGTCTTCGAAACGGTAGGGCAGCCGGTTCGACACGATGATCAGCCGCCCGGCCTCGGGCGCGACGACGCTGCGCGCGTCATGCTGCGCGCGCCGAGCTGCCGCGCTCTCTTCCCGGGGGCGGTCGATGCGCGCGAGGGGTAAGGGGAGCGGCGTGTCGCGCAGAAGGGTCGCCGCGGGGAAATGAGTGTTTGGCATAGAAGTCCACCTTTGCTGTCTTTTCTGCCATTGTAGGGAAGGCGCCGCCGCTTCCCCGAAGCGGTTGCGCCCTTGTTTCGCTGCCGTCAGGCGGCCGTGAACGCGCCTTTTTCTCGCGCGTTGCGCAGCGGCGGCCGTCGCCTTGGGGTATCATGCGAACAGTGCGAAAACCACGACCGTCGAAGGAAGGATATGCAGACCTACATCGCCCATTACATCTCTCCCGCGGCTGCTGACGTGCGAGGCACGGGGCTCTTCGAGTTCGAAAGCGACTCGCGCGCCAACACGAAGGGGAACCTGCGCGACGCGCGCCTCAAGATGCTGGAGCTGTACGGCAAGGACGCCGTGTCGTGGACCATCGACAGCGTGGAGCGGAAGAAAGCGTCCGTCGCCTCGCAGGACGGCCAACTGGCGCTGGACTTCCGCCCGCCGAAGCCCGAGCGCAAGCGCGCGAAGAAGAAAGAGTACTGGTAGGCCCGCAACGCCCGCCGTCGGCGCCGGACGCTTCATGGTACTCCGGTGACGGCCTCGCTTCATCACCGCGATGAGGTGGCTGCTCGGACGATGCAAGGGCTATACTGGTTCCCATACCGAACGAACGCGCCGCGCCTGCGCGCGGCCTCGCCCAGAACAGGGAGCATTTATGAAGAACAAGCAGGTGAAATTCCTCAAGCAACTGCTCGAGACCCCGTCGGCCACCGGCACCGAGATCGCCGTGGCCGAACTGGTGCGCGAGCGCCTGGCCGGCACGGCCGACGAGATCCAGACCGACGTCATGGGCTCGGTCCATGCCCGCCTGTCGGGCACGGGCGTGGCCCCGTCGCTCATGCTGTCGGCCCACATGGACGAGATCGGCCTCATGGTCACGTACATCTCCGACGAGGGCTTCCTGTCCGTGTCGTCCGTCGGCGGCGTGGACGCGGCCATCCTCCCGGGCATGCGCGTGGACGTGCACGCGTCGAACTCCTTCGAGCCGCTGCGCGGCGTGGTGGGCCGCAAGCCCATCCACCTCATCGAGCCCGACGAGCGCAAGAACGTCACGCCCATCGACAAGCTGGTCATCGACCTCGGCATGCCGGCGAAGCGTGTGAAGAAGCTCGTCATGGTGGGCGACGTCATCACCTTCGGCGTGGGCTTCGAGCGCTTCGGCAAGAACATGGCTGTCTCGCGCGCCTTCGACGACAAGGCGGGCGTGTGGGTCGCTGTGCGCGTGCTGGAGACGCTCGCTAAGGAGGGCCGCGCGCCCGGCGACTTCATCGTGGCCGCCACCGTTCAGGAGGAGATCGGCACGCGCGGCGCCATTACGTCCGCGTACGGCCTGGACCCCGATGTGGCCATCGCGTTCGACGTGACGCACGCCACCGACTATCCCGGCATCGACAAGACGAAGTACGGAAAGATCGTCTGCGGCGAGGGTCCCGTTATCGCGCGCGGCCCCAACATCAACCCGGCTGTGTTCGAGCGCCTCGTGGCGGCGGCCGAGGCCGAGGGTCTGCCGTACCAGATCGAGGCCGAGCCCGGCGTCACCGGCACCGACGCCCGTTCCATCCAGATCTCCCGCGGCGGCGTCCCCACCGGCCTCGTGTCGGTGCCCCTGCGCTACATGCATACGCCCACCGAGGTGGTCAGCCTCGACGACCTCGACGCAACGGTGAAGCTGCTCGCCCGTTTCGCGCGCGACCTGGACGAGGACGCCTGCTTCGTGCCGGGCATGGGCGACGCGGTGACCGAGGGCGACGGCGCTGGCGCCGAGTCCGCTGCGCAGATGCAGTTCGACGAGACGGGCGTGGAGTAGGTACGGCCGTGAAACGCGAAGAGAAGACCATCGCCAAGAACAAGAAGGCGTTTCACGAGTACGAGATCCTCGAGACGCTGGAGGCGGGCATCGAGCTGACGGGCACCGAGGTGCGCTCGCTGCGCGACAACCACTGCCAGCTCACCGACTGCTTCGCACTCATCCGAGACGGCGAGGTGTGGCTGCACAACGTGCACATCCCGCCGTACCTCAACGGCAACATCGCCAATCCCGATCCCGACCGCAAGCGCAAGCTGCTGCTGCACAAGAAGCAGATCCGCCAGCTGCAGGAGCAGGTCAAGGAGAAGGGCATGGCGCTCGTGCCCGTGAAGATGTACTTCAAGGACAACTCGCTCGTGAAGGTGGAGCTGGCCGTGGCGCGCGGCAAGAAGCTCTACGACAAGCGCGCCACCATGGCGGCGCGCGATTCCCGCCGCGAGGTGGAGCGCGCGCTGAAGGAACGCAGCCGCTACTAAGCTGCAACGACGAACCACGCCGCGCTTTGCGCCGACGTGCGAACCACGCGAAGGAGGCCATCATGGGCTTGGACGAGGAACTGGAAACCATCGAGGACGGCGCCGAGACGGAAGCCGAGCAGATCGACCAGGAGACCGAACTCGAGGACGTCGAAGAGTTCCAAAACGACGAGGAGTTCGATCCTTCCGACGACGAGACCGACCTCGAGGAAGCCTACGAGGGCTTCTTCGCCGAGGAAGGCCCCGACGGAGAGGGCGAGACGTCGCTCGACGGCGAGGACGGGGGCCTGGCGGCCGTCGCGTCGCAGGCGGCGGGCATCGACCTGTCCGAGGAGGGCTTCCATATCGTCGACGGCGACGAGGCCGACGAGGAGGCGCAGCTCTACGAGAACGGCTCGCTCGACAGCTACGATGCCGATGCGCTGAACGAGGACGGCGACGCGACCGCCGGCTCCGTGTCTGAGGTCGACGAGGCGAACGCCCTCGAAGAGCTGGAGGACGGCCAAGACGACGACGTGCAGGACGTGGCCATCATCGAGCCGAGCGCCGAGGACGACGGCTACGAACTGGTGGAGCTCGAGCTCGACGATGACGACATCGTGCGCTACATCGAGGACGAGGACGGCGACGTCATCGGCTTCGTGCTCATGGAGGACGGCGAAGAGGCGGAGTACTACTACGTCGAAGAGGACGAGGAAGAAGCCGAAGAGGAGGACAACCCCTACGATCTGGGCATCACGAAGGAAGGCGTGGCCGAGGCCACGAACGATATGAACGCCATCTACAAGGACGGCATCGCCGTGGCGGCCGAGCTCAAGGGCGCCTTCGACGACATCAAGAGCGCGCTCGACTTCACGTCTTTTTTGAAGAAGTAGCCTGACGCAGCCTAGGAAACGCAAAGGAGCCCCGCGGCTGCGCGCCGACGGGGCTCCTGTTGTCAGTGGTGGAGCCGAGGGGGAAGCAGTCGAACTCGACGCCTCCCCCTTTAACAAAAGGGGATTCGTCGGTCCAATACTCATCCAGCGAGAACCAGTCCCGCCACGTGATTTCCTGCTTGTCGTCCTCGGAGAACCACATGCTCACGACGAGCTTGTCGTCGTACAGATAGACCTTGTCCACGAAATACTCGAACACTTGGTCTCGAATCTCCGGGTCGTTCACGTCAGCGTGCAGGAACTTGTCGAAGTACGCCTGGATGCTGTGCCTGTCCTCGCACAGCGACACGCGGACGTTTTCCGTCCCTATGGCATCGTTCAGGGCGCTCTTCTGCTCCTCGAGCTGCGCGAGACGTTGTGTCACCGTATCGCTGACCACACCCTTCTCGATGACCTTCACGAGGTTCGCAAGGCTCTTCTCCACTTCCCTGCGCTTCGCTTCCAGCGCTTCGAGATACGCGGTGCCGTTGTGGTTCTTCTCGTAATACTCCGCCGCATCCAGAGCGAGCGCCGTCACGTTCTCCTCGTCGTCGACGATGTTGTGCAGGGCGAACAGCACCATGTCCTCCAAGTCCCGCTTGCGGGCCTTGTGCAGGTGGCACTCCTTCCTGCGCTGGGCGGAGCAATAGTAGTAGTAATACGTCCGCCCGGTCGCGCTCGTACCTGACACGCCCTGCATGGTGCTCCCGCACTCACCGCAATAGAGCTTGCCCGTAAGCCAATAGCGCGGAGCCTCGGCGTCGTCCATACCGTGCGCCCGCTGGGAACCCTTGCGCTTGTTCTCGGCGAACCGCCTTTGCGCCCTATCGAAAGTCGCCTCGTCGACGAGGACGGGCATTCCGCCGGCGACCACGATGTCGCCGTGGTGGTACTCGCCGATGTAGGCGCGGTTCTTGAGCATCTTGTTCAGCATGTTCACGCTGAACTTCGCGTTCCTCGGCGTGCGCAGGCCCTGCGCGTTCATCTCCTCGGCAATGGCCTTCAGCGGCTTGCCCGACGCGTATTCCTTAAACGCCCACTGCACGAACGGCGCCGTGTTCGGGTCCGGGATGTACTTCTTCGTGGACCTGTCCACGTCGTAGCCGAACAGCTTGTGGCCGTTGTACAGGGCGTGCTGCGCGTTGTAGTCCATGCCACGCTGGATGTTCTGCGACAGCTGGCGGCTGTAATACTCCGCCATGGCCTCCATCAGCCCCTCGACGAGGACGCCTTCGGGTCCCTCCGTCGGGATGTGCTCGGCCAACAGGTGAATCTCGCATCCCGCGTCGCGGATTTTCTTCTTCGCCATCGCCAGAACGTACTTGTCGCGCCCCAGGCGGTCGGTCTTCCACATGATGAGGGTATGGGGACGGATTTTTGCGACTTCCGACAGCATCTGCTGGAACCCCGGTCGTGCGTCCGTGGTGCCGGATATTGCCGCGTCCTCATACTCCTGCACGATTTTGAAGCCGTGCGCATCCGCCCATTCGTGGGCAAGCTCGCGTTGCTGGTCGATGCTCGCGTCGTTCTGCGAGTGGGACGAGAAGCGATAGTACGCTATCGCAAGGTTGTTGTCGTTCGGCGCGAATTTCTTCTTACGTGCCATAGGTTTACCACCCCCTGTCTTTTCTGCTTATAGGCTTTCAAGTTAATTCCTTCTATATGATGAATTGCGTAAATACGCATTTAATTATAAAGCCCGCCGCTCTTATGAAACGTCGGGCTAATCAGCTGCTAATAACCGATGACTTCAGTTTCCACCGTTGAAATCACATCTGCGGAAATCTTGCTTACATCGAGTCGGTACACCACATTCATACGCGGATTGTACACACCAAGGTATTTCACGTGCTTGTATTCGGGATGAACAGAATGAAGCCCCATACGCCAATACATGAGCAACTGAAGGGTGTACTTGTTTTGAAGTTTCTGCTTTGACACCTTGAAATCCCAAAGCGTGTCATTCGTCAGAAAATCGCCGTCACCAGTAGCGACGTAGCCGGTGTATCCGCCTTCAAAAGTCAGACCGTCCAGCACTTTCGGACCGTACTGCTCGAAGAATCTCAACGAGCGTTCGACCATAGTGCAGATGTTCTCAATCGTGTCGCCATCAGGCTCAATGTCTTCCACAGGGCGGTACGCCATGACGCCAGCTCTGTACGCAGAATCAAATCCAGACAGCTTTACGGCGGCGACAATGGAATCGTCATCCAATCCACTCACATTCGACAACAGCTGCTCGAACAATCCCAGCTGTCGAACAGCATGCGCACCCAGCTCGGAAACCTTAAACGCCTCTTTGGCCGAAGTCCCGGACATGAATCGAGTAAGATAATCCACCGCAATGCCGACCAAGCCCGGAGATACGTTTTCCTCTGGATGCAGGTCATCAATGCTGCCCCCGTCTAACGCTATCTGCTCGAACTCCTTCGGTTTGATATAGCCGCCTCTCGGCTGCTTTATCTTGCTGATACGCTGCGTCACAGAACACATCCATCCGTTCGCGGCAATATCCTGCGGCGTCAGTTCGCCATTCTTGAGCTTTTCTATTACGTCTTCTCTTGTCAACATAATTCCTACTCCTCTCAAATTAATTTTCCAGATGCTCCTGCACCCACTCGTGGATGATTGCGGCAATCGTCGTCTCGCGCTCCGCAGCCATCAGCTTGAGCGCCTTCTTGTCGCCCACGGTGAGCGACAGCGAGAGCGTCGTGCGCTTCTCGTCAGCGGCCGTGTCGGCGACGACGGCCTTCTCTATCTTCTTCTGCTCGGCCTCGCGGTCGGCAGCGTATTTCTCGAACATGTTCGCCATGGCGGCTCGACCTCCTTTAATCATTTACACATTTGCACAATTATACATCATCGAGACTCATTTGTCCAGATGGACAACACCTCTGACCTGCGGTTATTCCTTCGGGAATCCCGCAGCCTCGCGCACCGTGCCCACCAGAGCGAGAGTCGCCTTCGCAGCCTTGCCGCGTCGGTCGAACTCGACCACGGACTTGCCGGCGGCTCCCGCCTGGACGAACGCCTCGGACTGGGGCAGCGTGGCCACCGTCTGGTCGCCGGCCAGACCCTCGAACCACTCCATGAAGTCGCGGGACGCCTTGAAGCGGTTCCACCCGTTCATCACGTAGACAATCTTCGCGCGACTGTTCTTGAACACCGCCTTGCGCATGCGCATCAGCGGCTCGATGTCCCTCGACGTGGTCCTGGCCGGGATGACCACCACGTCCGCCTCCTTCAGCCAGTCCGCCAGCCCCTCCTGCAAGGCCCCCGGCGTGTCCACCACGGCGACCTGCGCACCGTCCGCCTCATGCGTCTCGTGTAACGTGCCGCCTTGAGTGTCCAAGTCGTAGAAGCTCACGGGGATGCCGGAGCGCTCGAAGGAGAAGGCAATCTCGTCGGCGACCAGGGACTTGCCAACGCCGCCCTTCTGATTGCATACCAGAATCGTCTTCATATCCTCACCTCGCTATGTATTTAATCAATTGCGTATTTCCATATTTAATTATACGCGCCGACAAGTACATGTTCAACTGCCACTCTCGGGGCTTTATCTGGGCTTCATCGGGGCTTTTGCTGGTCTCCAAACGGGCTTCCCACCTTCGCCTCGCTCCGTCCGTTCCCCGCGTTTTCCGAATCCGGCTCATAAACGAGCGGACGGCGAAAACCCCGATTTTTCGCCCCTTACGTGTACGCCCGTCAACAGCCCTTTTGAAGGTCTTTTCGTAGCCCGCGAGCGGGAGCTTGAGAAAGGGAGCAGCTTGACGCTGCTCCCTTATCTTTTCGGCTACTCGCCGAACTGCGTGTCCTTGTCCGCCGACCTCGGCGCGCTTGGGCTGGCACTTCGCGCCCTGACATAGCGCGCCCGCATGGTCTTGGCATGTGCCTTGGACTCGCGCTCGTCCTCGTTGGACAGCGCCTTCTCCGCCGCCTTGAGGCGCTTCTCGGCGTCCCACATGCTCCTACGGGACTCGTAGACGCGCCTCTCCGCCTCCTCGCGCTGCCTGCGAGCCTCCTCGTCAAGCGCCTCCTTAATCATCATGCGCAGCATCATGGCTGTCATGTCGGCCATCATGCGGGACACGGGGTCCTTGGCGTTGCGCCCCGCCTTGGCGAACACGTGCATGCCGGCCAGAAGCCCCGGGCACGGGCTTTGCAGGGTGTCGCGTGCCTCCTTGGAGGCATGGAACTCGCGCCTTGCGGCGTCCACGTCCTCGCGCAGCTTCGCCAGCTGCTCGTCCGGGTGGTTGTGCGCCTCGACAATCTGCTGATAGCGCTCGTCCATGAAGGGCTTGCCCTCCTCGCGTGAGCGGTGGATGTGCGCCTTCTGAAGGTCGGACGCCGTCTCCGACACGTACGCCCGGTCGAGGTCGTACACGTCGAGAGCGAAATCTGCAGAGGGCTGTGCTGCCGGCTCTGCCGTCTCGGGCACGTCGAGAAGGACTTCCGGTGCCGGGGCGTCCTGCTCCTGCTCCTCAAGCTCGCGCTGCTTCTGGTCGAAGTACGCCTCGATGCCCTCGCGGGTCAGGTCGTCGGCGAGGTTGGAGGCACGGCGCCTTCTCTTGCGCCTGCTCTTGCCGTAGGGGTCGCGGGACTTGTAGCTCCAGCCCACGGTCTCCTCTCCGGTCTTCTCGTCGACCTTGCGGGTCTCGGTCCGCTCGACGCCGCGAACCTTCAGCTCCTCGAGGAACTCCTCCATGTTGCTCGCATGGTCGCGGGCGTCCGCCACGCGATTGCCCAGAACACGCTCGAAGGACTCGATGCCGAACTGCCCCTTGCGCTCGGCCCATGTGGTCCTCTCCCTGGCGGGTTCGGGACCCACGACGGTGAACCCCATCTCGCGGCTCAGCCGGTCGTTCTTGCGCTTCACGGTCGCGTGGTCGGTGCCGTGCGCGATGGCCGTGCCGGATACCAAATCATGGTTCGCGATGGTCGCATGGACGTGCACGCAGCCGCCCTCGCCGTCGGTGTGGACCGTGACCCAGCAGGGGGCGTTCGGGGCCACTTCCTTGCACAGGAGGTAGCCGTATTCGCACGCCCGCCGGATGTCCTCGTGGCTGTCCCGGGAAAGCTCCTCGGGGGACCACGAGACGCGAAGCTCGTAGCCCTCGTTCAACCTCGTCCCCTGGCTCTGCCTGCGCATGGCGGAGCAGAACCGGATGAAGTCCTCGCGGGTGCCCATGTCGCCCATCTGGGCGGCGATGCGGTTCGTCTTCTCGCGGATATTGCGCGTGCGCTTCTTGCCCTCCCCGAGTTCCGTGTACGACATGCGCCCGCGGACGTTCGGCAGGGGCTGGATGTGCGTCGTCGACATCAGCTTCCACCCCCTCCAGAAAGAATCTTCCCGCCACGCTCGCCGTACCAGTAATCGCACAGCTCCTGTAACTGCTCGGGAACGTCCGGCCACAGCAGGACCATGGCGCGGAACACATCCTTGCTGAAATCGGTGCGCAGGCCGTCCACCTCATCGGTCAGCTTCGACAGCTCGCCGCGCACCTCCTCGAGACCCGTCTTGCATTCGCCGAGCACGCCCGGGGAGAGCGAACCCGGATGCGACTTGGACTCCGCGTTCAGCGCTCTCGCAATCTGGTTAACGTTGACGCCGATGCACTTCGCCTCGGATGCCATACGCTCCGCGTCGGCGTTCCTCGTCACGACGTACGTCGGCTCAACATCCCCGCCCTGTACCTTCTCCACGCAACTGCGGAGAAATGCGGAGCGGGTCATCTTTTTCTCGGAGCAAATCGCGTCCAGCGCGGCAAGCTCCTCGTCCGAAAACCGAACCTGGACCGTGCGCTCCTTGTTCGGCTTCTTAGCCGCCTGACGGCGCACGCGGCTGCTCCTCATATCTGAACTCACACCCACGTAAAACACCTCCTTTTTTTAATGCAACGTGCGCGTTGATTTTCTACGACAGAATCGACGCTAAAAAAGGAGCGAGCATGGGACTTGTCCCTACAAAACTTCGGATTTTTCTACTACGTCGAAAATTCCTCCGTTTTGTCGTTACACGTCCCGCTCGCGAGGGGGCAGTTTTCACTGCCCCCTTCGAACCCCCAGATGCGCCCCATTCCCAACCAGCTTCCGCCGACGACTCGGCGAAGCATCCCATTCGGAACGGGGCACCCCGGACACCCCTTACGGGGTGCCGGACAGGAGGCACGACTGCCTCGCTACATGCCCTCGCCATAGCCCGCCACTGGCATAGGCTCGCGTCCGTCAGGGGCGGACATGCCACCCGAATCGGACGCGACGGGCGCGCCGTCTCGGGTAGGAGCGACACCCTGCGAAGGTGCCTTCTTGGTCAAGAACTTGTGCAGGTAGCGCCCCGCCTTGCGCATGTCGGCGACGCTCATGTCGCCCAGCTCGGGGCAGCTCTCGTACATCGCCTTGCCGATGTGCTTGAAGCACTCGTCGCGGCGCTGCTGCATCTCCTCAATCGCCTTGTCGATGTCGGAAATCTTCTTCTTAGTGCTCATGATTTACTCCTCCTTATCTTGTGTTGAAGCCAAGCGCCCATAGTCACGAAAGGCGATAGCTCCGGCTATTGAAATAAAAAACGGGATGGCGAAACTCAAGCTATCAATACGGCGGAAGCTGGTGATAAACCAGAACATAGGAAAGCAGATTGACAAACCAAGCCCAGGTTCGAGTGCGGGTTGCCGCCTGTATCAAACTTATGGCAGTGATTGTCGCAAGCGGAATCAGGGCGACGGTGACCAGAATCTTTGCGACTCCAAGCCCGTACGGCTTGCCCTTCTTCTTGCCTTCGGGAATCAATTTCCTCATCGCCTCAAGGTGCTTTGAATACAGCTCACGCTCTTCCGCCGTGAGCGTTCCATCGCTCGCATGAGTGCGAAGCAACGCGACCTCGTCGGGCGTCAAGATGTCCGCGTCCTTGTCGTTCTTAGGTGCCTTGTTGATACCTAAACCATTCATTCCTTTGTCCTCCTTAACTCAGCCGTTGCCGAGGTCTTCGATTGTCTGACGACCGCCCTCAGCTGCGCCGAGGTCTTCGATGGTCTGCTTACCGCCGTTGGCTTGTTCCTCGGCTTGTTTTATCGCTTGATAAACCTCGCTATTGCGGTAAACGACATCGGCAAATGCCGCATCGTTTTGAATGGCATCGGCAAACCCGCCGAATACGTTCTCGCTTAGCAAATCATCGCGGACCGAATCCTTAACGAGCAAATGATGGAAGCTGCTCGTGATGTCATCGAAAGGCGTATTTGCTTCCTCTGATTGGATGTAGTTCGCGTACGTCCTTATGTCGTAATAACGAAAATCCAGACCTTCGACAGCAATCAGCGTAAGCGCCTCATTTGTATTCGGCATCTCGCCGGTCAACGCGTAGCCCAGCTGATACGACGTATAGGGAATGAGCAGATTCAACTCGGACAGCTTGCAACCCGAAATGCTGAACAGACCGATTAGAGCCAACAATGCCAACGAGATGGCACCGCGAAAGACGATGCTCTTCTCCGCCTTGGGCGAATATGCCTTGTTCTCCGCTTCGACTGAAGCACCGGCAAGCGCAAGGGTCTGCTGGTAATCCTGATAGAGCAATCTCTCGTTCTCATCAAGGCCGTCGTGGCGTGCCTTCAGACGCCACTCCGCAATCTTCTCGCTCTCCCATTTGAAACCCATGATTTACTCCTCCTCAATCGTTGAATCAGCTGTCGTTGCATCTTCCGAAGCGGCCGCGCCTACGCGAACGAGACCGCGAGTGCGTTTCGAGCCGTGATACCAGTAATAGCGACTTGAAATCGAGCCTCGATACCCCGACTCCCACTCACGGACGTCATATATGCCAATCAATCCCTCAGGCGTTTCGTACATCTCGTCGGGGATGGAAACCGGATTGTCCGAATAGTCCCATCCTTCGTAATCGGAGATGATTCCCTTGACGTCATTGATGAGCGATTTGCGACTCTGGCATCGTCCGCTCGGGTTGTTGCGCATAAACCAATGGCGATACAAATCGAATACGAACTGCCACGGCAAAACGTCCCATGTCGCCCGTATGAGAATGTCGTCGAGGAACTGGCGAACCGGGTCGTTCGTCAGACGGAACTCGTCCAGAAGCTCCAAGCAAGCCGCCGGCTCGTCAAGCTCGTAGTAGTCCGTTTCGGCGAGCACGTGGTACAGCACGTATTCGAGGACGTCCTTGCGATGCAGGTAGTCGTCCTTGATGTACTTGCGCTCCTTGCCTTGAAAACGCTTCTTGAACGGAATCACCAGCAGGCGGCGGAGCATGGATTCGGACTTATCCCGAACCCTCGGAATCTCGTTGACGCACTGCACCATGAAACCGTTGAAAAGCACGTCTCGCGGGTCGCGGTTCTTGCGGTTCATCTGGAACGGGTCGCCCGTGATGATGCTCTTGAGCGACGCCGCGTCGTCCACGAACGTGCCCGTGTCGTTCTCGTCAGTGATAATCACGGACGCATGCATCAGCGACGTGAGCATGAAATCCTTGCCGAAGTTCTTCAGCGGAATGGAAGTCCAGTCGCCCGGTCCGCAAAGATTGCGAAGCAGGGCGCAGAGCGTACCCTTGCCGTTGTTGCCGGAAGGGGAATAGAGCCATGCGGATTTATTCCAGCTCACGTACGGGCGAACCGTTGCGCCGATAATCTGCCACAGAAGCGAGACCACATCGGGGTCGTCGGACAGCTCGTTCATCCACGACACGACATCCCAGTCCGTGCCGTCCTCGTCGTTGTGGATGACGGGGTTCTGGGCACGGTCAACGAAATCGACGTGCTTCTTGCTCGTGAAGACGAACGCGGGGTCGAACGCCATCAGAATCTTGTTGCCGTAATCGTAGATGCCGTTGTTCACGGCAACCAAGTCGCGATTGCGGCAGCGCTCCACGCGAGGGCAAATCGCGCGAAGGGCCTCGATGGTCTCGTTTACGTCCTTGATGGTGCCCGTCTTGCAATAGCCGCGGATAAGGCTCTTCAGATTCTGCTCGCCAACGTCGTAGCAGCCCTCGTTGTCGCCGCTGTACTGATAAATGCCGATGTCAAAGTTGCCGTCGTCATGCGAGTTGTTCCAAAGGATGCCCACCGCATGGTGCAGCTTGTACAGGATGACGGCAATCTGCAAGGTATGGAGACCCGACAGGCGCTTGTAGCGCTCCGCGCCCTCCTTCTTGTCGGGATAGGCGTCCTTCAGCTTCGCGCCGGGAGCTGCATTCGGGTCGCGCTTGCCAAAGTTGTACGCGTCGATGCAGCGGTTCGTCAGCGTCAGAAGCTCGAACTTGAGCGTATCGCGAAAGGGCGGGTCCTCGGGGTCTTTGTCCTGCAGGTAAAACAGCGTCGCATACTCCAACAAATCGTCGTACGCGATAGTCTGCTCGGAACAGAACGACACGATGTCCACTGCACACTCATCGGGAAGAACGGGACCTGTCAATTCCTCTTGAATATCAGGCGCATCCGTGCTAAAATCTTTATATATTGAATCGGCCGTCCCGGAAGCTGTGCAGGCATCGGGGCGGTTTTCTTTTACCTCCATGTTCTCACCTCCTTAATTCGTCAGCTCGACGTGCTTCACGTTCTCGTTCTTCCACGCCTCAAGGTCATCCATCTCATAGCGAACCGTGCTACCGACCTTGTAATAATTCGGCCCCTTGCCCTGACAGCGCCAGGTGCGGAGCGTGCCTGCGGTAAAACCGAGGAAATCCGCCGCCTCATACGTCGTCATATAAGAGGGCTTCGACCCTTTCACTTGCTGCTTTGCCTTAGCCATAACCAGCCACCTCCATGTTCAAAATCCTTTTTGCGAAACAAAAAAAGCTCCCGTGGAAACCGAAGAGGGACAGAGGCGCAAAGCCTTGCCTATCTCGGTTTCCACGGGAGCTTCGTGTTCGTTGTTTCGCCCGTGACGCACGGCCCTATTCGACCGAGCGCTCGGCTCCTATTCCCGATAGCAACCCCGCATCAAGGACGGGACGGGTGCTGAGCCATTTATCTATACAGCTTTTATTATACGGCGTTAACACTAACTTCGCAACACTTATTATTTCGTTACCCCTGCTCAGAGCCTATTTCCGCTCGTTTATGGGCAGAAATCAATTCAAAAAAGTTCGCTCGCGCCTCCTGAAAAAGTCGGAGGCAGAAGAAGTACGCCAAGGAAAGAGGGTGCCATTCCGACGTGCGCTGCACACCTTCGGCACGCCATGCACACTTCGCTGCACACCATTTTCGATTGAAGTGTGCAGGCTATTTCTCTTGTTTTCTCTCGTTTATGAGCCTTTTCCAATGCTTTCTCGCCTCCCTGCACGCCATGCACACCTTTTTCCCAATGACTTATATATACGTGAGGGGATATATATATTTTCATATATAAGACTTATAAAATGGTGTGCATAGTGTGCAGTACCCCTAAATCCCCTGATAAATCAGGATTTAAGCTGCACACTATGGCCAAAAATGGTGTGCAGGATAGTGTGCATGGTGTGCAGGGTAGTGTGCACGAACGACGGAACGCACAAATAGGCATAACCTCCCAAGCCCATGCCGCACCCCTTCTGTACGTCCGCCCACATCCGACTGCCGCCCGCAGGGCGGCCACCCTTGCATTGACGCGAAGCGCCCGAAATGCGCACCTGCTTAGGACAGAAGAATCCCCCCACCCCCTTGCTTATGAGCGTTTTGCCTGACCACATCAAAATGGTCATGCGGTCAGAACGTAAAAAATCCCTTGATAAAAGAGGGGATTCCATTTCAAGAGCTGACCAAATGCCCATTTTGATGTGGTCAGACATGTGGTCAGCCCTCACGTGTACCTCTTGTCGCAGTCGTTGCTTTCTTGCATCAAGCGAACGCGAGATGCACAAGGGCGCTCGAACGTCCTCAGACCGCTTCAGAGGCGTTTTAAGGCACGAAAAAAGCCCGAGGGGTACACGAGTACCCCAACGGGCTTAAAACGTCTTAAAACGCAAAATACGATGTCAGAAAAACGAAAAGGGGACACCCTAAAGGGCATCCCCAAATCTATACACAAGCGCGAACTCATTCTTGATGAAGAAGAGTTCGACGCTTCCTCTTTTGGTGGAGGCGCGGAGAATCGAACTCCGGTCCATACTACCTTCTCCATGAGGCTCTACAAGCTTAGTCCGTGGTCGGGATTCGGATGCGGCCGGCCCGCGGACAAGCGAGACGCACCCTAGCCGGTTCGATCTTTGCCTGAGCCATACCGGCTACGTGCTCAAGCGCATTCCCCTAGGTTGATGCCGGACCGAGGGGCGGGGAAGTCCCAAGGCCGACAGCCAGGCGCTATTAAGCAGCCATGGCGAGCGCCGGAGCGCTCTGAGTCTTAGCTTTGCCAATTAAATTGACGTTACCCCTGTTTAACGTGGCGAGGAGACCACGACCTGCTCCTCATTTCAAACGTACCATGTCGAAACCAGTCGCCCCCCAGAAGAAGTGCGGGGTCGAAGGCCCACCTTGTCAATGTTCCCGCGGCTTTGCCGCGAACATCTATTCTATCCGCAGGCCGGCGTTTGTCAAGGATGATCGTGAGGCCGTGAACGAAGCGATGGCTGCGGCATCGCGGTGGAGCTTGCGGACGCCTCGTGCACGCCCCATGTCGAAATTGTGACAATCGCAGCCCGGTCGGAAAGCGAACCGTTTTGTTACAGGAGAATTACCCCCGACTTGCTACAATGGACGGAAGACCGAGACGTTTGAGAGTGATTATGAGCGAAAACAAGTCTGACAAGCCGTCGCGCGGTCGTCACGCCGCCGGCGCTCATCGCAACGATGGCGCGAGCAGCGGGCCTCTTCCGCAAACGCGACCGAAACCCGTCGTCCCTCCCGTGCAGCCTACGGCCGCCATGCCGCCGACCGCTTCGCCGTCGCGACCCGCCTCGGGGCAGGAGCCTCCGATGCGCTATGCAACCGACCAGGTGTTCAAGCCGCTCGATCCCATGCGCCCGGTCGATACGGCCCAGGCGTTCGCCGTCGAGCGCAAGCACAAGCCCTTGAAGATCCTCGGCATAACGTTCGGCGCGATCATTGCACTGCTTCTGATCGCGTATGCGGGAGTAGCGTTGTACTTCACCGACCGCTTCATGCCGAATTCGAACATCGGCGACATCAACGTGTCGCTCATGAGTGCGGGAGATGCCGAGAAAGTGCTGGTCGATTCCATCAAGGACTATGCCTTGTCCATCGACGGCCAGGGATTCTCGCTCAAGCTCACGGCCAGCGATGCGGGCCTGTCCATCGACGAGGGCAAGGTAGTACGCGACATGCTTTCCGACATGAACCCGTGGGCATGGCCGTTCGAACTGCAGAAAGACCACGACGAGACGGCCAAGCTCGTGGCCACGTACAACGGCACCGGTCTGGAAGACGCAATCCGTTCTGCGGTCGCAGCGTTCAACGAAGGAGCTGCGCAGCCTGTGAACGCGACGATCGGCTTCGACGATGCGCAGGCCTCCTTCGTCATCAAGCCCGAAGCCGTGGGCACGGCGCTCGATGCCGACGCGGTGATCAAGGCCGCCGATGAAGCGGTGGCCGACCTCGACCCGCAGGTGAAGCTGACCTCCGAGCAGCTGTTGAAGCCGACGGTGCTGTCCACCGACCCGAAGCTCACCTCGGCGGCTGACTCGGCGAACACCATGATCAAAGCCGATCTTGAGCTGCTCATGGCCGGTACGGTCGCCGGAACCGTGGACGCGAGCCTGATCTCCCAATGGGTTTCGCTCGACGACGAGCTGGCGGTCACGCTCGATGAAGGCGCGCTGACGGCTTGGGTCGACGAGCTGGCGGCCGTCTGCAACACCGTCGGCACGCAGCGCACCTACACACGGTCTGACGGCAAGGTGGTCACGGTGGCCGGCGGCACGTACGGGTGGGAAGTGGACAAGGACGCCTTGCTCGCCTTGGTGAAGGACGGCGTGGCGAACGGCGCCGCGAACACGGTGGACATCCCGTGCATGCAGACGGGCGACGCGTACAACGGCGCGGGCAGCCGGGATTGGGGCGCTCGTTACATGGACGTCGACCTGTCCGAGCAGCATGCGCGCTTGTACGACGCGTCGGGTGCCGTTATCTGGGAATCCGACATCATCACCGGCAAGCCTGACGGCGAGCACGACACGCCGACGGGCGTCTACATGGTGAACGCCAAGCAGAGTCCGTCGAAGTTAATCGGCTACAACGGCAACGAGAAGATCTACGAGACCGAGGTGCAGTACTGGATGCCGTTCGTTGGTAACTACATTGGGTTCCACGACGCCGATTGGCAGCCTGCGTTTGGCGGAACGCTGTACGCCGACGGCGCAGGCAGCCATGGCTGCGTGAACCTGCCGCCGTCGAAGGCAGCCGAGCTCTACGGCATGCTGTCGTCGGGCGACACGGTTGTGTCGCACTGGTAAAGCAGCGCTCCGATCCTACGCAACGGGCTCGCATCGAGCGGGCCCGTTTTTCGTCGCGAATAGGAATGATTAGCGTTCAGGCGTTTTCACACCACGGTGAGATCGGCCACGGCGAGGGGCACCGCGCGCGCCAGGTCGTCAGGCGTCATCTCGATCTGGCATCCGATGCGGCCGCCCGAGAATGCGATGCGCTCATGCAGCTGGCATGTCTCGTCGATGGCGGTGGGGAAGGGGCGCCTCATGCCGATGGGCGAGCAGCCGCCGTGCACGTAGCCGGTGAGCGGCAGCAGCTCGCGCGCAGGGAGCATGGCCACGGCCTTCTCGCCAACGGCTGCGGCGGCCTTCTTCAGGTCCAGCTCGCATGCCACGGGAATCATGAACACGTAGTGCCCGCCCGACTTTGCTTGCGTAACGAGCGTCTTGAACACGCGGTCCGGGTCAAGCCCCAGAAGGTTCGCCACCTCCACGCCCGAGAGCGCCTCGGGACAGGTGAAGAACCGCGCCTCGTACGGCACGCGCGCCGCGTCCAGCTCGCGCAGCGCGTTCGTCTTGCGGTCGTGGTCCTTCGGCATAGGTCCTTCCTTTCCAATCGGGCTGCTCCGATCCGGGTGGCCGCCGCGGTTCTCTCTCCGACGGCATAGCATGGGATCGGCTGGCCTGGGGATGCCCGCGGGTTAGCGCCTCGCCCCGGCGGAGCCGCGCGTTTCGCGCCGTTCCCCCGGCATCCTGTTACTCAATTGTTGTTTTTATACAACTATAGGTTATAATCGACATGCCGGGTGCGGAAAGCATCGCGGGCCTCTACTCGCGGGGATCGATGCGGGGGATGCCCTCGAAGAACTCCGACAAGGTCATGTCGAAGCCGTTGGCGATTTTGGCGAGGTTCTGCAGCGTGACGTTGCGCCCGCCGACTTCGATGGAGGCAAGATAGGTGCGGTCCATGCCGATCTTCAGGGCGAACCCGCTCCTGGCTTAGCCCGGCGGCGGCGCGCAGGTCCTTGATCCGCAACCCGACTTTTGTTTGCAGTAAGTTTCGCATGAACGAAGACTACGGGCGTGTTGTATGTATAACAACGGACTATATACAACATTGCCCAACCGTTGACCATTCGAAGGGCGCGAGGCGCCTTTCTTTGGCTCCTCGTTGTTGTATAAAAGCAACAGCAAGGCAACTTACATATCTTGAGATGGCGTAATCGTCGCTAAGCGCGTTCCGCCGATCGACAAGAGGATGAATAGGTGCAGGCGATCTCTCTCGCGGCCATGGGTCGGGAAAGCAGAAGCGTGCAGCTGTTCATCCTCTTTTCTTTTGGCGGAGCATCGACGCGGCGGGAAAGGGGCTGGCGATGTGGTACGTGGCGCAGGTGCAGGCGGGACGCGAGTCCGCTACGCGCGACCTCTGCCTTCGCCTGGCGTCCCCGGACGTGCTCGAGGAGTGCTTCATGCCCGAGTACGAGACCATGTGGCGCGTCCGCGGCGAGTGGAAGCTAGTGAGGCGCCTGTTGTTCCCCGGCTACCTGTTCTTCGTCACAGGCGATGCCGAGGAGCTCAACAGGGAACTGCTGCGCGTGCCCCTGCCCATCCGCCTGCTGGGCAACGAGGAGAACTCGTTCTTCCCGCTGACGAAGAAGGAGCAGGACTGGTTCCTGTCGTTCATGGACGGCGAGCACATCGTCCGCATGAGCGAGGGCTACATCACAGGCGACAAGGTCACGGTGACGCGCGGTCCCCTCATGGGCCTCGAGGGCGACATCCGCAAGATCGACCGCCACAAGCGCCGCGCCTACCTCGACGTCACCCTCTTCGGCCGCACCGTGCCGGCGAGCGTCGGCCTGGAAGTTGTGAGGAAGACCGCGTGAGGCACCTGGACCTTCCGACGGGGGGGGGTGCTGACCGCTACGGTCGCAGCTTCGTGCAAGAACCGAACCAGATAGGCGAGTTGGCTCTCGACGCAGACGCTCCGTTGTGCGAGACGGCGGCCGGGGCGAAAGATGCTGAAGCACGTGTTGGGCATGTGTGCGACGATGCACGGCTCGCGTA
>OLQI01000980.1_pt1 | contig 21446 bp, 15 predicted proteins | sample 1672171 | NCBI WGS metagenome assembly OLQI01 (sample SAMEA3136655, study PRJEB25190) | human gut metagenome
ACCGGGAAGGCTCACCTGCTGTTCGCCCCCGTGGAAACCACCACCGGGAAGGCTCACCTGCTGTTCGCCCCCGTGGAAACCACCACCGGGAAGGCTCACCTGCTGTTCGCCCCCGTGGAAACCACCACCGGGAAGGCTCACCTGCTGTTCGCCCCCGTGGAAACCACCACCGGGAAGGCTCACCTGCTGTTCGCCCCCGTGGAAACCACCACCGGGAAGGCTCGTCTGCTGTTCGCCCCCGTGGAAACCACCACCGGGAAGGCTCACCTGCTGTTCGCCCCCGTGGAAACCACCACCGGGAAGGCTCACCTGCTGTTCGCCCCCGTGGAAACCACCACCGGGAAGGCTCACCTGCTGTTCGCCCCCGTGGAAACCACCACCGGGAAGGCTCGTCTGCTGTTCGCCTCCGTGGAAGCCGCCGCCGGGCAGCTGGTTACGGGCGTTCATCGCTTCGTTCTTCATCTTCGTTTCCTCCTTGGTGTTGTAGGTGTGGATGCGGACCATTTCTGTGGTTGCCATAAGGCAAAGTCCTCCGTTTTGTGTGACCGCTGGGCTTGGCACCCCGGGTTGGGTGCCAGACCGGCGGAAGTGTATCTTTCAGCATAAGACTTGTGAAGCCTTATGTTGTTTGTATTATAAGCCTCCTGCGCCGGGAAAGGAATCGACCGCTGGTTTACAGGGCTTTTTTCCAGCCACCGGTTTGCGGCACAAAAAGCTCTCAGGTGTCGAAGCGGATAGCGCGGGTGTCCAGCCCTGCCCAGTCCACCTGCAGGTGGCGCAGGTCGCCGGTGCCGCCGCACATCTTGCAGGGCTTTGCACCGAACTCGGGCCGATCCGGGTGCTGGGGCACCCAGAGCGTCTCGTCCATGTAGGCAAAGCGCCCGGCGTCCCCGCCCAGCACCTGATCGAACAGCTGGATGCCCAGCTGTTCCTTGAGGTCCGGGGCAAGGCGGATCCACACGAAGTTGCGGTCTTGCACCGCGTCCAGCATCGTGTTGAAGGGGCTGCCGGGGGCCTCGTGGTACAGCAGGAGCATCAGAGCCAGATACCCCTTTGTGGCGTTCATCCGCTCGGTGGCGAAGATGGGGCAGGCCGAGGAGTCCACGTCGTTCTGGTAGCCCTGTTCGTATTGCTCGAACCGGCTGCGCAGCAAACAACGGGGACAGCTGGCCGTCACACCGGGGTATAAGAAGATCAGCTCCGCAGCCGCGCCATGTGCGTACATCATGGCTGCCAGATAGGGTGTGCCGTACTTCAGCGCCAGCATGGAGGAGCGTTTCTGGGCCTCAAAGTTATCGGTGCAGCCAAGGATCAGGTAATCGGTGGCCTTGCGCCCGGGGAAGCGGTCCAGATATGCTTTGAACGCTTCATCGCTCATGGCATCGTCCAGCGCACGCGGGATGCAGAGCACCTGTGCGTCCGGGTTGATATCGCGGATGCGGTCGCTGATCACCTCGACCTTTTTGCGGCCCATCTCTGAAATGAACACGGCCTGCGTCGCCACATTGGAGGGGCTGACGATGTCCGGGTCCATGAGGATGAAGTTGCGCAAGCCCGAGCGGGCGCAGTTTTCCAAGAAACTGCGTGCGCCGCCCACGCCAATGCAGACCACTACTTTCTGCTCCAGCACCTTCTGGGGGTAGAGCGAACGCACCTTGCCGAAGTAATCCGGGGCCTTGGCTGCAGGGTCTTCGGCAGGCGTTTCAGGCTGCTCCTGTGCTTCCAGCGAAGCGCGGTATGCGTCCATCTCCGCCACAGAGTATTCCCTGTGCCACGGGGCAAACGTGCACAGCGCATAGCGGCTGCCGCTTTCCGCCCGTAGCACATGATCCAGATCCACGGTCAGAGCATCGCCCTTGAGGTGCACGATGTAGAAATACAGCGTGAACAGCCCCTTGCGGGCAGGCCGAAGGATGGGCAGGTAGAAGAAGTCCTGCTCAAAGAAGCGCAGATGGATCAGCGCCGTGGAAATATCGTGGTAGGACGGGCGGATGCAGCCGCGGGGGTGGCTGTGGTAGATGCCGGTAACACGGTACCCTTTCTCGGCCCAGTCGTGGAACACCTTTGTCATGGAATCCACATCGTAGTAGAAGGTGCCCGGCGTGTTGCGGGAGAGGGTGTCGAAGTGGCACAGGTCCACCAGCGCCGTGTCTTCGGTGCTGCCCATCATGCCGCCGGTCTCGGGGGCGTAGCGGCCCACATTGCTGCGGAAGTCCGCCAGCACCTGACGGGAAAAGCGGACCGTAGGCTCAGCCGGTTTTTCCGGGCAGGGCAGCTGATTCTGACTCTCCTGCGCAGGGTCGCTTGCCAGCTGGCGGGCCAGACGGTCGGCAGAGCTGCACGCAAAGCTGCGCACTGCGGCAGCACCGGCTTCAATGTTTGCAAAGAACTCGTTACGCATGGTATTCTCCTCTCTTTTAAGCAAGATCGAACTGGATCTCGCGCAGTGAACCGCTGAGGGCTGCCGACTTCCCGGCCAGAACCTCCTGCGGGTGGCTCAGCTGCAGGTGCAGCAGCTGTCGGCCCACCGTTGCCCGGACGTTCCCGGCACGGCTCCGGGCACCATAGGCGGTATCGAAGTCCAGGAACTCGTTGAGCAGTGCCGGGTCGATGGAGCGCAGCTTGATGTCGTAATTCGCCAGCTCCTGACGAATAAACTTGATCACGATGCGCGCATTGGCCTCGGGGCTAAGCTCCTGGTAGACGATGTAGTTGGCGATCTTGCCGCTGATCTCGGGCCGGTGGCAGTATTTGGTGAAGGCATCGCGGCAGATCTCGGTGCGCTCGAAGTCACCGGCTGCCCGGTACTTGTCCATGGGGATGGGAAGGTTCGAGGTGAAGATCAAGATGCAGCGGCTGAGGTCGATGGCGGGGGAATTGTCCGCCATGCCCAGCTTGCCGGTGTCAATAGCCTCCATGAGCCCTTCCACCACCTTGGGGTCGCTCTTCTCGATCTCGTCGATGACGATGATCTGGTAGGGGTTCTGCCGCACGGGGTCCAGCACAGTGGGCTGGCCGTGGCCGACGTAGCCCGGAGGCGCGCCGAAAAAGCGGTTCACGGTGTGGGAGCTTGCAAACTCGCTGCCCGCGACCTCGATGCAGCCGTACTCGGTGCCGTAGATCCCGGTCATGATTTCCGCCAGCGACTTCGCAGTCTCGGACTTGCCGGTTGCCGTGGGGCCAAGCAGCATCACGGTGAGAATCTTCTCCTTCTTGCGCATCTTGTGCACCGCCACCAGCTCCGCGATGTCGTTCAGGGCATCATCCTGCCCAAAGACATGCTTCTTGAGCGGACCGCTGATCTTTTCCGGGTCCACAAGTTGGGGCTGCTCCCGCTTTTCCCGCTGCTCCAGCACCGCCGCCATGTCCACCACATCGTCCTCCGAAGGCGTTTCCTCTGCCACAGGGGGTGTTGCCTGCGCTCTGTCAGGCTCCGCACCAGCGGAAGGGGCCGCTGCACCAAACAGGGGCTGCAGCGCATACAGGAACTCGACCATATCCTGCATGCAGACAAAGCGTACCTCGCCCTGCTCCAGCAGGCTGCAGAACTTCGCATCCTGCACCGTGGTCTTGATGCCGTAGTCGATGTAGAGGATATAGACGCTGCTGTTCTTTTCAAAGCCCAGCCGCGCCGTGCCCGGCGTACAGCCGGGCGGCAGCACGCAGTGCTCAAACACATGGCAGCGGCCATCGGCCAGCAGTGCTTCCAGCCAGTCGAACTGTGCAGCCGTGCCAAAGACAAATTCTTTCATTGCTAAGCTCCTTTCAGCCGAAGAAGGCACCGATCAGTGCCAGAACGATTGCAATGGCGGCCACCCAGCACACCACGGTGGCCACCGAGTAAGCCACCGGGAGAATGAAGAACCCTCCGATCAGGAATGCGCAGGACACGCCAATGCTGCCCGAGATGGTGCGGCAGGTGCAGATCTTCCATGCGGCCACGCCGATGTAGACCAGTACCAGCGCAATGGTGGTGAACTCAATGAAGCTGCTCATAAAGCATCCTCCTTTCAGGCTGCATCGCGCTCGCCGTCAAAGCGGCGGGCAGGCACTGCTTCCAGCAGCTCGTCGGCGGCTTTTGCTGCACCCAGCTCATACCGGCACACATACTCGATCTGTGCAGGCAGACGCTGGAACAGTTTGTTCAGCAAAAAGTTGCTGTGGTCCGCACGGGAAGTGTAGAGCTGGCCGAGGGTGATGCTGTGGGTCATGCAGGTGTCTTCATCGCAGACCAGACGGCCGTTCGCTTCAAAGAAGTGGTAGACCGTGGCTGCGTATTTCTTCATGCTGAGCAGGTAGGCGATCTCCTTGCTGCCAGCAGGCTGGTAGTAGAAGTTGTGTGCGCCAACATACCGCACCGGTCTGCCGGGTCTCTTTGCCAGCGGTGCACGCACGGTGACACAGAGGATGCGGTCTTTATCCTTCTTGCAATTGATGTTTTTCATGGTTGTTCCTCCTTGCGTTTCCAGCTTGTATGCGGCTTTGTTTCGGCTGTCTTGCGACCCCGCCGTGATCATGGTCAAAGTATACTGCCGATGCCAAAAAACCACTATATACCAGCGGTTAACCCCGTGCAAAGCACTCTGCAACGCAAAAAACGCCGCAGGCATGAAACCTGCGGCGTTCAATAGAAGATCATAATAAAAAACGACGGGCTGATCCCCGTCTGCGGCCTCCCTTGCGGACTGCCGGTAAGTACAGATCAGCTCGTCGAGCGTGCAGCCGTACAGCTCCCGCAGGAACACCAGGTGCGACAGAGTTGGCAGTTTTTTGCCGCTCTCCCACATGCTGATGCTCACCCGGGAAGCCGGGTCGCCTCCATCCGTCAGAATGCCCGAGAGCCCTTCCTGCGTCAGGTGGTTGGCGTTGCGGTACTGCTTCAGCCTTGCGCCAGTTGCAGCAGGGTCCACCCCCATAAGCCATGCGGTTGCATAATTCACGGTAAGTTTGTTTTCCATGATCTTTCCTCCTGATCGTTTTTGACGTGTGAGCCTTGCGGCTCCGAAAAAAAAAAATTCACGCTGCGATCAATGGAAGGATCAACCCTGTTCAACTACCTGTAGTCTAGCAGATACAAGATGCCCTTGTCAAGAAAAAAACAGACCCTGTAAACTAGTGGTTTACTAATATGTACCCCCAATACTGGGTGTCCAGTATTGGGGGTACATATCGAAACACTGTCACTCTTTTTCTTGTTTACAGTTCTCCCAGAATCTTCAAAAACTCATCAAACCGATAAGCACCTTCCAGATGGAGGTCTTTATTCTGGAACACCATGTAATAGCGATACTGGCTCCCGGCTGCATTCTGCCATGCACGGCCCAGTTTGATCTTCTCACGGGACTCAGCATTTTCCAACTGGTCGCCCTTGGTTTCCACCAGCAGCACCTTTCCGCTGTTGGTCATTACGATAAAGTCTGGGTAGTGGTTGCGGAAAGCGTTCAGGCAGAACGCATTCCGTCCACTGGTGGGATTGCGGTGCCACCAGTGCACACTGTCAATGCCGGTCAGTGCCATTGCCATGTCATACTCGAAATTATCGTCCAGCTCGCACTCCTGCTTGTACAGGCTCTTGGTCAGGGAGGAAGCCTTGCCGGACAGAGTGATATGTGATGTCAGCTTGAAGCGGGGCTGGGTGACAATCTTGCCTACCTCCAGCCAGTTGTAGAAGTTCTCCCTTGCGGTCTCCTCTTGCAGCTTGATGATGTAATCGCAGATCTTATTGGCAAAGTTGACGGGCATCTGTTCCAGTGCGTCCAACTGGTCTTGGTTCATGCCGTCAATGATGTAGTCCACATAACGCTGCAACTCTGTATCGTCCACGGCGTTCAACTTCTTCTGGCGGCTCAATGTAGTGTGGATGATGTTGCGGCACAGTTTCAACCGGTTCTCACCCGGCATCAGGGGGAACTGCTGCCCGATAAATTGCTGGTACTGGGATTCCATTTTGGACGCACGGGGCGTACCATCGCCGTCCAGATCGACCTGTGCCAGATTGTTGTCCAGATGGTCGAAGTCGATGTTGCTGGGCTTGCCCTTCAAGGTGAAGTTGCTCAGCAGGTTCTCCTTGGTCAACTCCTGTGTATCACTGGGCATCAGGATGCTCTGGGGGATCTTCAGGCAGAATTTAGGCAAGACGAGTTGTTCAATCTCGTCTGCAAACTCTGCTTTGACCTTTGCTTGTCCAACCATTTTCTGCGCCTCCTGCGGTAAGTCGCTGGCGGGGTCGTCCCTGTGCTGCTGCAAGGCAGCTTCAAAGGCAACGATCTCCTTTCCAGCCTGTGCCAGAATGTCCTGCACTGCCGGTGCGATCTTCTGGGGTTCAGTGGTGGGGTTGACGCACACCGGGTCCAGCTGCACCGTATCCGGGTTATCAAAGATGTCCGGTTCCTCCGCAGGTGCCGGGGGCGTGATGCTAAAGGTGGTCTGCTGTGCCGCAGGCAGGGATGCCGGAGCAGGGGCTTCTTCCTGTGCCCGGTAGTCCTGATCGGTAAAGCCTGCGTTGTTCAAGCCCTTTACAATGCCGTCCAGCGTGTGCTTGAAGTCCGCAGAGGAGGTCAGCACATAGGACATATTCAAAGCCGGGACCGGGTGCTTCCGGGTGTAGGGCAGGCGCAGGATGCGCCCAACGATCTGCTCCACATCCACCTGACTGGTGCGGTTTGCCAGCGATGCAAGGATGTAGGCAAAGGGGCAGTCCCAGCCCTCCTTCAATGCGTTGACGGTGATGATGAATCGTATGGGGCAGTTGGGCGAAAGCAGATCTGCATTTTTCAGCTCGTTGATGTCGGCGGTCTTAATGGCAATCTGCTCTGCCGGAATGCCGTTTTTTACAAGGATGGTGCGGATCTTTTCAAAAGTGGCAGCGTCCTCTTTGCCCTTGGGCTGTGCCTGAAACAGCACGATGGGGCGGATGTAGCAGCCGCCGTTGCGGTATTCTGCCATGGCCTGTGCCTCCAGAATGCTCTGCATCTGGACAGCGTTGTTCAGCACATCCAACTGATTGTTGCGGTTCATTACGAACACCGGCAGCTTGACCATGTTCTCCTGACGCAGATGAATCGCATCCACAATGGAGATCAGGTTGCTCTCCTTGGTGGGGGTAGCAGTCAGATCCAGCACAAAGCGAGGGTTGAAATCCCGAAGCATCTGCTTGCTCAGAGTGCTGCGGGCATGGTGACTCTCGTCCACGATCACCACCGGGCGAAGCTGGTTGATGATCTGCAGTAGGGCGGTGGGGTCGGCATCCTCCACCGGGTGGGTAGGAGTGCCCAGAGCCTGCGCCAACTGTGCCAGACTGCTGTTCTCCTGCCGTGCCTTGAGCTGCTCTTTCTTGCCTCGGAAGGAATCGTAGGACAGCACCAGAATAGAAAGCTGCTCGGTAATGGCAGAGATGTTGAACCGTGTGGCAGACAGCAGTTGGTCTTTGGTGTAGATCTCCACCCGGCTGTTGAATGCCACATCAATTTTCTGGCGGTAGGGGTGCGCCGGGTTCCGCAGGGCAGAAAGGGTCTGGGTGAGGATGGCATCCGAGGGCACCAACCAGACCACCACACGCTGCTGCATCACGCCCAGTGCATGGAAGATCGGCTCAATGGCGTTGGCGGCAAGGAAGGTTTTGCCGCCGCCGGTGGGCACCTTCAGGCAGACGTTTGCCACGCCCGGCAAAAGATCCTGATACCGGGGCATTCCACCCGGTCCCACCGGAACGTGTTTTTCTTCCCACAGGCGGCGGTAGGCGGTTTCGATGCTGCCCGTCTGCATCAAAATTTCAAGATACCGTTCAAGGTCACGGATCACGGCTTTTTGATAATTCTTCAATTCCATTTTTGCCGTCCTCCTTACACCCGCACAATATCACGGGGAATCTTTTTGAACGTAATGCCAAGCTGCTGCAACTCCTGTTCACTCAGGGTGCAGCGGTCGGCGTAAATGATGTAGCCCTCTGCCTTTTCCGGGATGGTCGCCACAAAGTCGTAGTTCAGCACACAGACCTTCTGGGGTTCATAGAAGAAGTAGTAGGCGGTGCTGTTGTTCTCGCCAAGGAAATAGGGGTTGCTGTTCTTGTGGTCAGGCAGCGGCTTTTTGGTTTCGGTATACCAGATGTAGTCCCTGATCTTCACGGTGCCCACCTTTTCGTTTAGGTTGCCGTTGGGCAGCAGCAGCGGTTCACCCAGTTCATAATAGCTGAAACTGCCGCCAGTGCCCTCCACGGCGTTCTTGCCCTCGCCATAGCCCATGATGACCCGCTTGACACGCTCGGCGGTGATGGTGTCTGCATAATCGCCCATCTCCACCAGAATAAATTTGCGGTGTCCGCCATCCGCTTTATTCATGTTCAGCACCGCATGGGCTGTGGTGCCGGAGCCTGCGAAGGAATCCAGAATCAAAGCGTCCTGTGTTCCGGCAACCTTCAACACAAACTCGATCAGACGGTGAGGTTTGGGCGTATCGAATGTAGCCTTGCCGTCAAATATCGCAAGCATTTCTTTTTTGGCTTCGTCTGTATGTCCTGTTTCAGAGAACGGCCAGAAATTTGTTGGAATACGCCCTCCAACAGTATTGAGATATGTTTTTCTCCGTATTCCGCCTTTTCCATCCTGACCAAAGTAGAACAGTGGCCACTGTCCACGATTATAAATTGCGGATGCCTTTTGCGCAGCATTTTCCAAATTGTCAGACAGCATAATAGCTTTAACACTGCTTTTAACTTGTTCTTCCGACACGCCGCATATTGACGCTCTTTTCTGCACATCGTCTATCTCACGCAGTTCATACTCACCCCACTGCGACATAATTTCAAACATCTGGTCCTGTCCTAAAGACCAGTGACGACCATTAGATGGATAAAGAAGTACACCAGTAAATGGATTCTGAATAGCATAAACCATTCCTTGATGTGTTGAGGCTCCCGGCGCAAAAGCATCGGTACTTTTCCATGCACATACATCATTATCCGGGTTGGAGTAACGTGCATTCATTTCTTCGGTGCGCGGCAGTTTGTTCGGGTTCCACTCCGGCACTTTGCTGTAAACCAAAATATGCTCTACTTCGTTCACGATACCTTTGGAATCGTTGCGGGTAGAGTAGGTGCGCTGCCATGCAATGTCAGACACATAGCAGCTTGCGCCAAAGATTTCATCGCAGATTGATTTCAGATTATAGAGTTCATTATCATCAATGCTGATAAAGATCACGCCATCGTCAGCCAACAGCTTTTGCAGCAGCATCAGCCGGGGATACATCATGCAGAGCCACTTATCGTGACGGGTCAGGTCCTCGCCCTCTTTGCCCACTACTTCTCCCAGCCATTTCTGGATGTAGGGATCGCTGACATTATCGTTGTAGCACCAGCCCTCGTTGCCGGTGTTGTAGGGCGGGTCGATATAGATGCACTTCACCTTGCCCTCATACTGCGGCAACAGGGCTTTCAGTGCTTCAAGATTATCGCCGTGGATAATCATGTTCTCACTGCCGTTGTTCTCGGTGTGCTGCCCCTGCTCATCAAAACTGTATTGCCGCTCCAGCACCCGGAAGGGAACTTCCTGATGATGGTTCACGACTTTATTTTTACCGATCCATTCCAAAGTTGGCATGGCGTTTTTCTCCAATCTAAAAATTTCAAACTGCGGACAAAAAGGACGCATTGTTGTGGCAAGCAGTGCAGACGTATATACATCTGCTTATTTTGCGCTGCAAAATGCTTGTTGGGGAGTGCCCCAAACCCCTTTGTTCTGCATTGTTCCAATGCAGGCTGCGCGTCCCGGCGGGACGCTTTTTACCCTGTGATGCTCTCCGGGTCATTGAGGACTTGCATGAGGTGCGATGCGGCTTCTGCCAGAGAAGCATACTTCATCTGTTCCGGGACGGGTGCATTCAGAAGCGAAATGCCCCATTCCTGCATACGGTCCGCAAATTCCTTTTGCGCTAACAGTGCAGCATCCCGGCGCACCTCCGGGGTCACTGCGTCGTCCAAAACGTAGTCAACGTTAAATTTTCCGTTGCGGTCCTCGGTCAACTCTACCATGGAGTAATGTTCCTCCCAGTAGTGGCAATACCAGACCCTGCCGCCAATTTCCTCCATGTCGGAGCGCAGATCTTCTTCATCGTTCCATTGCGAAATCTCGGAAAGAATGCTTTGCAGCTGCTCATACGCTTGCTGTTCGGCAAGGGTGACTTTTTTGCAACGGTATTCCCGTTGGATGGTGCGCTGCCAGTACAATGCCAACTTCCCTTGTTTTGCCCGCTCGATCGCATCCTGAATGTCGGCTAAAATGCTGTACCGTGGTTCTCTCATTTTGACACTCCCGAATCAATTCTTTAGGAAACGATACATCCTATAAGAATGATTATAGCCGAAAGGAATGCAAAAGAAAAGCGCATCGGCTAAATTTCAGCCGATGCGCTTGCAAAGTTTGCGATTTATTCTTCGTTTGTGAGGTAGGGGAGATTGCTGATATAGGTATCCAGCAAATCGAGGGCTGCTTTTTTCTGGATGGGGGTCAAGCCTTCCAGTCGCTTGCGGATCTCGTCGTCGGTCACATGAGATGCACTGGGAACCAGATCACACAACAATGTGTCTGCGGAAATATTCAGAGCGTTCAGAAGTTTAACAATGGTGGCAAGGCCGGGTTCCTTTAAGCCACGCTCTACCATGCCGATATAGTTGGAGGAAAGCTCGGATTTTTCCGCAAGTTGTTCCAGCGTCAACCCATGCTTTATACGCTGCTCCCGCAGTCTCTGTCCAAAAAACTCTTTCATAGCGCAACCTCATCCTATCGTGTTCTTTACACTCCATAGGATACCTGTTAAACGCATGAACATACACAATCGAAAGAGATGAACAATTCCGTTAAAGATTGAACTAACAAAAAAAGATTGCCGGAAGCAGACCTCTTACGGTCAACTCCCGGCAATTTGTTCTTATCGAGCCTGCTCGTTCTCCTGTGCTGGCTTTTCTTCCGCAAAAAATCGTTCCACGTTTTTCTGTGCCCGAACCAGCTCCTGCATCTCATTCCGTGCCTTGCGGTAGTCCGGGTAGGCGGCTTTCTTCTTGGTCAGCAGTTCTGCAAACTCCGCATCCAGTTCCTTAACCTTCGGCAACTTTTGCATCTCAGCCTCGTCAAAGGCAGCTTTCGCCGCCTTGTGCAGAGTAATCTCCTCCCGGTGGGCTTCCAGAAAGGTTTTGCTGTACCCGGCTTTCCGATAAGCAGCGTACACATCACGGGTCTTGGCATAGTTGATGATGTGAGTTTTCAGCACGGCGATTTCGGTCAACCTCGCTTCTGCCGCTTTGATGGAATCCCCCATAGCATGATAACGTTCCGTTGCCGCCGTCGCACGTTCCCGCAGTTCCTCTGCGCTACCGATTTTCTGCTCCTGCAAGAACAGCAGGGTTTTGGACATCTCTTTCAGGTTGAACTTGGTTGCCCACTTTTTGTAGCCGACACTTTTGCCCTCTGCCATTTTCCCCTGAATATCCACCAGCAACTGGAAGGGCTGCTCTTTGGGCGGCTTCTTCTGGTACGGTTGGTGTTTCACCTTGCCCTCCAGCACCGCCTTGATCTCATCCTCGCCATAGCCGGTGCCCAGTGTGCGGAACCGGATAAAACGTTTCTGCCACTTGCCCTTCACCGACGTGTACTTGCCACGTTTCACCTCATATCCCTGCCGCTCCAGCTTTTGCAGAAAAGTTTCGTAATCTCCCGGCTTTTCTGCAAGGATGGTGTCGATGATTCCGCACAGGCGGTCACGATTGCTCTCTTTCGGTGGGTAGACGACGCACTTCTGCCGCTCCCGGTAGGGCTTCTTTTCAATGACGGACAACTGGTGCTCTAAGCAAATCAGGTCACTCAACCGCTGCACTGCCAACGCCGAAAAGAAAAAATCCCGGAACTTTCTGGTGCCATCCAACGCTGTGGAGTTGAAAATCACATGGTTGTGGATGTGCTTCCGGTCCGTGTGGGTGGCAACGATAAACGCATACTTGCCTTTGGTGAAACGCATTGCCAGTTCGTAGCCTACCTTGTTAGCCTCCTCTGCGGTGATCTCACCCGGACGAAAAGACTGCCGTATCTGATAAGCAATGACATCGCTTTTCTGTCTGCGTCCAGTGGCAAGTTCGTATTGCCGCTTGGACAGCATAAATTCTTCGTCTGCGGTCAAAGGGCTGCACTGGTAGCTGCTGACCAGCTCTCCCCTGTTCGTTTTGTCAGGATTCTTCGCATAGTCCGTGCGGCTTTTTAGGCAGGCCGCAACGGACTTTCCTTTGTTTTTGTGTAGCGCAATCAGCCGTGTTGCCGCCAGTGCCATCGCCCCCTTACAAAAAAGAAAATGCCGCACATCGGCGGCATCGAGATCATTTGAATAATTTTTCGTAATCGGCAGCGCCTGCCAGATACATCGCCTTGTAACGGGCACATTCCAGCTCGTTGCAGATCTCATCTAAGGCAAGGTATCGCTTCCATGCTTCTTGGCTGATGACGCTCTGAAGGGCTTTCTCAGCCGCTATTTTGGCTTTTTTCAGCCGCCGATAGTTTTCATCCTCGCCCAGCATTTCAGAAAAAATCGTGCTGCTGTGCTCAGAATAACAAGCCTCCAATTTCTGGTTTTCCATAGCCTCCCTCACAATCCGGCAACCCAGCCACTAAAACGCTCTGCTGCATCCACGATCAAAGCGCCCATAAAAATCAACACAAAGCATCCAAACTCTGCCACCAGCAAAATCAAAAACTGTAGCCACTCCCGGCAGTACAGCGTATAAAGGCCGCAGCCGAAGATATACAGCATGGGTAGCGCCAGCACAAACGCTGACAGGTTCAGCGTCCATTTCAGCATCAGCGCAAGGAAAGCCGTAAGCAGCCAAAACGGGAAAACGATCATCTTAAAAACGAACCTCATATCCAGCACCTGCCTTTCGTCCCTATTATAAAGGTGTCAACGATTGCTTTGCAAGGATGTCACCCCTTATGTACCCCCGCAGCCCTCCATCTGCGGGGAAAATTTTAGAGTTCTGCCAGCCGAGCGAGAATTTTTCTGCCAATGTCGATCAGCTCATCCAGCCTCTGCCGCAGGTCCTCCATGTCGGCGGCGTAGACTTTGCCGCACTCGTTGGCACGTTTGGCATACTGGTTGAGGTTGTTGCTGCACATTTGCAGGAGGTACGCCATGCGGCGCAGTTCTTTGAGGTCAAGATGCAGACAGTAGCCGTCCAGTGCCATCTTGCGGATATAGGCACTAAGGCTGCGGATGCCCATGCCCAGCATCTTTTCATAGATACGATTTTTCTCGGCTTTTGTGGTTCTCAGGATGATGATTTCGTCCCGTTTTTCCCTCACCGGGCATCACCGTCCTTATCCAGATAGCTTTTGAAGGGCCTCACCGGCTCCGGCTTGTCCGTTTTTTCCTCCAGAGCCGCCAGCACCGAGGGGCGGCGAGGAGCATCTTCCTGTTCTTCCTCGTCCTGTTCCGGCTCGTGGCTTTTTTCGTCCACATCCAACTGGGCGTTCAGCTCTGCAAGCCGTGCGGATTTCTCTGCCAGCTCTTCCTCCTGTGGAAAGGGCTTCTCCACTTCGATCTGTGCCGCCGCCTGCTGCTGATGCAGGGTGGTCAGCTCATTCTCTGCGGCGGTGATGCGCTCCGGGAAGTTGTTCAGCGAATTATCCAGACGGGTAATGTTGCCCAGCGGGTCGGTGCCCAAGGGCACCGTGTACTTCCGCTGCCCTTTCAAAAGTGCCTGATACTCGCTGCGGTAGGTGTCGAACCGCAGGGACAGTTCAAAGCCCCGGTAGCTGCCGATGACTTTTTCCTCGGCATTGGGCAGCTCGGAACAAGCAAGAACCAGACGCTCACCGGCAGTCTTTTTCTCGTCGTAGGCAACGCCCTTGATGACCATGCCACAGAATTCCTCCTTGCCCTGCGGATGGGCGGCGGCAAGCTGTGCGTCCGCTTTCAGCCCGGCAATGTGGGCGTTCGCTTCCTGAATGTCAGCCGGGAACTTGGTCAGCAGTTTGTCTTGCAGCCGGAATTTCTGGCTCTGGTGGTCGGCTTTCAGCACCTTGAGCTTTGCCACCTGAACGTCCAAGTCCATCTTCTCCTTGATGAGCGGATTTCCGGCACACAATGCCTTGATCTCTGCATAGGAAAGCGCCTGTTCGTCTACATCCTCGCAGGAGCGCACAGGAGATTTAGAAGTCATGATTTGACTGATAAATCGCTGTTTATTCTCCAAGGTCTGATACAAGTACGAGTCAAATGTCCCTTCCATGACGTAGTTGAACACCTTGACTTCCTTATTCATATTACCCTGCCGGATGATGCGCCCGTTGCGCTGGGTCATGTCGCTGGGCTTCCAGCCAACATCCAGGTGATGCACCGCCACAAGCCGGGATTGCACGTTGGTGCCCGCTCCCATTTTTGCCGTACTTCCAAGCAAAACTCGCACATCGCCAGAGCGCACCTTGGAGAACAGCGCCGCCTTTTTCGCTTCGGTATCGGCATTGTGGATGAACTCGATCTCGTTTTCCGGCACACCGGCGGCGACTAACTTTTTGCGAATATCGTCATAGACGTTGAAGTTGCCATCGTTCTTTGGTGTCGAGAGGTCGCAGAACAAAAGCTGGGTCAGCTTCTGATCCTTGCCCTCCTCCCAGATCTTCAGCACGTTCTGCACACAGACATTGAGTTTACTGTTCGGGTCGTCCGGGAGCATGGGGTTCATCAGGCGAACATCCAGACCGATTTTTCTGCCGTCATTTGTCACACAGAGCATATTGTCCTCCGAGGCATCCACGGTGCCAGAGTGGATGCGGGCGGCACGCTTGCTCAGCTCCTGCACCATCTCCTTTTGGAGGTCGGACGGCTTTGCCACCACGGTCTCAAACTTTGCCTCCGGTACAGGCAGATGGAGCTGGTCGGAAGTTTTAATGTCCGCAACCTCCTTGAACATGGACATCAGTTCCGGCAGATTGAAGAACTTGGCAAATCTCGTCCTTGCCCGATATCCTGTACCTTCGGGGGCAAGCTCAATGGCAGTGGTGGTCTCACCAAAGGTGGATGCCCAGCAGTCGAAGTGGGTCAGCTTTTTCTGCTGCAAGGTGCTGTACTGCAAATACCGCATGACCGTGTACAGCTCAGTCATGGAATTACTCACGGGAGTACCCGTGGCAAACACCACGCCACGCCCGCCGGTGATCTCGTCCAGATAGCGGCACTTGCCAAACATATCGCTGGATTTTTGCGCTTCGCTGGTGGATAATCCTGCGACATTCCGCATTTTTGTTGTGAGAAACAAATTTTTGAACGCGTGTGACTCGTCCACAAACAGACGGTCAACACCCAACTGCTCGAAGGTAATTACATCGTCCTTACGCTCATCGGAGCGCAGTTTTTCCAGCTTAGTTTCCAGCGTTTTCCGGGTCTTTTCCATCTGCTTGATGGAGAAATTCTCGCCTGCGTGGGCTTTCAGCTCGTTGATGGCGGCAAGGGTCTCGTCGATCTGCTCCTGAATGATACGCTCCTGCCGCTCAAAAGAAAGTGGGATTCTTTCAAACTGCGAATGACCGATGATAACCGCATCGTAATCGCCGGTGGCGATGCGGGCGCAGAATTTTTTGCGGTTGGCGGTCTCAAAGTCCTTGCGCCGTGCCACCAGCAACTTGGCATTGGGGTAGAGGTTCAGAAACTCGCTTGCCCATTGCTCCGTCAGATGGTTAGGCACCACAAAAAGGCTTTTCTGGCACAAACCAAGGCGTTTTGCTTCCATAGCAGATGCCGCCATTTCGTAGGTCTTGCCTGCGCCCACTTCGTGTGCAAGCAACGTATTACCACCATAAAGTACATGAGCGATGGCGTTGCGCTGGTGTTCCCGGAGGGCGATCTCCGGGTTCATGCCTACGAATTTGATGTGGCTTCCGTCATACTCACGGGGGCGGGTAGAGTTAAACAGCTCGTTATACTGCTTCACCAGCGCAATGCGCCGTTGAGGGTCCTGCCAGACCCAGTTGGCGAAAGCATCTTTAATGACCTGCTGTTTCTGCTGCGCCAGCATGGTCTCCCGCTTGTTCAGCACACGCTTGGGCTTGCCATCGGCATCCTCGATGGTGTCGTAGATGCGGACGTCCTTCAGGTTCAAGGTCTCCTCCAAAATCTTGTAGGCGTTGGCTCTGCTGGTGCCGTAGGTCTCGGACGAAATAATGTCACTCCGCCCGGTGGCAGTCTTGCCCTCCACACGCCACTCTGCGGTATAGGGAGAATAACGCACGTTTACCGCCCGGCGCAGATAGTAGGGAATTTGGAAGGTCTCGGTTATAAACTTCTGGATAATACTGGGGTCGAGCCACGTTGCACCCAAGCGCACATCAATTTCGGAGGCTTCCAACTCTCTGGGCTGTGCCTTGGTCAGCGCCTCCACATTGACGGCAAATTCCGGGTTGGTCTCGGCGGCAAACTGCGCCATCCGCAGCTTTGCCCGTACATCGCCGGACAGGTACTCGTCTGCCATCTGCCAGCCCGCTTCCGGGTCGGTGGGGTCGGCGGCAGGGTCTTTGAAGATCACGCCGGAAAGTTCGGTGGTAATGCGCCCATAGTCACCGGGAGTGCCCAGCAGTTCTGCCATATAGGGTAAATCCACCTTGCCGCGTTCTCCGATGGACACCGCCAACGCTTCGCTAGGGGTATCCACACTGGTGACGTTGCGTTCCGGGCGAATCGTGCGCTTGGTGAACATCGCCGCCTTGGATTTAAGCTGCCCTTGCTCGTCCAGATTTTCCAGCGAGCACAGCAGATAATACGAGGAATCCTGCTCGAACAGCCGCCCGTTTTTGCGGTCATTCAGCAAGCCATATTTGGCGGTAAAGGCATCGTAGGCGGCGTTCAACTTTGCCTGTGTCTCCTTGATATCCTCGTCCGGGTAGTCGTTCAACTGCTGGTCAATCAGTTCGTTGACGATCTGCCGCAGCTCTACCATGCCGGTGACACGCCCCTTGGCGGTGTCGGACAGTTCCACCTGTGTCATCACGGAATTTTCCCGGTAGAACACTTCGCCGTCCACCACGGTGTAGCTGAAATTCTTCACGTCCGGGTCGGCAGGCAGGGTGCGCCGGGTGGTTTCTTCCTCGGCAATGTCGGGGGCATCTACCTCGGCGGCAGTATACTGTCCTTCGATGTGCTGCACCGCCTCAGCAAGCTGGTCGGCAAGGCTGGTGCCCTCGATGGGTGCAACGGTCAGGTCGTGACCATATTGGGTGCTTTCGGTGGTGAGTTCTCCCAGCACCATCTCCGGGTGGTCTACGAAATACTGGTTGATGGCAAAGCCATCTTCTGTTTTGCCAAGCTGTACCCAGTCCGGCTCATGGTCAATAGGGCGGTCACGTTTTTGCAGGAAGATAATGTCGCTGACGACCTCTGTTCCTGCATTTGCCTTGAACGCAGTATTCGGTAGCCGGATAGCACCCAGCAGATCAGCACGTTCGGCAATGTGCTTTCGGGCAGAAGAATCCTTGCTGTCCAGCGTGTAGCGGCTGGTGACGAAGGCCACGATGCCGCCCGGACGCACTTGGTCGATGGCCTTGGCGAAGAAATAGTTGTGGATACTGAAACCGAATTTGTTGTACGCCTTGTCGTTTACCCGGTACTGGCCAAAAGGAACATTACCCACGGCAAGGTCATAGAAATCGCGGCGGTCGGTGGTTTCAAATCCGGCAACTTTAATGCTGGCTTCCGGGTAGAGCTTTTGTGCAATGCGGCCTGTGATGCTGTCCAGTTCTACACCGTACAGGCGGCTGTCCTGCATGGTGTCCGGCAGCATTCCAAAGAAGTTGCCCACGCCCATGCTCGGCTCCAAAATATTGCCGCTGCGGAATCCCATACGCTCCACGGTATCATAAATAGAGTGAATCACCACTGGAGAAGTATAGTGTGCGTTCAGGGTGCTGGCACGGGCGGCAACATATTCTTCCTCGGAGAGCAGCCCTTTCAGTTCGGTATACTCCTTTGCCCAGCTATCTTTTTTATCATCAAAAGCGTCTGGCAGACCGCCCCAGCCGACATACTGCGAAAGAATCTGCTGTTCCTCGGCGGTGGCACCCCGATGCTCCTGTTCCAACTGGAACAGGGTGCGGATGGCTTCGATGTTCCGGGCATACTTCTGCTTTGCTCCGCCCTCGCCCAGATGATCGTCCGTAATGCGGAAATTTCCGGCAGCTTCCGGCACAGGTTCAACGTTCAAGGCTTCGTCTGCGGCGGCTGCATCCGGGAATGTCTGCCATTCGCCGTTGATCTCCACAGAGATAGGCAACTTGTCCAGTTTTTCATCAGGCGTAGGCTCATCCTGCCGCAAACCGTCCTCGAACTGCTGCTTGTTCAGCACCTCGTTGCTCCACGAATAGCCCTGCGCACTGGTGTCGATGCGCACATCGGTTTCGCCAACATAGCCGATTGTACCTTCGATGGTTTTGGTGGGGAGGTCTACAACAACGGAATCGCCAACCTTGTAATCAACTGCCTTTTCGGGAGCAGCATCAAGGGCTTCATCCTGCTGCTCGTACAATTCCCGGACAAGAGACAGCGATTCTTCTCGGAAAATCGGCATCCGTACATCGGCCAGAGCCATATCCTGCAAGGAAACTTTGCCCTTGTCAAAATCCACCCCGTCAACCCGAAATTCCCGGCCATCCATATTGATAACGGAGCCGATGGGAAGATAATCCTCTTTGCGCAGGTACTTGGTCTGATGGTGAGTGCCATTCTCGCTTAACCCGGCAAGGTAGACGTTGTTGCCCGCAGACCACAATTCTTTTGATTTTCTCGCCCATAAGCTAGGTGAAAAGCCGGAAACCTTAACTTCACCTAGTGCAGTCTTTTCAGTGAGCAAGATACCATTGATGATTTTGGAAACCTTTACGGCATCTTCTCCATAGAACATAAAATTGCCGCCAGCTTCAAATCCAACCAGAGTATCCGGGTGCTGCGCCTTTAATGCAGTGTATTCGGCTGCACTGGCGGCGTTCAGTTCAAGGGGAAAGTCGATGGCTCTTCTTTCTTTGTCCGACAGGTAGCGGTTAGACTGAATCATCAGATCAATATATTTTTCGACCCGATCCCAGCGGAGAAGCACTTTCTGATGGTCGGGATAATGCTCAAACGTCAGACCCTTGCTGTCATGGTCAAGCCAACCATTGCTTCCGTCCAGATAGGTGTGCGAGGAGCCGCCGGGTCCGTTTGGGGCGTATTCTTTCGCCAGAGCTTTTGCCCGGAGTTTTCGGTCAGGCTGGAGCTGATAAATTTTCCAGATGCGAAGTTTGCTGTTTTCAAAGTTAGAACCTCTCCGCAGCGCGTTTTCGATCTCAGTCTGTGACAAAGAGAAAGCGGAGGGCGATTTTTCGCTCTCCGCTTGGTCGATGGATTCAATTTGTTTGGCTTCGGTGGGAATGTGGGCATCGAAGAAGCTTAACTGTAAATCAGTTCGTTCAGCACCAGTTCCTCGGCCTGTGCTTTCAGACTGTTCATGTGCTGCACCCACCCCATCTGATGCTGCTCCTTGTTCGGAGCCGGGTTCTGCTTCAGCAGTTCCTGCATGGTCTGCTGCATCTGGCTCTCTGCCGTCTGCTCCACCTCCATCAGGTGCGGGTACAGGCTCCCGTTCAGGAGCATCGTGTTGTACAGTACCGGGCGATGGTTCATCAGGTACGTCCGGCGCAGCCTGCCGTACTTGCCCAGCGGGGTCTTCGGCTGATGCAGGGTCAGGTTCGGGAGCTGGTAGTCCCCGATGGTCGAGTAGGTCACGTTCCTGCTGTTCGTATTCATATTGGCTCCTTTCTGCATTGCGGCGGCGAATGGTTGTTTTTACGGTGCGCTCAATTTGGCGTAAGACCTCCCGGCTCATGTCGCTGACGGCTGCGCCGAGGGTGTAGACGGCATCCGGGGTTGAAAAATTGTAGATTGCCTGAAAATCGTCCTTGTCGAACCACCCGGCAGGCTCAAATCCGCAGCGTTCCAGCAGCGTGTAGGTGACGCTGATAGCGGCGGCGGACTTGAACTGCATCTCCACCCCGGCTTCATCATAATCCATCAGGAGCGACCCGTCAACGATGGCGCGAATGTCGCCGCCGTTGTTGTCCCAGTAATCCGCCACCAGCTTCCCGGCAACATCTGCAAGCTGCTGGCTGATACGCTCCCCGCTGATGCCGTAGGTCTTATTCAACATCTCCGAAACCGGCTGCACCAAATCAGGGCCGAGCTGCCACACCTCCGGGTCACGGGAATTGCGGCGCACCCCGGTGTCCGACACATCGAAAACGTAGTGCAGGCGAGGGAATCCGCTGGATTCGTCCAGCAGAGCGATGCCCTTAGAGCCACGCCTGACATAGCGGTTCATCCGGTTGCGCCAAATGTCAAATTCGGCGCAGGCGGTGGCATCGGGCCGCTGAGCGTAGATCATCAACTGGTCTGCAAAGGGGTACTTGTACAACCGGGATGCGGTGGTCAGGTAGTCCGTCCAGCTTTCCCAGTACCGGGTCAGACCATTCGCCGTGCGCTGGGCAAGGGCGAGATATTCTTCGGTTTTGCTTGGCATAGCGTTCCTCCCTTCTTTTTTTGAGCATAAAAAGAGCGGGCAACCGTTTTGTGGTCGCCCGCTGGAAAGTGTATTGAGATAAGATTATTTGCTATTGTCCTTTATGTACTTCATAACGCAGCACCCCATCACGATGACAGGAAGCACTGTTCGTAAACCGAGGTCGCCGACCCGCACATTTGCATCAATCACAAGTCCTGCAAACCATGCCGCTAAAGTGAAAACAGTTGCCCAACCGTAGCTCATTGAAATCACCTCGTAAAGTTATCTCAGTGCTTTGCCGCCAATTTCTCGGCCATCTCCAGCAGACGGTCAAAGGTCTGCTTTTCTTCCGGTTGTTCAATCAGCTTTGCAAGGAGCGCACGGAACACATCGGTGCTGTCGTGCCCCAACGCAACTGCAACTTTGTCGATGCAGTCGTGCAGTTTCTTGACAGCATCATCGGAGGGCTTGGATTTCGCAAGCAGATCGGACAGGTAGCTGATGAAGGGATAGGTGGAATCATCATGGATGATCTCGTTGGTCTCCTCGATGATCTTCTGGTTATCTTCGGGGGTCATATCGCCCTTTTCTTCCCATACATCACGGGAAGAAGTGCGGCCTTTCAGAAAGGTTGCAAAAAGCAGGCGGTCGATGGGTGATCTTTTTTTGGTATCCATTGGCTATCCTCCGCTTTCAATTATTCTGTGCATTAAAACTGGTTTTAGTATAGCATGAATGGAAGTATTCTATCAAGCCCACTTTCTTGCGGGTTATGAAAAATTTTTCGGAGTAAGGGCCTAGGCCACTATCCCGGTTGACAACCATCGACAAACTGGGATTTTTGTTATTCTACGATACCTTCAATATAGCTGTAATCAATATTTCCCTTTGT